>Ga0208813_1001394_pt1 | contig 13006 bp, 10 predicted proteins | sample MalvireepMed_904_FD_184250 | JGI IMG/M metagenome (GOLD analysis project Ga0208813, IMG submission 184250) | Marine viral communities from the Global Malaspina Expedition - Malaspina viral metaG DeepMed_904 (SPAdes) (version 2) | ecosystem: Environmental > Aquatic > Marine > Oceanic | place... | reverse complement strand
GGGCCTGCAGAAGGTCTTAGACTGGGAGCGTGGGCAATACGGAAAAGCAGAATCGGAGACACAGTCGCTTTTCAACTTACGTGAATCTTGGGACGAAGAACTTTCTCGCCAAACTGCTCAAGCGGATCAGAGTCAGGAACGACTTGATACGCTCACGGATCGCGCCAAACGGCTACTGGACGGTCAGCGTGATCGCTTTGATAAAAACATCGAAAAATATGATGTGGAGCTGAAAAAGGCACTAGAAAAGGCTCGCCAGGATCTCGAGTCTTTAACCCAAACATACGACGACAAGTTGGCACTTCAGGCGCCTGTACGATATTGGGGACTTCAAGAAAAATATCACCGGAGAAAAGTCATATTATTTGCAGTAGTGACCGTGTTCGCTGCAATTGGTGCGCTCAGTGGCTTGGCAGTCTTCGCGTGGCACGTTCTTGACCAGAAAATCAGTGAGATGATCATCGGCAAACTTGTCACCATGGCAGTCTTAACAACTTTCGCAATCTGGGCTGTGCGCCTTTGCGCTAACCTTTTTATGTCTCATAACCATCTCCATACCGATGCACAGGAGAGGCGGACTATGATTCACACCTACCTATCGCTCTTGCGTAAAAAAAATGCCCTTAATGAAGATGAGCGCCAACTCATTCTCCAGACTTTATTTAGGCCAAATGCGACTGGGATGATCAAAGATGATGCCGGTCCTGCCAACCTAGTTGACCTCATAAACAGGATGTCGTCTCGAGGGCAGTAAGTGGCTGTTGCTGGTCGGCTCAGAATTACCTCAATAAAACTAACGATTAGTCCTCACTGAGCCGGGATAGAGATGCGTTTAGGGTAGTTCTAGATACCCGAAAATGTTGGGCCACCTCTTTCTTGGTTATGTTTCGGTCTAACAGCATTGCGGCAGCCTTCTTTACATCGGCGGCCGACATTTTTGGCTTCCTCCCACCCATGCGCCCTCGTGCTCTGGCAGCTCGCAATCCGGCTATTGTTCGCTCCCGGATCAGATCGCGCTCGAACTCAGCCAGCGCCCCGAATATATGAAAAACAAGGCGACCACCGGAACTGGTAGTGTCGATTGATTCGGTCAGGGATTTGAAGCCAACTTCCCGATCATGGAGACCTTGGACAATCTCAACCAAGTCTTTTAGGGAACGCGCCAACCGATCCAGTTTCCAGACGACCAGAACACCTCCGAAGCATACGCAAGCATTGCGACAGCTCGGGTCGTTCTTTTAATGTCCCGGTAAATTTTTCCTGGAAGATCTGTTCAGCCCCGGCTTTCTCCAGGGCATCCACCTGAAGTTCGGGATTTTGGTCGTTCGTGCTGACCCGGGCGTAGCCTATGATCATAAAAGGTACCTTTGCGTATTCCGGCGAACGTGAACACCCATACCGGTTGAACGTGAACACCTCATTTCTTAACGCATCACCCACCGGAGTTTGTACTCCGGGTGTTCACGTTCAGTCAATTTCCTGAAGTCGTTTTCTCATCGATTCCCCCTTCAGTGCCCAGCGATGGGCGTTGTGCATGAGTCGGTCCAGGATGGCGTCAGCCAGAGTGTTATCGCCGATGGCGGCATACCACTGATCCGTAGGCAGTTGGCTGATGATCATGGTTGAGTGCGTGCCGTGACGGTCATCCATGATCTCCATCAGGTCGTTCCGGTGTGCCGGTTTCAGGGCTTCGAGCCCCCAGTCGTCCAGGATCAGCAACTTTACTTTGGCCAGCTGGTTCAGCGTCTTCTGGTAGGTGCCGTCAGCCTTTGCCTGGGTCAGTTCCAGCAGTAACCGGGAGATTCGGTAATACCGGGTGCCGAGGCCATTCAGGCAAGCCTGATGCCCCAGTGCACAGCCCAGGTAGGTTTTTCCGCTGCCGCAGGGGCCGGTGATCAACAGGTTCTGGCCACGCTCCAGCCAGTCGGTCTGAGCCAGCTGGGCCACCTGAGCTTTCTTCAGGTTGCGGGGGTGCTGGTAGTCGATGTCCTGGATCGAGGCACGGAGCTTGAAGCGGGCCTGGCGTACCAGCTGGGCCATGTCGATGCTGGTCGTTGTGATCCCATTTGGGCCGATGAGCCAGAGATTTTCGGGCCATCCCCTGATTGATGCAGGTTCAGCCCTGCAATAAAGTCCCGTTTTTAGGCCGCCGTTTGGTGAGTCGCCCAGAAATCCATGTTTCATAATGGCATCGATATCGCCTCATCAACATGGAGCCCCAATTTATGATACTGCTGACCATTACCGACCTGATCAACCGCATGCAGAGCGATGACACCCAGCTCGTGTGCGATCAGTTCTGGCTCGACATCCGTGCGGAGGGTGTTACCCCTGAACAGCGAGCGCAACCGTTTATACATCTTACGGCCAGTGGCTACCTTGTCGTCTCAGTTTCTGAGGTGGTGAGCGTCCGGCTGTACTGGTCGGCAACCCTGGATAATGAAACCGGGAACCTGCGTGCAGAGCCGTGCGACCAAAATCCGGGTATCGACGTGTATGGGCCCGCTGCCCTTTATCCTTCTCCTGGCACAGGCTCCGAGTGTCCATTGAGTGCCGCGTTCTCTGCGTTCGTGGCGCAACCGGAAATGGGCGATCGGATACGTGCCTGTATACATCGTCGCGTCCAATCCGGGGGTATTGGCCCGCTGCAGACGCTCTGTGGCCAAGCGTCATAGCCTGCGCGGTGGCTGTATCATGCTAACCAGAACCGACTAATTCATTTAGTGCGCGGCTTCGCGCGTGGCGGCGGTGCCGCTGGCGGGCCGTTGGCCCTTTCTTGTATTCGGGGCGGGCTTGCGCCCTTCCCTCATGGCCTGGTCGCCGACTGGCGGCTCCCGGGCCCGTTTTCGGGATTGCTTTTTCGGTTGTCCGGCGTGATATTCTCTTCTTTGTTGAACTGACCTAGACCGGTTGTGCAATCAGCGGCACGCCATGAACGAGCATGTGTTCCTGCGTGACTGCCAACTCCTGTTCATCCATAACGCTGACTGTCTTGACCCAGGGAGAGTTCGCACACAGATTCTGTAACCGCTTCATCGCAGTTCGTTGGGCTCGGAAGGCGTTGCGTTTGCTTGGGGTTGCTGGCGGAAGGAACGCCGGTATCAATATCTGGCCACGACGATGCTGCAGTGCCATGTCGAGCCCTTGAGGATCGAAGTCGTAGAAAAGTCCGAGCCTTTCCGATGGTTGACTGCGGATGATCTGCGCAACGTCCCTTGCGTTCTCGCTGTGCCCCCGGTAAACGATGACGGCATTGGCCCAGTCCGAGGGTACTTTGAGCCTGTGACACTCCTGAATAAGGCTCCCGTTCTCCACTACGATAATCTGCCGCTGGGTCAGCCTGTCCATTCCGATCTTGCTCGCTGGGGCGCACAGAACGGTTCCAGACTGAACAACCACTTCCTGATCGTCTATCGGGAGGGTGGCGTTCCCCAGGGTGGCCATGACGACCAGGTGTCCGAACACCGAGCCTTGCGCCAGCTTCTCATCGTCAGTCTTTCCGGCAAGATCAAGCCGGGTGCCCGAAAGGGACTCATACAAAGGGTCCATGCCGGTCTTGCTTTTGGCGTATCGCCGCAACGCATCATGATCGTCGTCGGTGAATCGGATCTTTCTGCCGGCAATGGTGCCGCACCCGGTTTCATTGTGGATGTTCAGCCATAACGGGTTGAGATTGGTTTCCTTCTTGTCACCCGTCACGACGAGTCTGATGGCGTTAAACTCTTTCGACATTGGGGTGCCTCAGGGTGATGTCCTGGATATACAGATTATCCGGATAAAGCGGGTCGTTCACGGCGTCATAGGTGAGCTCAACACGCCGGCGGTCCTCCGGGGGCAGAGCATCCACTTGTGCCTCAACTGCGCGAAGAAAGGTTGCCGGGGTTGCGTCAAGTGAACTCGCCAGTAGGGTGTCATGAGCACTGATCTCACCGGCCCCGATGTTGCCGGACACCACCATGTCCAGTAGTTGCTGAACCAGTTCGTCCAGCGGATCTTGTTCGGCGGTTTCGGCGTGACCATCCAGGCCATTCTCGATTGAGGTTAGGCGTTCGGGTTCCTTTGGTGCCGCCTCTTGTCGGGGCTGGCTACGGGCTGACTGCGCGAGCTCAATCAGCTCCTGGTCACTGGCAGGATCGTAAATGTCACCGTAGGCGACCAACGGGAATGGCTTAGGGTTGTTCAGCGCTGGCGGACAGGTCTCAAGGTCAAGGTCGGCAATCGAGGGGATGTAACCGGGGTTATTAAGAAAGTGATCCTCAAAGGCGCCGATGAGTTTGCTTAGCCGCTGATCCTCCCGCATCTGTACCAGCATCACCCGCAACTGGTTCAGTGCGTAGGCAAGGTTCTGGCGACCTTCCTCAAGGGCGGCCGGTAAATGCTTCAATAGCAGCCGCTTCAAAAAGGGATCGTTCCCGGCCTGCTCCGCCAGCTCCCGGATATTGAAGCTGTCAAAGAGGCTGTTCAACTTTCCCGCTCGCTCGATGGCCTTTTCGTTCTCGATAATCCTGAGTCTCAGGTCGGTGACGTAGCCGAAGCCGCTGTTTAGGTAGGACACGAACCCCTCGGTAGCTGAGCGTATGTCGTCGATGATCTCGGCCAGGCACTCACGAATAGCCGCCTCAAGTCGTTCGATATCGACAAAGGCCGCCCGCTTCTTGGCTTCATGGTAGTCACGGAATAGCCCTTCGAGGCTCTGCCACAAGTTGAACACTTGCTCACTGGCCCAGCGCCGTCGCTGGGCACCGCTCACATGAATCAGCAGGTGGATCAACTCCTTTTTCAGGTTGGGGTCCTGATCTTCCTCGCCGCGGAACCGCCAGATCAGACGGTGGTGCTCCAGGGTTTCAAGAGCCGAGAGGTTTTCATCGGTATCGGGTATCCGGTTGCCGCGGTTCAAGTGGGCGTCCAGGACCAGTTCGGCGTGGTTTGCCAGCGCTTTGAGCGCTGACTGGGCATCATGTGTTCTGGCCATCAGGCAAGCCTCATCTGCGGTTCATCCTCGGGATCACTTGTCTGGATGCCTTCGTGAGTCTCGATGAATGTCATAACGTCGTACAGCCAGCTCCACTTGCCGGTGGCCCGGTAAACGCTGCCCGTGGTGCCATGGCTTTTCAGGTAGCCGGCCTTTTCAAGGTTGGTCATGACGGTTCGGATTTGCCCGGCACTGTCGGTTTTCTTCGTCCTGAAGAACTGGGTTTCCACCAGTGACCGCAGCTTTGCTTCGAGTGAAGGGACGCTAGAAAGCCGGTCCAGAATGACGCTTTCCTGAACCAGGCTGCCCGGCAGAATGGGGCGCTGTGAGCCCTCAACTGCCATGATCAGACGCAGAAAGTGAACCAGCGGCTCCAAGTGGTTCGCCACCAGACTGAACTGTTGGCGAACCGCTTCCTTTGCCTCAGACGTAGAGAGGTCTTCATAAGCGCACACCCAGGCCTCACCGGTACCGGTGCGCCTCAATGTGCGGTTCAGTTGGCCCAGAAATGAGGCGACCTGCTGCTGATTCTCGGGCAACAACAGGTAGTTGTTGAGGTCGTCGTTGCTCACCTCGCAGATGACCTCGCCCGCCAGCAGGGTGCTTACGGTTCTCTCGAATAATGGGTTAGCCGACATTCGATGCTTCCTCCCCGCGGGTCACGGTCTTGTGTTTGATGACGCCAGCCAATAGTGCCCGGTAATCGTTCGTGGCTTCCGGCTTTTCAAAGGAGTGGATCTGGCCAGCCTTGATGCTGATCTTGTTCTCGAAGAACTGCTCCAACGGGCGGTTCAGTTCCGGGCAGGCCGAGATCATTGTCAGGTTATTTCTCTCAAGCATGGACGCCAGTCTGCTGATGTTTGTGGGGTCCAGTTTTCCAATCTCGTCCACCGGCCAGGTAATCCGTGTGTTCAAGTCCGGGCAGAGGTACCGGGTCATCCCCATGAAAACGGCCATAATCGCAAGATAGGTGAGACCTTCGGAGCTGGCGTTCAGGAAGTCGTTATCGTTACGAATGGGCACTTCCCGGTCGTTCTCCTTCATGACCAGCTTCATATCAATCATGGATTCGATGTTCTGACCAACGCTGGCGGACTTCAGGGTGTCCGTCACCCGTTGGAAGGCGGTAACGATGGAATCCGCGGGCATCTTTCGGGGATTCAGGGGGTGCCAGTCACCCCACTGGCTGACAAACGCTTTCAGCGGCCGCCAGCTGTCGTCATCTTCGATACGGGCCTGGAGCTCTACCCGGATATCGCTGATCGATTCGATCTGCTGGTCCGTGTTGATTTTCCGGCGTAGCTGGTTGGAAACACGCTTGACTTCCCGGGCCATGGATTCAAGGCCGTCGAAATAGTCCTTGAGGCTGCCGGCGTGCGCGGCGAACTGTTCGATAACGGCGGAGCGGAGGTGAGGAACATCGGTGTCCAGCAGTAAACGGAGATCCTGCAGTTGTTCGAGCTTGAACGCGTCATCATACTCCATGGCTGGATCGCTCAGGGTGCCGCGACGGTATTGCAGGTGTTTCTGCCAGGATTGATAGATCTGGGTGCCGCTGTAATTATTCAGGACGCCCTGAGCACGGGTAAACGCTTTCAGAACATCCCCGCGCAGCCTGTCCAGACGCCGGCAGTCATCCTGCAAATCCGAGGTTAATGTGATCAAGTCTTTTGGAAAACCATTGGCAGCGGGCTGCTCGCAACCGGCCCTGAACTTCCGTATCGTATGGTCGGCCTGATCGATTTGCTGATTGAGTGTTTTTGCCTTGTCTTCAAGCTGCTTGGCCTCGTTCGTTTTCACCTTGATGGCTTCACGATGGTCCTTCTGAAGTTTTTCGTGAGCTTTCCCAAGGCTCTCCACCTCGCTTCCCAGGGCGGTCACGTCGTCGGTGAGTTCCTTCACCCGGGCCCAGTCTTTCTTGAGCCAAGCCTTGTATTCCCGGATGACCGATTCATGGTCCCGTATGCCCTCAATGGTTCGTTGCAACTCATCGACCTTGTTCCGGAGCTCCCGAACGATGGACGGGTCAATGTCGTTCTCCTGCAACCGCTGATCATAGGCGACCTTCATTGTCTCAAGGCGGTGCTCATGTTCAGTTTGTGCATTTTCCGCCAGCTTGATGGCGTTTTGTATCGATTCCTCAATCTCGGCTGAGGTTTCAGCCCATTCGGCTTTTCGGTACACCGTCCGCTGAGAAAAATCATCAGCGAGCGCCTTGAGCATTTCCCGGGTCTGCTCATCAAACTGGCCAATCTGTTCGTTAAGCTGGCGGACTTGACGCTCATGCGCTTGTTTGCGATCGGCAATCGCCAACTCAATTTCGCGGCGGGCTGTGTCTTGGTGGTTGCGGGCCCGCTCCAGCAGATCATCGGTCAGTTTTTTCTCCGTGATCCTGTGCGCGACGGCTCTTTGCCGATCCGTGTAGGTGGCGTTCCGGTCCTGGGCCGATTTTTCAGCCTGGCTCCGGTGCGCCACAGCGGAAGCGATCTGTTCATCAAGCGCCTTGAGCCGGGCCTGAAGTTCGTCCTCGTTGGCCGCGAAATCCGGCACCGGCAGGTTGTCCAACGCAAGCGACCACCCCATAACCAAATCCGGGCGATATCCGCCATGCCTCTCCGGCTGAAGGTCGGTGCGCTCAAGAAGCTTCGGATTTATGATCTTGGCAAGGCGTTCGCCCCACTCGGGGTCGTGCTGTCGAAGTTGTGAGAGCCAGGAACCAGTGTCGGGGGTGATCTGCCGCTTGAGGTCGCTGGCGGCCGCCCGTAGATCATTGAGGCTATCTTCGGCCTTTTGCAGGATTTCCTGCGCCGTGTTTCGATCCTGCCTGGCCTGCTCGCACTTGGCGTTTTCCTGGCCGAGGTCGTCCTCAGCCTTTCGGGCCTCGGCTTCGGCCTTCCGCACCGCAGCCTCCGCGCCCGTGATGCGCTGGCTTTCCTCTGGGGTCTGGCCGGTGCTATCCCTGAGCGTTTCCTCCCGGACAAGACGGTTGGTCAGCTTCGCTCTCTCGTTCGCCCGGGCTTCCTTGAGCGCACCCTCCTGCTTGACCTGCTGAGCGTTGATGGCGCTTAGGTCTTTATCGAAATCGTGTTTTGCGCTCGCCAGGGCTGCTTTTTCATCCCGAACCCGGTTGTTGCGCTTTTCCTGTTCTTCCTGAAACCTGTTCTTGATCACCCCCACGTCCCGGTCGTGCTCGTTCTGGAGTGCCTGGACTTTGCTGGTTACCCGGTTCAGGTCACCTTGGGCATCCCTGTGGCTGCGCTCGTACTCAGGCAGGTTGTCGAGATCCTGGGACAGCTTCGGCAGGCCCTTGTCTTCGTAGTCGTCCCGGTTTTCGTAAATGCCATCCAGGTCCTTTTTCAGGACGGTCAGCTTATGTGACTTTTCCTGAATTTCCTGAGTCCGGGCGCTCGCGGCCTCGGAAAACGCATCGTCCATTTCCTGTGCAGACTGACGGATTTTCTGGGCTGCCCCCAGCCACTCAGTCTTTTTCTCTCGGGATTCCTCGATCGTGGCCACCAGATCACCCGCGGTGACCCGGGCACGCTCAAGAATGCCCAGGCGCTCTGCATTCTGTTTCAGGCAATCTCGGATGCTGGCCTCTTCCTTCTCAAAGGCTTTGAGGCTCTTGATGTCTTGCACCAGTCCCATCTCATCAATCGGCTTCGGACGCGTCTGCAAGTGGATGTTCTCGAACTGGGTTTCGCAGATCATAGTCTTGAAGCTGGACAGCAGTCGGCTTCGGTTGAGGACAACATGGGTCAGCCGGTCAATGTGGCTCATCTGGGTGTCCCGGCCACCGAGACTGTAGTCCGCTGCAAGCCCTCGCAATCGCCGCGCCTCCGCAGGCTGTCGTCGGAGCAGCTTAGGGTTGTTCTGGATGATCGCCCGGTAGTCGGTGATGGTGTCGATCATTGGAGACATGGAAGCCCCATTGCCCCGCAGGTGGTCAAACACTTCCTGGTTCGTTCCGCCAGCCATCAAAAGTTCATGAGTGCCCGGAGCAAAGAAGGTGTCCTTGGCTCCCCCTTCGACAAATCGGTAGCAGAGTTTGCCGGAATGGTGACGATACATGACGGAGCAGCACAAGCCGCTGTAACGGCGATACTCAAAGATCAGCAGGGATTGTTGGTTGGGCAGGTAGTAATCTACAAAGGACAGGCGGCCGGAATTTCGGGAAACAATACGCTCCGGTTCCTCGCCAAAGAATGCGGGGATCAACGACAGTGTGGAGGTCTTGCCGGCGCCGTTGGCGCCGCCTATGTGCGTTCGCTCCCGACAGTCGATACGGATAGTCCGGCCCTTAACCTGATCAAACGAATTGTGAAGAATGATGCCTTCCAGTCCATAGCTGGCGGTAGGCTCACTCACGGTATCGGTGCTCTCTGGTGCGTCAATGTCGGTATACACAGGTTTGCTTCCTTCCATTACAGCTGGTGAGCTTCGCCAATCTCGGCCCAGTGGGTAATTCGTTGTTTGTCGCCGTCCCAAAAGTATTTCAGGTGGGGGCCCTGAACCGGGATGGTGACCGCCTTTGGCTTGAATGCCGCAATGCACTCGCCGCCAGGATGTCGGACGCTCCGATATAGAAATCCATTGGCCCCCTTAGATCGCCACTGTGCGGCGAACGCCTGGCTCTCGCCGTAACTATCAGGATCAGGGACGTGATACCTCCTGAACTCGGGGCCACGGATATCGTGCAAGGCCAGGGCGACCTTACCGGTGTAGGCTCGCATGGTCAGCTCTATCGAGGCTTCGCCGGCCGCCGCCAGCTCTCTCTCCTTGTGGAAGACCGTTTCTGCGACCGCCGCTTCAAGGGAATCTCCGGCGTAGTACACGCCAAACTCCTGATTCGCGAACCGACTGCCGAAACCCAAATGCGTGAATGCGGCCATAACCGGCGACGACCTATGCCACTACAGGCTCCACCTCTGAGCGGGGATAGGAAAAGAGCAATTGAACCGCGTCGACATCGATATTTTTAAGCGTCGAACGGATAGGCCCCGATGGGACTTTTTGGTCAGAAGCCGCAGCCTTTAAGTCATTGCCTCCAATCCAGCTTATCAGGGTCTTATGCACGTATTTCGCCATCCATGAACTTATTAGTCAGTTACAAACTACCCATCATAGCGGCCAACAGAATTAGTGTCTGTTGCATGTTCTAACTGTTTTATTCTACTCTGTTTTTTCCCGCCATCATTGCTGGTCAAGGCCTACAGAATCTTTCCAGCCTATGGCACTTACGATCCCCCAGTTACCTTTAGGGTTCGGCCTCCGCCATTTTGCGGTTGGCATCCGCTCTAGATACTCAAGTGCAGCAAAATAATCGGCAAAGCGTTGCTCTGATCCTTTTTCGCCCACGGTAAAATATCCGTTTCTGTTGCAGCTATCTCTGCAAAACGAACTGCCATCCCTCGCATAGGGTACCTGCTTCTCAGTGCTTACTTGAACCCTTGCTGACATTGAGTCAGAAACCGCTTTGCTCCGGCTGGGACCAGCTCCTATAAACGCTTTCTGAAGGGCCTCCCTGGCCGTGGCATCTAATTCCACCCAGATTACTGCCCCCGGCTTATGACGGTATTTTACTGGATGGGAGAGAGGCCTAACCTCCCCTAACACCCAGGCATGATTCCACTTGTAGTCGTGCTGCGTGTAGATCTCTGGGCCGACCCTGTGTTTTTATAATCTGCGCCTTACTGTTCCTGGACCCAGGTAAAACACTTTGCTTTCAACCTTTGTGCTCCATCGAACCGATATGCGCACAATTTTCCGCCGGTCCCACCGGCAACGCTGTAATCCAGGCAAGCAATGCGCTCATTCAATGGAGCCGGCTCCCCTTTCATCCAGTAATGCCCCACAAACAGCGGCTTCTCACCGTCGTAACCGGGTAAAACGTGAGAAGCTACTGGTTCATGGGGAATTTTATCGATGACCTCTTCCGGTACCATGGCAAGATCGCGATAGGTCAGCTCACCCTCGCGCCACCATTCAGTGCGGATGTTGGTTCGCTTATTCTTATCTTTGTCGAAGAAGTGATGGTCGCCCGGAAGCGGAATCTCCAACCCTTTGAGAAGAGTTTCAATCGCCTCATAGGCCTCTGAGCCCTTTCGACTTGCCTCCTCCCAAGCGGTCGGAAGTAACCGGTTTTCTTTATTGGTGTACTTGGCTATGGCCGCAAGATGCTCTGGGTGCCAACAGGCGTGTACTACTCGAAATTCCGGCAAGTCCAGGTACACCGGCAAGGTTTTGAACCACTTGATCATGCTGTGGTGCAGTTCGCTCCCCTCACCTACTTGCTCCAGAAAGGCTCTGTGCTGCTTCAGGTTCTTTTCGGTATGGGGGCGAAGATGTTCACTAAGGTTTTGCGGGTCTTCCGTAGCCCAGGCTACTGCGTTGAATTCGTGGTTGCCCATGACCGCCAGGGCGTGGCCCTTTTCGACCATATTTTGGGCAATGGTGACGGTTTCCACCTGTTCAGGGCCGCGGTCTACAAAGTCACCCAGGAAAATAACCGTGCGCTCGGGGTGCTGCCACACGCCGTCTGTTTCGCGGTAATCCATCTTGGCGAGGAGGGCTTTGAGTTCAGTGGCGTGGCCGTGAATATCGCCGATAAGGTCGTACATCATTCATCCTTGCTTGGTGAATCTTTCTCGCACAGCACAGCTTTAACAGGCAAGAAGGTTAGGCTGCGTGTCATTCGGAGTATAAGCAATACTGCGTGAAGTTTGGGACGATACCAACAAACGTAACTATTGTTTACATGTCTGAGGATTTTTTCGCCAATCACGTCACCTTTTGACCTGTCCCGGCATACCCCTTGATCGCAAACCATTCTTACAACAGGGTGCGACATCCACTGTCGCATATCGGCTATAGGATTACCGAAGTTGAAACAAACAGGGAGAAAGTGATGAATCGTGCCGAAAAAGAAATGCTCAAGAAACGCACCGCAGAACGCGAGGGTTTATCCGAGGAAGAGTGCCGAAAGCTGGATGAGCTCAACAAGCTGGTCCACGATGTACACTACGAACTCTTCCCGGAAGAATACGATGCCATGATGGATTCCATCGCAGACGCCAATGACCGTCGCCGTGGTATTAATCCTATGAGTGTGGACTACACCGAGAAGGTAAACGCCCGCCGGAAAGAGCGCGGGGTGCCACCGCTGGGAGCTAACGGATTGCCTACAGATGATTCTAGCTGGGAGGTTGCCCGGGAAGAAGCGTTGCGGAGAGTTAACACCAAGGAAACATAGTTTTTTCGCTGCTTTAATCACTACGACCGGCTGGAGCGTATGCTCCAGCACTGGCGAAATATCTCATGCGTCACCTGTCCTTCGAGTCCGCCTCAGCCCCTGCTTAAGCGTGGTTTCAATCTCATCCCGCAACCACGCCGGCTCCAGAATATCGCAATGCACCGCCTGAGCGGTGAGCCACCAGCGCAAGTCCTGAGTGTCGCCCACGGTGACGGCGATTTCGAAGGTCTTGTCATCAATCTCGGTGGTGATCTGATCAAATCCCAGTGGCGATTCGATCAGGTGGTTCAGCACCGGTTTGTCGCAGCGTAGCTTCAGGTACACCGGCTCATCGGATTTCAGAATGCCCATGGCGCCGGAGTGGATGTATAAATCCAGATCAAAATCTTCCGGGCGCTCGATTCGCTCTTCCACTACTTCACCGGCCGTCGCCCTGTGCAGCACCAGCTGACGAACCCCTTCCCTGCCTTCGATGGTACCAATCAGGTACACGTTCGGGTCCCGGAAGATGAGCCCGAATGGATGCACCACAATCTCTTCCGGCTCTGGCCAGCTGCGAGCCTGGTAGGTGAGTTTGCACTGGTACTCCCGGAGCAAGGCTTCGGTGACCACTTCCAGAACATCGGCATCAACGGGCGGGCGCGCACCTCCTAATCCCCGATTGATCACCCTGACCCGGTCTGGCCATTGGCCCAGGGGGTTCTTTTCACGCAACAGCGTGCGGTGGGCTTCATCGAAGTGGGGCTTTAAGTGGGACAGTGCCCTTGGGGGCAGCATTGGTG
>Ga0208813_1001382_pt1 | contig 13069 bp, 5 predicted proteins | sample MalvireepMed_904_FD_184250 | JGI IMG/M metagenome (GOLD analysis project Ga0208813, IMG submission 184250) | Marine viral communities from the Global Malaspina Expedition - Malaspina viral metaG DeepMed_904 (SPAdes) (version 2) | ecosystem: Environmental > Aquatic > Marine > Oceanic | place... | reverse complement strand
ACCAGCTTTAGCTGGACCTCCAATAGATTCTAAACTGAAAGCACCCTGAGCGATCTTGAATGCAGCACCCTGAGCGATCTTGAATGCATCTCTTAAATTCTCATCAGTAATTTTACCCGTCTCCGATAGAGCAGGTATGTCCGTAGCATGCTTTATAGGATCGTCCATGATACCTAGTTTACTCATTAAGCCTGTAGCCCATCCGAGTAAAGTGTTATCTGATTCTTCTATGAGGCTGTCTATAGCACCATGCGGTACATCAGTCAGAGGTAACCCTCCTGCCTGATAGCCTTTTGGTTGTACATAATCTAATAATGGCATTTTATTGTTCCCATGTATAGTAATATTTATTTTTATATTTTCTTGCTGCAGCTTTAAATTCTCTAAGTCTATTCTTATATACTTTATCTAACTCTTCTTCTTCTCTTATTATCTCTGCACCTGTCTCATAAAGCATTCCTAAAGGTAACCAAGGTAATTCTTTCTTAGTTAATTCACTATAGTATTCTTTTTTATAAGATGCTTTCTGTCCCTTTTTCCTCTCTCTCCAGCTGGATGGCATAGGTCTCTGTCCGCTGACAGCAGTGTCTACTCTTTTCTTTGCTTCCTTCTCTGCAACATAGTGGTTGTATCCATCCTGTATGAGATGATCCCTGACTGACATAACAGCAACCCAATATGATTTGCCTTTTACTTCTGCTTCATCATCATCGAGCCAGAATTTGGTAGATACATCACGATAGTATGGAGTTCTCGTAGTCAGAGCATCATCATAATCAATGTCAATTGGATCTTTAGCATGGTATGTGTCCATGAACTGACCCTGTCTCCTGCGTGACTCGATCATTCTCTTTCTTGTGTTGTTAGTTATATTTTCATAGGTACGCATGGATGCATTATAAAGAGCGTATACTTCCTTAGCAGTATCACCAAATGCCTGAGGCACAGTCTTCTTACCCTCTGCTATAGCCCATGTATTGGATGCTATGGTCTGCAGGTTCCTGTACAGTGCAGGCTTGTACGAGTCAACAATGCCGCCATAGTCATCGAATGTATTACTGAGTAAACCAAGTCCTTCAGCCTTGATAAACATGGAAAGATAGGGGCCAATAGAATCGTTGCCCTTAAACCTGTTCATTCTTTCTTCATCAAATAAAAGATCATACATACTATACAGTGTAGCACCTGTAACTCCTGCACCAGCAATATACTTCATTGCAGGAGCAATGTTGCCATTAGTAAGAATAGGTTTGATCACATTCCTTGCTGTGGTATCTGTAATACGGTAGGCAATACGGTAGAAAAGAGTTAAAGGCTTTGCCCAAGCCTCTGATGCCCATAGAGGTACATAAGGAAGATCAGGACTACCCTGTGTTACAATATGAGCCTGCTGTCTTGCCTTAATCATTTCATGAGACTCAAACATAAGATCATCTATTTCTATACCTTTATCTTTCTGTCTCTTAGCACGTCTGATCATGTCTGCGATCTGACCATCCTTGAACTGGAATACATCACTTAGTATCCTGAGGCTTGTATTCTTGGATACTCCAGTCATATGAGGAACACTCATATCTGCAAGATTAGCAACATGCCCTCTCAATGCATGAGGAGCTATGGCACTTGAAACTACACGGTTGAAAATTTCAGTAGGCTTCATGAATCCTGTCAGACCCAGCTTATGAACAAGGCCTTGAGGTGTTCCTATAGTAGGCTCAAAGAACAGTTCATATGCACCAGTATAGGATGCACCGATCCTGTCTGCCCAATTCCTAGCTCCCTGATAATCTCCAAATGTATCTCCAAGCCCCCTAATGAGTTCACGCCTTGTAAATACTGTTGAGTTCTGCACATTGCCTAAAAATAAATTCTTTATACCACTTGTAGGAGATGACAGTCCGGCAACAGCAGTAAATCTGGCAACACTCTCGCCTATATCTGCAACCTTACCCAGTATACCTTCCCTTTTTTCTCCAAACGTCTGCCTACGCATACCTTTATTGATCCAGTTCTTGTAATCAGTACCGTGAGCCTCCTCAATCCTTTCGTTAATGTGACTAAGATATGATTCTATATCTCCACGTTTAATAGTCTTATCTGTCCATGCCTCAAGACCGTACTTGGAAGAGTAAGAACCATAGGATGCAATAGCATGAGATATACCATTAGCATATTGCCTGAGTGATTTTGCATAGTCAGTCTCATAGGTACTTATTACCCTGTCTATTTTTACTTTCTTACCATCTACTTCAACCATATCTCCTTTCTTAAAAAGTTCACCCTTAGCATTGGTGGGAGATTCAATATCAAGCATGACGTAGCGGCCATCAGGTTTCTTGGAAAAGAAAAAGTATGGATCAAGCTCTGCAGTACGTACCCAAGGCTGTCCAACAAGACCATTAGGATCAATGTAGTTGCTTATCTCATTCCACTTAGCCTTAGCAGCCTCCAGCTTCTGACGCTGAGTAGCAGGTACCATATTACCTAACTCATCCTTGACCCTTAAATTTTTAATGTCCTTATCTTTTTTAACCATGCTCTTGGCAATCCTATTTGCCCAAGCAGATTTTAGTACACCATCATCAGCATCAAAGTATATCATATTAAGAAAATCTTCACTAACCTGACGTCTCATGTACTCAGGTTTATAATGGTTGGATGACTCCTTACGATTTACATTACGAACCTTTTCATTCCCATTTTTATATCTTCCTACTACAACATTTTCCCTCTCACCAGCAGCCCACCTGATAAAGCTTGAAACCTGAGCTTGAAATAACGCAGGATCTTTATAGGGATCAACCAGTTTGACCTTATTTCCTGCTGTATCAACAGGCTCTATAAATGGCGTTGTCTTACCGCCTCTACTACCATCCTTTACCCATACTCCGTTAGCAATCATTTCCTTCGCAACCTCATCCATCACCTGCCTATGCCCTTTACCCATACTCCGTTAGCGATCATTTCCTTAGCAACCTCATCCATCACCTGCCTATGCCTGTTAAGAATATAATCAAATGCATTGGTTTTAGTACCATCTGGAGTTTCTATCTGTTTATTTTGAAGAGTCTTTTTCCATCCAGCATCCTGTAAAAAATGATATTTCTCATCAAGAAAAGGATACATCTTCCTTGCGATTTCTCTTCCGGGAACACCTGCAACCTTGGCAATATCTCTCTGCAACTCTGTAAACTTACCAGCCACAGCTGCTCTTATTAATGAATGTTCCCGTGTTATACCGGACACATGCTCTGATATCCTACTCCCAAGCATCTCAACATAGGTAGAGAAAGGAAGTAAGAACCTGTTAGTAGCACGCTGGAACTTGTCCCACTTAACAGAAACCTTACCCCTGAATCCCTCAGGAGGTAGATGATGGTAGTTCCGTTCATACCATTCACGAGGTCCACGGTCAACCATAACATTCCTGATCCTCCTGATCTTCTCACCACTCAGGTTGCCCATTTCTCCTTTTGCTTCAGGATAGAATGCATTGATTACATCAACCCTGCCTTTCTTATCTACACCTGCACTCCTGAAATCACCCTTCAGTCTATTCTGCTCATTGACCCATCCTTTGTAATCTTTACCGCCTGAAAGTTTTTCCATCTCGTTCAGGTGGAATCCTCTTTTTGTTTCTAATACTTTATTAGCACCTTTACCAGCCCAGTTATGCTGACCCCAAGTATTAACCTCACCCTGAGTTTTGAATACATAATCCTGAGGGTTGCCATAGTTATCTATATCATAAAATGTTCTTCTCTTTCCAGTAGTGGATGTAAACAGCTTAGGTCTGTACCGAGTACCAAGAAATCTGTTAGTTTTAAGATCGTAAGATTCAGATACACTATTCCAGTAATTAATATCAGCATCTCTTGTTTTCTTTCTTCGTGCTAATAAGTTTCTTTGACTCTTAAGATCTTTTCTTATAGTTTTTAAAGTCAATAAACTTGTCCAACCCTGTCCAAAATTATACTCACCATAACGCTGAGATCCACCCTCTCTCATTAATTGACCAATCTGTTCAGGACTCATTTCTCTAAGTTCTTGATGTCTATCTTTTATTAAATCACGCTCTATAGTTAAATCTAATATACCTTCTTCTATTTTATTTATTTCATTATCAACACGCTTTTGATTTTCAAGTTTCATCTCAGGAGTTAGTTTATTTTTAGGATCATTTGACTCCCATTTTTTATACTCAGGTTTTTCCCATTCCTTTTTACTGATCCATCTCTGCTCACCAGTCTTAGGATTTTTGACCCTGAATACTTCCTCCACCTCAAAGCCTCTTGTCCTATTCATGATACGAGTAAACATACCTGCTTTCTTTTTATGAGATTTTGATGCTTTGACCTCTTCAGCACTTGGCCCCTTAGGTATAGGGTCTCCTGCCTTGATCGCATCATCTATCAAGGTCTCATTCTTAGGATCAAACTTTTCATACTTCTTGGAGAACTTCTTCCAAGCATTTTTACCTCTAACTTCACCAAATGTATTATTACTCTCATCAAGATATAATATTCTTTCAGGATTATCTTTATCTCCCTTAATATGCCTTATAACAGTGATCATCTTGTTCTTATCAGCAGTTTCAAGAAACTTAGTGCCTCTCTTTTTAAGAGTATCACGAAACTTATTGAGCATTATACCGTTATTTCTATACTCAACAAGAGTTAATGCCTTTTCCATTGGGTATCCAAGATCAACAAGTGCCTGCACCTGCCGTTCCTTAACACCTATATTACTTAATCCCTGTGCTGCATAGTGAAAACCTACAAGACTTAACCCTGATACAAACCGTTGCTCCCAATCCATATCACTCCTGCCTAGGTCACTGCCCATTCCAGCAAGCATTACACCAGCAGGTTCCAGTGCCTTAGCACCTTTCATACCGGTAAACCTAGGAATACCTGCAGTAGCAAATACAAGAGCAGATATAGCAGACTCGTCAAGGCTGGATAATCTTTCCTCGATACCTCCATCAGTCATAAGCAGGCCATGAATACCAAATGTTGCAATATTATTTGCAAGATGATTAACATAGTTTGCCTTGGCAGGGCTCTTTTTACCAATGCTGTAGATCATTTCCTGATATGCCTTTCTTCTTCCAAGCAAACCTGATGCTTGAGGGAAAGAAGCCTTACGAAGCATATTATCAAGTGCCTTACCAGTTACTCCCTTTTCTATCTGCTCCCTTTTAAAATCATCCAAAAGTTTATCATAAGCACCACGAGTAATATTATGAGTTGTCTTTAAACTGGTCTTTTGTTTTTCAAGCTGGGCAACTTCATTAGCAATACTTGCTTTCTTTTTCCAGTCCTTTGCTTTTTTCAGTTGTGTTAATCTTTTTGTAGTCTTATTAATTTTTCTTGCTGTTCTGCCAAGTTTAGATAATTGATATACAGCACTGGCAGTTCTTGCACCAGCAACAGGTGTACCTGCACCACCAGTAATAGATGATAAAAGAACAAAAGACGGTATTGATCCTCCTATTGTACCAAGTGTATAAGAAAGTTCTTCTGAAAATGTTGCCGCCTCTCCCGGCCCGGGAGCATCATAGAGTGGGCCTAGTAGTCCTTCAGCAAGACCGCGTCCAAGGTTGGATAAGACTCCCCTAGGCGGAGATTCATCTGTAGTTATATACTCTGCACGCTGTTGTATACTTGCAACCTTTTCATCCATCAGATTCAGGTCATAGCGTGGAGAATATGTATTAGATTTAGATGTACCAATAGCATCCGGCTCCCTCAGACGGGACATATCAAGATTGAAAGGGTTAGGTGCTATTGGATTACTAGTATAAGGGCCAGTATCTTGAGAAAAAATATTGCTCTTGTCTGGCTCTTTAAGTAATGATAAATCTAGATTAAATGGGTTATCTGGCATAGCCAATACTGAGCATCAATTGCATCACGTCATCTTCTAGCTTTGCTCTTGTTTGAGGATCCATCTTATCAACGGATACACCAAGTTCTTTTTCTTTTCTTGATAGGATGATTTCTTGTGCTTCAGATATACTGTATCCCCTGCCAAATAATTCCTCAAGAGGAATTTCATACTCTTTCTTAAGAGCTGCAACAGGATCAGGTTTAACAGGCTTAGTAGAAGAAAATTGATTTTTGATCTGATCTGTTGTAAAAGTGCCAGCCTGCTGCATTTTACCTGCCTTATCCACTTTCACAAGTTGAACATTAGCTGGAAGTTTTTCTTGAAAACCACCACCTTTAACCGTTTTACCTCTTCTAGGTGCAGACACTGTAGCAACTTTATATCTGTTGCCATCCATATCATATATAACCTGATTAGCCTTAACATCGTCTACAGGAGTACCAGCCTGACCAATAATCTGACCTTTACCTTGATTGGTTAATTTATCAGCCTTGCTCTTATCCATCAACTGTATTTTATCTGAACCAGTAGACTGAAAATATATTTTACCTCCAACACCTGCAGTAGTTACTGGAGTTTCTTGTGCCTTTAATTGTTCTTTAGTTAGGATACCTTGAGTATCAGATCTTTCAGTCTGAGGTTGTGTGGATACACTATTAAGAATTTGATCAAACGTCTGCATTATTGGCCCAGCTACTCCCGGGCCACCCTCTGCGACTGCTGCTTTCACAACTTCTTTTCGAATCTCAAATAAAGCCTTCAGCTTAGTGTCTCTTGCACCAGCAATCATAGAAACATCCTGTCCCATCTGCGTTTGTAGTAAAGAAATATCTATCATACTAGATACATTTTCAGCATTTGCAAGATAACTTTGTATAGTTGCTGAAGGAAGCAATCTTGTTAACATAGTATTTTCAGTCTCAAGAAATTTTACCAATGCATTTCTTGTAGCAACTGTATTCTTAACATCTGTATCTTCTTTAAGAAATGCTTCATATGACGGAACCTTATCTCTCATGAATGCAGGTACTGCTAAGGAGTGCATTCTTGTAGTATCTAAAAAACTTCGTCTGGTCTCTAGATCAGCATCAGCGGAAAGCTGATACTCATCAAATGAACTTACAAATCTTCTAACTTGTCCCTCATAATGTGTATAGTTTGAATACTCAGTAAGGTCTCCTGTAAGACTGCTTAACATTTTTGCATGTACCCGAGCAGTTGGCATATCACCATCTGCTCTTGCATTTGCTATAGCGTCTCTAAGTTCTGCTATCTTTGTCTGTTTGTTTACTCTTATATGTTGTTGTTTAACTTCAGCTAGTTTATTAATATTATGAGATTCAACTTCCATGTTATGGCGAGCTGTTTCTGTAGACTTTCTTTTATTTGTAAGATAAGCTAATTTCTCTTTTTCAAGATCACGTCCAATATCAGCCAGATTATACTCTTGTTTATCTCGTCTAGTCAGATCTGCAATATGTAATCTTGTTGCTTCATTGGCTGCATCTAATGCATTCTTCTCTTTGAGAGCCTGTAATTCCTGTGTACCTAATTGTAATTGGCCTTTACCTAATTGTAATTCTGCTCCCTTTAACCCTAATGTTCCAAGCCCTAAAGCTCCTCTCATTACACTATCCATAGCTGTAGATAAAGTTTCAGGCAACTTTGACAGTCCCTCTGCATATCCCTGTCCGGGATAAGGTCTTACTATTCTTACTGGATCTTGTGCCATTTTAAACCTCTATAATATTTTATGGTTCTGTTGTATCTTCCTATGTTTCCCATGCCAAATATTCATGACCGCCACTGTCTTCTGGATCATCTCCCTTATAAGGTATCCAACTCGTTCCATTCCACTGAAACCAGCTCTGACCATCATAATGAAGCTGATTTGTAGACGGTTCAGTCGGAAACGGCTCAGGAACAAATACATCTTCACTTCCACCGAAGCTTTCTAATGCACCCTCTGTATTTTCAAGACCTGCAAGAGCACCAGCAACATCTCTAGTATAAGCATCTCTTTTTGTCTGTATCTTCGATTGGAGTCCCGGTACAAGATCTCCTTGAACCTTACCAACAAATTCTCCTAGTATACCTCTCCTCTCTCCACGAACACCTCCCTGACCTCTTGTTCCTGCTCCTGCAAATGAAGCACCAGCCTGCCTTGCTTGACCAGCTACCTCAGAATAAGCTCCCTGAGCTCCTTGAAACGCTCCTCCTACCTTGCCCCAAAATCCTTGCCATAAGTTTTTTTCTCCCGTTGCGTCGTAGTCCTGAAACTGATCCCGTTGGATCATATTCCTGAAACTGATTCTTAAACTCATCAGTTGGTGCCTTACCATATGATCCATAAATTTGTTCCAAAGTTGGATAAGCAGAAGTTGGATCAGTACCTCCACCACCGCCAATATTAATACCGCCATACTGGAACGATCTTGAGTTAGGTGATCCTAAGTCACCTTCTGTATTCACTACCATTTCTTCAGGAAGAGATTCTCTTGGTATCATACCATTAAGAGCATGAAGCATACTCACTCCCTGATCATAGTCTCCTCCTCCAAGAGCCATTACACCGCCTATGCTTAAAATACCTTCACCTTTCTCAACAGCTATTGGGTCATCTTTCTGATCACCGCCACCGATAACCGTTAAGTTTTTGTTATTTAAATGTGATTGAAGTAATGATCTAGCCATTGTTCATTCCTTTAATACCCTGTGCCACTGCCAAGAAAATCAAATAGACTCGGAGCTAATTGTCTACTACCACCGCCGCCTCCAAAACGTGAAAACTGAAAATTTCTAAGTCCTTCTATAGGTGTTTGAGATCCAGCACCAACAGATTCATAAAATGGATTATAACTTGATGCTTGTATTGCCTCAAAACCCTGAGGACCGTATACATCTCTTCCTAATCCAAAATAATCAAACTGCTCAGGAATCCTTCCTCCCTGTGTTAAACTCCAAGGAGAAGCTGATGGAGGAATAGCCCTCCCTGTACCAATGACATCAGGTACTCTAGGATCTACGGTTGGAGTTTCTACCATCGGATCTCCTCCTGCATGTAAGAAAGGCCCTTGAGTTGTACCTGCACCAGAAGGAACCACTTGACCGGCCACCGCTCTTGATTTCATTTGTGCAACTAGAGGATCATCATACCCACCAGCCTCACGCCATATCTCCCCACCTGTCTCCCCACCAACAAGTCTTCGATATGCTTCAGATTCTTGTATATCAGGTCCTCCTAAAATGTCAGGTAATTTTTCGGCTAAAGGTGGTACGTCTTGGTAGGCGGCCATTTCTTCAAGTTGTGCTTCATACCCATGCCCCGCTGTTGCAGGTGGAGTTAAAAACCCATACTCTCTAGGATCTACAGTTTTTCTACCAGTTTCAGAAATATCACCCATACTAATATCTGGCTTTGTTTGTTCAATAACAGAAGATGATCCCGGTAATCTTGCAGATGCTTTTTCTACATATGCTCCATGCCCTTTGGGAAGATCACCCATACCATACTGATCAAGTTCTGCTTCACTCATTTTAGTAAAATCAGGCTGACCTTCAAACATTCCTCCATACTTATCAAAAGCAGCACCTGTAAGTGCTGCTGTTGCATAGCCTTTTGCCGCTCCAATTGCCTCACCCGGAGCCTCTGCAAGAGCTAATTCTTTTGCTGTTTTTCTTTGTTGTGACATTGCTTCAGCAATATCAGCATACTCACTCTGCCTGAATTTGCTAGTCCTTCCATCAACCTTAAAGCCTTTCTCTATATCTTCAGGTCTATCATAAGCCTTTCCTGTAAGTGGGTTTTTCTTTAAACCAAGCGGGGCCATTTTACCAAGATAACTAAGAACAGTTGGTGCTGCAACAGCTGCAGCTATAGCCCAAGGATTACTTAATAAAGCAGTACGAGCTACAGAACTTGTAAGAGCTGTTTTAAGCCCCCCTCCAAGAACACTTGTTAAAATCTTTCTACCAATAAAACTACCAAGAAGTTTACCTCCTAGACTACCAATTGCACCTTTAGCCTTTAATCCTGCCATTTGCTCTTTTGCCTCTTCACCTTTTTCCCTAATATCTTCAGTGAATAAGCGATCCAAGTATCCGTACTGGCCTCTTACTCTGGTTGAGGTAGGAATATATAATCCTCCACCTTGGTATCCTTTAGTATAATTTAATAAACCTGCCATAATTATCTCCTATGCAGTATCTACTTTATCGAGTAGTTTAATTCCACAATTTTTAAACTTGATATCAGCTTTTTCCTTACCAATCATCTCAACCATTGTTTCATACATCAGTTTTTTCATTCTTTGAATCTCTGTATACTGTTGCCATATTGCACCATTGTGCAGTCTTTGCATACCAGTAAGACATACTAAAGGCTCATCACCAGAACCAAGTAAGCCAGCATCTACAAGTGTTTTCTTATTATATTTTATGTAACTGTCAAATTCATTCTGAATTACTCCTTGAGAAGCCATAGTAGAATCCATTGTTCTAATTAACATGGCATCATCATAAGAGTCATAGCCCTGAGGAGTAGCACCATCGTAATATATATCTCCATCCTCATCAACAAGCAATCTAGTATTATTGTTATCGTCAACAGAAAACAAGTTTCCATTAGCAGTAACACCAGACACTCCAGTACCGCTTTTCATTTTAGCAGATACTCTAACAACTCCTCTACTAGTTGCATCCTTATCCGTATTTACAGCTTCTCCAAGTACGCCCTCTAAAAATAAAGCTGAATGATTATTAGAATCTGCGTCTCTTAATCCTCGTACCTTTAATCCACCAGCACCTACGGCAGCTTTTCTAAAAGCACCATAAACAGTTGTACCTTCATAATCTGTAATACCATGAGTAACATCACCAGTTGATTTTAAAGTTAATAATGAATCATCTGCAGTACCCTGATCTACAGAAAGGTTACGACCAACTGTAAGATCTGAATTTATAATCTGCGATCCTTTAACTTCTAAATCTTTCTCTACATAGTTATTCCCATCTGCTGAGAGATAACTCTTATACAGCCTGTTATTTTTCTTCAAAACCAAGGCTGGCTGTCTGCCGCGCTCCTGATTAATAACAATCTGACCTTCATTTAAACTATTAACAGCAAATGAATCAACTGACAGCAAACCCTGCTGTCTAGTGTGCATAACACCTCTGGTACTGTCAGTTTTACCACTGAGCCTGATTGGCATTATGAGGTCCTCTTATTTATTGTTCTGTACTCAACAGTAATATCGCTAATTGCAATTTTACAGGATGCATTTGAATCAAATCTTAATGCTATAGAGTCACAGCTGATAGGATCATCATTGTAAAATTTAGCAACTTCCCAACTATCTCCAGAATTTGCTGATGCAACCCAAACATCATAATTTGTACTTCCATCACCAACAGTACCATTTACTGAACAATTTGTAAATGCTGTAAAAGTTGTAAGCGGATATGTAGATGCTGAACCTACAGAATATTTCAATGCAGCTTCCTGATTAGCAGTAAGTCTATATGTAACATAAACAGCATATACCTTTTTTGTTGTTGCCGGGTTACCAAAATCAAATACCTTTGATGTCCACTGCTGATCAGTTTGAGCTACCATAGTTGGATCATAGGCTTTAAATATCGCACCATTTGAATCATTATCTTTACCAAATGCTAAATTTCCATCCCAATCATTTACAAAATTTGTATATGTTTCAGATTCTTCAAAAATAGCCCGTGTAAATGTCCAGTTCTTAGTATCAAAATCATATATAAATGTATCACTGGTAGTCGTTGTCTGATCACCCGGAGATCTCATAATAATAAGATGCTTAGGATTTGGAGCATAACCGATCATTGGATCAGTATATTTAGTATTTCCCTTAGCATATGTACTCCAATCAGTAAGCAGACCATTCATATCTTCAGTCTTAGCAATCTTATTCTCTGTTAAATTTATAATATTTTGTCCATTGTGCAGCCAGCATCCCTGAGGATTAACCCAAGCAATACCATATGGCGTCTTACATACACTGTGTGGAAACCTCACGCCAACAGTATGTAGTGTATCTTCAAGATACCATCCATCAGGTGATCCTGATGACACATTAATAACATGCACAAGACTATCTTTAAATCCAAAAAGACGATCCGCAAAAGATTTTAGAGTAACATACTCACCAAAATCACCAAGAGCAACATCAATATAATTGATATTAGGAAATGTATCATATCTTCCCAACTCAGAATACATGATACGTTCACCATATTTATTCATGGTATCTGATTTATCAACCAATCTTACATTAGCAAGAAACATCCTCCTATTGCATATCTCAGCAGCCTTCCAACCCTCATTATTTTTTCCTATAGATGTTCTGTCACTTTGATAGTCATAACCATTGATCGAGCCGTATGTATCTAAATTTGGGCCAAATGAATGTATAGGTTCATCATCTCCTAATGCACCACCGCCATTTGTTGTTTTATTCTGTTCAACCGCATAAGCCTTATTCGAAGAATCATAAGCCCAAGGTTTGTAATTCTGGTCAAATGATACCCTCATTCCATGAACTATATCAATATCTGCAAGCATAGTTAGAGGATCGTTACTTTCAGATAGCCTTATATATACCCTGCCTCCAGTAATTCTAGGAGCATATACTTTATCAGCAGATATAATAACTCTTAACTTACTTCCATCAGCGGCAATAGTAAAAGTTGCATCACCTTTCTTAGGTTTACTTTCCTGAATACTGTCATAAATAAAAGTACCCCATATCTCATAAGTACCAGCCTGCCATATTCCACTATCATCTGTTGTATCATGTAATGATACTCCCCAGCCTCTGCCTCTTTCATATATATCATCATATGCTTCACCATATGGAGCTCCAGTACCATCAGCAACAGTAGCAACTGGAACACCGCCATATGCCCTGTACACCTTTAATCTTGATGTAGTAAGCTCTAATGTCGGAACATCTCTTACAAGCATAAATTCAACATAATTATCAGCACCTGTGGCTGTTCCAAAAGAATAAACCTTACCCGGGAAAAAATACCCCTGCATAGCAACATTACTAGCAGCTGTACCCTCAGATCCCATTACAGTAAATTCAGTAGTATCTGTGGTAATAGCTGCGCTATTATAAATTCTGCAAGCACCTCCAGTTTGAAC
>Ga0208813_1001368_pt1 | contig 13159 bp, 8 predicted proteins | sample MalvireepMed_904_FD_184250 | JGI IMG/M metagenome (GOLD analysis project Ga0208813, IMG submission 184250) | Marine viral communities from the Global Malaspina Expedition - Malaspina viral metaG DeepMed_904 (SPAdes) (version 2) | ecosystem: Environmental > Aquatic > Marine > Oceanic | place... | reverse complement strand
TCGTAACCATGTTGCCAAAGGCTTCGCCCTCGGACGCGTGTAAGGAGACGTTTTATGATTGCCTGGATGAACTGGACTCCGACCGTCGCCATCTTCTTTGCCGTGATTGCGGGAATTCTGGCGGTAATGACGGTTTACGAAATTGTCTCCCCGTGCACCGAGAGGAAGGGGTTTCTGCCGATAGCCACCACCCGCGGGGATCGGTTGTTTATTGGATTGCTTTCGGCAGCATATATACATCTGAGCTTCCTGGCGGTCAGCGATATCACCCTTTGGGTGGCGCTCGCTGTCTCTGTGGTTTGGCTCCTGGTTTTGCTGCGTTGGGGGTGAGTATCGACAAGGGATGTTCGTATGGTGTTTTTTCGAAAATCCTGGTCCTAAAAAAGATTCAGGACTTCTTGTAATGATTTCGAAAACGAACTAATTTTGTTTGAATGATCGGAATCGATCACGATAGATTCCGGCAAAAAAGAATAGCGACCAGAAAGAGCGCTATAACTGCGGACACGAAACACGGCTGTTTCGTTCCATTCATTAAATGTCGAACGAGGTTGGATATGTTCAACAACAACAAATATCCGAGGACCCTGTTGCTCAGCGCCGCCGTTGGTGTCGCCTGCATGGGTTTGAGCCTGCATGCCAGCGCCGATCAGTACAGTGAAGCGGCTGAGAAGTGGGTCAATGAAGCGTTCAAAAACTCTACCTTGAGCAGGGAAGAGCAGCTCAAGGAAATGGAGTGGTTCATCAAAGCCGCTGAGCAGTTCCGTGGCATGGATATCAACGTGGTTTCCGAAACCATAGCGACTCACGAATATGAGTCCAATGTCCTTGCCAAGGCATTCTCCGAAATCACCGGGATCAACCTGACTCACACGCTGATTCAGGAAGGGGATGTCATCGAGAAGCTCCAGACCCAGATGCAGTCTGGAAGAAATATCTATGATGGCTACGTGAATGATTCAGATCTGATTGGTACCCATTTTCGCTATGGAAAGGTGGTGGCCGTTGAGGACATCATGAACGGTTCCGGTAAAGATCTTACCCTGCCTACCCTGGATCTTGATGATTTCATTGGGCTCGACTTTACGACTGGGCCGGATGGCAAACTCTATCAGTTGCCTTCGCAACAGTTTGCGAACCTTTATTGGTTTCGTGCCGACTGGTTTGAACGTGAAGATCTGCAAGAGCAATTCAAGGAAATTTACGGCTACGACCTGGGTGTGCCGGTTAACTGGTCAGCCTACGAGGATATTGCCGAGTTCTTCTCGGTTCACGTGAAGGAAATTGATGGAGAGCGCGTCTACGGCCACATGGACTATGGCAAGAAGGATCCGTCTCTGGGCTGGCGTTTCACCGATGCCTGGTTCTCCATGGCGGGTGCTGGCGACAAGGGCCTGCCCAACGGCCTGCCGGTAGACGAATGGGGGATTCGGGTTGAAGAGTGTCACCCGGTCGGCTCCAGCGTTAGCCGTGGTGGTGCAACGAACGGGCCTGCGGCTGTCTATGCCACTACGAAATACGTGGATTGGCTGCGTGAGTACGCGCCCCCCGAAGCTCAGGGCATGACCTTTTCAGAGGCCGGTCCCGTTCCCGCACAGGGCAACGTTGCCCAGCAGATCTTCTGGTATACCGCCTTTACCGCGAGCATGATCAAGGACGGCCTGCCCGTTGTAAATGAGGATGGCACCCCCAAATGGCGGATGGCACCGTCTCCCCGTGGGCCCTACTGGGAAGAAGGTATGAAGCTGGGCTATCAGGACGTAGGTTCCTGGACTTTCCTGGACTCCACGCCTGAGAAACGTCGCCTTGCAGCTTGGCTGTACGCCCAGTTCACCGTATCCAAGACCGTCTCTCTGGAGAAAACGATTGCCGGCCTGACGCCGATTCGCGAGTCCGACATTGAATCTGAGGCGATGACTGAAATGGCGCCGAAGCTCGGCGGCTTGGTGGAGTTTTATAGGAGCCCGGCTCGTGTGCAGTGGTCACCGACCGGTACCAATGTGCCAGACTATCCGAAACTCGCCCAGCTTTGGTGGCAGTACATTGCCCAGGCGGCCAGTGGTGAAGCCACTCCTCAGGAAGCCCTCGACGGCCTCGCTCAGGCTCAGGATCGGGTCATGGAGCGCCTTGAGCGTGCCAATGTTCAACCGACCTGTGGTCCGAAGCTGAACGAACCGCGCGACCCGCAATACTGGCTGGATCAGCCCGGCGCACCCAAGCCGAAGCTGGCTAACGAGAAGCCACAGGGCAAAACCGTTGCCTACGACGAGCTGTTGAAGACCTGGGAAGAGGCGCGCTAAGGCAAGTCGCTTTTCGGAATCACAATGCCTGCCGCAACGCGATCCTCAAGTTGCGGCAGGCGGAGTCATGTTTTTCCAGACATTTTTCTCCAGTTCCCTAAGGGACTGTTTAGAGCCTGAGCGGTTTTCCAGCCTCCCGGCGCCGCTCTTCCCATTCTTCCCGGGTCTGCGCCGCCTGGTCACCCGGCATTGAATCGATGATGCTGAAATAATCGGAACTGTATTCGTCAGCAATGATTGTGTTGCGCGGTTTTACCTTAACCACATACACCGTCTGGACATTCTGGTGATCGAATTCGCGCCAGTACTGTTCGTCTTTTAGGAAAGTGTACCTGTGTCCCTCCAGGGCCCGGATCAGGCTGGCGGTATTGGTGGTACCGGCACGTTCCACCGCATCCTTGTATTGATAAATAATGCTGTAGGCCGAGGCCGCAGCGGTGGATGGTCGCATTTCATATCGGTTTGAGAAGGCTTCTACAAACTCCTTTCCTTTCGGATAGTTCAGCTCGTAGGGTACGTTCCATACCCAGGGCGAGCCGCCGATAACGCCCTCCATAATGGTGGGACCTACCTGCCGAGCCATGCCCAGGGTCAGGTTGGGCACAACAATCTGCATTTTCTTGGTAAGGCCCATTTCGTAGGCAACATTCAGTGCTCTCACCATGTCGTCGCCGAACAGGACCATCATCAGAACCTTGGCGTTACTGGCCTCTGCCTGCTCCAGCGCCTCCCTGAAATCGGTAATCAGTGCCCGGGGGAAAGGGGTTTTCACGCCCTGATGGCGGTCAGTGTCTTCGGTTCCCGAGAACTTGCGAACAGACTCCTCCACAGACCAGCCCCAGGTGTAGTCGGCGGTAATGTAGAAGTAATCGTCTTCCGCATGATTGGTGGTCAGATACTGACTGAGCGCCTTTGCAGTCATCCAGGCGTTGTAGGGCTCACGGAACATGTATGAATGCCCTTCGGCGCCGGTGGTGGCGTTCGAGTAGGTCAGCGTGCCGAAGTAGATCCGGTTGCGATCGCGAGCAGCTTTGCCTGAGGCAATGGCAACGGCGCTGGACACACCGCCGAACACCATCTGGACGCCTTCACGGTCGATGAGTTCTGCGGTGTTCTTTGCGCCCTGGGCAGGGTCACCGCGGGTATTTCTGATCACCAGCTCCAGCTGACGCCCCATCACGCCACCGGCTTTATTGATTTCATCAAGCGCCAGAAAGGCGCCCAGACGTTGTTGCAGACCCTGATCCTTGTAACGACCGGTCTGCGGGTAGTTCAGGCCGATTTTAAGGGTTTCGGCATACACAGTAGTGCTCGCCAGCAACAGCAGACAAGCAGAAAAGAGTACTTTTCTGACGTTCATTCAGGTTGGCCTCCGGAATTGCAGCGCCAATGGGGAAAAGGGCTGCCAATCATTGTTTTGATTATTTGTTAAGCAACGCTAGTGTCTCTGCTGATTATGAGGCCAACAATGGGACAAAAGTGGAATTTTGGGTAACAAATTGTAGGTTAGTGATCTGCATCTTGTCTGGCCTATGTTGTTCCCATGAATCGGTTCGGCTGCAGCCGAAGAAATGGATATACTTTCCGGAATTGCCCGGTGTGGGCTTCGCGGCAGCCAATGGAGTTTTGTGGGTCTTGGTAACTATAAAGCGCAGGAAATTCGGACTTGGATCGACTCTCTCGTTTCTTTTGGCGGCAATGGGGCTTGTCATCGTCCCGATGTCGGCCAGCGCCGAGTGGTATCGGTTTTCGGATACTGCAATGACCACGCCTATCGAACTGGAGTTCTGGGCGGAGGATAAAGAGCTGGCGAACCGGGTTGGCAAAGAGGTGCTGGCGGTTTTTCATCAGGTTGATGAACAGATGAGTCGCTATCGGGAAGAGTCGGAGGTCTCCAGGCTCAACCGCAATGCACCCGACGGGCCAGTAGAAGTCAGTGACGGGTTGTTCGAGGTGATTGAAAAAGCACGGGAGGTTTCTCTACTCAGCCAGGGCGCCTTCGACATCACCTTTGGCTCAGTGGGTTACCTGTATGACTTCAGGGCCGGCAAAAAGCCCACGGACGAGGAGCTTCGATCCGGCTTGCCGCGGGTGAATTTTCGGGATGTGATTCTTGATGAGGATGATCAGACGGTCGAATACCGGCAGGCAGGGATTCTGGTAGACCTCGGTGGCATCGCCAAAGGGTATGCAGTGGATCTGGGAATCGAGCGTCTGGTCAGTTTTGGCATTCGCCATGCCCGGCTGAGTGCTGGCGGCGACATGCGACTGTTAGGGGACAAGCGGGGCCGGCCCTGGTACGTGGGCATTCGGGACCCCCGTTCAGAAGGGCGCAACGCGGTGGTTTTGCCGCTCGAGGATGTGGCAGTGTCCACCTCCGGCGACTACGAGCGGTTCTTCGTGGATGAGGCGGGAGAAAGGGTTCATCACATCCTGTCGCCTGAGACCGGCAAATCGGTCCAGGGTGTCCAAAGCGTGACCATTATCGGCGAGGATGCGTTAACAACCGACGGCCTCTCCACGGCGGTTTTCGTGCTCGGGCCCAAAAAGGGACTGGAGATGATTGAGCGTTTGAAGGGTATCGATGTTGTGGTTATCGATGATCAGCGCATGATGCATGTTTCAGAAGGCCTCGTTCCGCCCCAATCAGACTAGGGGCGGAACGAGCAGTTTCTGTCAATTTCCGATAGTGCCGTTCACGACATTCGAGAACGCAATCAGGCTGTCCTGAGATGTCCCATTGCCCAGCCCGTGGCCGTTGAAACGGGTGCCGAAGTCACCCTGCTCCCCGTGCAATGCCATGTAGTTGAGCAGCACGGTCTGAACCAACTGGTTGACGTTGTTGGCCGCAGGACTGGAGGCAGTTTCCACCGACGCATCAGAGCGCATGAAGCCGATCTGCCTGCGAATCGGAGCGGGGCGGCCCGCCGGGTTGTAAACCAGGAAGAACGAGGCGGCCGTCTGCTGGTTGTCGCCGGTCCATTCGCCCTTGCCACGACCGTCCATGGAATCGTCGATTCGGCCGTTGCTCGACACCGAGCCGTCACTGAACACATAGAGCATCAATGGCATTCCTACCCGGGCGGCGTATTCCAGACAGGCACCCATACAGCGGCCGGCCTGCTCGTCACGACGTTCGCCGGTCCCGCGCTCACCCGTATGGTAGTCGTAGCCGCCCATGGTTATTGTGCCGGCGCCGGCGTAACCATTCAGCACGAGCTTCATCACAGAGGCGGTTTTCCTGAACTCCCGGTTGTTGTCGAACTCATCGCGGCTGAAGATGCCGGTGGGCCCGACGATTTCGAGGTCCACCTCGGGATCAAGTGGATTGGCCCTTTTTCCATATCGATCTGCCAGATCGGCACTCTTCACATAGCCGCAGCGGACTAATTTTTTTACCACCTCATCTGTCGAGATTTCGGTATTTACCCTGTTCATTTTTTCATCGCTGATACGCTGGATGGATTCCATAACTGCCACCGCATCTGATGGATCGAGAATTCCGATCAGGTCGCCTACATCCACTAGCCCGGAAGCATCGCTAGGGCGATCTATTTTCGTGGGTCTTACTTCTGGATTAATAAGGCTCATCGGAGCCATGGAGTTTCCGCCGGATTCGGAGCTTTGGGAACCCACTAACGAGAGCAATTCACCATTAGCTCCGGCCTTATAGATCCCATACATCGGGTTGTGTGGGTTATTGCCGGTGTCGTTTTCCGAGCGAGCTGCAATAATGGCTCCGTCTGTTGCCGCCCGGGTGCCGGGACTAGTACTTTGAAGAATCCCGCGTAGGAAGCCGCTGTCTGAATGGAATGCGAGGCCCAGCTCCGTGTTCACGAACGCCGGATCGTTGGGCAACATGTCACCGGGAAGACCAAGTTTGTTGTAGCCTGCGGTGCTCAGGAAGTCCATTTGCCCACCGGATTTACCCATCAGTACATTGGAGCCGGCAATATTGGCTCCGCCCGCTAGATCAAAGCAGATAAATGGAATCTTGCCTGCGCCCTGCAGCGCTATACCACAGCTTTCTTTCAAGGTTTGTAGGTCTGGAGAAAGCGCGGCGGACGCCATCCGCGGGTTACCGAACAGGCTGAAAAGAGATGCACCGAAAACAGTAGCCGAGCCTGCCATAAGACCCTGCGCGATAAACTCGCGACGTGTCCTGGGCTTGCCGTGGTCGTCATGGAGTAGTGGACTGCCATTGGCCAGAGGCTTCTTTCGTGATTTGCGTATAAACATGATCGACTTCCTTTACTGAACCAAGGTGGTGGCACTGCCAAGCACAGCTGCGCAGCTTGCCTTGACGACCGTTTCGGTTCGGTCAGGGCCGCAGCTTGCACCACAGCTGGTCAAGCCATTGATTAGATTGCTGAGCTCATTAGCGACTGTCTCATTTGTAGGCTGAGATGCCAGATCGTTTCCGACAAACCTACTGAGGAGCGCTCCCACTATGAGATCCTCTCCGCCACCTTCAAATGCGGTGTTTGCCGGTGCCGCAAAATTGAAATTGCCGAAAATCTCCTGCCGAAGGTTGTCGCTGGAAACCAGAGCGTCGCAATACTGAATTGCCAGCTGGGTAATCGCCATCTGATGAGACGAAAGGAAGCCCTCGATTGTTTCCACTGTCGGGAGTTGCTGCCGAACAGTGTTGAATTTCTCGGAAACCTTCGAATGCGTGGTCGGTACACCGGTCATCCGAGACATGGACTCGTTGATCTCGTCAAAAGTTTTCAAGCCGATCTCCGATGACGGCTCCTGGTCTGATGGCGCCGGTTGAGGCGGCAGCGACGGCTCGGAGCGGGCAAAGTTGTTACCGCCCAGCTGGTCGAAGGTCAGGAAAAACTCGTCGTTCCCTGGCCCGTTTTCCAGCGCAATGATGGTGCCCAGAGAGGAGAGCGGTTGCCCGGCGCCGGGCTCATAACTGCCGCTGTCCAGGACAACGTCCAGGTTGGCCCAGGCCTGTCCAACAGTTGCCTCCTTGCCGTTGATGCCCAGTCGCATGCCGCGCAGCGGGATGTTCGATGGTTCGGCCGAGTCATCAAGGCTGATGAAGAAGGGACTGGTGAATCGGTAGGCATAGCTATCGAACTGGCTGACTTCGAACACGATGAAGCTCTCGGGCACGTCGATCAGGTGAGAGACACCGAACAGGAGATAGAACTTCTGGCCAACGCCCACTTCGAAGTTGGCCTGGACCTGCTCCGGTGTCAGCGCACGATTGTGGATGGCGACCATGCGGATCGCGCCCTGCCAGGGCGAGTTACCATCGGTCTCGTTGCCCAGCACCAGGGCAAAGCTGTCGTCCCATTCAGTCAGCAGTCCGCCGTCGTCCGGGTCGACATCCCCGGTTGGGACACCATTTACAAAGATCTGGCGCCCGGTTGCCGGGGTGTAGTTCACCACCACGTGCTGCAGGGTTGCCTGCAGGAGCATGTCGGCGTCCCGGGTCGCGAAAGGCGTATTCTCATCGCTGGTGGTGCTGCGATGCAGCACTTCGTAACGCTGGAGCGACTGGCTGAGCGTAACGTTGCGAGTGGTGGATGAGCCCGAGTAGGTCACGATGCGGGCATCTTCCTGGGTGATGTTGCCGGGGGCGACCCAGGCCTCGATGCTGTACTCGCCGGAGGCGGTCAGCAGGGTGTGCAGCTTCCGGCTTGCGGTGGTACTGCCCTGGGCCTTGCCCGCCGGGATCATGAAACCCTGCTCGTTTTCGCCTGCCGGACCAAGGTCAATACCCCAGCCGCCAACCCAGTCAACGTTTCCGCTCAGGGTCAGATCCAGTGCAGGCGAGACGCCGCTGGTATCAAAGGCAGTCTGGCCTTCACCAAACTTGAATTCGTACAGGGCAATCACGTTGTCTTCAAACCGGCCGCCGGAGTTTGCGAGCAGGCCGTCTGCCTGCAGGTTGAGTGCCTTGCTGGCAACGATTGCCGGGTCCACGGGTTGGGCGCTCAGATCCTGGACCATTTCAAGAATCTTCAGTTCCATCAAATCGGCTGAGGCTTCGCAGTCGTCGTCCCAGCAGTTGTGGAAGTCGTAGCGCAGACGTTCGACCAGTCGGGATGCGCCCGGATTCATAGGATCAATACGGCTTTTCGCCTGATCGTAGGCAGTGGTGACATCGGCGCTGGCAATGTAAGGGGTCTGGCCACCATCAGCATGGCAGTCGCTGCAATACTGTCTGAGTTCGGGGTATACCGTGGTGGAAAACAGGCCAGTGTCAGTCGGAAGGGCAACCGTGGCACCCGGTTCTTTGAGCGCAGGAGCGCGAAGTTCCACGGTTTTGGCAGAGCCTTCTGACCCGCCTGCCCAGTTGGAAATATAGGTGGTGAGAATGTCCACACAGGCTGACGTGCTCTGGAGCCAGCAATTATGGCCACCTGCTACCTTTGTCACCATTGTGGACTGGGATGGATCAGACAGGTTAACAATAGAATTCGCCTGTGCGTAAGCAAGGTTAACGTCCTGCTCATTGACGAACGTGGGTGCCTGGCCATTGGAGCCGTGGCACGCGCCGCATTTATCCTGGGTGACCAGGTTGTCCCACACGGTGCGCTTGAAGTTGGCTACATCATCCGTCGAGGGGGCAGGCCCATTGTAGGTAACCGTGCCGGAATTCTGGGAGGTATTCGGCAGTTGTTCCGTGGATTCGCCCCCGCAGGCAGAAAGCAGAAGGGCCAGGGCAGTGATGGCAAGGACCGACTTGAGGGAGCTCATGGAAATTCCTTTAAATGTTTTCATAGCGTCCTCACTCCCCCATGCAGTACACGGCGGATTCTGCAAATACCTGCTTCAGGTCGTAACCCTGACTTGCGAAGCTGGCAACCATACTGCTTACCTGCGAACGGTCTGCGCTGTCGGAGGGAGGTCGCAGGCAGACATTCTCGAACACCTTCTTGACCTGGCACTCTGCGAAGGCCTCGGAATTCGCGAATTCCATACCCAGGCTCTTGGCACCGCTGCCGGAACCCGGGAGTGAGGGATCCCATCCCAGTCGGCGATTGGCGCCCTGGCGCCAGTAGTTATCCCAGCTGTCGTCAGGTGTCACATAGCCCTGCTCGAAGGTTGCAGAGTTGATGTGGTACTTGGCCTGAACCCTGGAGCCGGTTTCTGGATCTGTTTCGCCAATGGCGTTGTAGACCAGTCTGCCCAGTTCTCCATCGGGGTCGGTGTTGGCGTCATACTCGTAGTCGTAGTAGGCAAACGCCTGGGTCATGGGGTCCATGCCGGTGTGGCAGCCAACGCAGTTGTTCAGGAATACCCGGCTGTCACCACCCGGGCTGCGGGAAACATCCTGGCGAATGCGGTCCGTGGGCAAGGTAACGTCCGCAACCTGCTCCAGGTCGTTGCACATGTGATTGATCAGTGTGAAGCGGAACATCGCCCGGTTGGTGCCGGCACTGAAGAAAGCCCGGGCGGAAGCTCTTGATGTAATGACGCCGGCGGTGGCCGAGGGAGGAAGGCCCGTGTAGGTCGACTGGTTTACCCGCTCCAGGTTGTCCTTAAGGCTGGCTCCACTGTTCTCGAGGGATTCGTAGTGGTTGTTGTTGCTGGTAGAGTAGTTTGGCAGGTTCAGGGATGCATTCCCGATGTAAAGAACATCGTCATACAGAACTTTTCGGAAGTCTTCCCCGTCCCGCACCAGGCCAATCACCGTGGCAATGTAATCATTAAGGGGCACGAACTTTGACATCGCCTCGTTGGTCCAGGGGGCTGCAAAATTCTTCAAGGTGACGTCGTAGAAAGCGCTGTCTTGCATGGCCGTGAAGGCGGCATCAATAGCTCTGCCGGACTCTATGTCGCTCGCCATATCGTCAAGGACGACTTCAGAGGGTGGCACGCCGGCGACCCGATCGTGAATTCTTTTGGCCTGCTCCCTGGGGCCAGCCTGAACAAGGCTGGCCTGTCCAGACACCAATGCGACGAGAACTGCGGTACTGCAAGCCTTGCAAAGCAGGCTTCTGATCCTGTTCCGGGCGGTCATGTCCTTTCCCTCGGTGATCGTTAGCATGTGCACATTAATGCTTTTTGACAATTGTTAAAAGTTTACGGCTTGCTATATCCTTCGTTTTGAGTCGTAGGCCACGTTATTACATTGCGTTACGTAAAACCCTTGGAGCCTGCCAGCGGAACCGACTTAATTTATGTCATGGAATGTCATCCGAAACAGGGTTTCTCACGTTGGAAATTAAGTCGCCCACTCTAAACATCTCCCGCGGTACTCGCCTGGCTGTCGCACTCGGCTCGCTTGCAGCTCTGTCTGGCTGTCTTTCGAGCAGCGACAGTCAGCAGGCGGATCCGGTTGTCGTCGAGAACCCTGTGGCTTATGTCGAACGGGCTCTACTTTTTGACGAAAACACCGGGGCCCTGGTCGAGGACAACCTGGCCGACCCGAGCGCTTTCCGCCCCGGAGCGCGGCTGTTTCTGAAGGCCAGTGCCACTGCGGACGCCGAGACGCAGGATATTGCCTCCAGAGCATTCGCGGGGCCGCAATTCCTTGATGACAATGGTCAGTTGCGTTACGACGTGAAAGATCTCCACGTTTCCCACGATGGCTCCAGACTGCTGTTTGCCATGCGTGCGCCGGAAATCGAGGACGCAGACGACGAGGATCAGCCAACCTGGAATATCTGGGAATACGACGTTAGTACCGACATCCTGCGCCGGATCATCGATTCGGACGTTACCGCCGGGGCCGGGCAGGACGTTGCGCCAGCCTATCTGCCTGATGGCCGAATCGTTTTCTCGTCAACCCGTCAGCGGATTTCCAAGGCGGTGCTGCTTGATGAAGGCAAACCCCAGTATTCCGGTCTGGACGAGGAGGGTGATAGCCCCGGGTTTGTTCTGCATGTGATGGACGACGATGGTCAGAACATTGAACAGATCACCTTCAACCAGAGCCACGACCTCGACCCCATGGTGGCGGATGATGGCACCATTGTGTTCAGCCGCTGGGATAATGCCGGCCAAACCCGGAACAACGGTGTGAACCTCTACCGCGTCAACCCTGACGGCACTGGCCTGAGTTATCTTTTCGGTCGTCACTCCCACGATTCGGTTCCAGAAGCGAACGACATACAGTACCTGCAGCCACGCAAATCAGACAGCGGCAATCTGCTGGTGCAGCTAAGGCCGTTTGAAACGGATGATTACGCGTCTGTGTTGGCGGAAGTCGATGTTGACCAATTTGTTGAGGCCAATCTTCGTCTCGATGGCACCGAAGGTTCGGGCCAGCGCTCGCTTGTGCCCGGCGTGGGCCTGGATGGCCAACTATCGCTGAAAGGCAGTTATGCATCGGTTTCACCGCTGCTTGATGGTACCAACCGCTACCTGGTCAGTTGGACACCTTGCCGGTTGCGTGAAACAGCGACCGACCGGATTGTGAACTGCACGGAAGATCGCCTGCAATCCGAAGACTATCAACCCGCAGAGCCCGTCTACGGTTTGTGGCTTCTGGATATCAACAGCGAAACCCAGCGGCCGGTGGTTCCGCCGGTAGAGGGCGTTCAATTTGATGAGGCGGTCCTGATGAAGGAGCGGCCTCTGGAAGGGTTCATCCCGGAATCCCAGTTCACGGGTGATGAGGGGGCCCTCGGCGATGCCGGCTACGGCGTCCTGCACATTCGAAGCGTCTATGATATCGATGGAGTGGACACCACGCCGACTGGTATTGCTGCAATGGCTGATCCGCTGCAAACGCCGCCGGAAGATCGCCCGGCCAGATTCCTCCGACTGGAAAAGCCCGTGGCCATCCCCGATGAGAACGTCCGGGATTTCGACAACAGCGCCTTTGGCCGCAGCCGGGCTCAGCTAATGCGGGAGATACTGGGCTACGTGCCGATAGAGCCCGATGGGTCAGTGAAGGTGGCGGTGCCCGCCAATGTTGCATTTGCCATCAGTATTCTCGATGAGAAAGGCCAGCGTGTTGGTGGCGCTATGGGCAACCGGCACCAGAACTGGCTCACGGTGCGCCCCGGCGAGACCCTTGAATGTTCAGGGTGCCACAACCCGAACAGTCCGACACCCCATGGCAGACCGGATGCCGGTCCATCGTCCGTGTGGGGTGGGGCCGCAACCACCAGCCTTCCGTTCCCGAATACCGACCCGGCTCTGTTTGCCGACATGGGTGAAACCATGGCTCAGGTGTTTGCCCGCATCAACGAGATTCGCCGGCCGACGCCGGATGTGATCTATACCGATGAATGGTCCGGAGATGCCGTGGATCCCAAGCCTGACAGCTTTGCCTACGCCTATGCCGATCTGCAGACACCGCCGCCGATATCCGGCGTTTGTGCCACCGACTGGGCGCCGAATTGCCGGATTGTGATCAACTACGAGCAGCATATTCATCCGCTGTGGAGCGTCAATCGGGAGGTATTGGACCCGGACACCATGGCGGTCGTGGATGACTACACCTGTACCAGTTGCCATACGGACACCGATGCGGCGGACGCTCAGCAAGTGCCGGCTGGACAGCTGGATCTGGGCGATGGCCCGTCACCCGATGAACCGCTACACTTCAACGCCTACAGAGAACTGCTCTTCCCGGACAGTGAGCAGGAACTGGTGAACGGCGCCCTGATTGATGTGCTCGTGGACTCCGGGGAGGTTTTGAGGGACGAAGAAGGCAATCCCATTCTGGACGCCAACGGAGATGAACAACCCATCCTGGTAACAGTGCCGGTGCAGGCTTCAATGTCCGTCAACGGTGCCCGTGCCAGTCGTTTCTTCGACGTATTCGCCGACGACGGTTCACACAGGGATTTCCTCTCGCCCGCCGAACTGCGACTGATTGCAGAGTGGTTGGATATTGGCGGCCAGTATTTCAACAATCCGTTCGACGCTCCGGAAGACTGATC
>Ga0208813_1001362_pt1 | contig 13201 bp, 14 predicted proteins | sample MalvireepMed_904_FD_184250 | JGI IMG/M metagenome (GOLD analysis project Ga0208813, IMG submission 184250) | Marine viral communities from the Global Malaspina Expedition - Malaspina viral metaG DeepMed_904 (SPAdes) (version 2) | ecosystem: Environmental > Aquatic > Marine > Oceanic | place... | reverse complement strand
CATGGGCGGGCCACCGATGGGTCCAGGGGGACCCCCGATGCTCCCCGACGCCGCTCTTCGGCCTTCTGGCGGTTCGTCGATGGGACCGGGCGGTCTCCCGATGGCTCCCGGTGGCCCACCGATGCCGCCTGGAGCACCCCCGATGCCGCCTGGAGCACCACCAATGCCGCCTGGGGCACCACCAATGGGGCTGCTGCCGCCACCGCCGTCTGGACGGCCGGTCGAACTCTACGATCTGCGGAAAGGGCGCTACGGCATCACGGTCAGTATCGGACGCAGCTACAAGAGTCGGCGCGAAGAGGGGGCGGACGAGATGGGCCAGCTCTTCCAGGCCAATCCGAGCCTGTTCCCGATATTGGGCGATATTTACCTGAAATTCCGCGATTTCCCCGGCCATTTGGAAGCCGCGGAACGCGTCAAGAAGATGTTGCCGCCGCCGCTCCAGGACCAGGACGAGGGTCCCGACCCCCAGATGCTCCAGCAGCAGGTGCAGGAGTCGGGGCAAATGGTCGAGGAACTCACCAAGGCGCTGGATGAGAAAACGCAACTCCTCGCCGCCGACGCGCAGAAACTCCAGGCCCAGACCGCACAAACACAGATGGATAACCAGGCGAAGCTCGACATCGAACGGATGCGGATCGAAATCGAACGGATGCGGAACGAGACCGAGCTGACCATCACGGCCATGAAAATTAAAGCGGATGAGGCCGAGGAGCGACTCAAGTCCGATACGCGGCTCGCGGAATCCGAGCAGGCGAGTGCGACCAAGATGATGCACGACGTGACCGAGCACCAGCACCGCGAGGAGATGGCCGTCCTCGACGGGCTCCAGAAAGACGCCCAGGCGGTGCAAGCGGCTGAGTCGGACGCGCCGGCCACCGTCCTCTCCATCGACATGACGCCGACAGACGAGGTCGAGTGATGCCCCCACAACCCAGACAGCAACGTGTCCAGCTCACGACCTACGAGCGGGAATTACTCCAGGCCGTAAACGACCGCCGACTTGACCGCGATGACCCGGAAGTCCAGGCCGTGTTGCAACGCGTCAACGCGCCCCCGACAGACGAAGTGTGGTTGTCGCTTGGTGGGCCGGGTGACGGTGTGACGACTGAGCAAGTGAGTGGGCCATCACTGGAAGAGCTACGCCGACGCGATGAACAAGCGCAACGGGCACGGCGTCGTCCCCCCACTATTGGGAGTGTCGCACGCGATGCCTGGGAGGGCGCTGTTGTGCCGGCCTGGGAGGTCGCAAAGGACATAGCCACGCAAACAGTCGGGAGGAACCCCTATTCGCAGGAGATGCAGGACAGGCTGCGCGAGCAGGGGCTCCCGACCGACCCGCGCATCGAAGGTCCATGGGGGGCGCTAGAGGCCGCGACCGGGGCGCTTCCCGCGACGGCCGGGATGTTGTATGACGCAGCGACGGGCGAGGCAGATCCCACTATTCCCGACCTGGTGCATGACCCGCCGACGTGGCGGAGCACACTGGCCGAGCGCGGTGCCCCGACGTGGGGGCAGAACATCGGGACCGTGGGGGATCTCCTTGTTGGTCCCGAGGACCTGTTCGCTCCTGGGGCTTCTGCGGTTGCGGGCCTCGGGCTGGGCATTGGCCGCGGAATAGTCAAGGCAGTCACGGCGGCGGACAAGCTCATTCCGCCGTCATTGCGTGCGCTGAAAGACGTATTAGACCCAAAGGACTGGAACGCCTTCCGTCGAGGCGTGGAGCGCACGCCCGGAGCGACACGTCCCCTGTCGATATTGCTTCCCTCGGAGATAGCACCGCTCACTCGGTCAGTCGGCGGGGTGGGACGGTTCATGGACATCTACAACCAGTTGCCCGACGTGAATTATCTGGCGGCGGCTGTTCGGCGAGGTGCGCCAAAGCGCGGATGGTATGCGAACAGTCGGCAGGCGTTGACGGACATTCTTGGGGACGATGCCGATATGTTCACAGGCCTGTTGGCGTCGATGTCGCCGCAGACCAGCGTCGAGAGCAACCTGACGAACGCGCTGAATACGTTCGTCAACTGGCGTGCGGCTGGGCGACCCAGAGGGGAGCAGGAGATCACGGCCATTCTGGGGCGGAGCGTGCAGGGGGGCACCGACAAGAGTGTGCTGGAGTCGTGGACGCCCAACTCGGTGCGCGTCCTGCAAGGGGGGCAGTCAATCTCTGGCCCAAAGATCGACCAGTTCTGGCTGGCGCTGCGGGAGCGCGCCCTGAACACCAAGGCCGGAACGATGGACACTCAAGAAGCGATGGTCCTGGATGCCTGGATGGGGAACCTGATGGGGGCCGACCAGAGGCTCTGGAGCGGTAACCTGAACAAGAAGAATGTGGCAGCACGGCTCGCGGAAGGCGACCCCGGTGCTACTCCCGCCTATTTGGCTGGCGTAGCCAAGATGCGAGAGGCTGCGAAGAAGGCAGGCGTCGAAGGTGCCGAGGCGCAAGAGATGGCCTGGTCTACCGCGATGGCACTGTATGAGCAAGCTTCCGCACTGGGGATCTCCGCCAGGGAGGTCTTGCAACGGGGGTTGCTGACGGATGAGGCCGTCGCGGGGACGCCGGACTTTGCGACGCTGCTCCGAGATCCCGAGTTTGCGTCGATTCTCAGTCGAGACCCGGAGCTGTCGTCACGTATAGCGTCATTGACGCCCACGCCACGGGCGGCCACGGACGCCATCCCCATGAGCGAGGCGGACCAGCGTCATCTCCTGCGCGTGGCTGACACGTTGGACGAGCTGCGCGCCATGCGACTCACCGATACGGCGGTAGAGACGCCACGGTCGCCCGCAGGGACCCTCGCGGGAGTCCTGCCGACTGAAGCGGTCACAGACCAGCAGTGGTCGTCACTGCTGCCTTACAGTGCCACCACAGAGGGGAGGCGTGTACATCGGTCTCCTCGTATTGCCGGAACCGGGGAGAACCTCCGCGAACAACAAGCGCTATTGGACGCGGCCCTTGGAGGCGACACGGGATCGAGATTGAGAGGGAGGGGGTCGTGGGTCGATGACGCGGGCCAGTTGCAGGAGAACCCGCTCGCATCGTATGGGTTCACAGGGCCAGAGAGACGTGGGGGTGTCCTCCCGGTTGACATGGAGCGACGGTTGCGAGCCGCACGGAATATTCTCGCGGGGGGCACGGGACAATCCGCCGCCGTGCACGTTGTGATCAACCCTCGGGTTGATCGCGTACGGCATAACGCCGCCACGATTTACACGCAACGTGCCCCGACAGGGCCGGCGATATCAGCCTTCGCGGCGGATCTGCGCGCACTAAATGTGACGGGGAGTTTTGCCCCGGTCCATAGCGGCCGATCCGTCCGCGTGCTGCGATTAGATGAGGATTTTCTGCCGACGCCGCTATCAGCGTCTGAGGAGGCCTCCGTGCGGCAGCTAGCGAGACGGCATCTCGGGACCGAGAACGCGAAGGGGCAGATGTCCGCGCCACGGATGGAAACCGGGGAGAACGTGGCGAAAAGAGGCTATGAAGAAATCGCGCAGGGCGCAAAGCAGGATACTGGGGAACGCGTGGGTCGGATGGTGGGAGACAAGTCGGACTGGGCGCAGCTTCCGTCAGCCGTGCAAAACCGCATGGACACGGCGGTGAAGGCGTGGGCGACCAGACTGCTCAACATCTACGATATGCCACGCATTCTCCGCGAACGCCCCGATGAGGCCAGAATGCTTGAGATTCTCGCCTCATCAGGAGCGTCAGGGTTGGCAACGGCCCGCGAGTCTGGCGTGGTGTTGCCCGCGCTAGCGGCGCTAGGATTTCACCTTACGCCGTCTGGGTCGTCGGGGACGGTCCCGCAGGGCGAGGAGTCGTGAGTACTCAGCCCGCGTCCACGCCACCACGTCTGGCATCACAGTGACGTAATGTAGCCAATTTTTGTACCGACAGTCGTCCTTGTCCATTGTGGCAAGTGCGAGTTTTGTCGCCTTGATCTCTGCGTCGATATTCCTGTCAAGTTCGCGCTCGCAATACCGGATCTTCTCTTCCAGGCGCAGCGAGCCGTACAGCATGGACATTCCCACGCGGCGCTTGCCGGTGTAGGGGTCATGCGCGGGATCGTGTGGGGGTTTCATACAACACCTCATCGTGCGCGGGAGAACCACCCACCTGGCGTGGGTTGGTGACCGTCATAGGGCCGCGCCCCTCGGGTCGTCTGGATGAGCGGATGAGGTGCAGAAGGCGCACCCCATCAGGGGGTAGTATACCAAAAAGGACGCTGTCGCTGCACGTCCTCGCTTTCTCGGCGCATGTGTGATATTTATGCACTGTTGACAGACTGACGTTTTTACTCGGGCGCGACTGATTCCCGCGCCGACAACCGCTCCCCGGCGGGGTGAAAACGACAAGGGGATACACGACGCGGGGGCGTGTTTTTGGGCTGAATGCAGCCCTGGACGCGCCCTTTTTGTTGTGGTCCCCCTTTTTTGACGCGAGTGCTATGGCTACTGACGCAGGACAGGTCACCGAGGGCGATATCACCATCGACTCAAACCACGAGTCGGCGGATCAAATTTCCATGGCTTTTCAGGCTGATCCGTCCCCGTCTGAGGACGCCCCCGCGGTTGAGGCCGTCGAGGCGGTGCCTGCGCCACCCAAAAAGCGCACACGCCGCAATGACCCGACCGAGGCGGTCAAGTCTGCCATTGCCAAGCAGCGCGAGGCCGAGCGACGCGCCGAGGCGGCCGAGTCTCGCGTGCAGGAACTCTCGACGCCCGCCCCGTCACCAGCCCCGCCACCCACCGCGGAGCCCGAGCCGCAACCGCCGAGTTGGTCGCGGTTCAAGACGATGCCGGGGGTCCCCACAGTCGATCAGTTCCAGAGCTATGAGGACTACTCCATGGCGCTGGCCGAGTTTGTCTCGGATGCCAAGCAGACCGAGCACACGGCGGCCCAACAGCAGGCGCACGAGCAACAGCAGATCGCGCAGCAGCAGCAGGTGCAGCTCGACCGCTGGTCGAAAACGCTCGATGAGGCCCGCCAGCACGACCCAAAATTTGATGAGACCTTGAATCTTGACACGCCGATGTCGCTGCCGATGCAGCACTTGGCGATGGAGAGCCCGCATGGCATCGCGATCTTGCAGTGGCTCTCGGAACACCCAGATGACGCTCAGCGCATCTCCACGCTGCACCCGGCAGAAACCTACCGGGAAATGGGGAAATTGGAAGCCCGACTCGAAGCTGCCTCGTCCACTGGAAAAAGCGGCCCAGCCCGAGTCGTCAGTTCCGCGAAAGCCCCGATCAAGCCGCTCGGGACTTCGCCACCCGCAGAGGACCCCTTTGAGATCACCGACGATTTGTCGATGGATGAGCATTTCCGTCGCATGAACGCGGCAGATCGGCAAGCGGGTCGTCTGTAATTCAGGTAAAGGATGATCGATGGCTAATACACTTGCCACACCGTCCTGGACGACGAAGGAAGTCGCACGCGGCTTTATCAACAAGCTCGTGTTTCTTGCGAACGTCAACAGGACGTACGATTCACAGTATGAGATTTCCGGCGCGAAAGTCGGGAACACCGTCAACGCCAGACTGCCCCAGCGGTTTACCGTCACGGACGGTCAGGCACTCCAGCTCCAGAACCTGTATGACCAGACCGTCCCGATCTCGCTGACCAATCAGAAGAACGTGGCGTTCGGCTACTCCAGTCAGCAGGCGACGACCGAGCTTGACAACATCAGAACGCGCTACATCAATCCAGGGTCTGAGGCCTTGGCGAACGCTGCCGAAGTGCTCGCGTTCAACGCGGTCTATCGGGACATCTACTCGTCTGTTGGCACGCCAGGAACGACGCCCAGTGCGACGCTGACGTATCTCCAGGCGGGGGTAAAACTGACCGACCTCTCGACCCCCTTGAAGGGCCGCGTGGCGGTACTCGACCCGCTGGCCATGAGTACGCTGGCGAACACCACGAGTTCGCTCTTCAATCCGACTGCCGTCATTGCCGAGAATTACGAAGAGGGCATGTTTGGTCGTCGGCAGTTGGGCGTGGATAAGTGGCTGCAAGACCCCGTGCGTCCGACGCATACCACCGGCACCTATACGGCGTCGACGCCGTTGGTCGATGGCGCGTCACAAACGGGCAGTACGCTCGCCACGGATGGCTGGGCCTCGGGAGCCGCGACGCTGAACAAGGGTGATATTTTCACCATTGCCGGTGTCAATTCGGTCAACCCGCTGTCGTACTCGTCCACGGGACGGTTGCAGCAGTTTGTGGTCACGGCGACCACGTCTGACTCGTCAGGCGATATGGCGACGTTGCCGATTAGCCCCAGCATTATCACCTCTGGCCAGCTGCAAACGGTGGACTCGTCACCGGCCAACAACGCCGTGATCACCGTGCTAGGCACGACGGCAGCGGCGGGCGGCACCTTAGCCACGACCACCAGTCCACAATCGTTTGTCTACCACCCCGATGCGTTCGCGTACGTGATGGCCGACCTCGCCAAGCCAGGAGCCGGCGCTGAGTCCACCACGGTGCGCTCCAAGGCACTCGGATTTTCCATTCGCATGGTCGAGCAGTACCAGATCGGCACGGACCAGAATCCCAGCCGTCTGGACATCCTGATCGGCGCGGCCACTATCCAAGCGCGGCTTGCCGCGAGAGTCTGGGGTTAACCATGGCACTAGCTACAACGACGCTCTCGTCAGCCGTCGCCGTCGATGACACGTCTGTCGTCGTCGCGTCGGCGACCTCATTCGATGCGGGACGCCTCGTCCTGGTCGATAACGAAGTAATGCAGGTCGCCCAAAACTACACGTCCGGTACGACGGTCGATGTGCTGCGGGGCGTCAACGGGTCTGCGACCGTCGCCCATGTCGTCACGAGCAATGTGACCCATGGAGACGCCACGGACTTCTCGACAGCCGCCTCGCAGGAGATTGTCGGCTACCAAGCGTCGCGGGCGACCGTGATCAGTAGCATTACAGCCACTGGCACCTTGACGCTCCCGACCGCCGGGACCGACGCTCGGGTGATCCTCAACGGGACCAGCGTGATTGCGTTGACCATCCCGGTGCCGACCAAGGACATGGACGGCTGTCTCTTGACCATCGTGGGCAACGGGGCTGCGGCCCATACGCTCACGTTTACGGGAGGCTTGTCTGGCGCTGGCTCGTCGTATGACGTAGTCACGACCAACTCCACAGCCCCGATTGCATTCACCGTGATTGCGTGTAACGGACTGTGGAACTCGTTTGTGGCCACCCCGATGGCGGGGACGGTGACAAACATCACAGGCACCGTGGCGTAACATCACACAGAGGGGGGTCACTTCGTGGCCCTCCTCTCTTTCCTGCGAGGTATTCATGGCGATTGTGCATAACCCGGACTCGGACTACGCCCGAGAGCTGGAGAAGTGGAACCAGCCGACCACCAACGGCGGATTTGGACCGGCGAGGTTCGAAGAGTATCCGGTGATGGTCTTCAAGGCGTTCCAGCGCGAGAACGGGAAAGTGATGTGCGGTGACCCTCTCGCCTCAGTCGGTGATGCCGAAGGCGAAGCCTTTGCCAGGTCGTGTCAACTCATCGTCAGGAGCACCGCTGAACGCGACCGAGCACTGGCCGATGGCTGGTCTATCGCGCCGGATAAAGCACTTGAGAAATTTGAGCGCGACAAGCAGTCGATAGCCGAAGTGACCGCCCAACGCCACTTTGCCGATCAGGGACTCAGCGGTCTTGCCAAGGCCGAGGCGCAACAGGCGGATGCGGCAACCCATGAACAGGTGCCGGCCGTCCCGATCACCCCGATCAAGCGGAAGCGTGTCCGCCCGCCGCGCAAGGCAAAGGAATAGCGCATGGCCCAAACGAGCGGGACGTATAACCGGTCGGTCGTGATCACCAAAAGTGACACGGTCAACTTCGATGGCAGTACGTATTCTGCCGCTGCCTCGACGAAGGCCGTTCCGGCCGATGCCATCTTCGTCGGTGGAGCTGGGGTTGTGGTCGCAATTTTCGAGGATGGCAGCTCCGCGCCCTTTACGGTGCTCGCCGGCACGGTGCTGCCGCTCAAGTGCATTCGGGTGAACAGCACGAGCACCACGGCCACATTGATGAATGCGCTCTATCAAGTCTGATGACCGTCAGCCAGCTCATCACTGCGGCCCTGCAAGACTTGCGGGTGTTGCAGGTCGGAGAGACGGCGTCAGCGAACGACGCGGCGTATGGACTGGATCGGCTCAATGACTGGATCGACAGCCTTGCGACCGAAGGCTTGACGGTCTATAGCCGAGCGCGCACGCTCTGGACGATTTCTTCAGCGACAAGCTACACGATTGGGACCGGAGCCACGATCAACTGTGCGCGTCCCACGGGTCCACTGGCTATCGACAACGTCGGCTTTCAGGACACGTCGGTCTCTCCGACGATGGAGTACAACTTGGGGCCGGTGCTGACAGAGGACGCCTACGACGGGATTGCCCAGAAGGACTTGACCTCGGTCTATCCGCAGGCGGTCTACTACAACCCCACATACGACTCGGGCTTCGGGCTCATTCGGATCTGGCCGATTCCCACCAGCACCACGCTGCAAGGCGTGATCTACACGCTGGTGCCTGTCAGTGAATTTACCGCCATCAGCGACACCGTGGCGTTGCCACCGGGGTATCGACGGTTCCTGCGGACTAATCTCGCCAAGGAGCTTGCCAGCGCCTTTGACTCGCCGCTGACGCCGGATATCCAGCAGGCCGCGAGGGAGAGCAAGGCCGACGTGAAACGTGCCAACGAGCGCCTCATGGATCTCTCCAGTGGGGTGGCAGGGTTGATCTTTGGTGGGGCCGGCCCGCATTACAACATCTATTCGGATACGTAGACATGTCGCAATATTCCGGCTTTGTGTACGGGTCAAACGAACCGCAGAGCCCGTGGGCGGACTGCGAGCGTACCGTCAATTGGTATCCAGAGCCGACCCAGGCGTCCTCATCGCCACATATCGCCGCCCTCTATCCGTGTCCCGGCCAGCAGGAGTATGTCCGGGTCGCTGACATCAATGGTCGCGCCCTCTTCGCGATGGCGGATCGATGCTACGCCGTCATGGGGGCGAGCGTCTACAAGGTGCTTGAGACCAACAGCGCGTCGATTGTCACGGACGGAACGGTTACCAATGACCCCAATCCCGCTTCGATAGCGAGCAATGGGGATGCCGGCGGCCAGCTCTTGATTGGCTCAGGGACCAACGCCTACCTGCTCACGATTGCGACCAATACCCTCAGCGCATCGATCAGCGCGCTGGCCGGCAAATGCACGATGGTCGGGATGATTGATGGCTACTTCCTGTCCTTCGACAGCGCCGAATCCAAATTTTACATCTCTGCTTTGAACAACGGCGCAAGCTGGGACGCGACACAATATGCCCAGCGCAGCATTGCCCCAGACCCCTGGAAGGCGATGGTCGTGGACGGCAACCGTCAGATTTGGCTCATTGGCGAACAGACGGGCGAGGTCTGGTATGACGCCGGCACGAGCCCGTTTCCCTTTGCGCCCGTGCCGGGGTCAGTCTTTGGCTATGGCACCCCTGCGCCGTATTCGGTCAAGCTCGCTGGCGACAAGATGGTCTGGCTCTCCCAGACGGCAGAGGGAGCCGGGATTGTCGTCGCCGCGACCGGCCTGGTTCCGCAACGTGTCAGTTCGTACGCGGTCGAGACCGCCATTGCCGGCTACGCCAGGACCAGCACGATTACCGACGCGGAAGCGGTCGTCTACAGCGACCAGGGGCATACCTTTTACTGCCTGACGTTTCCTACGGCCGAAGCGACCTGGGTCTTCGATCTCGCAACGGGCCTCTGGCACGAGCGGGGGGTCTGGGATGTGAGCAGTGGCAGCTATTCGTTTTGGGGACCGCGCAGCCACTGCTATGCGTTTGGACAGCACCTCGTCGCTGACCGGACCTCGGGACTCATCTGCTCGATGGACACCGCATTCACCACCGAGTGCAACGGTGACCTGATTCGTCGGCTACGCGTGCCGCCACCGCTCTGGCTGCAAGCGGGCTCCGCACGTCGCCTCTTTGTGTCCCGCCTTGAGCTCTTGCTGGAACCGGGACTCGGCACCGCCTCTGGGCAGGGCGTCGATCCCCAGGTCATGATGCGGACGAGTACGGATCTCAAGACGTGGAGCAATACGCAGCTCGCCGCGGCCGGCGCGCAGGGCACGTTCGGCACGCGGGTGTATTGGACGCGACTCGCGAGTTCCAACCGTGCCTGGGTGCCCGAAGTGACCGTGACTGATCCGATTCCCTGGCGGATCGTGGGGGCTGATGTGGAAGGGCGGAACATCCAAGGGCGGGACGCATGACCGATGCTCAGCATAGCACCGACACCGGAAGTGGTGGTCGAACCGGCCGTCGTGGAGGGCCGGATCTCCGGGCGCGTGACGCAAGTTATGCGGTACTGGCTCCTGTCGATGGTGGACCGACTGAATGGGACGCCGCAGACGCTGGACACCGTGCAGGCGTCCACGCAGGCGGCGTCGATCAGCGCGACGAATTTCGCGATTCTGTCGGTGTTACCGGGCGTGTATCGGCTCTCGATGGGAGCCAGGATTTCTCGGGCGGCGACCACCAGTTCGTCGCTGACCGTGACGTTCGGGTGGACTGCGGGGGGCGTCAGTTGCACGACGAGCAGCACGGCGATGACGGGGAACACGACCGCGACCGTGGGAAGCCTGACGATCCTGGTGCGCGTGGACGAGGCGACCGCGATTACCTATGCGACGACGTATGCCAGTGCGGGAGGCACGACAATGCAATACAGCCTGGACGTGTCGTGCGAGCAACTCGTGTAATCCGGCCGAAAGCCCTCATGGTGCCCGAGTTTCGCGCTGGGTCGATCATGCGCCGGACATTCGGGTCGGAGGCTTTGAACCGCATTGGAAACGATCCAGATGTTCGTCCCTGGCTCGGAGGAGATGGGCCGTTGGACTTCTCATCGGCGGTCGAGAATATAGACAACATCGCGCTGGTGTCTGATTCTGGAGGGTTTGTCGGATTCGACCAAGGCGCTGGTCGGTACGAGGTGCATTCCTTGTTCTCTCCATCGCGCAAACCGCGTCGATTAGCTATTCTCGCAATGCGAGATGCGTTGGCCTATATGTTCACGTCTACGCCCTGCGTGGAGCTGGTCACGAAAGTGCCGATAGACAACCGAGCAGCCAAAGGGCTTGCACGGATCGCTGGGTTCGAGAAGCGATTCGACGGCACCCGTAACTGGAGCGGCGATGTCGAGAAACAGATAGGGTTCTACGGACTCAATCTGGAAGCGTGGGCCTTGAAGTCAATGGACGCGCTCCGGTTGGGTCGATGGTTTCATGCGACCCTGGAGACACTGAAAACGGCAACGCAGTCTCTGGCACATCCAGAAGATGTGGTCCACGACCGCATAGTTGGCGCGACTATCGCGATGCTCCGATCTGGTCTGCTGTGGAAAGCCGTCTCCTTCTACAACCAATGGGCGTCGTGGGCTGGGTACGAAGCCATCGACGTATTGAGCGAAAAACCCCTGGTCGTGGAATTTGATCACATGAGGATAGAGATCATCTCCAATAGAATCGAGGTATTGTCATGCCAATAGGATGGGGAATAGGTGCAGGCGTGGGGACGGCCGTTGCCGGACTCGGATCTGCCAAGATGCAGAGCGGTGCGGCTGGTCGAGCCGCACGGCTCCAGACTGACGCGGCCAATCGGGCCGCTGAATTACAGCGTCAGTCGGCGGCTGATCAACTCGCCTACATCAAGCGCCAATCTGAATTGGACCGGATGTCCAAGCGGTGGGCAGATCGACAGAATTACGGGCTGGCGAGAGCCGAGGGCATGAATGCGTTTAATCGATTCGGAGATGTCGCGTTCAACACGCGGGCGTCTGAATTGTCGCGTGGCCGCAGCGAGGACAAGCGGTATGGGGCCACGCAGCAACAGCTCAACACGATGCGTGCGCTGATGGGCATGGGCGACAAACCGCTGGTGTCATATGTCGAGCCGGACGCGTTACGCTTGACCGCGCCGACGCTGCCTGACTACGTGGAAGACCCCACGCCGGTTACCGCCGATGACGTGGTCGTGGTCCCGACAACCACCGCCCGTCGCCGGGTATAACCAGGGAAAGATTGTGCCGACGTTGAATGGACGCTCGCTTCCTTATTACGGATCTCGCCAGTCCCGAGAAGAGGACTACGCATTCGATCCAGACAGTCCCGAATCGACAGAGCGCGGATCGCAAGACGAGGAAGAGCGTGGACCGATAGATGCGGAAGCGGCAGCGTTTGAACAGGCCAAGGAGGCGCTACAAGCGGCCTACCGAGAACATCTCGGTCGAGAGATTACCAACGATGAGATTGAGGGGTGGTGGACGGGACAGTACGGGTGGGGACCACCTGGGATCGATGGTCTTGATGACTGGATTCGCGGCATCAAGCACGAGGGCGCTCGACTCAAAGCCACGTTGGGCAATATCCCTGGAACATCCTCGCCGCCTCCTGAACGCGCACCAGGACCTGACTATCCTGCGCCCCCTGATGGCCCCCCTGAGCCGGGTCCGCCACTGCCGCTCCCCGACCCAGGACCATATCCACCGCTGCCAGATCCAGGACCATATCCACCGCTGCCAGCGCCACCTCGGCTGCCAAGTCCACCTCCAGCGCCGGGACCGCCGCGACCGGTGCCCCCAGACGAGCAGATTCTGGAGCGTTCCTTTGAATCGTCTGACTTCCGCGACCCAGTCTTCGAGGGCGGGGAAGGGTCCGAGACGGAGGGAGCGGAACGTCAGGAACGGGTGGCTGCACGGACACCTGCTGGAAAGAAGCCTCCCATCACGCCGACCGGACGGAGAAATACTATGGCTAGTCGCAACGTGGACACTCTTCCTACTGATTTCACCGGAGACCCTGACGTTATAGACGACGACGACCTCACCGAGCCGGACGACGTTGCCGCAGACTTTGATCGCGAGCGGGCGAGAGAGACATTGCAGGCGGCGTACCGCGAATATCTCGGTCGAGAGATGACCGAGGCGGACTTTGAGGGCTGGTGGTCAGGAGCGTACGGCTGGGGACGAGCCGGGATCGAAGGCCTTGACGGCTGGCTGCGTGGCATCAGGCACGAGGGAGACCGGCTAAAATCGGTCGCCGCAGGGACAGGAGGGGACGATACAGGAGGGGACGATACAGGAGGGGACGATACAGGAGGGGACGATACAGGAG
>Ga0208813_1001356_pt1 | contig 13274 bp, 13 predicted proteins | sample MalvireepMed_904_FD_184250 | JGI IMG/M metagenome (GOLD analysis project Ga0208813, IMG submission 184250) | Marine viral communities from the Global Malaspina Expedition - Malaspina viral metaG DeepMed_904 (SPAdes) (version 2) | ecosystem: Environmental > Aquatic > Marine > Oceanic | place... | reverse complement strand
TGTGTAAGACCAGCAGTGCCAAGGCATTGAAGGCAACGAACATCGAAGCAGGAACCAGGAAGGTAACGACCTGGGAATCCCCTTCCTTTCCGCCGCAAGGCGGCAGCGCAAGCTGAGGGAGGGGAGGGTGTCAAGCGTGAAACATTAGCCTAGGACAGAAAATTTGCAAGCTAATTATCTGTTACGTTATATCACTCTTTGTTGAGCATCCCCATTGTATGCTCGCGCTGCTGCTTGATAGCGCTGTCTAAAATATCCAACAGCGCCTGGTAATCTTCCGGCATGGTGGCATCCAGCCCGTGCTGCTCTACCCGCGCTATCGTTGCCTGGGTTTCACGAATCAGCGTTTCTAACGCGAGCGCTACTTGTTCATGCTCCTCGGGCTGCATACTCACTTAATGGCCTTGCTGCAGGCGTTGTACCCGCGCATACAGCTGCTTGGCGTTTTCAACCGCGGTGGCTTCATACGCATCCAGGGTGAGCAGCATATCTTTACGCGGGTCGTTCATCGCTGCTTCCAGCTCGTTACGGTAGCGTTTTAGCAGATGCTCCAGGTTCATACGGATCATGGTGAGTTCCAACTGGAACTCCGCCTTCAGCTTGGCGTAGCGCTCTTTTTTCTCAGGCGCTGTGCTGCTGGCTTCCACAACGGCGCTGATCGTCAGTTTGATCTGCTTTTCAACCGCATTGAGCTTGGGGACGAGGTCGTTGACGACCTCACGGGCTGAGATGGTGGTGCTGGTTTGCGTCATTTACATGCCATGTCTTAATAAGTTTAAAATTTTTATCTTATTAAACCAAGTGCTATTTTACAATCAGCGCATTCTAAGGTGCTGGTTAACCTACAAGGATAAAGGGTAACGATGAAACATTAAATTAAGAACAAGCTTTGAAAAGTGAACGCATTGCTAAATTTTAATTAGCCATCATCTTGAGATACTCGCTTTCTTTAACAATAGCTGCGCCCCAAGGTTAGCCTGCGATCTATGCATCCTTATTTACTTTCAAATATTACCCGTTCATCTGGTGTACCACCTTCTTCGCCTAACCAATACCTTTCACCAGGAGGGGTAGGGCCGTTACCATTCTCAGGCAAAAGAAAGCTTTTCAATTTTTTTGCATTAGCTTTATCATCTGTTTCATTAAGGCGATCAATCAAGCTTTCGTGCGTTTTTTTAACCAAAAGCACACTTTCAATCAATGACAAAAAGGCATTCTGATATAGCTTTAGCGCTTTAGAATACTGATTAGCGCCATACCCTTCTTTAAGAGCAAGCGCGTCAAAGCTAGGCGCCGTTCCTTTGGCGATTTTAACTGCAGCAACTAAAGGATCAAGTACCGCACTTCTATACCCTTGGCGGGATATTTGCTTATTTTCACCATACACATCACGCATCACATTTGGAAAATACAATCTGCCTTGATCAACCAATATCGAAAGCCTTATAGCAAGGTCACTCGACACCTCAACAGCCTCTTTATACTCTAACCTATTAAAGTTGTCGTGAATCCTGGTCATTATATCAATGACTTGGCACGCCCATTGCTCAACATTGGCATTCCAATGACCACGTTCATTATCAACCGATAACCGGTACGCTTTCGATTGCCACCGATGACTCAAAAACCAACCACAGGCTGCTGACACAATAGCCACGGCTGCTGCAATAAACGCTTCTATCATTCTTCACCTCAGCATACTTACGACATACTATTGCATTCTTATAATTAGCCAATCTAATTTTCTAGCTTATCACCCACAAATTTTAAACTTATTTAACAATTTACACTTTCTTGCCCAATAAAGCGCCTTCTTGCCATGGTTCCATCCGTGCCCGAGATCCTCGCATCGATAATACACAAAAATATTAGATTAAGCACTTATGATGATGAGATGATAGTATTTTTAACATAAAAAAGCCCATACTTTTCAAATATTAATTATGAGAACATGTTAATTTTAAAAAATTTTCAAAATCCCGCACACTCATTTTATTGTCCAAAATTTTTATGGCAATATTATCGTCACAATTTAATTTACTCAAACAGTCTAGCACAGCTATCGGATACTTAAGGCTCGACAAACATTCACAATATGGCAATAAGCCGATGCAATTAAATCTTGTTGATGATGAAACTAAAACACCGTCATTACTACAACAATATTCATACCCAACATAGTCGCTATCTATATTAACCACTTTAAAAGATGTCACACTTAATTTCGAAAAACACATATATGCCTCTTAAGCTATAAATGTTTGAAAATCACTTCTACACTATTCATTAACCAAATCACGAATACGCTCCACAATGACAGCGTAATCAAGACCATCTTCCCCCAAACGATCCACTAACTGTCTATCGTTTTGCTCGCCAGGCTCCAACATCGTATCGATCATTTTGCCTACTGCAGTACCACGCTTATACAACCTCACTGGCTCGTAATAGTAAGCGGGCAGCTCAACAGGAACATGCCCCAACCCCATCCCCGCCAACGTGCTACTTATATCATCGCGCACGTTAACACCCAGACGGCTTGCACCAGCAGCATTGCGTAGCTCTTCCATCGAAATCGTCAGCACATTACCATTCTGCTCAACCTCGGTTTTAATTTCGTCCCAGTTCATGATGATCTCCTTGTATCAAGCTATATAAAAAACGGGGCCTTTCGGCCCCGTTAGATATCGACCTAATCAACTCAAAAGCTAACCCATTAACCCAGCAGAGAAAGAACGTTCTGCGGAATCTGGTTGGCCTGGGCCAGTACGGAAGTACCGGCCTGCTGCAGGATCTGTGCACGCGTCATGTTGGCGACTTCTACCGCGTAGTCAGCGTCTTCGATACGTGAACGGGCAGCAGAGAGGTTAGTCTCCGTGGTGCTCAGGTTTTCGATAGACGATTCCAGACGGTTCTGAATCGCACCGAGATCAGAACGTAGCGCGTCAACGGTAGAAAGGGCACCGTCTAGTTCGCTCAATGAAGAACGTTCACGCTCAGTGGTTTCATCAGTGGTGAACGCACCCTCGGCATCCTGGTAAATGCGCTGACCAGAATCATTGGTAATGTTGCCGTTTTCTTGAGCGAAATAGCTAATGTCAGAAGTATCGGCGTCTGTTAAGCCGTCAGAGCCAACATAAACCGTACCTGTTGCGATTGCATCAGTTCCTGTGCCACCACTAAAGCTGGTGCCTGTCACAGCACCTGCTGCAACTGTAAAATCAATATCTTGTTCGGCTGCAGCATCGCCTGTATTAATAGTTAATGTGTACGTACCATCATCAGCTGCAAGTAAAGCATCACGCACACCTGCCTCAGTAGTCGTTAACCCAGTTGCTGCCACTTCGCGGCCATTACCAGAATAAGACTCACCAACATTAGCATTGGCGCCGCCGGTGCCTTGAGCAGTGATTGAAACGCTACCACTAAAGGCAGAAACATTCTCAACTAAATTAGTGGCTGTAGCAGCAGTTCCGCTGTTATCAGTTGAAAGGTTGCCGTTGGCATCAAAGAAAAGCGCACTTGAAGTAGTAGTGTCGTTGGTAGTATACAGACTGCCATCAGCTCTTAGGAACGCAGTAGTGGTCGTTCCATCGATAGTTACTGAAAGCTCAGCAGCTTCGCCTGTTGCATTGCCACCAGCTTCAGCTGTCAAGTCTGCAGCTACTGTAGTGACATCAGAAGAACTACCATCACTCAAGGTCAAATCTGAAAAATTGGCACCTGTTGTATAGGTTGCACCATCATCGATAGCGATACTATCACCTGAACGAGCTGCCAAAGAAGCTGACAGGTTATCAATGGTTGCAGCAGGCGGAGTACCAGAGCCGTTTTCAGTGAGGTTTCCAGTAGAGTCCAGATACAATACATTGCCGCTTGCAGAGGAAGTGATAGCACCATCGCTTGCAATGGTGATATCTGTGCTTTCTCCACCAATGGTTACTGTTGCAGTCTTCGTTTCGCCTAATGCGGGCTGCATTGCACTAGCGATCGCGTTTGCAGGTGTATCTGCGTAGGTAGCTCCAAATGAGAAAGAGCCATCTGCTTGCTTGGTGTAAGCAGTACTGACGCCCCCATCTGTGATAGAAATGCTATCACCAGCAACTGCCGAGCCTAGTACGTCAGTCGTCACTGCCACGCTATTATCAGTGGATAGAATATATTCGTTAGTAGTGCCGACTTGAGCCGCACCAGCAAGCGTTAGATCATCAAGCGTAGCAGCTTCATTAGCGACTTCACCAGCGCCTGTTACATTGAAACCTTCCAGACCTAGGGTTTTCGCATTGATTTCTTTCAGGGCAACTTCGATTACTTCGCCATCATTAGCGCCAACCTGAATTTTCAGACCATTATCAGACTGGAGTACTTTCGTGCCGTTAAAATCGGTTTCGCTAGAGATACGATTGATTTCACCAAGACGCTGATTGATTTCGTTTTGGATGGAATCCAAATCGTCCTGACTGTTGGTGCCGTTTTCAGCCTGTACTGCCAGCTCACGGATACGCTGTAAGTTATCGTTGACTTGATTCAGTGCGCCTTCAGCGGTTTGGGCAACAGAAATACCGTCGTTGGCATTACGCTGCGCCTGTGCCAGACCAGTGATCTGCGAAGACATGCGGTTGGCAATAGCTTGGCCAGCGGCATCATCCTTGGCGCTGTTGATACGCAGGCCGGAGGAGAGACGCTCCATGGAGGTCTGCAGCGCGTTCTGGCTCTTGTTCAGGTTCTGCTGACCGATCATCGAAGTAATGTTGGTATTGATCACTGACATGGTGATACTCCTTGCTGGAACACTGGCCTAGAAGGCCCGCTTTTCGGCCACTGTGTGTGCCGTTGTACTAATTAACGGCTCGAAAGAGAGAACCTTTAGGGTAGATAGTAAAAATTTATGTAATTTTTGGTGAGCAGAGCCGCAGCAGAGCTAAGCCATTCGGGTGAGGCGCTGTATTTTTGTGCGTGAACGCGTATTGTATCTCCACTTGCACGCTCGATAGGAAATACCCATGTCAACAACCTACCTACCTTTGCTACTGGCTGGCATTGCTGTTGTGCTAGGGCTAATAAGCGTTGTGCTGTTTTATAAGGTGGTGATTGCACCACGCAAGGCCGAGCCTTCCTCTCAGCAGGCCTCTGCCCCCTCACCTACTTCCTCAGCAGAGCAGGCGGATACCCCCAGCTACCAACGCCAGCCTAAAGCATCCAGCAAGCAGGGCAAAAAGCCGACCCAGCAGTGCTTGTTTGTGATGTTTGATACCCCCAGCCAAGCCATTAACCAAGCGCTGGGGGAAATGCTTGCCGCGAAAAACGCTTTTTACGAGGCGGAGTTAGGCGCCTTCCATCTTCCGCCGGGGCCGCAGGGCTACCCGATTATGCTGGCTAGCGCTACCTCGCCGGGTAAGCTGCCGCCGCTACATAAAGAGCATAAAGAGGGGGAGCATACGCCGGTGCAGGGGGTATCGATCTTGATCCGCTTTTTGAACACGCGGAAGGTGTCGCGCAACCCGGAGGACTTAATTACCTTCACCCATGAGGTGGCGGCACTGGGTGGCAAAATTTTGGATGCTAAGCGCAAGCCCATCACAGAAGAGAGTTTGGCGGCCATGTACCGAGATGGGGATTAGCTGGAAAGGGGTTAGGTTGCTTCGTTGTTGTGCCCTGCCATCATGTGCGCGTATTAAGAAATGTGCCGAAATCCTTCGCCCGCTGAAGCGGCCTCCCACTTTAGACTGACTCTCACTTTGCCTGGCTTCTACTTTTGACTGAGACTCTGTGAGGGCAGCCTTATGAGTGCCCCAAGGGGTTTGTCAGGATAGGACTTGTAGTGAATTCAGTGCTTGGTTTCGGCGCGGAGTTTCGCTACTTCTTCCAAGGGGAGTTCTTCAATCTCGGCAATGAGCTGGTCGCTCATTTCTGTTAAAGCAATCAACTTGCGCGCTGCGTTACGCTTGCCCTCTAATGCCCGCTGTTCGGCTTCCTGACGACCTTCTTGCCGACCTTCTTGCCGGCCTTCTTGGCGGCCTTTTTCAATACCCAAGCGCTCAATGGTGTTCACGTAAGGCATGTGTTTTTCCTCCTGTATCGCATAAACCGCTTGCGCAAAATCAGGGTCTAGGCGTTTTGGTAGCTGGATCATCCAGTCAATAATGTTAAATAGCCGTAAAATTTGTTCGCGGTTGTAGCCACGCTCATACAAAAGCCTAATGAGGGCTACTTTGGTGTCTTTTCGCGTCGCGCTATTTTTCACCCGTTTAGCCTGGATCTGAGCCATCACTACCAGCGCAAAAACGTTGACGCTGGTTTCTAGCTCTGCCCAGCGGCCTTCCCAATCTATTAGTTTAGCCATAGGAAAGGTAAAGGTCAGTTCACACTCCCAGCGCTCGTAATGAAACGTTGTGGGGCGGAAGCTTTTACGGGTATCTGCCAGTACCGCAAGACTGACCACCTCCATTCCGTAGCGATCCCGCAAGCGATACTGATAGGTAAACATCCGCTCGGAAAATTCAACTTCGGGCTTACCCTGCACTTCAACGTGAATCAGCACCCAGGTCTCGCTACCGTCTTTCGCATAGACCTTGATCAATTTATCGGCGTAACGTCGGCCGCTTTCGGCACCAACCGTAATCTGTTGCAATTCCTTATCAAGGAAACTGTAGCCTTTTGACCAATCAACGTGCTGGTTTATCGTCGGAAACAGTAATTCTAGAAATTCTTTAAAATACGCCTCTAACGCCATTTTCCATGGGCTGTCATGGTCAGCGCGACGACGGTCATCTTGATCGCTCATGATGGCTCCTCTATTGGTACATACACCTTACCAAAGAGCGTTCTTGAATTGGTGAGAAGTCGTGCACAACAGTATTGTCGGCGGTGCCACCTAAACACAGATTACCTTGTTAGCGTTTGATAGCTGTGCAGATTTTCTACTTATTTCACAAGGTAGGTATTTTATTTCGCCAAGCGGCCTCTTTCTGAGCGGTTCACTTTATCGCCCGTTGAGGCCGCTTTTGGCGTTATTGGCTACCGTGACGTTGGCTACTTTTTACGGCCTAGCTGAGCATCTAGCGCTTCAAACTGCTGGGTTAGGTAGGAGCTCATGCTGTTCATTTGGGCAATCATGCTATCTAGCTGGCCGAACTGGGTGCGGTAGCGGGAGATGGTGCCTTCAATGGTTTTTTCCATGCGCTCATAGCGCTCATCCAGGCTTTTCACCCGGTTTTCAGCGCCGCTAATGGCCAGCTTGACCACGCCATTGTTGCTGAGCATTTGGTCAATCGTGGTGGACAGCTTGCCTGCCAGGCCGTTCTCTTTTTTATCACCCGCGAAGAAGTCGCTCAGCGCCTGGGGGTTATTGGCCACCAGGTCGGATAGCTTGTCGTCATCCACTGCCAGCTTACCGTCGCGCTGCAGGGTAATGCCTAGCTGGTTCAGGGTGCCTAGCTCGCCACCTTCCACGCCACCGGTCAACACGTTGCGTAAGCGGCTTTCAATGGTGCGCACGGTGCTGTCGCCGACCAGCTCGCCTGCGGTTTCGCTGTCGCCTGTAAAGCTGGTGAGTTTGGCAATGGTGCCTTTCAGGTCGTTGAACGCTTTCACGAAGTCGTTGATGGCTTCGCGCTGCTTGAGGGTGTCTCGTTCGACGGTAATGGTACTGGTGGCCGTTTCACCTTCGGCAATACTCAACTCGGCCAGGTTGAGCGTAACCCCTTGAATGGCCCCTTCAATCTGGTTTTTGGCACTGCTGATGGCAATGCCATTGACCGTGAGCGCGGCATTTTCGCCAGAACGCTTGGTGGCGGCATCTTCGCTAAAGGGCCCTGCTACCGTTGCCGCGGGGTCCTGGCTGGTATCTACAAAGCTGAAGCCTTCAATCGAAGCATCCGCACCTGTAGCCTTGGAGCTGAGCGCCAGGCGGTAGCCTTCCCCATCGTTGATGATGGTGGCGTTAACACCGGCATCCTTGTGGGCGTTAATGGCGTTACGAATGGCTTCCAGGCTGCTGTTGGGGGCAATGGCAATATCGACCGAATCCGCGCCGCCAAAATTGAGCCGTATGGCCGTGGCCCCTTGTAGGTCTAGCGCGGCGTTTTTTTCACCCGTGATGCGGTTAGATGCCAGGGTGCCAGAGGTGGCCAACTGAGATACCTCTACCCGGTAGCTACCGGGCAAGGCACTGGCGGAGGTAGTGGCTTTAATGGCATCGCCACGCACGTTCGCGGAAAGGCTTTGGTAGAGCTTCGGGTCGTTGAGTTTCGCTACAGCATCTTGAAAGCTGTTTAGCGATGTTTGCAGCTGCCCGTAGGCAGAAATTTTCGCCTGCTGCTGTTTTTTCTGCAGCGTGATAGGCGCGAGCTTGCCCCGCTCCGCTTCTTGAAGCTGATCCAACAAGCCGGTGAGGTCCAGGCCAGAGCCGACGCCTAGAGAGGTTATTGTCGCCATGCAGATGTTCCTCGATGCAAAAGGCTAAACCCACAATTATTGATACATTGCGCCAGCGGTGGCGTTTCGACTGGATTTAATAGCATTCTTATCGACGGAACAACGGCTAACTTTAGGTCTTTTTTATCACCTAACTCCGAATACCCCATTACCCCAATAAAAACGCCTGCTTATCGCAGGCGCTTTGGAGATAGCTAAACAAAGTTGGTATTATTTTCGGCCTAGCTGTGCACCTAACGCATCAAACTGCTGGGTGAGGTAGCTGCTGGTTTGGTTCATTTGGGCAATCATGCTATCCAACTGGCCAAACTGAGTGCGGTAGCGAGAAATGGTCTGCTCGATGGATTGCTCCATGCGCGTGTAACGCTCGCCCAGCGACTCAACGCGGTTTTCAGCACCAGAAATCGCGCCGGATACCGTACCATTAGTGCCTAGCAACTGCTCGATGGTTTGGTTCACTTGGCCTGCCATACCTTCGTTATCGGCAGCGCCTGCAAAAAAGGCGGAGAGCGCACCCTGATTATTGGCAATGGCGTCGTCTAGCTTGCCGCTATCGATTTCCAGCGTGCCGTCTCGCTGCAGCGAAATACCGATATCCGTTAGCATCGAGAACTGGCCTTCGATACCTCCACCCAACACACTGCGTAAACGAGACTCCACCGTGCGTACCGCACTATCACCCAGCAGTTCACCGGCGGCGCCGGTTTCCGCATTAAAGCTGGTGAGGTCGCCAATGGTGCCTTTTAGGTCGTTGTAGGCATCTACAAAGCCAGTAATCGCTTCGCGCACTGCTAGGGTGTTTTGCTCTACTGAAACGGTGCTATCTCCCTCTTCCTGAAGGTTCAGTGTGACTCCTTGAATGGCACCTTCTACTTGGTTGGTAGGGCTAGTGATGGCCACACCGTTAACATTCAATTTCGCATCTTGGCCTGCTTGCGTAAACTCTGATTTCAACTGCCCGCCAAATTCCTCCCCTAGCGTTATGCCTGAGATAGATGCGTCTTCACCGGTTTGCGTGGAATTAAGCGCTAGCCGGTAATTTTCACCATCAAAGATAATAGAGGCAGAGACACCACTATCTTCTTTCGCGTTAATGGCATCGCGTACTTCTTCAAGCGTGCTGTTGGCAGCAATGTCTACCACAACGTCAGCTTGCTCAGCGCCTGCAAAGTTGAGTGTCAGCTTGGTCGCTTCTGTGGTCAGGGCGGTAGTTGAATCCGGCACGCCTGCGGTTGCCAGGGTGCCCGATGTGGCTAACTGTGTAACAGATACGTTATAGCTACCGGGCTGCGCTTCGCCATTGGCCGTGGCAGTGAATGCTTCACCACTAACGTTGGTCGAGAGACTCTCATACAGTGTACTGTCGTTGAGAGCATCCGCCGCGTCTTGAAAGGCAGAAAGAGCCGTTTGCAGTTGGCCGTAGGCAGAGATTTTGGTTTGTTGGGTTTCCAGTTGCTGCTCGATGGGCGCAAGTTTGCCACGCTCAGCTTCTTGCAACTGATCTAGCAAGCCGTTGAGGTCCAGCCCTGAACCGATACCAAGTGATGAAATGGAAGCCATGCGTACCGTCCCTTTTTCGCGTTGTGCGGCCGTCTTACCGATTTTGCGGCAGCCATTATTCAAGTTAGCTAATTAGTTATTTATTCGGCATTGAGCCTATTAACTTTAACAAATTTATTAGCCTTGGGCTTACTCATTTACCAGAAACAGCAAACCAAAGCTATAAACTTCTGTTTATTAAGACTTTCTACCGACACCCACATAGCAAACACCCGCCTCACTCAACGCGCTGGGCGCGTATAAATTACGCCCATCTACCACTAATTTATTGTTTAGCTGGCTGGCTAACCAAGTGAAGTCAACGGTGCGAAATTCTTTCCACTCTGTACAGATGACCAGTGCATCCGCACCTTTTACTGCCTGTATGCGATCGCCTGCGAGCATCAGGTCGTCACGCTCGCCATACAGCCTTCGGCACTCACCCATCGCTTCCGGGTCGAACGCTTGCACCTTTGCGCCTGCTGCCCACAGGGCTTCCATCAGTGCTCGGCTGGGCGCTTCGCGCATATCGTCGGTGCCGGGCTTAAATGCTAGCCCCCAAATAGCAATCACTTTCCCCTCTAAGTTACCGAGGCTCTCTTGCAGTTTTGTGTAAAGCGTTTGTTTTTGGCGCTGATTAACGGCTTCTACGGCTTTTAATAATTCCGGCGTGTAACCTAATTGCAAAGCAGCTTGCTCAAGGGCGTGCACATCTTTCGGAAAACAGGAGCCGCCATAACCACAACCAGGGTAAATAAAGTGATAGCCAATACGCGGGTCGCTCCCTATGCCCCGCCGTACGTCTTCAATATCAACCTCTAAGCGCTCCGCTAAATTCGCCATTTCGTTCATAAAGCTGATTTTGGTCGCCAGCATGGCGTTGGCAGCATATTTCGTCAGTTCTGCCGCTCGCACGCTCATAAACATGAGCTTGTCGTGGTTGCGGTTATAGGGAGCGTAGCAGGCTTTCATGCGCTCTTTTACCCGCTCGCTCTCGGTGCCTACGATAATGCGGGCGCCGCGGGTGAAGTCGTCAATGGCAGCGCCTTCTTTCATAAACTCAGGGTTGGAGCACACATCGAAAGGGTGTTCAACCTTACGTTGCTGTAGCACGCGGCTGATGGTGTCGCTCACACGCTCGGCGGTGCCTACCGGCACCGTCGATTTATCCACCACCAGCTTATAGCCCTGCATGTGCTGGCCGATACTTTCCGCGACGCTTAATACGTACTGCAGGTCGGCGCTGCCACCTTCGTCTGGCGGGGTGCCCACCGCGATAAACAGCGTGTCGCTTTCGGTGACCGCGTGGGCGGCATCTGTGGTAAACCGCAGGCGTCCGGCGGCGACGTTATGGGTAACCAGCTGGCTCAGGCCTGGCTCGAAAATAGGGATCTCACCACGGCTAAGCTGTGCGATGCGGTTAGCATCGATATCCATACAGATGACCTGATGACCCACATCCGCCAAACACGCACCTGCCACGAGCCCTACATATCCGGTACCAAAGACACTAATCTGCATAATCAACCAGCTCTAAAAAGGAGTGCCGCAAGCCTATCACACCTTTTTTGTAATTCAGATGACACGCAAAACTCAGCCCAATACATAGACCTTGGTCTAACACTCCTACTGCTTTATAATGCACTGCAGCACACCCATTTTGCTGCGATTGCAGGAGCAACCTACCATGCCCGCTGAAGCATTATCCCCCGCGACCACTGCTTCCTTCCACGTACAGCGCAGCTTGCGCCACTGCCTTTCTAGCGTAGCGGAACTGCTTTATGAGAGCGGCCATGTGCTTGAAACCATCACCCTGATACAGCGTGGTTTATCGCACCAGGAGTTGATCTCTCTGAGCCATCAGCACCCCCGTTGGGCGCTTTGCCAGCAAGTGTTGGAAGAGAGTGATGCCGCCACTTTTAATGACTATGGCCGTTTTGTGTTAACAGCCATGGGCCGCGAGCTGATATTTGATATGTTTGGGCAGGGAGCCGCAGACTGCGCCTAACGCGTTAGCCAAGCGCCCGCTAGGCAGGAGCGGGCGCTTGGCAGCACAGGCCGGGGGCATAGAGTGAGTGGTTCAGCAGCGTAGCGCTTAGCGTAGGCCCAGTAGGGAAAGAATAAACAGCACTACCACGATCAAACCCACGATATAGATGATGTTACGCATAACGGTGCTCCTTGCTTGTTGCGTTTTCGAGAAAGCAGATGGTTGCTCACCCTTGAGCTGACCCTTCCAGCCTAGCAGGCTTTGTTTTGTTTTGCGTAATCAGCCCCCCCTATCGCGGCTTGCCTTATCAATCAGCGCGAAAAACCTAGTAAAGCATTAGATGAGACTCATCACTACTACCGTGAAGGTCACGCCGGTAAGCAAGAATCCCAACGCCAGCATCAGGCCATCCCTGGCCACCAGCCCCAGCCCAAACAGCGTGAGTGCCAATCCAGCGCCATTGGCACTGAAAGGGATGAACTCCATGGGTGGCATCGCTAACGCCACCAGCAGGCAAGCGAAGGCCGTCACCCGAATACCGATGTAGCCGGTCATCCAAGCCAAGCGCACGCCCAGCAAGCCATCGACCCATTTGGCGGGCTTTTTCATGTAGTGCAGCGCTTTATCAAACTTCTGCCGTGATAAAGAACGCTTAAGCAGCCATTTAGGCAGCCAGAACGTTTCCCGCCCTACCAGCAGCTGTGAAGAGGTCAGCAGCACTAACACCGCCATCAGCGTTGGCATGCCGGGGATATCACCAATAATCGGCGCCAGCGTTATCAAGCCTGCCAATAGAAGCAGCGGCCCAAACGAGCGCCGCCCTACCGCATGCACCACATCATCCACGCTAACCTGCGCGTTTTCCCGCTCCATCCGTTCCATGGTGTGGATCAGTTCGGTTAAATTCGTCGCATCCTGCGTTTCTTTCATGGGCACTGCGGCGCTCCTTTGCCATTGAGCTCTGTTTAAAGTAGGTATGTTTCGCGTCGATCTGTTTAGCTCAGGCCTGTTGAACATCGCTGCTTGGTTAATCGCTTGGCCTCTATAGGTTAGCCCCTGGTGCCGCTCGCTACCCATGCTTTACGCTGCTGTTCAAGCACTTTTAACCTTGTCACTCTTTCCGCTTGGCGAGCTGCTCTTTGAGCTGTTTGGGCACTTGCTTGATGATCAGCCGATCCTGGGTTTCGTCATACTCAATGCTGGAACCCAGCAGGTGTGAATCAAAGCTGATCGAGACGCCGCCAGAGCGCCCGGTGAAGCGGCGAAACTGGCTGATAGTGCGTTTATCCGGCGGGATTTCCGGCGAGAG
>Ga0208813_1001347_pt1 | contig 13331 bp, 14 predicted proteins | sample MalvireepMed_904_FD_184250 | JGI IMG/M metagenome (GOLD analysis project Ga0208813, IMG submission 184250) | Marine viral communities from the Global Malaspina Expedition - Malaspina viral metaG DeepMed_904 (SPAdes) (version 2) | ecosystem: Environmental > Aquatic > Marine > Oceanic | place... | reverse complement strand
TCCTTGAGGAACTCGGGGTTGGAGCACACATCGAAGGCCAAATCCAGGCCCCGCTCGTCGAGCACCCGCCGGACGGTTGCGGTGACCTTGTCGGCGGTACCCACCGGAACGGTGGACTTGTCGACGATGACCTTGGGCTCGCACATGTGCTGGGCGATGGTTTCGGCGACCTTGAGCACGTACTTGAGGTCGGCGCTGCCGTCTTCGTCGGCGGGGGTGCCGACGGCGATGAACTGCAGCTTGCCGAACGCAACGGCCTCGGTGGCATCGGTGGTAAAGCGCAGCCGGCCGGCACGCATGTTGGTGGCGATCATCGGCTCGAGGCCGGGCTCGTAGATGGGCACCTCGCCGCGATTGAGGCGGGCGATCTTGTCGGCGTCGACGTCGACGCAGACGACTTCATGGCCGACATCGGCCAGGCAGGTTCCGGTCACAAGACCGACATAACCGGATCCAAAGATGGTTATCTTCATAAGTCACCTCTCCATGGTGTTTGATTTTTGCCGCTACCGAGCGGATGGCATGCACGCCTTGTCCGTTACGTGAGCGAGCGCGTCAGGCTGACTGTCTATCCCTTGTGCGAATGCGAGCATTCGGCAGTGCCGACGTATAATTTCTTGCTGGCTCTCGGCTATCGAGGTTGGCTATCGATCCAGGCCGGCATGCCAGTCTTCTATTCTTAGTCTCCTAAATTAGCCTTTCAATTCAGCGGGTAATGTTTTGTAACCTGTAAGTTACGGCCTCTAGCCTAGGAAAAGCTGGCTCCAACGTCAAAACCTGACGTTGGTTTTTTTCGAATACACTGTTCGAAAATGTCCGATAGTCTCCCTGTCTTCACAGTCAGCGCATATAGGACTAAAATGGTACGCAATCGCTGAGCGAGCTGGAGAGCAGCAATGCTGAAGCTGTCAAAGCTGACCGACTATGCCGCTGTGGTGATGGCACAGATAGCGCGCCACCCCGATCGGGCATATGCCGCTGCGGAGCTTGCTGAAGCAGTGAAGTTGCCGCATCCGACTGTCAGCAAGACGTTGAAGATGCTGGTGCGTGCCGGTCTGCTGGTTTCACGGCGAGGGGTCCAGGGCGGTTATCGCCTGGCGCGCTCGCCGTCGCAGATATCGGCTCGCGACATCATCGCCGCCATCGAAGGGCCGGTGGCAATGACCGAATGCAGCCAGATCGACGGCGATTGCGAGTTGCTGGGCAACTGCAGCGTCGCCGACAACTGGCAGCGCGTGACGCTGGGTGTCCAAACATTGCTCGATAGTGTCAGTTTGGCACACCTGGCACAGACCACGCCAATCAAGTTACCCGTGCAGCTACCCATACAGAGCGTGACGCTAGCGGCTTCGGCCGAGGGCTGACACGCCGATCATCGCTTGAACAGGGCGCAAGCAGACCGCCCGGAGGGGAAGACCATGGCTACAGAGGAAATGGAGCAGCTCGTACGTCGCGAGTATACCCAGGGTTTCGTGACCGACATCGAGAGCGACACGGTTCCGCCCGGCCTGGATGAAAGCGTCATCGCTTTCATCTCGCAGAAGAAGGGCGAACCCCAGTGGATGCTCGACTGGCGTCTCGAGGCTTACCATCAATGGCTGAAGATGACCGCTCCCTCCTGGGCGCATCTCAGTTACCCGGCGATCGACTATCAGGCGATTTCCTACTACAGCGCGCCCAAGAAACCCGAGGACCGACCGCAGAGCCTCGACGAAGTCGACCCCAAGTTGCTCGAGACCTACGAGAAACTGGGCATTCCCCTGCACGAACGTGCGGCGTTGGCCGGCGTGGCGGTGGATGCGGTGTTCGACTCGGTGTCGGTGACCACCACCTTCAAGGACAAGCTCGCCGAAGCGGGGGTGATCTTCTGTTCGATCTCCGAGGCGATCCGTGACTACCCCGAACTGGTCAAGCACTACCTGGGTAGCGTGGTGCCGCAGGGCGACAACTACTTCGCGGCGCTCAATTCGGCGGTATTCACCGACGGCTCGTTCGTCTACGTGCCGGAAGGCGTGACCTGCCCGATGGAGTTGTCGACCTACTTCCGCATCAACGCCGCCAATACCGGCCAGTTCGAGCGCACGCTGATCGTCTGCGACAAGCAGGCGCAGGTCTCCTATCTCGAGGGTTGCACGGCGCCGCAGCGCGACGAGAACCAGCTGCACGCCGCGGTGGTCGAGCTGGTGGCCCTGGAAGACGCCTACATCAAGTACTCGACGGTACAGAACTGGTATCCCGGCGACGAGGACGGCAAGGGCGGCATCTACAACTTCGTCACCAAGCGTGCCGATTGCCGCGGCGATCGTTCCAAGGTGTCGTGGACGCAGGTCGAGACCGGCTCGGCGATCACCTGGAAATACCCGTCGTGCATGCTGCGCGGCAAGGACAGTGTCGGCGAGTTCTACTCGGTGGCCGTCACCAATGGCCGTCAGCAGGCCGATACCGGCACCAAGATGATCCATATCGGCGAGAACACCAAATCGACGATCGTCTCCAAGGGGATCGCCGCCGGGCGCAGCGATCAGGCCTATCGCGGGCTGGTCAAGATCGGTCCGCGAGCGCGGGGCGCGCGCAATTTCACGCAGTGCGATTCGCTGCTGATCGGCGATCGCTGCGGTGCGCATACTTTCCCCTATCAGGAGATCGGCAACAGCACGGCCACCGTCGAGCACGAAGCGACGACCTCGAAGATCGGCGAAGACCAGCTGTTCTACTGCCGCCAGCGCGGCATCTCCGAGGAGGACGCGGTCAACATGATCGTCAACGGCTTCTGCAAGGACGTCTTCCAGGAGTTGCCGATGGAGTTCGCGGTCGAGGCCGAGGCGCTGTTGAACGTGACCCTCGAGGGCGCCGTCGGTTAAGGCGCTATTGCGCTCGGTCATGACGCGCCAAGTGGCGTACTAGTTTATCGGGGTCGTCGAGGCGGCTCGAATCCAGATTCAAGGTGGCAACACATGCTCGAAGTCAAAGATCTGCACGTCTGCGTGGAAGGCTCGAAAATCCTCAAGGGGCTCTCGCTGACGATTCTTCCCGGCGAGGTCCACGCGATCATGGGCCCTAACGGCGCCGGCAAGTCGACGCTGTCGGCGGTGATCGCCGGCAAGCAAGGCTACGAAGTCACCGCGGGCACGATCACCTTCGAAGGTCGCGACGTGCTCGACATGGAGATCGAAGAGCGGGCCCAGGCCGGCCTGCTGATGGGCTTCCAGTACCCGGTCGAGATTCCGGGGGTCAAGAACATCTACCTGCTCAAGGCGGCGCTCAATGCAAGCCGCGAGGCGCGCGGGGAGAGCGAGATCCCGGCGCCGGAATTCATGAAACTGGTCAAGGAGAAGCTGGCGTTCATGAAGATGGACTCGAGCTTCCTGCAGCGCGCCGTCAACGAAGGTTTTTCGGGCGGCGAGAAAAAGCGTAACGAGATCCTGCAGATGCTGATCCTCGAGCCCAAGCTGGCGATGCTCGACGAGATCGACTCGGGGCTCGACATCGACGCCATGAAGATCGTCGCCGATGGCGTCAACTCGTTACGCAATGCCGATCGGGCGATTCTGATGGTCACCCACTATCAGCGCCTGCTCGATTACATCATCCCCGACAAGGTGCATGTGCTGGTCGGCGGTCGCATCGTCAAGTCCGGCGACAAGAACCTGGCCCTGGAACTCGAATCGCGCGGCTACGAATGGGTCGTGGAGGAGTCCGCAGCATGAGCGAGCGCAGTTTGAGTGAAGAGCAAGGCTTTCTCGAGCGGCTACGGGCGCGGGACGAGACGCGTGACGCCGAGCCGACCTGGATCGCCGCGCGACGTCAGGCCGGCGCCGCGCGTTTCAAGGCGTTGGGGTTCCCCACCAAGCGCGACGAGCGGTGGAAGTACACCGATGTGCGGCGCATCAGTCAGGGCCGTTTCGCCCTGGCCGACAACGCCGACTTCTCGCCGGGCCAGGCGGCGGCATTGACCCTGCCGCTGGCCTCGGCGATCCGGCTGACCTTCGTCGACGGGCTGTTTTCCGCCCAACTTTCGGATCTCGCCGCGTTGCCCGCCGGCGTCACGGTGGAGCCGTTGTCCCAGGCGCTGAGCGACAACCACGAGGCCGTGGGGGGCGTGCTGGGGCGTCTGACCGGCGTCGACTTCTCGCCGTTTGCCGCCTTGAACACGGCGTTTTCCGAGGAGGGCGCGGTGATCCGCCTGGCGCCGGGCGTGGCGGTCGAGACGCCGATCGTCGTGCAGTTCCTGTCGCGCGCCAATGCAGCGCCGGTGATGAGCCACCCGCGGGTGCTGATCCAGGCCGGCGCACGCAGCGAGGCCACGGTGATCGAGCATTTCGCCGGTGAAGCGGATGCCGCCAACTTCACCAACGTGGTGGCCGAGGCGCTGCTCGAGCGGGGCGCGATCCTCACTCATTACACGCTGCAGGAAGCGCCGCTGGGCGATTCGCTGATTACCAGCCTGCAGGTGGACCAGGGGCGCGACAGCCGTTTCACCTCGTTCAACGTCAACCTGGGCGGGGCGCTGGTGCGCAACGATCTGGTCAGCGAACTGAACGCCGAAGGCGCCGAGGCCCATTTCTACGGCCTGTTCTACGCCCAGGGGCGCCAGCACATCGATAACCACACGCTGGTCAATCACAATGCGCCGCACACGGTCTCCAACGAGAACTACAAGGGAATTCTCGACGATCGTGCGCGGGGCGTGTTCAACGGCAAGGTCATCGTCAAGCGCGACAGTCAGAAGATCGAGGCGGATCAGAGCAATGCCAATCTGCTGCTTTCCGATCGCGCCGAAATCGACACCAAGCCCGAGCTCGAGATCTACGCCGACGACGTCAAGTGCTCCCACGGCGCGACCACTGGCCAGCTCGACGAGGAGGCGGTGTTCGCGTTGCGCACCCGCGGGCTCGACGAGCAGACCGCACGCGGCTTGCTGACCCTGGCGTTCGCCGGCGAAGTGATGGATCGGGTGACCCTCGATGCCGTCGCCGAGCGGGTCGAACGGGCGGTGGCCGGCAAGCTTCCCGAGCGCTTCAACCTCACCGGCCTGGTCGAACTTGCGGCACTCGAGCAGGGCAGCCATGCGCAGGAGGACGACGAGCATGACCGTGATGGCTGAGTTGACCCTGGATGTAGCGAAGGTGCGTCGCGACTTTCCGATTCTCGATCGGCAGGTCCACGGCAAGCCGCTGGTCTATCTCGACAACGCCGCGACCAGCCAGACGCCGATCCCGGTGATCGAGACGCTCGATCACTATTACCGGCACTATAACGCCAACATCCATCGCGGCCTGCATACACTGGCCGATGAGGCGACCGCCGCGTTCGAAGCGACGCGGGCCACGGTGCGCGATTTCCTGGGTGCCCGCGAGTCGCGCGAGATCGTCTTCACCCGCGGCACCACCGAGGCGATCAACCTGGTCGCCAATAGCTGGGGGCGGCGCAATCTCAGGCCGGGCGACGAAGTGTTGGTCTCGCGTCTCGAGCATCACTCCAATATCGTGCCGTGGCAGCTGCTGGCCGCCGAGCTGGGATTTACCATCAAGGTGATTCCCATCGACGAGCGCGGCGTGCTCGACATGGACGCCTACCGCGAGCTGTTCAGCGCGCGCACTCGGCTGGTGGCGGTCAACCACGTTTCCAACGCCATCGGCACGATCAATCCAGTTACCGAGATGGCACGCATCGCCCACGCGCATGATGCGCTGATTCTGGTCGACGGCGCCCAGGCGGCACCCCACGAGCCGATTGACGTGGTCGCGCTCGATGCCGACTTCTATGCCTTTTCCGGCCACAAGGTCTACGGTCCGACCGGGGTCGGCGCGCTCTATGGCAAGGCCGAGCTGCTCGAAGCCATGCCGCCCTGGCAGGGCGGCGGCGAGATGATCGACACGGTGAGCTTCGAGGCCGGCAGCACATACGCCGCGATACCCCACAAGTTCGAGGCGGGCACCCCGGCGATCGCCGATGTGATCGCGCTGGGCCGAGCGCTCGAGTGGGTCGAGCAGATCGGCGTGTCGCTGATCGGCGCCTGGGAGCAGCGTCTGCTGGCGCATGCCAATGAGCAGCTCGCCGCCATTCCCGGTCTGCGCCTGCTGGGCACCGCACCGCACAAGGCCGGCGTGGTATCGTTTGTCGTCGACGGTGCGCACGCTCAGGACATCGCGCTGCTGATCGATCAGTTGGGGGTGGCCATTCGCACCGGCAATCACTGCGCTCAACCGCTGTTGCAGCACTTCGGCGTGACGGCGACCTGCCGGGCGTCATTCGCCGCCTACAACACGTCCGAGGAGATCGATATCTTCGTCGCGGCGCTCGCGCGTGCCGTCGAGATGGTGCGATAGATTCGGCAACGGAGCCGTAATGCAGCCACTGGAAAGTCTTCTCTACAAGGGGCAGCAGATGCCTCTGCAACGCGATGTCGAGGCGATCTCGATTCCCTTCGGCAAGAGCGTCACGCTGAGCGAGGATGCGGTCGTCTCGATCATGCAGGCCAAGGGCAGCACGGTCAGCATCGGCTTTGAAGGCCGGATGTTCCTGATCGAGGGCAGCGATCTCGATGCGCTCGGCCTGGAGGCCCTGCCCCGGCCGACGCTGCCCGAGGATGCCGACGACGAGACGCTCGAGCGTTTCGTCTGGGAGCAGTTGCGGACCTGCTACGACCCCGAGATCCCGGTCAATATCGTCGATCTGGGATTGGTCTACGGGTGCCGCATCGAACACCTGCTGAGCGGCGAGCGGGTGGTGACCGTGCGCATGACGCTCACCGCCCCCGGTTGCGGCATGGGTGATGTGATCGCCGAGGATGCCCGGCGCAAGATCCTCGGTGCGCAACCGATTTCCCGGGTGCATATCGATATCGTCTTCGATCCACCCTGGAGTCGGGAGATGATGACCGAGGAAGCCCGCCTCGAACTGGGTCTGTTCTGATGCCTGCGCGGGTTGGCCTCTCGGCGTACCGCCAGCGCTATGGCGCGACCCGGCAATGCCAGGAGAGTTGCTAGGCGATGGCGGCAAGGCGCAGAACATGGTTGAAGCGGGCGGCAGCGGCGACTGCCGCCCTCTTCGTGTTGGCCGTCGGGGTCGTTCTGGCGGCCAACTGGTGGTTGCTGTCGCGCACCCAGGGGCGCATCGAGGACGATCTGCTGCTGTGCCGAGCGGCACCGGTCGGCATCGTCTTCGGCACGTCCTATTGGACCCGTGGCGGAGGGCGCAATCCGCATTACGCGGCGCGGCTCGATGCCGCTGCGCGCCTGCTGCGCATGCAGCGTGTCCAGCATCTGCTGCTGTCCGGCGACAATCGCACCCGCTATTACAACGAACCGGTCACCATGTGGCGCGACTTGCGCAAGGTCAATGTGCGCGATAGCGACATGACGCTCGATTATGCCGGCTTCAGCACCTTCGACACCCTGGTTCGTGCGCGCGAGATCTTCGCCGTCGACCAGGCGCTGTTGATCACCCAGGACTGGCATCTGCCGCGGGCGCTGTTCATTGCCGACGCCCTGGGCATCGAGGCGACCGGTTGCGCGGCACCGACACGGCGGGCAGCGGGGGAGTGGCGGTTGCGCGTGCGTGAATGGCTGGCGCGGGTGGCAACGCTGGGCGATCTCTACATCTGGCAGCGCGAACCCTATTTCCTGGGACCGCGCGAACCGCTGCAGATAGCGCCGGCGGGGTGATCGCATTACTGTGGAGGTGACGCCCGACGGCGCTTAACGGCGCTGTTTGGGCTTGTGCAGCTTGTAAAGTTCACGGATCAGCGCGCGGCAGCCCTTCCAGCAGCGTTCGATGACCGGCTCGATGGGGTCGGGCAGAGGGTGCGTGTAGAGGGTCGACAACGACTGCATGACCACCCGTTCCTGCTCGAGCAGCTCGCCGACCAGTACCTGACTGTCGTCGCCGACGAAGCTCTTCAGCCGGCTCCACAGCCATAGATAGTCGTCGCGCTCGACATCGGCGTCGCGGGGCAGAATGTTGAGGTGCTGCTTGGCGAGCGCCTGAAGGTCGCGCATCGCTTCGCCGCGTTCCTCGAAATGCGGCTTGAGCGCATCGCGCAGCGAGGGGCGCAAGCGTTCGAGATTGTCCTGGAAATAGTCGAGGCTGTCGGCCAGCGCTTCCAGCACGTTGTCCATCGCCACTTGGCGATTATCGAGAAACATGAGCGGTCACCTCCTCCGGTGACGCAGATTGTGCGGCTGGAAACAGTGTTTTGCTACCCCTGCCGGCAAGAAATACTGTGTTTCCATCGAAATGTCGTCGTCCAGGGTTATCGGCGGCAAGCTGCGATACTTAACCCTTGGGCTTGGGCGGCGCCTTGCGTGGCGTGACGGCATGCTTTTCCAGATGCTCGATGATCAATCCGGCGATGTCGCGTCCGGTGGCGCTCTCGATGCCCTGCAGCCCCGGCGAGGAGTTGACCTCCATGATCACCGGGCCATGATTGGAACGTAGCAGGTCGACGCCGGCGACGCGCAGGCCCATCGCCTTGGCGGCACGGATCGCCGTCGAGCGCTCTTCGGGCGTGATGCGGATCACGCTGGCACTGCCGCCACGATGCAGATTGGAGCGGAATTCGCCTTCCGCGGCCTGGCGCTTCATCGACGCGACGACCTTGTCGCCGATCACGAAGCAGCGGATGTCGGCTCCTCGCGCCTCCTTGATGTATTCCTGGACCATGATGTTGGCTTTCATGCCCATGAAGGCCTGGATCACGCTTTCGGCGGCCTGGTTGGTTTCGGCCAGCACCACGCCGATTCCCTGGGTGCCTTCCAGCAGCTTGATGACCAGCGGCGCGCCCTTGACCATGGTGATCAGGTCGGGGATGTCGTCGGGCGAGTGGGCGAAGCCGGTGATCGGTAGTCCCAGGCCCTTGCGCGAAAGCAGCTGCAACGAGCGCAGCTTGTCGCGCGAACGAGTGATGGAAACGTTGTCGTTGAGCACATAGGTGCTCATCATCTCGAACTGACGCAATACGGCGCAGCCATAGAAGGTCACCGACGCGCCGATGCGCGGAATCACCGCATCGAAGGACTCGAGCTCGGCCCCTTTGTAATGGATCGACGGGCGATGCGAGGCGATGTTCATGTAACAACGCAGCGTGTCGACCACGCGTACGCTGTGGCCGCGGTTCTGGCCCGCTTCGACCAGTCGGCGAGTGGAGTACAGATTGCGGTTACGCGACAACAGGGCGATGTGCATGGTGTTCTCCGGACGGGACGTAAGCGGGTAAATGGCGTGACGCAGTCGCTCAGGGTTCGCCATGCAGGAAAGCCGTACCCGGCGCGACCAGCAGACGGCGCATGGCACGACGCCCCAGCAGCATGGGGTGGCGCATGTTACGACGATCGCTCAGCGAAAGCTCGACAGGATAGTCGAGTTCGCCAAGCTGCATGGGGGTACGGATGATGTAGCGCCATTCGGCCTGACCGTTGGAGCTGGTCACCTTGCGCCGGTCGTGAAGATGCATCCGGACCGGGTGTGCCGGGCTCTCTACACCGCTGCCGCGGGTCACGAAGCTGACCCATAGATGGCCATGCTTCTCGAAAGTCTCGATGTCTTCGGCATGCAGGGACGAGGTGCGTGCTCCGGTATCGGCCTTGCAGCACAGGGTCAGGCCGATTTCCGGCAGGGTCACCATTTCGCGACGGCCGATCACCGCCTTCGCTTGGTAGGGCAATGCTTTCATCGGCGCTCCTGTCGTTCGATACGGCCGGGTCGGTACAGGCGGATCGGCACTCGGCTCAATGCGTGAGTGGCTGCAGGCATCGGCCGACCGGCGATTGCGGAGAAGTCTGACGCAGGTACATCAGCAACGGTAACCGCAGACGGGGCAGCAACGCCAGATCGCGGACCACGCTGGTAAAGCCTCCCGGGCTATGGCGGGCCAGGGCGTCGAGAAACAGCGGCAATCGCTGGGCGTGTTCGAGATGCGTCCAGCCGCGCGCGGCGATCGCCGCGAGCAGATCCGCCCCGCAGGCGGCGCTGTCGGCGAGCAAGGCATCGTACCAAGGACCGACGAGGTCGGTCGCGCCTTGACCGACACTGCGCACGCAGGCACTGAACGTTTCGATATCGCCTTCGTGCGCCGCAGCCTCGCCGCGGGCGATCAGTGCCTGGAGCAAATCCGCGCTGGGCTCGACGTGTTCCAGGCAGTGGCTCAGCGGGCGTAGCACGTCGACTGGCAGGGCATGCAACCGGGCTGCCAGTCTACCGGCCTGGACGTGGTCATGGCGTACACTGAAATCCGCCAGTCCCTGCAGGCCCAGCGCCGGCCACTGCTCGGGCTCGGCAGCAGCGAGCAGGTAGTCCTCGACGAGCTCGAAATGCTCGCTGGCGGGGCGTCCCAGGTCGGCACTGGCGCGGGCATGCAGCATTGCGCGCTGAGTGATGTCCGGGGTAAAGGCCAGCGGGTTGTCCTGCATCAGGTTGTCGATGTGCCGATCGTCATCCTGCAGCCGGTTGGCCGAGCGACCCAGCGTTTCCAGCAGGCGTTGCAGGAAAGCGTCGCGCGGTGCCGGGTCGAGCAGGCCCTGTTCGTCCAGCGGCAGCGACAAAAACCAGATCAGCGGATCGTCGGCATCGCCCAGGCGAAACACACAGGCCAATTGGGCGCGGCCCAGCCACGGCAGCGGCCAAGGCTGATCGCCCGCTTCGAAAGCGGCGAGCGTAGCCTCGGGGCAGCCGACGACCTGGCGGCCCAGGGTATAGAAGCGGGCCTGTGCACCGCTACGGGCGAAGAAGTCGCAAAGCGTGTGTATCGGTGACATGACGTCCTCACGGTTGAGCCGCGAACTGTAGCGCGTCGCCGTCGGCCTTTCTACCTCGATGATTCGTTGAGCGGTCAGTTTTTGATCAGTTCGTGGCGTGTCAGACGCCACGACCGCAGGGCCGGCTTTTCCAATGATTATCCACAGGCTATTTCAGGAAAACTGTGTATCGACTCGCCGCCCATGGCATCTGCAAATAGTGAGTGCCTATTGGTCAAAGGCGGTTCAAGTCACTAAGCTATGTAACCAAATCGAATAAACGAGGTGCTCGTTTATTCTTATCCAGCAATGAAGCAGCGAACAACCACGGAGAGTCATCATGCGGCGATTGATAGCGACCCTGGCAATGGGCACTCTTTTGACGGCTTCCTTGGGAGCCACGGCGCAGGACATGGCGCAGGAGAAAGGTGGCGGTAGTTTCAAGGTGGGGATGTCGGGCGGCTATTTTCCGTTCACCTTCGTCGAGCAGGACCAGCTCAAGGGCTTCGAGGTCGACGTCATGAATGCGTTGGGCGAGCAGATGGAGGCGGATATCGAGTTCGTCACCGCCAACTTCTCGGGGCTGTTCGGCATGCTCGAGTCGGGGCGCATCGACACCATCGCCAACCAGATCACCATCACCGACGAGCGCCAGGCCAAGTACGCCTTCACCGAGCCCTACGTCTATGATGGCGCCCAGGTCGTGACCCGCAAGGGCAACGATACCATCGAAGGCGTCGAAGACCTGCGCGGCAAGACGGTGGCGGTCAACCTGGGCTCGAACTATGAGCAGTTGTTGCGCGAACTGCCCTACGCCGACGAAATCGACATTCGCACCTACGAGAGCAACATCGAACAGGACACCGCGCTGGGTCGAGTCGACGCCTTTGTCATGGATCGCGTAAGCGCCTCGCAGGTGATCAAGGAAAAACCGCTGCCGCTGGAGCTTGCCGGCAAGCCGTTCTCGGAAATCCGCAACGCGCTGCCGTTCCGCGATACCGAGCAGGGACGCGCGCTGCGCGATCGCTTCGACAAGGCGCTGGAGACACTGCGCGACAACGGCACTCTGGAGGAAATCTCCCAGCGCTGGTTCGGCACCGACATCACTCAGCGTTAAGCGTCGGGCTTACTGAATGGGCGTCCTGGATTTCGACTACATGCTGGGGCTGGTGCCGATTCTGCTCGGCTACCTGCCGCTGACCCTGGAGATGGCGACCGCCGGCATGGTGCTGGGGCTCGCCCTGGCCGCCGTGCTGGCGGTGATACGGGTGTTGCGCGTGCCCGGGCTCAATGCCGTGACGCTGTTGTTCATCTCGTTCTTTCGCGGTACGCCACTGCTGGTGCAGCTGTTCCTGTTCTATTACGGCCTGCCGCAGCTGTTCAGCGCGCTGACCCAGATCAACGGCGTCACGGCGACGATCCTCGGCCTGACGCTGCATTTTTCGGCGTACATGGCGGAATCGATTCGTGCCGCCATCGTCGGCGTCGATCGCAGTCAGACCGAAGCGGCATTGTCGATTGGCATGACCAGCCTGCAGTTGATGCGGCGGATCGTGCTGCCCCAGGCCACGCGGGTCGCGGTCCCGACGCTGATGAACTACTTCATCGACATGATCAAGGCGACGTCGCTGGCCTTCACGCTCGGCGTCACCGAGCTGATGGGCGCTACCCAGAAGGAAGCGGCCGGCAGCTTTCTCTACTTCGAGGCGTTCATCACCGTGGCGATATTCTACTGGGCGATCGTCGAATTGCTGGCCTGGCTGCAGCGGCGACTTGAAACCCGACTCAACAAGGCCTACCGGCGATGATCGAACTCAAGGGACTGACCAAGCGCTTCGGCGACAGCACGGTGCTCGATGGCATCGACCTGATCATCGAGCGGGGCGAGATCATCGTCGTGATCGGCCCCTCGGGTACCGGCAAGTCGACGTTGCTGCGCTGCGTGAACTTCCTCGAACGGCCCGAGGCCGGGCAGGTTACGGTCGGCGATCTGACGGTCGAGGCCACGCAGGCGCGCAAGCAGGAGATTCTCGAGCTGCGCCGGCGCACGGCCTTCGTCTTCCAGAACTATGCCCTGTTCGCCAACAAGACGGCCTTGGAGAACATCGCCGAAGGGCTGATCGTGATCAACAGCTGGCCGAAGCCGCGCGCTCACCGTCGCGCTCGCGAAATCCTCGCGCGCATCGGTCTGGCCGACAAGGCGGATGCCTATCCCGCGTCGCTGTCGGGCGGCCAGCAGCAGCGCGTGGGTATTGGCCGGGCGATGGCCGCGCAGGCGGAGGTCATCCTGTTCGACGAGCCGACTTCCTCGCTGGACCCGGAGTGGGTCGAAGAGGTCCTGGGGTTGATGAAGCAGCTTGCCGACGAGCGCCAGACCATGCTGGTGGTGACGCATGAAATGGGCTTCGCCCGCGACGTCGCCGATCGGGTGATCTTCATGGACGGCGGACGGATCGTCGAGCAGGGTCCGCCTGCCGAGGTGTTCTCCGCGCCGCGTGACGAACGTACCCGCAACTTCCTGCGCAAGGTGCTGGCCGGCCAGGCGCTGGGCGAGCCTTGAGACTGCCTGGCGGCTCGCGCGATAATGACGTTTTGCAA
>Ga0208813_1001344_pt1 | contig 13379 bp, 10 predicted proteins | sample MalvireepMed_904_FD_184250 | JGI IMG/M metagenome (GOLD analysis project Ga0208813, IMG submission 184250) | Marine viral communities from the Global Malaspina Expedition - Malaspina viral metaG DeepMed_904 (SPAdes) (version 2) | ecosystem: Environmental > Aquatic > Marine > Oceanic | place... | reverse complement strand
CAGGGAAAACCATCCTTGCCAGTCCATAACTCGGTCTTTTCCGGTTCAAAAACTGGCAGGATAGCGAGGCAGACAAATTCTGAGAAAGAATAACTATCGATTTTTATAGTTTATTAAGGAATATCAATGTAGGTTCACCCATAAGGTGACACTAAACGATCCGTTAAGTCTATGATTCTTCAGGCAGGCATAATCTATATGCTGTCACACTTTTTGCCCATATGCTGGCACTATAGCTGACTACCCGACTCAAAAGATGGCATTAGCATTTAGATCAGCTTTAACCCTCTGTTTTATAAACCACACTCAAGTCCGCTGCGGCTGGCTCTCATGTCCTGCCAAAAAATCGGTGTCAATTGCTTGAGCAGAGTCTGCGCCCTATTATGATGAGGCATTCGCCCATGGGATGATTTATGCGCTCTCCACGCTTCTCAGCGAATTTTCTTGCTGCACAGGTCGCCGGTTCCTGCCGCCTCGAAGGTATTCCGGTTTCCAAGCAGGATGAACAGACGATGAAGGACATCATTGCTGGCAACGTTGATTCTGCTCAGCTTCGTCGCGACCTCGTTAAGAAATTCCAATCTCAGAATCAAGCTACTCTTGATATTGCAGCGGGTCAGGCCGTATCTCCTTGTCCATAAATGACTACTCCCTCCACGACGCTTCTGCGAACGTCCTTTATCAAAGTTTACTTTTGAGGTGCTGCGAATGAACGACGCGCAGTGCCCATCACTTAACGGTGCACCGAAAATACAGGGACGTTCCTATATGCGGTGGTTTCAAAAGTCTCTGAAAGAGGCTTGGTCATTTATCCTCGCTCTGCGTAACAGGGGGCACTGTGCCCTTGTTATGCTCAACTTCGGGCAATTACCTACCCATAAATTGGCGAAGGCAGACTTGGGTAGGCCCGATATACGTGAAGAAAAACCTTTTCTGTAATATCTGAAATCTCTTCTTCTTCATATTGCTCAATGGGCAGCCCCGTCTTTTCGTCATAGAGAAAATCAAATATCTGCTGTTTGACAGCATCACGCGATGATTCTTTCTGTTTCCAATTGCCCACCCTCAGCCGTTCAGCCTTACTAATGGGTAACAAAGTAGCCGAACACTTAAAAATATCGACTGAAAAAGACCGAAAACTCGTTATTTCAAAGATAAATCAATAAGTTAAATTCGTAGATAATCTTTCGGGAGTTGCGTTGACCGGTGTTCGGATACAAAGTTTCGCATTAGTAAGTGTTGCGAGCAATGAGGTTGCGACCTGCTTAATTTGCGCCACTTCCTTAGGCTGTAAGTTGGGCTTACTCAACAGGTCGAACAACACCAGGGACTCCTCATCCAAACCTTCTCGCATCGCACGCTTTTCTTCATGGGAAAGCTCATCATTAAGTCTGAGCAGTGCCTCGAAGGTTTTCTCAATCACCACGCGATCCTTTTCCTGGTTATACTCCTTAACCAGCTTTTCGTAGTGCTCTTGATAGTCAGTGCGCAGCGGGTTCTGCATCATGAGGCGAGCTAGCTTTTTCTCAACCACGTGCTTAAGCGACTGCACCGTTGTATTCTTGCGCTCTGAACGAGCGAACTCCTGGCGAAGACGGTCAAAATCGATCTTGCTGATATCGTAAATTCGATCACCATCCGGTTTTGGCTCTTTGATTTTTTGTGTGGTGTCGATACTACCATCAACGATCTCATACAGTTCTTTCATGATATCGGAGACATCGGCTTTCTCCTTGTCTGACTGCAAACTCTTATAAAGCACATTGATCGCATCACGCATATCACGATAGCCATTTACGCCCGGCACATTAATACAGGCTTTAAACTTGCTGAACACATCTCTGGCCATAACCTCAAAACGTTTTCTTGTTTCGTCATTCTGATTGATGGTTTCTTTGGCCTGGGAAATCGCAGCATTCTTGGCAAAGCCTGTTTCTGTGATAATTCGGCTCAGTTCAAAATCATGCTTTCGTAAAAACTCAGCGACAAAACTAATCGACTCGTTCAGACTCTCCAACAACTCTTCGTTGGGCTTGGCTGGCTCTTTTTCTCCCTCACCACCGCCGTGCCCTTCATCGCCAGCACCGGCAAAGGTCGCCAAAGCTTTGCGGAGGTTTTTCAGTATTCCGCAGTAATCCACAATCAAGCCATTATTCTTGCCTTCCGCCACGCGATTTGCCCTAGCAATGGCTTGCATTAATGTATGCGCCTTCAAGGGCTTGTCTAAATAAAGGGTCGAAAGTGTTGGCACGTCAAATCCGGTTAGCCACATGGCACACACTACGGCCACTCTGAATGGGTGCTCGCTGGATTTAAAAGCCTCTTCCATATCCAGGCGAGAGCCGTCAGCCAGTTCAAATCCCGCTTTAAGTAGCTGTCGATGAGGTTTAATATCCAGCCCCCATTTTTCGAACTTGGCGACTTCTCCCTGCTCTTCACTGACCACAACAGCCATCAGCGTTTCTTTCATCCATGCCAATTGACGCTCTCGCCAGGCCAGGTCCTGCTCGTCGGTTGCTGACAGAAGCTCTTTTTCTTTGGCCTTTATTTCTTGCTGCCAGTAAAAGTCGATCAGTTTGTGCATACGCACGCAAGTAATCTTGTCGATGCATACAAACATGGCCTTGCCTGTTTCCCAGGCATTGGCATAGTGGGCCACAAAATCACGGGCAATTTGATCCAGTCGGCTGGTTGCGGTAATGATGTGATAATCACGCTTTAGCTCGCGCTCTAGCCTTTGCTGAACGTCAACATCCTCGATTTCCAATTCATCCAGCTTTTCAGCGATGCGTTCATTGATTCCTTTGGGGTCAGCAACCGTGTGCTCGTTGCCATCCTCATCGGTGAATACCAACTCTTCACCACGGGCATCGTAGTACAAGGGCACCGTCGCTTTATCTTCTACAGCCCGCTGGAAATCATAGGTAGAGATGTAATCACCAAATACCTTCTTGGTAATCTCATCGTCTTTAAACAAGGGCGTTCCGGTAAAGCCGATAAAACTGGCATTGGGCAACGCATTGCGCATATTTAAAGACAAGGTGCCATATTGTGTGCGATGCGCCTCATCAGTGATGACGATGATGTCGTCGCGCTCGGAATAAGGGTTTTTAGGGTCTACCTTTTCGTTAAATTTTTGAATCAAGGTAAATACAAACGCCTTTTGCTGGCCGATCAGCTCTTTCAGGTCTTTACCACTATCGGCGCGGCACGGGTCTTTATCGTTGTCGACCAAGCCACAGCCTGCAAAGGTTTTATAAATCTGTGTATCGAGATCTTCTCGGTCAGTCAGCACCACAAAGGTATAGTTCCCACCCAGTTTTCGATGCACCATCTGAGCGAAAAAGACAATCGAATAGGACTTTCCAGAGCCCTGGGTATGCCAGAAAACTCCCAACTTACCCATCCGCTCGCCACGATTAATCACGGCATCAATGGCGCGGCTAACACCAAGATATTGGTGATTGCGGGCAATAATCTTTACCAGGCGGCCCGAGCTCTGGTCAAACAGAGTGAAGTTCTCAAAAATGTCCATGAGGTTGGCTTTGGAGCAGGTACCCTTCAGCAAGGTTTCCATATCCACCACGCCAGGCTCACTTTCGTTCAAGCGTTTCCAGTCATTAAAATGTTCAAATTTGCTGGAAACCGAGCCGATCTTGGCATCAATGCCATTGCCCAGAATAATGAAGGCATTGTGGTAAAAGAGGTGCGGTACCGTATCTTTGTAGTCGGCGAGATTCTGTTCGTAGGCAGCACGAATGTCCGTATTAACGTTTTTCACCTCCATGAATAACAGGGGAATGCCATTTACAAATCCGACAAGGTCTGCCCTGCGACGATAAATATCGCCTTTAATCCAGAACTCCCGCACCAGCAAGAAGTGGTTATTTTCGTAATTATCGAAGTCAAACAGACGAAGTCGCTTCTTTACCCGCTCGCCTTTTTCGTTATAGAAACTGACTTCCACACCATTTTTGTGCAGCGAATACTTTTCCTTGTTCACCGCAACAATATTGGTGGATGGCGGCATTTCACATACAACGCGCAGTGCCTCTTGGTAGGCGACATCCGACAAGCCTGGATTCAGCTCAATTAACTTCTCTCCCAGATAACGGGTTAACACGACTTCTTGCTCTGAAAGCCGCCCTAAATCACCTTCCTTGCCTAGCTTTTCATACATGCCCAGGATAGATTCATCCCACTGCAATTGGTTCAGCAGGTAGTCTGCGGTGACCTCCTGAACCAGGGTTTCTTCAGTCATGGCCATGATTAAGTCCTTCTACTTCTTGTTCTTTACTTGATAACGTACTGGGCGATTGAGCTTTTTCACCACCCCGGCTTCTACAGCACGCTTCAACCAATCATTTAACTGTGACTTGTGTAGTTGCGTGCTGACAATCAGCTCATCGACTGAAACGGGTTCCTTAGCTAACCTTTGAAGCTCGCTAGCAAACAACCGGTAAAAATCGACGGGGCCTGATGGTGCGGCTTCGCTTTCAGCAATCTGCTCTGATTGATCCTCAATCTCTGCTTGGCTTTCGGCAACTACACGTTCGCGCTCTGCTTTGAAAGCGTCTCTTTCAGGCTCAGGCTCGAGCTCTGCAAACAACTCAGGTTGCGCTGGCATGGCAAAGAGATCAACCTGCTCTTCCTTAACCTGACTCGAACGGACATCTTCATTTCTCACTAAATCAGCAATCGTTAAGGCTTGAGCATCAGCCTCCAACCAACGACCACCTTTGGCTACCAAATCGGCATTGGCCGCATCTTTGTCCGTCGTGTGTTTAACCCACAGCGGCACCCATGTTTTTTTCAGGTTTTCTTCTGCTCCGTTGAGCGTGCCGCCTTTTTTGCCGGAGTGAATCACCAGGGAGCTGTCTGCCAGACAGTAGATATATTTATTGCGGGCCATGGCATTACCGGCACTAAACCCCGCCTCGGGGTAGAAAGGCGATACCAACACTGCATGGCCATCCATCAGGCCTTTACGCCACTTGCTGCTAGTCGCCGCTTTTAGCAGGCTATCGGCCATCACGCCGATTACAATACCACCATGCTTTACGGCACCTAGCATTGCCGCTTCATCGACACCGCGCGCACCACCGGAGACAATGGCAATGCCCTCTGATGCTGCTTTGGCACCTACTTGGTCAGTAAAAGCCAAATCAGACTCACTGGCATTACGCGAGCCGATAACCGCCAAACCGCCCGCATTCAACAAGGCTTTGTTACCGCAGCCAAACAGCACTGGCGGGGAATCCGTTTTCAACCGCTGCTTCAAGCGCCTTGGGTATTCAGAGTCGGAGCGAGTCACCACCCAGAGGCCAGCCCGTTGCCATTTTTCCATGGCCAGTGCGAGACTGTGGCCACGGTTCAGCAGCTCAATGATGCGCTCCGCACTGATACGCGCATCATGCCAGCCTTGCAGCAACGCTTTCGGATCGGCAACCAACAGGTCGGCCGGTGTGGTGGACTTTTCTTTTAACCATAAGGCAAAGCGCCCCCACTCTGCGTTAGTAAGCGGCTTAGCGCTTTCGCTACTGGCTTTCGAAAAGTAGCTCGTCAGCAGCAAGGTCGCTTGCGCCGTGGGTGACAATAAGCTGGATACGTTCATGAATCTTTTACCGAAGAAGAAGCTAGCGCAACGGGATAGACCACACCGCTGCCTGCTTGCTGTAAGAGCGCGGCGATGACCGTCAGCGTCCAGCCAGAATCCACAATATCATCCACCAAGAGAACCGGCGCATCCGGCACAGGCTGCTCGATTGCAAACGCACCATCCAGATTTCGGCATTGATGAAAGCGATTTTGCTGGCCTTTTTGCGGCTGGTTATCTTTGACTTTGCTTACGGCATCTAAAAATGGAAGGCCTAACCGTGCGGCCAGGCGACGGGCAAAATCAGGCACCAATTCAGGATGATTACGTGACGGTACACAGCACACCCACTGTGGCGCGGGATTGGGCTGCCACCGTTGCAGAATCATTTCTGCCATGGCCTCTACCAGGTCATCACTAAAGCGCCCAGCATGTTTGTTGTCGGCAACCGTACGCCCCCAACCAGCATCCCCCCAACGGGACAAAACACGGCCTTCTTGTGCACGCAACCCATGCGGCAGATTACCCTTAAAGCCGTATTCCACAAACGCATTGGAGGCCACCTGTACGTTGGGTGTGATATGTATTTCCGCGTGTTTAAGGAAAGTACCCGCGCGATGCACTAAGGTAGGATCTACCGGTATATCGATCACAAGCTGACCTAGACAAGATGAACATTTACCGCAGGGAGTTGGGTCGAGATCGTCCAGCGCCCGACGCAGAAAAGTCATCTTACACCCAGTATCTTCCAAATATGCCTGAACCTCCTGCCACTCCTGTACTCGTTGTCCCGTCAAATGAGCAATGCGGGCATGATCCATTCGATAATGCACGGGCGTTCTAAACCAACAGCTGCCGTCTTTAATTGCGGGAGCGGGGTTTTCCACACTCAGAAGGTTAAGCACTTTTTCAATTTGGCCATGACGCAGGTTGGTTTGCTCTTCAATCCTGCGGAGGGTTAAGCCATCACTCTGTTCCAGCAACTGCAAAATCTCATTAACCTGGGCCTCTGATGGAAAGGCCGAATCTCGAAAAAACTCGTGAATATCCTGATCTTCCACGCCGGACATCAATACGCCCAAGGCATAGTCAATACCACGCCCAGCACGGCCGACCTGCTGGTAATAAGCGACGATAGAGCCTGGAGCCTGATAGTGGATTACGAAGCTCAAGTCCGGCTTGTCGTAACCCATACCCAAAGCGGTGGTTGACACCAGAACCTTCAATTGGTTATTGAGCAACAATTCCTCGAGATACGGGCGGTATTCATTGCTATTCTCAAAACCCTCAGCCTTTACGCTACCGTAATAAGCTTTAGCATCGATGCCGTTATTGCTTAACCACTCAGCCACTTGCTCAGCGTCACGCACCGTCAATGTGTAGACAATGCCTGTGCCTGGCAAAGTAGGGATCACCTGCGCTAGCCAGGCCAAACGCGACGCCTGATCGGGCAGTATCAGGGTTTGCAACGCAAGGCTCTCCCGCATCAATGGGCCACGGTGGATCTGAATATCGCCGAGCTGTGTTTGAACATCTGCCACCACCCGATCATTCGCAGTGGCTGTTGTTCCCAGCACGCCAGTGTTAGCCGGTAACCCACGCAGGATGTTGGCGATCAGCCGGTACTCCGGGATAAAGTCATGCCCCCAGTCAGAAATACAGTGCGCCTCATCAACAACCATCAACCCCACTCTATCGGAGATTGGCGCAAGCACATCATCAAGAAATACTTGATTGGAAAACTGTTTCGGGTGGATGAAAAGCACATCTATTTCGTTACCTTGAAGTCTTCGAAGTATACTTGGCCGCTCTTCTCGGTTCGTTGAATCCCATCGAACAGCTTCAAGCCCTAATCGAACAGCCGCGTCAACTTGATTGCGCATCAACGCCAGCAATGGAGAGACAATAATGGTTGGCCCCATACCTCGATCGCGGAAGATTTTGGTGCTGATAAAGTAAACCGAGCTTTTACCCCAACCAGTACGCTGAACCACCAGCAGTTTCTGACGATGATTCACCAATGCATCAATGGCTTCCCACTGACCATCACGGAATTCGGCAGTAGGATTTGCCAGAGCGATTTGTAGTAATTGTTGGGCTTGGGCTCGATTCATGTTCACTCCTTGATTTACACGGTTAGCTCGCCGCTCATAAGTTTTGGTAGCAGTAAGTCGCGGGCTTGGGCGAGCTTGTTGTTGTAGTCCTGCAACTTATTAATTTGTTCTTGTATTGGCTTAACCTCTGATAAGAATCGATGATAGTTTTTATCGTCGGGTATAAGTATTTCTCGGCTGTAGGCCATATCTCGATTTAACCCCGGCACAGCAACATCGGTATTAATGAACTGTACATTTTGAAGGGCGTGATACAGGAATAAACTGCTTTCTTCGGCGGAAATAAAATAGACGGTATCAATAGGGTAGAAATCGGCATTTACCCAGTAGACACTCCCAACATTGCCTTTTCTTCCAACTACGATACCAGGCCCTTTTACCAAGGCTTTCTCGTGGCTTCCTACCTCCCCACTTGATCCATAAACGAGAAATGGACCTGGCACACGCACTTCGGCTTTCAGTGCTTTTCCATAGTTAAGTGTTGCAATTTTCTTGAGTGGCTTCTTCTCCCACCCCTCCGGCACACCATCAATAATCTTAACTTGTTCATGTCCGGGAAAGCGCAAGTGAACAAACCATTCCTGGTACAGCAGGCGAGCAGATTCTTCCAACAACTGGATACGGCGGCGGTTGTTTGTGATTAGATCGTCGTAAGGGGAAATCAACTCTTCAACAGCGGCCTGAAGAGCGTGGTCTTTTGTACATATTACATTGCGAGCATGGAGATCATTACGATTCACGCCCGGCACAGCTGCCTTATCACTTTTCATTCCCTTCAAAACTGATTGAAGGAAGTAATACACAAACTTAGGTCTGTTACCCTTAAAGTTCTGCACATACAAAGCAGTATTTAACGGCCAACACTCTCCTTCAACGTAATAGACCTCTCCTAAAGTACCATATCGACCGGTTACTACAGCAGGGCCATCGACTTTGGCGGTATTGTGGTATCCAGTAATGCCCGAGGAAGAAACAACAGGAACATCGCCATTCTTACGGGCAGAATTAGGTAAGTCATAGCCTCTTTTTAAAGTCAATATTTCTCCAAGCTGACATTCCGTCCAACTCATACCCCCAACTCCTCAAAGTTACGGGTAATCTTTTCGGCCAACTCTGCCGCTTCAGCATTTAAACCTTGCAACTCAATATGAATATCGCGCAATTTTTCTTCAAAATCGAAGTCTTCATCCACCTCTTCCGGTGCTACACCCACGTAGCGGCCCGGCGTCAGGCTCCAGTCCGCGGCTTCAATTTCCTTGATATCCACCAGTTTTACTAAGCCTTCCACATCGCGCAGCTTACCTTCCGGGAAGCGACTTAGCAGCCAATGGGCCTGTTTATAGAAGTAGCGCACCTGCTTGAGTTGCTCTACTGCCAGCTTGCGGGCTTCATCAGCGGCTTTCTTAAGGTTGTTGCGACCTCGACCATTTAACAGCGTGCTGTCCCACAGCTCGCTGTCTTTGGCGTTATTGGCTTCGGCCAACTCAATCACGCGAGTTGCCAGCTTGTAGGCCAGGTCGATTTCTTTAATCAAGTTTCGGCTTTGTTCCGACAGGTCTTTCAAACAAGCATCTTTGTCGATGAAGTCCAGCAAGCTGGCAGCATCGTTATAGTCGTTTTCATTCCACCACTTTTGCAGGTCGTTCGTCAGGACTTGAAATGCGGACCAGCCGCCCTCTACAGAGCCTTTGGCATTTAAGTAATCGACATAGGGCTCAACACTAATGCCGTCTTGCTCCAGCTTTTCCATAAAGGGCTTAAAGGCTTGGTCGAGTTTTCCCAACTGAGTGATAAAGTCTGGTACCGGCTCGCAGGCTAACTCTTCAGAATTTTCACAATAGCGAGCTTCAAAAATGGCTTTGTCGATATACCGCTGCACCAATTCAACAAACCGCTCGCCGTCGCCACGGTAGAGCCAGACCACAGCGGTCAGGTTTTGCTGCTGTTCCGGGCTGAAGTCGTAAATCTTGCGGGTGACTTTGCGATAGACGTTGCGGGCATCCAGCATTAACACCTTGTCTTTCAGATGCGCGGGTTTGTTTTTATTCAGGAACCACAACTGGCAAGGAACCGAGCGTGTATAGAAGAAGTTACCGCGAATATCGACCATGATGTCCACATGGCCTGTTTTCACCAACTGCTCGCGCACCTTGGCTTCGTCCCGCCCGGCACTGGAGGCCTGGGACGACATAACAAAGCCCGCCCGGCCTTTTTCGTTCAGGTAGCTGTAGAAATACTGAATCCACAGATAATTCGCGTTGCTGACCTTTTTGTTTTTGTTGACACCCGGCAAACCAAAGGGCAGGCGGCGCTTATCACCTTTGACTTTGTCTGCGTCGACCTCATCCACGTTAAAAGGCGGGTTTGCCATCACATAATCGACGGTGCCGAAGAGGCCTTCGTGGGGGTCGTTGTAGTAGGTAATGGCGGCTTCACCACCTTCCACATTGCCTTCCAATCCATGCACCGCCAGGTTCATTTTGGCCAGGCGCGTAGTAACCCGGTTTTTCTCGTGGCCGTAGAAAGTCAGCTCGTGCGGGTCTTGCGCGTGTCGCTCCATAAAGTGGGCGCTTTGTACAAACATGCCGCCAGAACCACACGCCGGGTCAAAGATTTTGCCGTGATCCGGCTCCAGCACATTCACAATCAACTGTACTAACGAGACCGGGGTAAAGAATTCACCACCATCGTGCGCCCCCTGATCGGCAAACTGGGTGAGGAAGTATTCGTAAATACGACCAAAAATATCCCCCGTAGCCTTCTTTAATTCTTCCGGATTGAGCGTACGTAGCAGCATGCCCAACACGTCGTTGGGAATATTGTTGTATTCCTGCTTGGGTAGCTGATTGCGCAGGTTGGTGTAATCAGCCTCAATAGATTCCATGGCATGGATAATCGCTTCCGCGCGGTTATCGGCATCAGTCAGGGCAATCAGGTAGTCGAACTGCGCTTCCGGCTTGAGGTAGATAGCGCTCTTTTTAGAGAAGTCTTCTTTGGTAAGCTCGCGGGTTTTACCACCGCGACTGGGCAGAGTTGCGACAATCTCGTCCTTAACTGATAGATAGCGACTGTAGGCATGGCGCAGAAAGATCAGCCCCATCACCGGCAAGAAGTACTCATTGCTAGCCAGCTCGGAGTTGGCGCGTAAGGTATCAGCCGATTTCCACAGGCGTTTTTCAATCGCTTCGATATTTTCCAGTTGTGCCATGGGGCCGGATTCCTAGTTATCTTCTGATTTATTCGGTTCACTGACACTGGCGCGGTTGTGCTGGGCGACAATATATTGCTCCAGCTCACTTTGCTTGAATCGCCAGGAGTTACCCACCTTGAAGCCTGGTAGTTGGCCACTTGCAGCCAGCCGGTATATGGTCCGCTCGTTAACCTTGAGGTAGTCAGCCACGTCCTTGATGGTCAGTATGGGGTCACTCATGACGAGAAATCTCACCAGTGTCGAAAAAGTACAGGACTGTCAATTTAAAGGATCTGGGAGGGATATCAAGCAAGACGGGTATTCAGGCATTTTGATTGCCAAACAGTCGCTGGAAATCGGCGCTGAAATTGGCGGGCAGGTCTTTAAAGTATTTCCAGTACTCAACCAGGCCATTGATGGTTTTCATGTCCGTATGGCCGCTGTCCAGCATGATTTTGAGCAGTTCTAACGTCGGCATGACCTGCGCATCGAATGCCTCAGCCAATTCGGTCATATCCTGGTCATCCGTCACCACCGGAACACCTAGTTCTAGCGCATAGGAGATATACCATGCATCAACTTTGGACGGACCCGGCAATTCTGTTTGCACATAATCCCAGACGTATTCAAACGTTTGTTGGATGGATTTTTTCTGCTTTCTTCCAACATTAGGGAAGTGTTTGCGATTCTCGGAGAATTCTTGCTCGTCCACCCAGGGAAATTTGCTTTGAAGCTTTGTACTTGCAAGCTCTTCGTTCAGCTCAGGCAGGATATACAGGCTGTACTCGTTATCACCAAAGGGCACGAACAGTAAGGGACGTATGGTTTTGGCCAACCTTAGGTAGGCATTGGTATCAACGAGGATTTTCGATTGCGACATCAGGTCAACTCTGTGTGGATACTCCGTGCATCAAGTAGTGGCATATCCAGCACAGTTTGAACGAAACCCGGCCCCTTACCGTGCTCCTTTAGGTATTTTCTAAGCAGGTCGAAAAATGGGGTTTCGAATGCGTCCTCTGCCTTCTCAATGTAGCTTCGGGCACTTGGCTTGCCATGATCGTCAAGCGCTGTACCTCCGAATAACGCAACACTGAGGTTTTTATATCTTTTATTGAAGTTAGTTACAGCGCCTGGGAAAGCGGATTTACTCAGCTGTATCTCTGGCCGGCCAGTTGCTTTGGCATATTTTTTCACCTGACCAATCACCGTATAAGGCGATATCATCAATTGGTCAGCCAAGCTAATAACATGTGCAATTTTAGCAGCAGAAGACGGCTTCGCTTTGATTGAAGCATATGCCTGCTCAGCTAACTCATGAGGGTATAGTAGGCTCGCAGCAAATGCATCAGCAAAATCTTCAGCCTCGTCTCCTTCAAGGCTTGGTGACAAGCAATGCCCCAGCTCATGAGCCATCCAAAACTTAAAATCGTGGATATTGGTATCGAGATTTAGATACACCCATGTGGTTTGGGAATCTGGTAGGTATATGTGCACCGCATTTTCATGTACTTTTTTTGCGCCCCACATTACGGGCACTACAACGGCCTGTAGCTCACTGAATCGACGGATCAGGTGTGTGAAGTCCACACACTCTACCGGGCCAAGATTAATATCTTCTCTAACCTTCGCTGTTACAGCGCGGAGGTAGTCATAATCACAGTTCGGCGACTTAAGTACCGGCGGCATTTCAAAGGTGTCAAACGGCAGGTAAGGTACGAGGTGACGCAAGAAACGCCCGATTTCCTGGGCTTTTTCGATATGATGATCTTTTGTTTTTGTGCCACGCATTTTTCGAAATGCCACTTTCGGCGCGGCCGGGTCGTCTCTTATGACTAACTCATCGAAAGACAAGTTCAGCAGCTTGCCCAACTGAAGAAGTTTATTCGGACGGGGAAAAGATTTTGCGTTTAGCCATTGAGAAACGGCTTCTTTAGACACACCTAAAGCATCGGCAACGGCAGTTTGGCTAAGCCCCGCCTTTTCGATCGCCTGTTGAGCTTTATTAAGATTCAGTCTTTTTTGCATGCGCAAAGTATATGCTGAGGTCAAGTTTTGTCAAGTTTGTTACGTGTAGATAGAACAACCGCCTGACCGATTGCCTCTACCAGTTAATCCTAGCTCCTATATCCACAGAATCGAACGCGCACCGGCTTAAAAGCAAAAAGCCGAGCGTCTTGCCCGGCTTTTTGTTGAGAACAACTCTCATCGGTGACAACTTATGCGCAAAACGGTGACACTTTATGGGCTAAAAATGTCACCTTATGGGTGAACCTACAATCAAACCGCCACGTCTGCCATATTGCCGTAGGCTTCCAGCCAGGCCCGGCGGTCTGAGGCCCGCTTCTTGCCCAGCAGCATATCCATACGCTCGTCGGTGTCATCACCGTCTTCCAGGGTCAGCATCACCAGGCGGCGGGTATCCGGGGCCATGGTGGTTTCCCGCAACTGAAGCGGGTTCATCTCACCCAGGCCCTTGAAG
>Ga0208813_1001341_pt1 | contig 13414 bp, 11 predicted proteins | sample MalvireepMed_904_FD_184250 | JGI IMG/M metagenome (GOLD analysis project Ga0208813, IMG submission 184250) | Marine viral communities from the Global Malaspina Expedition - Malaspina viral metaG DeepMed_904 (SPAdes) (version 2) | ecosystem: Environmental > Aquatic > Marine > Oceanic | place... | reverse complement strand
CGACGAGAAGCGGCTGCGCCAGATTCTGATCAACCTTCTGTCCAACGCCATTAAATACACGGATCGGGGCGGCGTCTCCCTGACCCTGCGTTATCGCAGTCAGGTCGCCGAGTTCACCGTACGCGATACCGGGGAAGGCATAGCCCCTGAGAATGTGGAACGCATCTTCCGACCCTTCGAACGTATCCGGACACCGGGGCAAAGCCGGGCCGGCACAGGCCTGGGTCTGACCATTACCCGCCTGCTCACGGAAATCATGGGTGGCGATATCTCGCTGGAGAGTGTACCGGGCCAGGGTAGTGTCTTCCGGGTCAGTCTGATGCTATCAAGCCTGCATTCTTCGACACCCCGCTCGATATCAATGCCGGCCAAGCGCATCTACGGTTACCACGGTTCGCGGCGAAAGGTACTGCTGGTGGATGACGATGTGTCCCACCGCCAGGTCATGCGGGCCATGCTCTCGCCCCTGGGCTTTGAAATCGTCGATCTTGGCAATGCTCTGCAGGTTTTGGCAACCGTTGAGGCCGAACGCCCTGATCTTGTGCTTCTCGACGTGTCCATGCCGGGCCAAAGCGGCTGGGAAGTCCTGGCAATGCTACGACAGCACAAGCACACCATGCCTGTCGTGATGGTCTCTGCCGACGCTAACGAGGGCCACCACGCCGCAGACTCACCGCGTCTGCACGATGGCTACATCATCAAACCGGTTCGGCTGAACCTGTTGCTCGACACCATTGCCAGCGTGCTGGATCTCAATTGGCGATTCGATAAGAGCCCGGATCCCATGGCGGCTATTCCAGCACCCGACCATGGCGTTTTGCCTTTACCCAAAATGGAGCATCGCCTGGCTCTGGCCACTCTGGCCCGGATCGGACACCGGAAAGGCCTGCTTGAGGCATTGCATGACCTGAAACACAGCGGCGAGGCGGCCGAACCCTTTGCGATTGAGCTCACCAGACTCACCAACGATTTCCAGTTTGAGAAAATTCTTGAACTACTCGAGGTAGCCGAACATGAAGCTTCATAATGACCGGAAGACTGTCGTGATGGTCGTAGATGACGCAGTCGACTCCATTCGAATGATCAACGATGCCATGGAAGAGGCAGGTATGACGGTGCTCGTTGCGCTGGAAGGAAACCAGGCCCTTACGATAAGCCAGAACATCACCCCGGATGTGGTGTTGATGGACGCTTTGATGCCCCATATGGACGGCTTTGAAACCTGTCGTCGATTGAAAGAGAACCCTGCGTTCGCCGATATTCCCATCATCTTCATGACCGGTCTAAGCGATACCGAGCACGTTGTTATGGGGCTCAACGCCGGTGGCGTGGATTACGTGACCAAACCGATTAACACCACCGAACTCCTGGCCAGAATGGATGTACACCTGACGAATGCCCGCATGACCCGCAGTGCTCGTAGCGCCCTGGATACGGCCGGTCAGAACCTGTTTGCGGTGGACCGCGAGGCGAACTTGCTGTGGGGCACGCCACAGGTTTGCCAGTACCTGCCCGACGCAGCGCATCCCGAATTCCCCGAGGTACGTGCCAGACTGGAGGAATGGCTGGGCCACCGTCCCGAGCCGGGCCACAGCATGCCAGTCGAAATCATGGGCATCGACAGAACGGTAGAGTTTCTTGCCCTTGTGGATAACCGGGAATACCTGCTGCGGCTGAAAACACCACAGAACCAGAACAGCGCAACAGCAGCCCTGCGGCAACGGTTCGAGCTGACACTGAGAGAATCCGACGTGTTACTCTGGATCGCGAACGGCAAGACCAACCGGGAGATAGGCCAGATCCTGGATATGAGTCCCCGAACCGTTAACAAACACCTGGAGCAGGTATTCCGGAAACTGGGCGTAGAAAACCGGACGGCGGCCGCAGCCAGTGCAATCCGCTTGCTCGCAATCCAGTAATGGCCTCGGGCACTTTTGCTCATAGCGTCTGTCCATCGGGGTACTGTGATCTTGAAAGCGAGAAGCTCGATGAGAAAGACTGCCACATTTTTATCAGTGCTGGTTCTGATGGGCCTGTCAGGGCTGTTGTTGGCACAGACACCATCCCCGCTCACACCTTTCTCGGAAATGCAGTCCCTGAATGATGGCTGGGAGCCTCTGGAATTCCCCAAGATAGATCAGCTCAGCCGCTATGAACTGACAACCGAATACGGTCAGCAGGTCGTGCGGGCGACCACGGACGGCGGTGCGTCGGGACTGATCGCACGGGTCAGGCTGGAGCCAACCGATTCGCTGATTCTGCAATGGCGCTGGAAGGTCTCGAATGTCTTCGAAAACGGGGATGCCCGGGAAAAGTCCGGGGACGATTACCCGGCCAGAATCTATGTGGCGTTCGAGTTCCAGCCCGAGAAGGCGGGGTTTTTCGAGCGCGCCAAACGCAAGACAGTCGAGGTGTTATTCGGTGAGTCCCTGCCGGGCAATGCCCTCAACTACATCTGGGCCAATACTCTCCCGAAGGGCGAGATTGTGCCCAACCCGTACACCGAGAAAACCATGATGATTGCCGTGAATTCCGGATCAGAACAGGTCGGCGAATGGGTCACGGTGGAGCGGGATATCATGGCCGATTATCGGGAAGCGTTTGGCGAGGAACCGCCACCGGTCGTGGGCATTGCCATCATGTCGGATTCGGACAACACCGGTGAAAAGGCCACGGCCTGGTATGGGGACATCCTTCTGAACCCGGATTCCTGAGCCCTGAACACTACTAACGGTATTGCTCGGGAAATCCGGGGATCACAAAGCTTTCTCCAAGGTTTCGTATCGGCGGCACTTCACCCTTTTCAGCCAGACGGATGTAGGCATCATTGAACTCTTCCCGCAGGATCGCTGCCCGGGGATTGGCCAGCGAGAACAGCCAGGTCAGATTCCTCAAACGGATCGCCGATTCACGGATTTTCTCGTCTTTGGGCATGGTCAGGGTTTCCACGACCGGATCCCGATGCCCAAACAGGTAATGGCCTCGGCCAAGCTTGAGCATTTCCAGAGCAGCCCGATAGTTTGGAGCCTGGGTGACGTCAATCGAACCTTCCGCCTCCAGCCAGTACAAGAGCCCTCCATAGGTGTACCCGCCTATCGTGATGACGGTCTTGCCCTGCAGTTGATCAAAATGTGTAAGTGGTTCGGTTCCCTCCAGATACCAGGCACTGAGCTGGGTCGCGAGGGGAGTGACCCAGGTCTCAAGAACTTCACCGTTAAGGGCAGGAACGTTGGCCGAACCTGGCCAAACGTCAATTCTACCGTTGCGCAGATACAGGTATACCCGGCTGATGGGCAAGAAGAGAAATTCCGGCTCGTAACCCGCTTCCACAGCGATCTTCCGGGTAAGCTCTATAAAGCTGCCAGCAGGGCGGCCATCGCTGGCCTGATAGGTAATGGGGGGAAACTCCACATAGGCAATGCGCAGAGTCTTGTTTACGGATTCCGACGCGCCAAGGGAGGCGGACGTAAATAATAAACCTACCAGCAATATCCAAAGCCGGACAACGGTCAAATGCATGGCTTCAGAGAGTCGGGAAGAATGGACCGGGCAGTTTCTGGGCATGGAATCCGTATTGTTCGGGTCTGTTTAGCCAAAGATTAACAGACCCGGAAAGATCTGCACTGACACCGCCCGCAAAAATCCGAACATAATGTCAAATATGGTTGATAACCATGTACAGACCAACACCGCCCATTACCAGCATGTAGGGAAACGCCATCACCACCATCTTGCCGTAGGACAGCCGAACCAGCGGCGCTATGGCAGACGTCAGCAGGAACAGGAAAGCCGCCTGGCCATTGGGAGTCGCAACGCTGGGAAGGTTGGTACCTGTGTTGATGGCAACTGCCAACTTCTGGAAATGCTCGTAGCTGATGGCCCCTGCATCCAGAGCCTGTTTGACTTCGCTGATATAAACAGTCGCTACGAAGACGTTATCGCTGATCATTGAGAGCACGCCGTTGGCAATGAAGAACATGCCAGGCTGCCGGGCTTCCGGAAGCGACAGCACGTAATCAATAATCGGCTTGAACAGGTGCTGTTCGTGGATCACCGCAACCACCGCGAAAAACACCACCAGCAGCGAGGTAAACGGCAGGGATTCCTGGAAGGCCTTGCCAATTTGATGCTCGTCGGTAACGCCGGTAAAGGAGGTAATCAGGATGATGACCAGCAGGCCAATCAGGCCGACCTCGGCGAGATGGAAAGCGAGGCCCACCACCAGGATCGCGGCGGCAAAGGCTTGTACCCAGAGAGCCGCCTGATCAGCCTTGGTCCGCTTGGTCCGCTCGTTCTCCGCAAATTCTTCCAGCACCTGACGCACAGGCTTGGGCAAACGCCCGCCGTAGCCAAACCAACGCAGCTTCTCCAGGGCCCAGCAGGTAAATAAACCAGCCGCCAATACCGGCAAACTCACTGGCGCCATGTGCAGGAAGAAACCGGCAAAGTCCCAACCCACGACTTTGGCAATCAACAGATTCTGGGGCTCACCTACCATGGTGGCAACGCCGCCCAACGCGGTACCGATAGCACCATGCATCAAAAGGCTGCGCAAGAACGCCCGGAAATTTTCCAGATCTTCACGGTGCAGCTCGATTACTTCGTCATCGCTGCCCGCGTTGTGGTCCTTGTGCTGGTAGCCCTTGCCGGAGGCCACCTTGTGGTAAACCGCGTAAAACCCGACCGCCACGCTAATAATAACCGCGGTAACCGTCAGTGCATCGAGGAAGGCCGAAAGCAGTGCTGCTGCGCTACAGAACAGCAACGATAACGCCGACTTGGAACGCACACCCACCAGAATCTGGGTGAACGTCACCAGCAGCAGTTCCTTCATGAAGTAGATGCCCGCCACCATGAACATCAGCAGCAGGATCACCGGGAAGTTGGTTAGCACTTCCAGATACACTGCATCCGGCGTGGTCAGGCCAATCAGCAATGCCTCTACCGCCAGCAGGCCACCCGGCAGAAGCGGGTAACATTTCAGGGCCATGGCAAGAGTAAAAATAAACTCTGCGATCAGAAGCCAGCCGGCCGTTCCGGGCCCCAGGGTCCACATGACAATCGGGTTGGCGACAAGAAACAGCAGGATCACCTGCTTGTACCAGACGGGCGCCTTGCCAAGGAAGTTGTGGGTAAAGCCGGAGATAACGGTATTGGGCATTACGGAAATCTTCTGAGAAAACGGGTTATTGGTATTGTGTGCCAGCAGGCCCGCATCTTCCTTGATATTTGCGTACCGGGGTATGGGCCAAAGGTACAAAATGAAGACCGATTTTGGTCTTACTAACAAGCAAATGGGGAATGGGCGCTGATCAACACAGATATCTTCGTAGTATTACTTGATCAACAAAGATGTAGCGCGCGTATTTTAACCGATTTGCGTGGCTGTGAGGTCGCTTTGTGAAAAAAATACACAAATGTTCTGGGGGAAGGACACTGATAGGGTCTGTTGAGAAAATGGGTCGGAGCCGGCGCGTCCCTGCGCCGGGAGGATAATGCAATCAGAACCGGTAAGTAACGGAACCGGTCACTTCACGACGGGTGCCATACGTACCGGAGCTGTCGAAAGCCGTTGCTACATACTGTTCGTCCAGCAGGTTCTGGGCATGCAGCCCCAGCGACACCTGGCCAATGTCGTAGGTAATCGCAGCATCCACCAGGGTGACATCCGGTACTTCCAGGGCAGAATTATCCGCATTGAACGCCGCGCCAAAACTCTCGCCGATGTAACGCACGCCGGCACCCAGCCCCAGGCCATGCAGCATGCCGCCCCGGAAGCTGTATTTTCCCCACAAGGCCGCTTCATGTTCCGGTGTGTATTCCAGCGGCTCGCCCTCTTCCACCGGATTGCTGGCTTTGGTGATCTCGGCGTCGGTATAGCTATAGCTGGCGATCACATCCAGCGCATGGAACAGACGGGTGCGCGCTTCCATCTCAAGGCCCTGTGAGTTGGCCTCGCCCTTCTGCTCATTGGCGAAGGTCGATGGGTTGGTGGTCAGGTAGTCTTCCCGGGTCAGGTCGAACCAGGCCAGTGTCACCAGCGTGTCCGTATTGGGCTGGTACTTTACGCCCACCTCATATTGGTGTGCGGTTTCGGGCTCGAACGGGTTGCCGGCCGCATCGGTACCTGTGGTGGGGAGAAACGACTCCATGTAGCTCACATAAGGGGCAAAGCCATTCGCGAACTGGTAACTGGCACCGGCACGACCAGTGAAGGCCTCGTCTTCCCGGCTAGCTGTGGCGCCGGTGAGATTATTGAGTGTCTCGGAACGGGCCACGTCATACCGGCCGCCAAGGGAAACCGTCCAACGGTCTACCCGGATCTGATCCTGAAGGTAAATGCCGGTCTGTTTGAGTTGTCCGTCCTCGTCTTTAAACAACGGGGCATCAGGGACAGGCGCCCCATAGACAGGATCATAGATGTCCAGGTTACTGGCGGCCCCAAAGAACTGCCGGGATGACACATCGATATCCTGATGGTCCAGGCCGACCAATACCGTGTGCTCTGCCGCGCCCGCCTGAGCGGTCAACTGCAGCTGGTTATCCATGACCAGTCCGTCAATGCGACCGAAACTGTCAAAGCGCGACCGGGTAATGGTTCTCTGATCCGCCAGCAAACCGGTGGTGTAGATGGTCTGGTCGTCAACATCGTTACGGTAGTCCCGGACATTCTGACGCAGAACTATCTGGTCATTGATGCGGTGCTCAAACTCGTAACCAATGGCACTCTCGCGACGCTCATAGGCATCGTACCCTGGCTCGCCGGTAAACCGGTTGTCAGGAATCGGGCCATTCGGATTTGGCTCCAACGTGCCCTGCAACGGGTAACGTTGAGATGGCTGGGTATCGTCGTACTGCCAGTGCGCCAATACCGTCAGTCGGGTGGCGTCCGTGGGCTGCCAGGTCAGGCTGGGGGCCAGGTACTTTCGGTCGTCGTTGACAAAATCCACCTGGGTTTCGCTGTCGCGAACCAGGCCCACCAGGCGAACCGCGAGGGTATCACTGTCGTTCACCGCCCCACTGATATCAAAATGGCCCTGGACCAGATCGTTGGTACCAGCCTCAACGCGCACTTCTCGACGGGTGTCGAAAGTAGGACGTTTGGACACATAGTTCACCAACCCACCCGGGCCCGCTTGTCCGTACAGAACGGAAGAAGGCCCCTTGAGCACATCAATGCGCTCGGCGCCATAGGGCTCCAGGCTGTAACCGGCGGCAAAGCCGGGGTTCGCCAGTTTCAGGTTGTCACGAAACAAGCCACTGGTGGCCACATCGAAGCCGCGTATTCTCAGAAACGTGGTGCGCGGCTCGAAACCAAAGGTCTCGCCTCGGGCGCCGGCTGTATAACGCAGAACTTCGCCCAGGTTGGCCGCGTTCTGGTCCTCGATCTGATCCGCTGTGACTGTGGAAATGGACTGGGGCGTTTCAACCACGTTGGTGGTTGTTTTCGTGCCGGTAACGGTCGCCTCTGCGGTGTAGCCATCACTCGGTGCGGTGCCGCTCGGTTCGGCGGCATCTGCCGATACTTCAATGGCATCCAGCTCGGTAATATTCGCTTCCTGCGCGTACAGTATCGGGCTTGCCAGAACCCCGGCTATGGCCAAGGCCAGGCCGGACGGGAGTAAGTACTGGCGATTATCACGTAACGAATTCATTGATCAGCTCCAAACAACGCGCTTTACAAGTTTAAGTGTAATGCGAATTATTGTCGTTTAGATCCGAGCTTTGGTATTCCAGAAGCCAAAAAACCTATGCGCAATGCTATTTCTTGTGATTGGCCGCCCGTTGTCGGGGAGAAAAGCCGAACTCTCGGCGAAACGCCGTCGAAAAATTGGTCGCGTGGGTGTAACCCACCCTGTTCGCGCTCTGTTCAACACTGAAGCCTTGCTCCAGATAATGCTTTGCCAACCGAAGTCGGCATTTTCTGAGATAGTCGAACACCGGCACGCCGTACATCGCCCGGAATTTCGCTCGCAAGCCGCTTGGGCTCATGGCAGCCATCTGTGCGAGGTCCTTTAGGGTGTGGTCATGGTCCGGGGTGAACTCCAGATGCTGCCTTACGAGCTCAAGTCGCTGACGTTGCTGGACCGGAACCACCGGAGCATCCGGGGATTCATGCTCGTCGCCTGCCAGACCCAATCCGGCAAGCTGCAGCGCGAGGCCCTCCAAAACCAGGCTTTTCTGGGCGACGGTCATCGTGAGGCGTGCATGGGTCCGCAGCAACTCCTCGAACGGGTGGGGCACACTCCATTGGCGCAGGGGAACCCGGGGAAGAATGGTCAGGTCTTGTAAGCTGGAGGAGACGTGGCCCAATGTTGCGCCCCGTGGGTCGAAAGCGAGTGCCACAATTTGCAGATGCTCTTGCTCAGGCTGGTGCGCCCGTAACGGATAGTCCGGGTGCAGCTGCATGCTGACAGCATTACCCGATGACAGAACGTGTTCGACCGACCCGAGGGTAAGCTCAACGGTGCCATCCAGAACGACCAGCACAAGCAACGGCGCATGACCAGAAGAGACTGATTCATACGCCTGGAGCACCTGAAGCGAAGAAAACGTAAACCGAAAACCCGAAGCCAGGCTGTACTCGGCAATCTCACCCCGGGCAACGATACGGTCATCACTTCCGGTGTCGCCCTGGATGGCCGGAAACCGAAATTCTATGTCGTAAAGCTGCCCGAAACGTTCGAAATCTGCCTGACTGAATGTGTGCAACCTGCCCACTCCACGCCTATCCAACCTGGTCTGCTAACTGTGCCTGTGTTTGTCCGGTTACGAGGTCAATGGAGCGTCCGTACCATAGTTGCCCGTTTCGGTGGAACGAAAGGTAAGGAGGGCCAGTTCAGGTAGTCAGCAAAAAAGTCTGCGTGCCGTGAAGGATCTATAAGCACAGAAACGCAGTCGTGGATATCACAGCAACCGTCGATGGGGGCGGCATGGTCCGGGTGCTGAAGGCTCTCCAGTGCCCGGAGAATCACCGCGTCCATACCGGCCCGCTCACCGCGATCGGAAAGGGCCCGGGAGACCAGTATGGCTGAGAGAGTCAGTTCGATGTGCATGCAGGATTCATCCCGCGGCCCGTGCAGGCAAGCAAGATCGAAGGCGCTGCCAGCCAGCGAGATAACATCCCGCCACTGCCCCTGCTCACTGCAGTCGTGGGCATTCTCCATCCAGAACAGCCAGAGGTCTTTGCGTTCTTCCAGCGGCAGGTCCGAAAACTGTTGGCGGTGATTGGGACACAGGAATTCCATCACGTTCTCCTTGTTTATTCACGATAATGATAATAATTATCATTATTGCAAAATACAAGAAAACGTTTATTCTGTGATCAACTGTCGAAGGCCATTAAAGTTTGATAAGAGTTGACTGCATTTTCGCGCGCATTCAGCGCACAGCTGATTTTAAAGTTTGATATTTTTCAAACCAAAAAAACATCCGCTCAACTTCAAAGGCCACATTAAAGTTTGATATTTTTCGTGCTGTGGTTCCGGTCCCTGCAATTCAAAGCTCGGTGAACCGCCTCGTCACTTTAGATAGGTTAACCCCCCTTTGAGACAGCTCGGCAAATTGCCCTCCGGAGGTCATCAATTCAAATCCTATCGGGCGAGCCGTTTTTCCAAAGGCTTGCGTAAAAACGCAGGCCTTTTTCGTTAAATGCCATTTCGATAAGCGATACTCCGAGCGCGCTTTACCTGACGCCGATCTGCTAGCCCGACAGCCAGAATCCCTAGTCCAATCAAACAGAACCCGAAGATATCCGAGCCACTCGGCTGTTCATTCAGGATAACAGCAGATGAGAGCAGACCTACCGCCGGAACCGCAGCAGAACTCAGAGACATGGTCACCGCCGGCAGGGAGCGGATGGCGCCCACCTGAGCCGCAACACAAAGCCCCGAAGCAATGGCACCACTAAAGAAGATGTTCACCAGGAAAGCCGGCTCCCATCGGATCGTGGCAGCATCTTCCAGTAACAGAGCCAAGGGCACCAATAGCAGCACTGACGACAGAAGTTGCCAGGGTATCAAAGACAGCACATCCCCGCGCCACTGATGCCGACGAACATGAACCAGTCCTGCCGTCCAGACCATCGTCGCGAGAACAATTAACCCGCCTCCAGTCACCATTCCCTCAGCGTGCCAGTCGACGGTCAGTGGGTTGAATATGGCCAGCAGTCCAGCGAGCCCCAGCCCGGTACCCAATGCCCTGAACAGGGTCAAGCGCTCCCCGAGGAACAGGGCAGCTGCCGGCACAACCCAGATCGGCGAGGTATAGGCCAGAATTGCCGCCCGACCGGCCGGCATATACTGCATGCCAAAGGTCACCAGGGTGATAAACCCCATGTTCTGAAGAATGCCGACGGAAAAAACCACCGGCATGTCCGCCCGGTGTGGTACCCGGAGGATACCCATCAAGCGGGCAATCAGGAACATGGTGAGGGTGCCCAGGATCATCCGTAACGTCGTGTACAGCAGCGGTGAACTGTAAGCCAGGCCCATCTTCATGATGGGGAAGTTAATTCCCCAGGTCAGTGCGGTGAAGGCCACCAACAGGTACCCGTTGCGCCAGGCGTAGCCGGCACCGGTTGTTAGTACCGGGGCGGAATGCGACATGGTCAGTGCTCAACCTTCAGCGCACTCTCATGCCAGTTGCGCAGGGCGCGGTCGGACATCCAGACCATCAGTGCGAACAACAGGATTCCTGTTACGGTGATCAGAATCAGTGCCGCAAACATTTTGGGAATCTGCAGGTTGTAGCCGGATTGCAGGATCATATAGGCCAGGCCGGCCTTGGCGCCCCCGGTACCAGCAACAAACTCGGCCACCACCGCGCCGATCAGAGCCAGACCGGAACTGATACGCAAGCCCCCGAAGAAATACGGCAGGGCGCTCGGAATACGCAGACGCACCAGTTCCTGCCAGCGGCTGGTACGGTACATCCGGAACATACTCAGCAGGTTCGGATCAACACTGCGCAACCCCAGCGTGGTGTTGGAGATGATCGGAAAAATCGCAACGATCACCGCGCAGATGGTCAGAGCCCAGGTGGTGTCGTTCACCCAGATGATGATCAGTGGCGCAATCGCCACAATCGGTGTTACCTGCATCAGTACCGCATAGGGAAACAGGCTGATCTCGATCCATTTGCTTTGCACAAACAGCAACGAGGCCGCCACCCCCATGACTACCGCAATGACGAAAGCCAGGAAGGTTACCTTCAGGGTCATCAACAAAGCGTTAAACAACGGACTGAAATCAGAGACCAGTGACTGCCCGATATCCACGGGGCTGGGCACAATGTATTTTGGGACATCAAACGCCACCACCGTCAATTGCCACATCAACAGTACCAGTACCCCCACAAGCAGAGGGGCAGCAATCTGAACAAAACGCTCATTCTGTATCAATGGTGTTTTCATGAGTCATTCCCCTCTTTGTTTTCCCCCATGGCACTGGCTCGTTCCAGGGCCTGTGACACCTGCCGGCAATACCCGGCAAATTCGGTGGATACCCGAAAATCAGGGGCGCGCGGGTAAGGCTCTTCAATCTCGATGTCATCCACGATCCGTCCGGGGCGTGCCGCCATAACGACCACCCGGCTGGACAGATACACCGCCTCGTAAACACTGTGAGTCACAAAGACAATGGTCCAGCCCTTTTCTCGCCAGAGCTTCAGAACATCGTCATTCAGTTTGTTACGAGTCATCTCATCGAGGGCACCGAAAGGCTCATCCATCAACAGCAGGTTGGGTTCGGTCACCATGGCCCGGGCGATGGATGCTCGCATTTGCATACCGCCGGAAAGTTCCCTCGGGAAGCTCTCATCGAACCCCTTCAGACCCACCATATCCAGGGCGTCATCAATTCTTTTCTCGACGTCCGGTCCGTTGCCAGCGTGTTCCAGATCCAGCGGCAGACGAATATTCTTTCGCACCCGGGCCCAGGGCATCAGCGTGGCATTCTGAAACACGAAGGCCAGTTTCCGACCCTTACTACCGACCACCCCGTAATCCTGCTCCCACCATTTCACCGTGCCGGTGGTTACTTCCCCCAGACCAGCCATAATCCGGAGCAAAGTACTTTTGCCACAGCCAGACGGCCCCAGAAGACTGACGAATTCACCCTGCTTTATGGTCAGATCGGCTCGTTTAAGAGCGACCGTGCCATTGCCATAGATCTTGTCGACCCCGTCCACTTGAAGGACCGGTCGGCCCGCGGCGAATGTCTCCGCCAAGGGGGCATCAACATCCGGTTCCCGGCCCGGATTCAGGAGTGTCACTTTATTTGCTGTCATACGGATATCTCCAGGGCCGGTCGAGAGAATGGCCGACCTGCATCAGGATTGGGTTCGATGCTTACGGCAACACCGGCTCTTCGGGCAGAAACTCCAGGGTGTAAACCTTGCTGAGATCAAGGTCTGCCGACGCAAGACCTGCGCTGACCATGAAATCCTTGATTTTCATCCAACGCTCCTCGGTCATTACACCAATACCCAGCGAGCCGGCGTCGCCGCCGGTAACCAGCTCATACTCCTTCATCTTTTCGATGCCATAGGCAATCTGCTCCGGCGTCATCTCGGGGTTTTCCTGCATTATGAGCTTGTTGCCGGGCTCCGGGTTCTCCAGGTAGCTTTGCCAGCCTTCCATGCTTGCCTGTACAAACCGTTTGACCACGTCTGGCCGCTCTTCAATCATGTCGGTTGTGGTTTCAATGGTGGTGGCATAAGGAGGGTAACCGTAGTCCGACAACAGGAAGACGTTCGGTTCAATTCCCCCTTTCTGGATTGCGAAAGGCTCAGAAGACAGGTAGCCCTGCTGAACAATGTTTTCATCGGTCAGGAACGGCGCAACACTGAAGGTATAGGCGTGCACAACATCGTCTTCGAACCCGTATTCCGCCTTCAGCCATGGCCAGAAGGTGGAATGGGCATGAGTCGCCAGGTATACCGGCAGCCCCTCTTCCTTGATCTGTTCAATGGATTCAACGTGGGGATGCGCCACCAGAGACTGGGGGTCACCCTGCATGGAGGCAGCGACGGTCATAACAGGCAGCCCCTTCTCAACGGCATTGATGTTGCCGATGGGATACCCCATGAGCAGGTCATAGCGGCCGGTTACCAGTAACTGGGTTCCGTTTACCTGCGGGCCACCCATCCGGATCTCCACATCTAGCCCGTGCTCCTTGTAAAGGCCTGTTGCCAGTGCTTGATAAAAGCCACCGTGCTCAGCCTGGGCATACCAGTTGGTTCCAAACACAACCTTGTCCAACTCGTCCGCAGATACCGGCGAAAAGGCGACCAGGCCGGCCATCATGATCGAACCACCCAGAACGGTGCTCAGCTTCATCTTCATGGATACTCTCCTGATTCAGGCGGTTTACGCCTCTTTTAATTGACCACCTGTTCAGGTTTTATATAGCAA
>Ga0208813_1001339_pt1 | contig 13419 bp, 10 predicted proteins | sample MalvireepMed_904_FD_184250 | JGI IMG/M metagenome (GOLD analysis project Ga0208813, IMG submission 184250) | Marine viral communities from the Global Malaspina Expedition - Malaspina viral metaG DeepMed_904 (SPAdes) (version 2) | ecosystem: Environmental > Aquatic > Marine > Oceanic | place... | reverse complement strand
GGCGTCTACGAGGATTTTCCACCGTATTCCTACCAGATTGATGGTGAACCACGAGGCATCGACATCGAACTCGGGCGACGGATTGCCGAGGAAATGGGCGTTGAGTTCAAGGTGCACTGGATCATCCCCGACGAGAATCTCGGAGACGACTTGCGTAATAACGTCTGGAAAGGGCACTACCTGGCCAAACAGCGGCTTGCTGATTTGATGCTTCGGGTGCCCTACGACAAGACCTACGCCTACATGCAGGATTCCACCGGCGAATACATCAACGAACAGGTCGTTCTGTTCGGCCCGTATCAGCAGGAAACCTGGCAGATTGCCTACAATCCCGAGAAGCTCGATGCCGTCGAAACCGTGGCGGTTTTTCAATACAACCGTATTGGCGTCGAGATAGATACCTTGCCTGATTTTTATCTGACCTCCGCGTTCGGCGGCCGCATGCGGGAACAGGTTCGCCATTACACCAACGTGGCGGACGCGTTCGAGGCCATGCGCAAGGGTGAGGTAAGTGCCGTGATGGGTATGCGCTCGGAGATCGATCACGAACTGGCCAAATCCGAGAACGCCATGTTCGAAGCCGCTGGAAACGGGTTTCCGGGTATCGGCAAACAGGTATGGGATGTGGGTATGGCGATCAAACACACCCATCGCCAGCTGGGCTATGCCCTTGAAGCCATCATCGACAGGCTGGTGAAGACCGGCGAGATGAACGAGCTGATGGCCAGCCAGAAACTCCGATACAGCGTGCCGGGTTATTACCGGGAATTTCTGGATGAGCAGGCTATCGCCAGGGCTGAAGGGGATCTCTGAGGGTTTGCCCCGAACGCCGGGGCCGGAAGATCCGGTGTAGTCGTACTACCAAGTGATGAGAAAACCTGTTCCGGCGAGCAATTGTTGGTTTTTTCCACAAAGCGAAGAATCGTGTCAGAGGCGGGAAAAGTTCCCGGTTCGGCCTGAAACGAACTCAAGAGAACTGAAAACAAGAGACTTGGAGAGCGCAACCATGAGAACCAACAAGTTCGGGATTCGCATTGCGGCCAGCGCCCTGGCCATGGCTGTTTCCTACGGGGCCCATGCGGTAACCGACGAAGACATCATCAACGATCACAAGACCCCTGAAGACATTGTCAGCTATGGCATGGGTACCCAGGGACAGCGCTATAGCATTCTGGAAGATCTGAACACCAGCAACGTTCAGTATCTGCAGCCGGCCTGGGCTTTCTCCTTCGGCAGCGAAAAAATGCGCGGCCAGGAATCCCAGCCGCTGATCAAGGACGGCGTCATGTACGTGACCGCCTCCTACTCCCGCATCTATGCCATCGATGCCAGGACCGGCGAAGAAATCTGGCAGTACGATGCCCGTCTGCCCGATGGCATCATGCCCTGCTGTGACGTGGTGAACCGCGGTGCCGCCATCTACGGCGACAAGGTGATCTTCGGTACCCTGGACGCCAAACTGGTTGCCCTGAACAAGGACACCGGCAAGCCGATGTGGATCAAGAAGGTAGCCGATTACCAGGCCGGTTATGCAATCACCGCCGCGCCCATGGTCATCAAGGGCAAGGTCATTACCGGCGTTTCCGGTGGTGAATTCGGTATTGTCGGCAAGGTGGAAGCCTACGATGCCAATACCGGTGATCTGGTATGGACCCGTCCGACGGTAGAAGGCCATATGGGTTACGTTTACAAAGACGGCAAGAAGATCGAGAACGGCATTTCCGGTGGCAAGGCAGGCGTGACCTGGCCCGGCGAAATGTGGAAGAACGGCGGCGCGGCTACCTGGCTGGGCGGCACCTACGATCCGGACACCGATTCCCTGTTCTTTGGTACCGGTAACCCGGCGCCCTGGAACTCGCACCTGCGCCCCGGCGACAACCTGTTCTCCTCAAGCCGACTGGCGATTGATCCGGACGACGGCAGCATCAAGTGGCACTTCCAGACCACCCCGAACGATGGCTGGGACTATGATGGTGTTAACGAACTGATCTCCTTCAACTACGAAGAGAACGGTAAAACCGTGAAAGCAGCGGCCACCGCCGACCGTAACGGGTTCTTCTACGTACTGAACCGCGAGAACGGTGACTTTATTCGTGGCTTCCCGTTCGTGGACAAGATCACCTGGGCAGAGGGCCTGGATCCGAAGACCGGCCGTCCGATTTACACCGAGGGCGGACGCCCGGGCAATCCTGCCGATATGGAAGGTGGCAAGGGTGAAATGGTTCTGGCTCAGCCAGCCTTCCTCGGCGGCAAGAACTGGATGCCCATGGCCTTCAGCCAGCAGACCGGTCTGTTCTACGTGCCCTCGAACGAGTGGTCCATGGATATCTGGAACGAGCCTGTTTCCTACAAGAAGGGCGCTGCGTTCCTGGGTGCAGGGTTCACCATCAAGCCGGCCAACGATGACTACATCGGCGTACTTCGGGCCATGGATCCGAAAACCGGTGAGGAAGTCTGGCGTTACGAGAACACCGCACCGCTGTGGGGTGGCGTGATGACAACGGCCGGTGGTCTGGTGTTCACCGGTACGCCCGAGGGCCATCTGAAGGCGTTTGATGCCAAGACCGGCGAAGAGCTCTACCGCTTCAACACCGGTTCCGGTGTCGTGGGCACGCCCATCACCTGGACCATGGATGGCGAGCAGTACGTCTCTGTGGCGTCCGGCTGGGGTGGCGCGGTTCCGCTCTGGGGTGGCGAAGTGGCCAAGGTAGTGAAGGACTTCAACCAGGGCGGTATGGTCTGGACCTTCAAGCTGCCGAAGGATCGGGTTGCCAGCAACTGATCCAAGCGAAAGTGAAAAAAAAGGTCGCCCTGGGGCGACCTTTTTTATTGAGCTGTCCGTTAGATCAGGCGGCCTGATTACGGGCTGTCTCGCTGACCGACTGGTGAATGTCTTCGAACAGTTTTCGATCTGTCTGCCCGATCGGCAAGTCGTAGGTGATGGTGGCACCAAATGCCTGTGGGTCATGGGGATCGTTGCGCACCTTGTCGAACACCAGCAGTCGGGTGCCCAGGTAAAAACCTTCCTTCAGATCGTGGGTCACCATGAAGATGGTGGTGCCGGTTTCCTGCCAGAGTTTCAGCAGCAGGTCGTGCATGTCACCGCGAATCCCCGGGTCCAATGCGCCAAAGGGCTCGTCCAGCAACAGAACCCGCGGGCGCATGATCAGCGACTGGGCGATAGCTAGGCGCTGCTGCATGCCGCCCGACAGTTCGTGGGGCCATTTGTTGGCGGATGGGCTCAGGCCCACCGACTCCAGCATGTCGTCCACTTTTTCGAGAGCTACCTTGCGGGCGCCGCCGAACAGCTTGCCCAGCCAGGGTTTCTGTTCGAGTTCCAGGCCCATCAGCACGTTCTGGCGCACTGTCAGGTGCGGGAACACAGAGTAGCGCTGGAATACGATACCCCGGTTTCTGTCCGGCTCGCCGGGGAAGGCCTCGCCCTCCAGTAGCAGTTCGCCGCGGGTTTGGGTTTCCTGGCCCAGAAGCATTTTCAGGAAGGTGGACTTGCCGCAACCGGAGGCGCCCACGAGGGTGCAGAACTCGCCCTGTTTCACGCTCAGGTTCAGGTTCTCCAGGATCACCTGATCGCCGTATTCCTTCCAGAGATTGTTAACGGTAATAAAGCTCATCAGTGGCCTCCTGCGTTGTACCAGGGGAACAGCCTGCGGTTTGCCAGACGCAGGCACTGGTCGATAACAATGGCGAGAATGGTGATCCAGATGACATAGGGCAGGATCACGTCCATGGCCAGGTAGCGCCGCACCAGGAAGATCCGGTAGCCGAGGCCTTCGGTGGAGGCAATCGCCTCGGCAGCAATCAGGAACAGCCAGGCGGGGCCAAGGCTAAGGCGCACGGCGTCGATCAGGCGGGGCAGCACCTGGGGCAGGGCCATGCGGGTGATCACCTGCCAGGAATTGGCACCCAGGGTCTGGATCTTGATCAGTTGCTCGCCGGGAAGTTCGCGGACCCGCTGGGCCACATCCCGCATCATGATGGGCGCGGTTCCGATTACGATCAGCATGACTTTGGAAAGCTCGCCCAGCCCGAACACAATGAAGAGAATCGGTAGTATGGCCAGCGGCGGCACCATGGAAAGGGCAGAAACCAGAGGAGCAAGGTTGGCCCTGACCAGTGGCAGCACTCCATTGAGAATACCGACCACCAGCGCCAGCGAGGCGGCGATACCGACGCCCATTCCAAGGCGCGCCAGACTGGCGGTCGTGTCCTGCCACATCAGGTAGTCGCCGCTGCGACGGTCCTCCTGAAAAGCCATGCGATCCACGGCCGCGGTCATCTGCTCCAGGCCGGGAAGGAGTTTGTCGTTGGGGTTGTCTGCCAGGCGCTCCTGGGAGGCCAGGCTGTAGATGAGCATGATCAACAGAAAGGGCAGCAGGCCCAAGAGGGTAGCGGAAACACGCCCGGGGTGATGGTTGATCATTCGCATGAATCGTCTCCTCTGGTTACACAACACGGCAAGGTCATCGCGGGTAACAGCGTCCCTTGCGATTCAGTCTCCCGGGCTTTTGTCCCGCCGTGTAACCTCCCCAGAGGTCGGTAACTCTCGGACCAGCCATCCGGGAATCTTGACTGCCCGGACCGGAACCCTAGTCACCCATTTTGTCCGTCGCTCTGTCTGCGGTGTTGTGAACAGTGCTTTGAACGGATCGGGTTTTTGAAAACCGTCAGTCGGAAACAGTGCAGATGGCATGCCAGATCCGAAGAGCGGGCGAAAACGGGTCATCCCGGCAAAAGCATCGGCAAAAATATGCACCGGGTTGGTGCGGCATAGGTTCGGATGCTCGATCATGACGCCTTTCCCGAGAGCAAGGCCCGGGCGGCCGCAAGGATGCGATTGTGGCTTGCAGCCTCCCGGCCCGCACCACCGGCAACGTGGCCCCAGTCCGATTCCAGCGATTCCACGGTTGCGCCGGGCATCCGGCGGCCATCCTCACTGGCGTCCTCCTCGGTAAAGTAGAGATCGGTGGTGCAGGGCATCATTCGGGTAGGCATGGCAATGGCAGAGAGCGCCGCTTCGTAATCCATGCCAAATACGGGGTTGTCGCTGATATCACCGTTCTGCCAGGTGTTCAGTACGGTGAGCAGATCATTGGCGTCCTGGCCCAGATGATCCTGCTCCCAGAATCGAAGCAGCTCTTCAATGGAGCCAAAACCCTGTTCGCGCCAGAGCTCGTGACGGAAAAACGCCTGGGAATAAGCCCAGCCCGCATAAACCCGGCCGAAGGCCCGGAGTCCGCGTTCGGGTGGACTCCGGTAACGGCCATTCTCGAAGGCGTGGTCACAGGTCAGTGCCGCCTTTACGCCCTCAAGAAATACCCGGTTGTGGGGATAGCACCGTGCGGTGCAGCAGGTAGCCAGCACCGCGCGCACCTGCGTCGGAAACAAACAGCCCCACTGCAGTGCCTGCATCCCGCCCATGGACCAGCCCATTACCAGCGCGATCCGGGCGTCTCCGAAGATGTCCTCCACCAACCGCTTTTGTAGCATCACGTTGTCATTCAGGGACACGGCAGGAAAGCCCGGGCCGCGCTGCGCTCCGGCGGTGTTCGAGGGTGAGGATGATTCGCCTGCGCCTAACAAAGCGGGAATAACGATGCAGTAACGGTCTGGATCGAGGGGGCTGTTGCCTCCAACCCACGGGTGATTACCCGCGGCTGCACCACCGTAGTACGTGGGCAGCATAATCAGGTTGTCTTTTGGTGCGTTCAGCTCGCCGATGCGGTGGTACCGCAATCTCGCGGAGTGCAACGTTTCGCCGGAAGTCAGAGGCAGGTCACCTGCTTCGTAATCTTCTACAAGCCATTGCTTCGACGCCATTTTCCCCTCTCTTTCAGGCTGACTGTTTGCCTGAAGTCTCTCGCCTTCGCTCTTATATATACACGCTGGCATGTAAGTTGAATGGCAAAAACAAAGAAAGAAACGTGCCAGAACCCAAACTGATTGCCCGCATGACGGGCCGGAGAAAAACAGGATGACGGAATTGACCAACACCCAGGCCCTGAAAGAGAAGCTCACAGAGGAAGGTGTGAAATACGCCATTGCCAGCTACGTGGACATCCACGGTGTGACCAAAGGCAAGTTCGTGCCCGTGGCTCACTTGGGGCAAATGATGGAAGGCTCGGAGCTTTACACAGGCGCCGCCCTGGATGGCGTGCCCCAGGATATCTCCGACGACGAGGTCGCCTCCATGCCGGATGCCGATGGGCTGGCCATCTGCCCCTGGAATCGCCAGCTGGCCTGGTTCCCGGGCAATCTGTTCCTGAACGGCGCGCCTTTCGAAGCCTGTTCCCGGAATATTCTACGTCGTCAGCTGAGTGCGGCGGCCGATATGGGGTATCGCTTCAATCTCGGTATTGAAACCGAGTTCTTCCTGTTCCGGGATACCGAGGATGGCGGCTTTGCCCCGCTGAGTGATCGCGACAACCTGGGCAAGCCCTGTTATGACCCCCGCACGCTCATGGATAACCTGCCCATCATGGATGAGCTGGTAGACGCCATGAACGAGCTGGGCTGGGATGTGTACTCGTTTGATCACGAAGACGCCAACGGCCAGTTCGAAACCGACTTCAAATACGCTGACGCCCTGACGATGTCTGATCGCCTGGTGTTCTTCCGGATGATGGCCAACGAGATTGCCCGCAAACATGGCGCTTTCGCCAGCTTCATGCCCAAGCCCTTTGCCGACCGCACTGGCAGTGGCGCCCACTACAATATGTCGCTGGCGGATCTGAAAACCGGCGAAAACCTGTTCGAGCCCAAGGGCGACGATCTGCACAACTGCGGCATCAGCAAGATCGCCTATCACTTCACTGCCGGTGTGCTGAAACACGGCGCGGCCATCAGTGCCGTGATTGCACCGACAGTGAACAGCTACAAACGGCTCGTTCGCCAGGGCAGCATGTCCGGTTCCACCTGGGCACCGGTATTCATGTGTTATGGCTCCAACAACCGCACGAATATGATCCGGATCCCCGGCATGGGCGGGCGTATCGAATGCCGTGCCGCAGACATTGCCTGCAATCCCTATCTTGGCAGCGCGCTGATTCTCGCTGCAGGGTTGGAAGGCATCCGTGAAGGTCTGGACGCGGGCGTACCCCACCACGAGAACATGTACAACTACAGCGATGCCGAGATCACCGAGCAGGGCATCGAGTATCTGCCCCGGAACCTGGGCGAGGCCGTGGAGGCTTTTGAGGTCGATCCGCTGGCGAAAGAAGTCTTCGGTGAAGCCATGTTCAACAGCTTCATCGAATACAAGAAAGGGGAGTGGGAGAGCTATCAGAACCACGTGTCGGCCTGGGAAGTGGACCGTTATCTGAAAATGTTCTGATAGCTACAGGGCCTGATGTCAGCTTCGGAAGCCTGGATCGATGCGGTCCAACTTCCGGAGAAGTCCTGGCCAGGCAAGGTTGCCACCCATGCCCTTGGTGACCTTTTTGGCCTGCTCCCGAATGGAGCTGAGAATGGTATCGGGAATACGTACCAGCGGCTGGCCTCCGGACATGGCCTGAATCTGGACCTCGCAGGCGCGCTGCAGGATGTACATGTTCAGGAAGGCCTCGGCGACGCTGGGTCCCGTGGTCAGCAGGCCGTGGTTGCGCAGGATCATGAAACGGGCGTGGCCCAGATCTGCCTGCAGGCGCGCTTTCTCGTCTTCGCGCAGCGCCACGCCTTCGTAATCGTGGTACGCGAGTCCGGATAGCGGAAAAAGACTTTGCTGGGACAAGGGCAGCAAGCCTTCCTTCTGCGCTGACACAGCGACACCGGCGGTCGTGTGGGTGTGCATGACACAGGCAGCATCCTCACGAACCGCATGGATGGCGCTGTGAATGGTGAAACCGGCAGGGTTGATGTCGAAATCGTCTGGATTGATCTTGTTGCCTTCCTGATCAATGCGCACCAGGCTGGAAGCCGTAATTTCCTCGAACATCATTCCGTAGGGGTTGATCAGGAAATGATGCTCGTCACCGGGAATTCGCACCGAGAGATGGGTGAAGATAAGGTCGTCCCAGCCGTAGAGAGCAATCAGTCGGTAGGCGGCGGCAAGGTCAATGCGAAGCTGCCACTCCTCCTCACTGACTTCACCCTTTTTGGATGGAATTGCCAATTGCTCGGACATAGTGCTGACCCCTCGGAATCGGTTGGTTTTATTGTTGATTGACGGTCAATGTAGCGCCCGCAAGAATCGGATGGAAGGGGGCGAAGCAAACGCGCATCATATGGATGATGGGTTGTGCGCACATGAAGGAGCCGAAGCATGGAAAGTTTCCGAACCCCGATGCAGGACGAGAAGGATAGTGACGCGAAAGCATCCATGCCCGTTGCCGATCGAATGGTCGCACTGGCCAGGTACATCGAGAGCCGGCCAGATGAACCGTTGAGCCTTGCCGACCTCGGCGCTGTGGTTGGGTTGTCGCCATCCCGCGTACAGCGGGTGTTCAAGGAAACCTTCGGTGTCTCACCAAAGGCTTATCAGGATGCACTGCGCCTGAACCACTACAAGCGGGCGTTGAGAACAGGCCGGACCGTGACCGATGCAATCTACGATGCCGGCTTTGGTTCGGTCAGTCGCGTCTATGGCAAGGCAGACCGACAGGTCGGCATGCCGCCTTCCCGCTACGGCAAGGGTGGGGAAGGTGAACCCATTGCCTATGCCTGCCGGGAAACGGCTCTCGGCCTGCTGATGATGGCCGCCACCGATCAGGGTGTGTGTTTTGCCGAATTCGGGGATGATGAGACGGCACTGGGAGATCAGTTACAGAAGGAGTTTCCGAAGGCTCGACTGGCTCCGTCTGGGGCAAAGGGATCGCCGGAGCTGGATGCGTGGATGTTGGCTCTGGATGAGCATTTGAGCCAGAACATGCCCAGACCGGATGTCCCTCTGGATATCCGTGGCACCGCATTCCAGACACGCGTCTGGAAACTCCTGCTAAGCGTCCGTGAAGGTGAGGTGGTGAGTTACACGGAGCTGGCAAGGCGACTGGGCGAGCCCAAAGCCGTTCGGGCTGTGGCCTCCGCCTGCGGGCGAAACCGCATCGCCGTGCTGATTCCCTGCCATCGGGTGTTGCGCAGTGACGGTTCCCTCGGTGGTTACCGCTGGGGCCTCGACCGAAAACAGCAATTGCTGGAGAAAGAGCGCTCAGCCTCGACCCAGTAGCACCCAGAACTGTCGCTGGAAAAACGCCGTTTCCTGTTTCAACGAAAACAGCTTCGGCGTAAACAGCCAGGTCTGGGTAATGCCCATCAGATAGGTGTAACTCAGCAGTCCCAGATCCTCCGGGTCTTCCTGTGTAGAAATCAGACCCTGCTCAGCTGCCTGGGCAACCAGGTGCCGGAACATCGCAATAATCGACCGGGTCAACGCCCGTTCCCGCTTCAGCGTTCGGCTCATGGCATCGGTTAGTTCGGTCTTGTTCAACAGAATCTCGAACGACTGACGATACTTCCGGTCATTGGCCAACAAGCTCAGCCAGCGTTCAATAAAATGATCCATGGCCTCAATGGGCGTTTCCCGCATGCCAGAACACTCCGCGACCAGGGCTTCCAGCGGTTCCTGGGAGTAGGCAAGTACAGCTTCGTACAGATCATCCTTGTTCTCGAAATGCCAGTAGATCGGCCCACGGCTACAACCGGCTTCTTTGGCAATACGGCTCAAAGTCGTTAGTGAGTAACCGTCCCGGCTAAACAACTTGAGCGCGGCCTCAAGCACAGTCTGGCGGGTTTTCTCGGCATCTTCCTTGGTACGACGCATAAATAGATTTTTCTCGGCGGCTGATCATGAGGTTGGACGATTGGGTTTGGGGTGCCTTTCCAAAACTGTGCGGAGCCATGGATGGCGGAGCCCAAGCGCCACATGGATGTGCCGCAAGGAGCGTGTTTTGGAAAGGCACCCCAAACCCAATCCACCTCCGAAGCCCACAAAAAAGGGCACGAACATCGTGCCCTCGGCTAACCATCAAGGCAAGCAATCAGAGGCTCAGATCTCTCCGTCAGCCGCCATCTCCATGTAGCTATCATTAAACCGCAGCTTCACGTTGCCAGAGTCACCCATGATCGACCCATCGGGGAACTCAATGCCTACGAAGTCCGGGCTCATGGCCCCCTGGCCCAGCAGGCCCTTCTCGAAGGAGAACTCACGTACGCTGTCCATCGCTTCAGACGCCTCGTCGCTGTTGATGAAGTCCACCGACATCTGCGGCTCCCAGAACATCTTCATGCCTGCCAGCTGTGCTTCGTAGCCGCCCTGGTCCGTGCCGGAAAGCTCGCCCAGGTATGCCCGCGCCTCCGCACCCTCTGGGGTATCGGACTCAAGAATACTCATGGTCTCGTACCAGGCTCCGACCAATGCCTTGCCCAGCTTGGGATTGTCGGCCAGGGTCTCGGTGTTTACCAGAGTCAGATCCTTGATGTGGCCCGGAATCTGGCTGGAATCAAACAGCTTTGTAGCACCGGGATAGGCTTCCACTTCGCTCAGCAACGGATTCCAGGTTGCCACATGGCGAACATCGTCGGTCTGGAATGCAGAGACCAGATCAGCGTCAGAAATGTTGACCACGCTCAAGTCACGTTCTTCCAGGCCAACGCTGGCCAGGGCGCGGGCCAGGAGGTAGTGGGAGACGGACAACTCAACCAAATGAACGGTTTCGCCTTCCAGCTCTTCGATGCTGGACGCATCTTTTGAAACCAGGCCGTCGTTGCCGTTGGAGTAATCACCGACGATCAGCGCGGTGGTATCCACACCAGAGGCTGCGGGAATCGATAGGCCGTCCATGCTGGTAGCTGTCACACCATCGAACTGGCCGGCGGTATACTGGTTAATGGACTCGATGTAGTCGTTCACCTGCACGATATCCACTTCGATATCGTACTTGTCCGCCCACTTTTTCATGATTCCGTAGTCCTCGGCATACTGCCAGGGCACCCAGCCGGCATAGATGGTCCATGCGATGCTGAAGGAGTCCTTTTCCTCGGCCATTGCACCCATGGACAGGGAGGCCGTGAACAGACCGGCCGCCAGACCTTTGGTGATGTCGCGTGTTTTCATGGTGTCTCTCCTCGGGCCTTGCCCGTGTTTGCAGGTTTGGTCTTTCTTCAGTTTTTTGGGGTTGCTGGCATTACTCGGTAATCTCTTCAACGATCACGACCGGCGTTCCGGGCGAGACCGCCTGTCCCGCTTCCCGGCGCACGTCTACCACGCGTCCGGTTACGGGGCTCAGTAATTCGATTTCCATTTTCATGGATTCAATAACCGCCACCGGCCGCTGGGCATCGATGGTGTCGCCTGGCTTGACCAGGCACTCCCAGAGGTTACCGGCTACGTGGCTTTCCACCGCGTGCTGGCCTGCTGGCAGGTTGGCAATGTCGTCTTCGCCGGTGTCCTCGATCGGTGCTTCGGAACTGAAGTTAATCTGGCCCGACTCGATCCAGCGCTGCAGCTCCTCATCGAAGGCCTGTTTGCGCTTGGCTGTGAAGGTCTGAATTTCGTCGTCGTTGTTCGCCAGAAACTGCTCGTAGTCCTTCAGATTGAAGCGGGTTTCCTCGACCTTTATCGGGTAGTCGCCATTGGGAAAGTCCCGTCGGATTTGCTGCAGTTCTTCGGCACTGACCTCGTAGAAGCGCACCTGGTCAAAGAACCGGAGCAGCCAGGGCTTGCCGGGCTCGAAGAAATCGGTGGTGCGGTAGCGATTCCACATCTGCAGGGTACGACCGACAAACTGGTAGCCGCCTGGCCCTTCCATGCCGTAGATGCACAGGTAGGCGCCGCCGATGCCAACGGAGTTCTCCGCGGTCCAGGTACGGGCCGGGTTGTATTTGGTGGTCACCAGCCGGTGCCGGGGATCCAGCGGGGTAGCGACCGGGGCGCCCAGATAGACGTCGCCCAGGCCCATCACCAGATAGGTTGCCTCGAAAAGCGTCTTTTTTACCTCATCGATGCTGTCCAGTCCGTTGATGCGGCGGATGAACTCCAGGTTGCTCGGGCACCAGGGGGCATCCTTCCGCACCGACTGCATGTATTTCGCGATGGCGGTCTGGCAGGCTTCGTCATCCCAGGACAGGGGCAAATGAACGATGCGCGCGGGCACATCCCATTCGGGCTGTTTTTCCAGTTCCTTTTCGGCGCCGATCAGCAGATCCAGCAGCGTGCGCTGGTTCAGTTTCTGGCTGTCGTAATGCACCTGCAGGGATCGGATGCCGGGGGTCAGCTCCAGAATGGCATCGTGATTCTGCTCACGCAGCCACAGCATCAGCGCGTGGGCGCGGAAGCGCAGGCGGATATCCAGCTCCATTGGGCCGTATTCCACCAACACGTAGTTGTCGCCGGCGGCCCGATAAACCACGCCGGTTTCGTGTTCATCGTCACTGAGTGCCGCCAGAACCGGGGAGGTTGGTGTGATCGGTTTGATATGGGCGGTCGCTGCGGTCAGGGTGGCGATGGACTCGTCGAGGGCTTCCCGCAGGGCCACGGCCTGGTCCTGACTGACCGGAACAAATTGGACCTTGTCACCGGCTTTCAGTTGGCCCAGTTTCCAGAGGTCAGCGCTGATGACGGTCACCGGGCAGACAAAGCCGCCCAGGCTGGGGCCATCGGGACCGAGAATCACCGGCATATCGCCGGTGAAATCCACGGTGCCCACGGCGTAAGCGTTGTCGTGAATGTTGGACGGATGCATGCCGGCCTCTCCGCCGTCACTGCGCGCCCACTGCGGTTTCGGGCCAATAAGTCGTACGCCGGTGCGGCTCGAGTTGTAGTGAATCTCCCAATCGCTGGCGAAGAAGGTGTCGATGTCTTCGTCAGTAAAATAATCCGGCGCGCCATGAGGCCCATAGGTAACGTGCAGTTTCCAGGTCTTGCCGATGGTCGGTTTGAGGTCGGCAGGGAGAGTGGTCAGGCCGGTTGGCTCAGACTCCGCCAGGGCCAGCACATCGCCGGCCCGCAAGGCGCGGCCGCAATGGCCGCCGAACTGGCCGAGCGTAAAGGTGCTGCAGGAGGTCAGGTATTCGGGGCAGTCCAGCCCTCCGCGGAACAGCACGTAGGCCCGGGCGCCGTCCGCCGTGGTGGCGCCCAGCTTCAGGGTGGCGCCAGCGGGCACGTCGATCACCTGCCAGGAAGCCATGGGCTGATCATCCAGTGTGGCGTCCAGCTGGGCGCCCGTCAGCGCAATCTGGGTGGCGCGGTTGAAAGTGAGCACCGGCCCCTTAAGGGTGATTTCCAGGCCTGGAGCCCCTTCCGGATTACCCAGCAGTCGATTGCCAAGCCGGAACGAATAATTGTCGAAAGGACCCGACGGTGGTACGCCAATTTCCCAGTAGCCGATGCGCCCGGGGTAGTCCTGGATGGTGGTCAGGGTGCCGCCACTGAGCACATCCACGGTGGCCGGCTGGTAATCGAATTCGTTC
>Ga0208813_1001337_pt1 | contig 13432 bp, 10 predicted proteins | sample MalvireepMed_904_FD_184250 | JGI IMG/M metagenome (GOLD analysis project Ga0208813, IMG submission 184250) | Marine viral communities from the Global Malaspina Expedition - Malaspina viral metaG DeepMed_904 (SPAdes) (version 2) | ecosystem: Environmental > Aquatic > Marine > Oceanic | place... | reverse complement strand
ACCGCTGGAGCCTGCTCACCTGCGGCTTTTGTGGAGTGGGACGAACAGGACAATAAACTGGAGTCACGGCTTAACGGCGTGCTTATCGATCGTTTTGATGAAAACGAAAAAGCGGGTTATCCCACTTTATGCAAAGGGCGTTTTTCGGTTGACGACGAAATTTACAATGTACTGGAAGAACCGACCAGCCTGAATACCTTAAGTTTGTTGCCGCAACTTTATAAAGAAGGCATTGCCTCGTTAAAAATTGAAGGGCGGCAGCGCAGCCCGGCTTATGTGTCGCAAATTACCAGAGTCTGGCGTCAGGCTATCGATGCCGTTATGACCGACCCGGACGCCTTTGAAGTTGAAGATAACTGGAATTCGGTTCTGGCCTCACTTTCTGAAGGCAGTCAAACGACGCTGGGCGCGTACCACCGGAAATGGAAGTAACCAATATGAAGTTTTCATTAGGACCTATTCTGTATTTTTGGCCGAAACAGCAGGTTTTTGATTTTTATCAGCAAGCTGCCGAGTCGGATGTTGAACACGTGTATCTGGGCGAAACCGTTTGCAGTAAGCGTCGTGAGTTAAAGCTGGATGACTATCTGGCGATAGCGCATATGCTAAGAGAAGCCGGGAAAAAAGTAACGCTCTCGACAATGACCTTGTTGGAAGCGCCTGCGGAGCTCCGGGAGCTGGGTAAATATTGCGATAATGGCGAGTTTGATGTTGAAGCCAATGATGTCAGTGCTATTGGGGTGCTGCAGGAGCAGGGGTTGAACTTTACCGCAGGGCCGGGCATTAATATTTATAATCACCAGAGTCTGCGCCGTTTAATTGATATGGGTATGACACGTTGGGTGGTTCCATTTGAACTTTCCCGCGACTGGCTGCAGGACGTCTTACAGCACAACCTTATCGACACCGTGAGGGACTGCTTTGACGTGGAAGTTTTTTCCTTTGGTCATATACCCTTGGCCTGGTCTGGTCGCTGCTTTACTGCCCGCTCGGAGAACCGCCCGAAAGATCAGTGCGAGCTGTGTTGCATAAAATACCCGGAAGGCCGGGAAGTGAAAAGCCAGGAAGGTCAGCAGGTGTTTGTACTTAATGGTATTCAGACGCAATCGGGTACACGCTATAACCTGATAAACCAGCTACCGGGTATGAATGGCCTGGTCGATATTGTGCGTATCAGTCCGCAACCCGAGGGAACTTTCGACTGGCTACAACGCTTCCGCAGCAATATCAATGGGGAACACCCCGTGACCCTGACGAGCAAAGAGAACAATGGCTATTGGTTGCAACTGGCGGGGTTAGCGACAGGCTAGAATCTCTAAATAGGTATTAACTGACTTTTAGTGGTAGAGCGTCGATCTTCGTCAAAATAAAAGGTATATTAAAAATGTACCTTTTATTAATAAGCGGTGACAGTGATGCAAATCACAGACAGACAAAAAGAAGAGCAGTTAACTCCTATTCTGCGGCAGGCATTTCGCCCACTGTTCCTTTTGGGGGCAGGGTTCAGTGCCGTAGCGATGCTGCTGTGGGGGTTAGCACTTGGTGGAAAGCTCAGTTTGCCTGTATACGGCAACATTATGTTCTGGCACAGCCATGAAATGCTATTTGGCTTTGTTGTTGCCATAGTTCTGGGTTTTTTATTAACGGCGGTGCAGAACTGGACCGGACTTAGGGCTCCGCATGGCAATACTCTGCTTATTCTGACCGTTTTATGGGCTGCCGCCAGGCTAATGTTGCTGTTGGGCGGTGACTTGCCGTGGTGGTTGGTTGCAGCCGTGGATGTCAGTCTCTTACCTGTTGCCGCGTTTCTGTTCGGGCGTATGGTGTTAAAAGTCAATCAGACCCGGAATTTATTCTTTGTGCCCATTTTGCTGTTGCTGACGGTCTGCAACCTGCTTATGCACTACGGCTTACACTTTGGTCACTATCATATTCAGGTGCTTGGCGCTTACAACGCAGTATTTCTGGTGACCTTGTTAATGGCCATTATTGGCGGACGAGTGCTGCCAATGTTTACTGCCAACGGGACTCAAACACCTAAAGTAACGCCAATAGTCTGGCTTGATCGCATAGCTTTAGGCAGCTTGTGGCTTATCTTCGCTGTGCACTTTCTGAATCTGCACACGCTGTTACCTAACCAGATGATGGTCGTTTTATTTGGTGTTTCAGCGGCGGCAACCGGGATAAGAGTTGCGCGCTGGAAAATCTGGATAACCTGGAGAGTACCGCTGCTTTGGTCACTGCATTTAGCTTATTGGTTTATCCCCATTGGTCTGGCGTTATTTGCATTGCGTTATGCGGGTTTCGACCTGACGCAGAGTCTGGCGCTGCACGCCTTAACCGCAGGAGCTATGGGAAATATGATCCTAAGTATGATAGCGCGCGTTTCGTTGGGTCATAGTGGGCGTCCGTTGCAACCAAAACTGATAATGACCGGCGCATTTTTACTGGTGTTAATAGCCGCTTTAACCCGGGTCTTCTTAATCTGGCTGGCTCCCGATTTAGCCAGCCACTGGTTAATGTGTAGTGCTTTAGCCTGGACTCTGGCTTATGGCATTTATGTTGTGGTTTATTTTAAGGTGCTGACAACACCCCGCGCCGACGGTAACCCGGGTTAAGTTTCTTCCGGAGAGTGGTCGGGGCGCGTAGCCAGCCAGCACCCGACCACAACCAGCACAACACCGACAATTGCTTTTAGCCACACCGGAACTTGCGGAACAAATAACCATAGTACCAGGTACCCTGTTGCCATCATAACTAAGGCTATTATCTTAGAACGGCGTTTAATGACCCGGTGGTCGCGCCAGGCTTTTATGTCCGGGCCGTATTTGGGGTGGTTAAGTAGCCAGGCTTCAAGCCGGGGCCAGCCTTTACTAGCAGCCCACAATGCAGCAATGAGAAAAGGTACTGTGGGCATTACCGGCAGGGCAATGCCGATAAGTCCAAGCAATACAAAAAATAGCGCCAGAGCGCGCCACAATAATCGAATTAACAGCTCCCGCGTCACGACTTCATTCCTAATCGACTGGCCATTTTGTGCAGGTTACTGGCATCCAGCTGCAGGTCTTTAGCGGCCTGACTCCAACTGTTGTTATGGCGGCCTAAAGCCGATTCTATCATCTTACGCTGAGTATAATTTACCGCTTCTTTCATCGACACGTTAGCCGGAGGTAAGCTGGCTCCTACGGAGTTTTTTCCAGAGTCGGTGGTGGCTGAAAAAGGCAGTTGCACATCCAGATCCAGCATGTCGGGTTCAATGGTGGCAATATCGGTTTTTTCCACACCGTGGCTAAGCAGCTTAATAGCGGCCCGGCTGATAACATGTTCCAGTTCACGCACATTACCCGGCCACTGGTACTGTTGTATAGCAAGCTCAGCCTCCGGCGATAAGCGTAAAGCCCGCAACCCCAGACGAGCCCGGTTTAGCTCGAGAAAATGCCCGGCCAGAATAGACACATCGTCACCGCGCTCGCGTAATGGCGGAATTGGCAAAGGATAAACCGAAAGGCGGTGGTATAAATCAGCACGGAATGTTTCATTACTGACTTGCTGGCGTAGGTTGCGGTTGGTGGCGGCAATAAGGCGAACATCTACTTTGCGGTATTTGTCAGAGCCTAAACGCTGAATTTCACCATTTTGCAGTACTCGCAGTAACTTGGCCTGTATGGATAAGGGCAGCTCGCCAACTTCATCCAGAAACAGCGTACCGCCGTGAGCGACTTCAAAGCGTCCTGAACGGTCGCTGGTTGCGCCGGAAAACGCCCCTTTTACATGACCAAAAAGCTCGCTTTCTGCAAGTGATTCGGGTAGAGCCGCGCAATTTACATAAATAAGGGGTTTGTCGCTGCGCTGTGAGAGTATGTGCAGTTCACGGGCAAACAGCTCTTTACCGACACCAGTCTCGCCCAGTAGCAGTACGGGCAAATCGGCACTGGCAACCACTCGTAGTTCTTTCAGCACACTTTCAATAGCTTTGCTGTGCCCGATAATTTCCGACTCGTTTCTTTCTGTGGTTCCGGATTTTGGCATGGTGCGCTGCTGGCCTTGTCGCAGAGCCCTGACGTTTTGCTCCAGCTGGCCAATGCGAACGGCGGTCTCAACGAACAAGCTAAACTTTTGCAGTTCAATCATTGAGTTGTCGGTAAATGTACCGGGTTGCAGTGCGTCTAAGGTCAGTACACCCCAACACTTATTCTCCAGGTACAAACTAATACCCATGCAGTCGTGAACGGGCAGCGCATTACCTGGCTGCTCAGCGAGCAGTCCGTCGTAGGGGTCTGGTAATGACGAATCGTGCTCAAAACGTACGGGGTTACGAGATGCCAGCAATGCCGCTAACCGGGGGTGCTGTGCTACAACAAACCGACGACCCAAGGCTTCGCGTACCAGCCCCTGAATAGCAACCGGTTGCAGCACTTCATTATCCAGCTTTAATAAAACCACTGCGCCGCAGTTGAAGTGACTGCGCAAGGTGTTGACCAGATTTTGTAAACGAACCGCTGCAGGCTGCTCGGTAAGCAGGTCTGCTAATAGACTTTCTTGCAACATGGTTAAATTGACTGCCCAGGTTAAAAATACCCTTATTGGTTGGGTTGATAGTACCGTGACACCCCGGAGAGTCAATAATCCTAACGGGGTAGGAGCTGGCCTGTTTGTTGCAGTCCTGACCGGAGTAAGAAACTTTATTTAGCAAACAGGAGTGACCCATGAGTACTTTCGATGACCGTTTACAGACTGCCGAGCAACAATGGCAGGACGCTTCACCCAAGCATTTGATAGAGCATATTTATCTGCGTTTTCATCAGCGCCATCGCGAACAGCTTCCTGAGTTAAAGCAATTGGCCATGCGCGTTGAAGCCGTTCATGGTGATCACCCCGAAGCCCCGGTTGGTCTGACTGAACACCTGGATAACCTGATGCAGGAGCTGGAAAGCCACATGACAAAAGAAGAACAAATTCTTTTTCCTTTGCTGTCTCGTGGTGTTTATCCCGGCGGGCCAATTTCAGTAATGGAAAGCGAACACGTTCAGCATGAAGGTGAACTTAATAGAATTGGCGAACTGACCAATAACTTAACGCTACCGGAAGGCGCCTGTGGTACCTGGACAGCTCTTTATAAAGGCTTAAAAGAGCTGCAGGATGATTTGCACGAGCATATTCACCTGGAAAACAATCTGCTTTTTGTCGAAAAGAAAGCATCGGCACCTGAGCACGGTAAAGATTTTTGTTGCGGTTCGTGTCAGTAACCCTGCTTAAAGTACATCACCTTTTCTAAATACCGACGGCTCTCCGCCAACGGATGCTTAGAAGTTAAGTCCCGGTAAACAATGCCGGGCTGACTTCGGTTTATAATTTGAACCGCGTTGCTGCGGTTGGAAGAAAAGGTTTTCAGCACGTTACCGGCGCCACCATTGTATGCTGAAACAATAGCGTATTCGCGACTGCGCGGATGTTGCACACCTTTTAAGTACTGGGTGTTCAAAATGTGCAAATAGGCACTGCCAATATCGATGTTCTGAGCCGGGTCAAACAATTGTTGAGACGTGGGCTGCCCGGGAATTTTACGAACGCGCTCAAACACGTCACGTCCGGCGGTCGATGCCACTACCTGCATTAAGCCGTAAGCGTTAGCGTGGCTCACCGCATAAGGGTTAAAACTGCTTTCGGTTTCAATAATGGCATAAATAAGCTCAGGCTCCAGGTTATAGCGTCGCGCTGCGGCTATCACGTAGTCGGCATACTGGTGTTTGCGCAGCTCCTGGTGTTCATCGACCAAAGCAATTTGAACCTCATACACCTTGTTGTTTTTGGCGCGCCGGGTGCGCAACTGGTTTTTCACCAAATACTCGGCAAAGCGATTGGCCCGCCATTCGTATTCGACTACCACATTGTCCTGGTCAACAACTTGTCCGCGCAAAAACGGTTTTCCTGTCCGTTCAGGCTCTTTATCGGTAAAAATATCAACGGCAGTGAGGTCGGTTGGCGTTAACAGCGTACGCACAATAGCGGCTTTGAGTTGTTCCCGGGTTTTGGCTGGATCATTGCTGTCATGCAATGTCGCAACGGTCAGCAGGCCCTGCTCAAAATCGACAACGGCTTTGGCATGAAAGTTATCACTGTATTTAACGTACTTTTTTGAGCTGGGAACCGTGTTTTCCTCGTCGCCCCAAATGGCTTCAGCAACGGCACGCAGGTCGCGCAAAGCCTCGCGTAAGTCCTCAATGTCGCTAATAAGCAGTTGTGGGTTGCTGCGGTAGCTATGCAAACGTTCACGTGCCATAGACTCCACCACGGCGCTTGGGTCGCTACCGCTAAGCACGCCGGAATTGACCACGCGTTTTACGTTATTAGGTGTTATTTGGCATCCTGCCAAAATTAGCGTTGTGGCTATAGCCGCCAGCAGAGTGGTTAATTGAGTCTTTTTATTCATAGCGCCTAAATTGAGCTTCACTTCCCTTGTTCAAGCTTTTACATTAGAGAGACATAAAAAGAAACCCCAAGCACAGTTTAAAAGTGCATAAAACAACAGGAATGAAGATGCGCAGTCTCAAATTTGCGGCGCTGATAGCCGCCTCATGGTTGGTCATGCCGACTCAAGCACAACAACTCTCGGGCGAGAGTTCGTTACTTCCCGAAGCGAACTACAGTAATTCAGAAGTGACTGTTGAGCAGGTCCTGGGTTATCCGCTTGGCACTAAAATTACCAGCCCGGCCGACATGAGCCGTTATTTTGAAGCTCTGCAGCAGGCTTATCCCAAACAAGTAAAATTGCTTGAGTACGGCAAAAGCTGGGAAAGGCGTACGCTTTATTACGCGGTTATTTCCAGTGAAGACAATATGGCTGACTTTGACGGTTTTATGAAGGGCATGCAGGCCTTAGCCGACCCGCGCAAAACCGACAGCGATAAGGCTGAGCAGTTAATTGACGAATTGCCCGGTAGTATCTGGCTGTCCTATGGCGTTCACGGCAATGAAATTTCGTCACCGGAAGCCGCTATGGTAACCGCCTATCATTTGCTGCATGACCAGCGTGAGCAGACCCAACGCTGGTTAGATAACACCATGGTATTCATTGATCCACTGCAAAACCCGGACGGGCGTGCCCGCTTTGTGGATCGTTATTACATGAGTGTTGGGCTTGAGCACTCAGGCGATCGCCGCAGTGCGGAGCACAACGAACCCTGGCCTAACGGACGCACGAACCACTACCTGTTTGATATGAACCGCGACTGGATAGCACTGACTCAGCCTGAAATTAGCGGGCAAATAGATGCTTTATTAAAATACTATCCGCTGGTGTTTGTTGATCTGCATGAGATGGGTGGCGATTCCACTTATTACTTCACCCCAGAGGCTCGGCCTTATAATCCACTGATTACCGAGTCACAACGCGAAACGCTGAACTGGATTGGTAAAAATAACGGCCAGTGGTTCGACGAAAAGGGCTTTGATTATTTTACCCGCGAAATTTTCGATGCGTTTTACCCGGGCTACGGTGCCAGTTGGCCGCTGTATCAGGGCTCAGTTGCAATGACCTACGAGATGGCTTCAGCGCGCGGGCATTTGTTTGACCGTACAGACGGTGACGTACTGACCTACGCCGACGGTGTTCAGCAGCATTTTATAGCGTCTATCTCGACGATTCAGACAGTTTCTGAGCGTCGCGAAGCCTTATTGCAGAAGTTCTGGGAATACCGCAAGTCAGCGGTTGAAGCCGGCGAAGACGGTGATGTCCGTTCTATTATTCTGCCCGCCAAGGACGACCCGGCTGCCGCACGTAAACTGGCTTCTTTACTGGTTGAACAGGGTGCAGAAGTGAAGCAGGCGGAAAAGGCGTTTGATGTGTGCGGTACTGATTATGAAGCTGGTGCTTATATCATTGATATGGCACAACCTGCACACCGCATGATACGCACCTTAATGGATAAGCAAGTGGATATGGCGGATGACTTCCTGGCAGAGCAGGAGCAGCGCCGTAACAATAACCTGCCGGACCAAATTTACGACGTAACCGGTTGGTCACTGCCGTTGATGTTCAATGTCGACAGCCACACCTGTGATGACTTACCTGACGTCGCCACAGCCTTTGTAGAAGAGGGGCGCATTGAGCCTGGCAAAGTGATTAACCCTGACGCCAAAGTGGCCTTTTTGGTTCGTTGGGGGGATATGAATGCAGGACGTTTCCTCACTGCTGCATTGCGCGAAGGTCTGGAGGTTCGCCAAAGCGAATTAGCCTTCACCCACGAAAGTGCCGGTGAATTCCCCAGTGGCTCATTGATTTTAACCCGCGCTGACAACTCTGATGACTTGCAGACTAAATTACAAAAGCTCGCTGAGGCGTCAGGCGCAACCGTTGAAGGTGTTGATACAAGCTGGATGACAGAAGGACCTAATTTTGGTTCGCACAACGTAAGCAAACTGGAAGCACCGAACATTGCTATTGCCTGGGATGAGCCGGTTAGCCCTTACAGTGCAGGGCATACCCGCTTTGTGATTGAACGTCAGATGGGGTACCCGGTAACGGCTATTCGTACCATGCAGTTACTGCAAAATGACCTTGATGGCCTGGATGTTCTGATATTACCGGAAGGTGCTTATTCTGGCGTATTTAACGACAAAAGCGTTGAAAAGATTCAACGGTGGGTGTCGGATGGCGGTGTGTTGCTGACCTTAGGCAGCGCTTCTGCCTGGGCGGTTGAAACCGGTCTGCTTAATACCCAACTGGAACGCAAAGTGCCGGAAGAGGGCGTTACTGAGCCTGACGAAGAAATTAAAGTTGACGGTAAAGTGATTGAAAGCCGCGAGCAGCTCTTAACGGAGATAAAACCGCACGGCGCTGACCCCGACTGGGTGCCCGGTGCGTTATTAAATGCCAAAGTGGATACAAAACACTGGTTAAGCGCCGGCGTTAAACCGCAGGTTGTGAGTATTTATAACGGCAATGACGTATTTACCCCCATTGATATTGATCACGGTCGCAACATTGCGTGGTTTGCTGGCGCGGATAGCCTGTTAGCCAGTGGCTTTTTATGGGACGATATAGCGCAGCAATTACCTTATAAGCCACTGCTAATGTGGCAGCCAAGCGGTAAAGGCATGATTATCAGCTTTACTCAGGAACCCACGTACCGTGCCTATATGGACGGCTTAAATACCTTGCTGATGAACGCCTTGTTCCTGGCACCGGCAAAAGCACAATAGGAGTCTGACATGGCAGAATTTGGTGTCATAGGGTTGGGGCGTTTTGGTGCCCGAACTTCAAAAGAACTGCTCGATCTCGGACATCGTGTCATAGGCGTTGATTCAGACGAAAAAGCCGTTGAAGCAATGGCAGATGTGTTAACGCATTCTGCCATTGCCGATGTGACTGATGAAAAAGCATTGGAAGAACTCGACTTAACTAACTGCGAGGTAGTTCTGGTTGCTATTGGGGAAGATCTGCAAGCCAGTTTATTGTGTGTTCTACACCTTAAAACTATTGGTGTGAAAGAAATTTGGGCCAAAGCGACCTCTAAATCCCACCATCAAATTTTATCGAAACTGGGTGTAAAGCGTATTATTCACCCGGAAGAAGAAATGGGAATAAGGGTAGCGCAGTCGCTGAATTATCCTATGGTGAACGAGTATATGTCGTTGGGTCATAACTGGTTCTGTGTGGAAATTAGTATTGGTGAGTATTTAAAAGGAAAAACTCTCGACGACATTATGCCGGACGACAGTGAGTTTTTTCATGTATTGTTAATAAAGCGTCGCGATGAGGTGACTGTGACTCCCTCTTTATCAATGACGCTTGAGGGTAACGAAACCTTGGTGATGGCCGGCAGTTTGAAAGCATTAAAATCTGTTGCTCCTAAACTAAAAGAACCTTCATGAAACAGTGGGCTCCTTCAATAGCCTGGTTGTATCGTCGTCCCGGGCGTAAAAGGCGTAGAGCTTTTAAAGCCAGCCCTCCGGTTATTCTTTCCGGTGGCTTTGCCTGTCTGATTTTATTAGGTACTTTGTTACTAAAGTTACCCTTCTCAACTGAGCAACCAATAACCTGGCTGGAAAGCTTATTTACGGCGACCTCTGCCGTTACCGTGACTGGGCTGGTCGTTGTCGATACGGGGGCTACTTATACACCGTTTGGAATGAGCGTTTTGGCTCTGTTAATTCAGGCGGGCGGGTTAGGCTTCATGACATTTGCGGTATTGGCTGCTATTTCGATAGGCGGCCATGTCGGGATTCAGCATCAGGTACTGGCAAAAGAGGCTATGCAGCAAACCAGTCTTGCCAGCATTGGGCGTACGGCAAAAGCGGTGGTATCGTTGGCACTGATTGTTGAGGCTATAGCGGTGGTTGGTCTGACAATAACCTGGTGGCAGGAAAAAGGTTTCGTCGATGCCTTTGCTGAAAGTATATTTTACGCCATATCCGCTTTTAACAGCGCAGGCTTTGTGCTGTCGCCCAACGGAATTGTGGATTACGCCGACAGCATTCCGGTTAATCTTATTATCAGTATTTTATTTGTCATTGGCGGCTTGGGCTTTTCGGTTATTACCAACATATACGAAAAGCGCCGTTGGTATAAGTTCTCGGTTTATACCCGCGCTATTTTGTGGGCGACATTAATTATTAATGTTTTATCCGTTGCTATTATCTGGCTGCTGGAAATGAATAACCCGGCCACCTTTGCCAATTTAAGCTTTGGTGACCAGGCGATGGCAGCCTGGTTTCAGGCTACTACGCCTCGCTCCGCAGGTTTTAATACGGTTGATACCGGGGCAATGACAGAAGCCAGCGCAGTTTATACTATGTTGCTGATGCTAATTGGCGGCGGCTCAATGAGTACGGCCGGAGGCATCAAGCTGGGGACTTTTATTGTCTTACTGGTCGCCACTTATGCTTTTCTCCGCCGTCGAGAGTATGTCACTTTGTTGAACCGCACGGTACCTCAGGAGCTGGTTATGAAAGCTCTTGCGGTCACTTTGGTTACCCTTACTTTGATGTTCCTCGGAATCTTTATCCTAATGATTTTGAATCCGCTGCCGTTTATAGATATAACCTTTGAAGTTTTGTCGGCTTCGGCGACGGTCGGGTTATCGCGGGGAATTACTGCAGAAGTGACCGGGGCAAGTCAGTTAGTTCTGGTGTTTTTAATGTTCGCGGGGCGGGTTGGGCCATTAACGTTGGCCTATTTTTTGGCGACACCAAGAAAACGGCATATACGCTTTCCGGAAACCGATATTCAAGTGGGATAATCTGCTGACAAACGAATGAGCCTATAAGAACAATAACAAGAGAAACTCTCAAGATGCTGAAGAAATTAAAGTTCACGCAAAAGGTTATTATTGTTGCGTCGTTGATACTGGTGCTTGTGCTGGGTGTCTTCACGCTGACCAACTTTTTGCAGATGTCGAATCAAACCCGCAGTAATTTACAGCATCAAATGCAGGCTTTGTCTGACTCAGTATCAAACAATATTTCGCAGTGGTTTGATGATCGCATGAGCATTGTTCAGGCAACCGCCGATGCTTACCGTGTTGATGATTCCACAGACCGTGCTTTAGAGCGGGTTCAACAGTCCAAAGCCGCCGGTAAGTTCAAAAATGTGTATTACGGTTTGCTCGACGGTACTTTTCTGCTCGATGATCCCAGCATCGACCTGCCGGACGATTACGATGCCCGCAGCCGTCCCTGGTACCAGCTGGCGGTTGATGAGGGGCAGCCAACCTATACTGCGCCTTATATTGACGTTACCACCAATGAGTTGACCATTACTGCGGTGGTACCCATGCGTCGCGATGGCCGGCTGGTGGGAGTTGCCGGTGGCGATATGATGCTGGATGAGATTTCTAACATTGTTAACGACATCGATTTTATGGGTCTGGGTTATGCCTTCTTAGTTAGCGGTGATCGAAATATTCTGGCACACCCCAACAAAGACTGGATTGAAAAATCTGTGAACGATTACGCTGGTCAGTCAGTTGCTTTTAGCTCTGAATTTTCCGAATACCGTATTGATGGAGCAGACCGCCTCGTGTCATTCCATAAAATAAAGGGTATTCAGGGAGTTGAATGGTATTTGGGAGTCGTCATTGACCGTGAGAAGGCGTATAGCAACGTTTCATCCTTTGCCTGGACAGCCATAATCTATCTGGTAATCGGTATTGTCGCGGTTGTCGTTTCTTTGACCTGGTTACTGCGCTTATTACTCAAGCCTTTGCGTCGCTTAAATGAGGCGGTAACCGATATGGCCCGCGGCGAGGGCGATTTAACGCAGCGGCTGCCGGTTGAATCCGACGATGAATTTGGCCTTGTTTCACGCCGTATGAACGAGTTTATTGAGAAAATCCAGCAAGCCTTGCTGGAAGTGAATGCGGCCGCACAACAAGTGGAAGGCAACATTCGCAGCATGGTTAAAGCGAGTGACGATTCAATGGACATTGGCAGCGAACAGGCCGGAAAAGCCAGTTCTGTTGCAACGGCGGTGAATGAACTGGGCGCGAGTGCTCATGAAATTGCCGAAAATGCTGCAAAAGCCTCTGAACAGGCAAGTTCAGGTACCGAAAAAGCGTCATCTGCCAGAGACTCTTTGCAACATAATCGCCAGCAGATTCAGCACTTGTCGGAACGTATGGATGCCTCCAGCCAGGCAATTCATACCCTGGATGAAGACACCCAGAACATTGGCAAGATCATTGAAGTTATTAAAGGCATAACTGAGCAAACCAACTTGCTGGCTCTAAATGCGGCTATAGAAGCGGCACGAGCAGGGGAAGCCGGTCGTGGTTTTGCGGTCGTAGCGGATGAAGTGCGCAGCCTGGCTCAGCGTACTTCGTCGTCGGCGGGTGAAATTGAAACCATGATAGAGCGGGTCAGAGCCGGAACACGCAGTGTTGTTCAGGTTATTCAGGAAAGTCAGGAAATAAGCAGTGCCTGTGTGTTAAGCGCGGAAGAGTCTGCTGAGCACATGTCTGAAATTAACGCCATTATTGTTACCATCGACGACGTGAATCATTCAGTCGCGTCAGCAACCGAACAACAGACTTCAGTGATCCAAACGCTCGATCGTGACATTATGGATATAAGCAGTATGAACGATCAGAGCGTAGACAATCTAAATAATACTAAGCGAGCTTGCCGTGAGCTGAATACGGCATTTGAACGCTTGGAACAATTGGTAACACAGTTTAAACTGAATTGATCGAAATCAACTATTGGAGCAAACCTATGAACAAAGCATGGATGATTGGCGCCATAGCACTACTTGGTGGACCTGTTCTGGCAACAACAGCTCAGGCAGTAGAACGTACAGAATCATCAGAGCAAGCCCAGGCTTATATTATTTCTCCGCAAAACGGGGAAGTGGTTGGTAAAACCTTTAAAGTGAAGTTTGGCTTAAGCGGTATGGGCGTAGCGCCGGCCGGTGTCGATGTGAAGAATACCGGAC
>Ga0208813_1001336_pt1 | contig 13438 bp, 12 predicted proteins | sample MalvireepMed_904_FD_184250 | JGI IMG/M metagenome (GOLD analysis project Ga0208813, IMG submission 184250) | Marine viral communities from the Global Malaspina Expedition - Malaspina viral metaG DeepMed_904 (SPAdes) (version 2) | ecosystem: Environmental > Aquatic > Marine > Oceanic | place... | reverse complement strand
GTATCTGGCTCATAGTACATCTCTTGGTTTTAAAACGTTACGACAAATAATGGGGACGAATACTATCACGAATTGACTACGCGGGCTGTTGGTAACTTATCTTATTAATGAACCAGGTCTTAGTGCCCTGTGGCGTACGAACCTCGGCTTCGTCGTCTACCTCTTTCTTCAGCAGCGCACGCGCCATGGGCGAGTCGATAGATACTGCGTCTTTGCGATCATAAATTTCATCCGGTCCAACAATTTGAAAGGCGCGAACGTTCTCGTCTTCGTCTTCAATTTCTACCCAGGCACCAAAAAACACCTTACCGTCCTGCTGCGGTGAATAGTCCACCACCTTCACCTGCTCCAGACGCTTGGTTAAGTAGCGAATGCGACCATCAATTTTGCGCAGCATTTGCTTGTTGTATTTATATAATAACCCTCATTTAAAACTACTATTTACAAGAGAGCAGGTACTTGGTAATCCTATGTTAATGCACCGCGTTGAGAACTTCCATTTGTGGCTTATGTTTTAAAAATTTTAGTTAATTATAAAAGTCAGCAGTCCAGGTCTGTAAAGAAGTTGCCAGCTTTGCTCACCGAGAGTGGCTTGTTGATCTCGCACTTACGCTATTTAGCTGAAAACGATATGAGAAGTTCAGCTTGGAAGGAGCGCTCTACTTTTGCGTTAAGACTATTGGTCAAATATATGCTTGCTTACGGCCCCCCCAGGAACGCAAGAAAGATGTTTAGAGATTTTTCAGAAGCTGTTTTGGTTGGAACTATCGACTATAGGTCAATGGATGATCCGAAAGGACTATTTTGGTCGCCTAGAGCGATTAGTGATGCGAACAATATATTGAACCATATTAACTCGTATACGGATTTTATCGCACGCCAAGATGGTTACGACGTATCTAAAATTAACCCATTTCGGCGAGCTTCAAGTTACGAAGAGCGATTGAATTGGTGTGCATATCTTAATAAAAAGAAAAATTTATTTTTAAACCATTTGAGCCCATATCGCCGTCCGTATGAAAAGCCTCAGTTTGTGCGAGAGGTAACGTTACGAAAAGATCTTTTGGTACAACAAAATGATGTGCCTAGGTTCCCAGAGAAGTACTTAAGTGAATTGTACAAACGTGGCTTTAAGTTAAAAAGCGGTGAGCTGGACTATAAAAGCATCGCCATAACGATGCTTCTTAATGCGGGAGGGCTGAGAAAAAGTGAGGTTTTTCAATTGTATACATCAGACATCACTCTGCACCCGAATAGGCCAGGCGAACCGTTAGTCCGTGTTTATCATCCTGAATTTGGAGGTTCTCCCGACTCAAATTACAGGAATAGAGCAGAGTACTTATTGGCAACTTCCTCTTATAAGCCTCGTAATCGATATTTAACTAGTGAAAAGTTACGCAGCGGTTGGAAAGGTGCCCTTTTAACTGACAGGAGGGGGTTCTTCGAAGTGATTTTTAACCCTCCTCATATGGCACAAGAGTTTCTCAAAGTTTGGGCCCTATACCTTAAATATCAGCGGGTTGACCCGAGTCCTAAAAACTTTCACCCATTTGCTTTTACTAATTCGAAAGGAAATCCTGAGACTATCTCTAGGTTTCAACTTATACATAAACAAGCAGTCGAAAGAATAGGACTAACAGCGGATAAATCACAAGGGACTACTGAGCACGGCCACAGGCACGCTTATGGCTATCGCTGTCGCAAAGCGGGTCTAAGTCAGGTAGAGGTGCAAAAGGCCATGCATCATAGAAGCCCGAACTCATGTTTGGTCTACATACAGCCGACTGTAGATGAATTAAGAGCTGAACTTACTAAAGTAGAACTGGGGAATGAAAGTGACTGAAGCGAGGACACTGGAAGACGTAAAGTTAATTTGCAAAGAACATGGAATAACCAACAGTACCGAATATCGAGCACGATACAAAAAGATTAACGGGCTCCCAGCGCATCCGGAGAGAGTCTTTAAGGAGCAGTGGATATCATATAGACATTTCTTTGAATCTCTTTCATTCTACAGCTACAACGAGGCTCTTAAGATAATTCGCCCTAAAAAACTTAAGTCGGCCGAGGAATATAAAAATTTTATAATCAACTCAAATGATAAGAAGTTGCCATACTCACCTCATGAAGTATATCAAGACTCCTGGGAAAGTTGGTATGTATTTCTTGGTAAAGTGCGACCGTTAACTCCGGAAAATATTGATGATGCATACATAAAGTGGCGAAGTGCCATTATTGAATTTCTAGAATTAACCAGGGGAGGAATAAGTAAGAAACCTCATATATGTAGATTCGTGAGACTTTACATTGAGAAACACGAAAAGATAAAGTGTCCAATAGAGTTTGTTATGGCAAACAAGCATAATTTACAGGCTCTCCGACAGGAGTTGGAAAGTCTGACTCAGCAACATCAGAGAAAGCTTTTAAGGGTTACTCAGGAGTTTTTTGACTATATAATCGATGAGTACCTTACACTAGAAGATGATGGCTCTGGTAACGAGTCTCTGAGCATACTAGAAGCTAAGAATCCCCTCAGGTACTTGAAATTTAATGATCTGACTCAGGGGAGCATAGCCAGTGAGTCCACAAAAGCTTGTTTGCAATACCACTTTGTTCGAAAACTTCAAGACTGGATTATTCCTCCTAAAGCAAAAGACTTTAGTGATTTGAGGCATCTTCAACAATACAGTGCTGACTGGGTTGAAGTAGATGAGTCTAAAGTCGATATACGAGATCCAGACTGCGTATTTAAAATTATCGGGGGAAAGTATTTTCTCTGGTCACCGATTAGTTGGGTTCATACCTATGCTCTGACGAAAGTTCCTTTAAGGGGACGTCAACTAGCTTATAATGACAGTGGTGAAGGGGATGAATTCATAGCTGATATAGATGACGGTGGTCAGCTTGTTTGGAAAAAAAATGAGGGACCACTTCGGGGCACTACTAAAATACAGGGGTTTATTACAAAGTCTCCTGATGACAAATTTGGTTTATATACAACTACTAACAAAACAAAAACAAATCAGGGAGGGTACACTATCCCCTGGCTAGCTGAAGACTTAGGTCGGTGGTTGGTAAAACTTAGAAAGTGGCAGCAAAAATATAATCCAATTGATGGTCCAACCTTATGGGTTGATTGCAAACGTACAAATTACAATATAGCTCAACGAAAACTTCTTGGGAAAAACTGCTTTCTTTTTAGAGAGTTTGGAGGAAAAGAACCTGCCGAGGTATCAACTGCTTTAACTCACCGAGTGGCTGCAGGTTTATACAATATCCAACCAGATGAACTGCTTTTAGCAGAGCTAGTAGGACCGAAAGAAACGTTAGTCAACTACAAATCTAAATTTACTCCGCATTCCTTACGAGTGAGCTTGATCACTGCTTATGTGGTCGAATTTGGAATGCCTATAGAAATGGTTATGAAGATTGTCGGCCATTCGAGCATATTGATGTCGATCTACTATGTCAAAGTCAAAGGGCAAGATATAAGAGAAAAGCTTGATGAGGTTGACAAACGAGCTTTAAGAGAAAAAGCAGATGCTCTACAGAGACAGGTTGAGGAAGGTAAGTTAGAGTCTTTGGATAACCAGCTAATAGCTTCAAGCCCTGAAGTTCTTGCTTCAATTATGTCAAATACTCCAAGAGGCAATTTTATTTTTAGAGATTATGGTATTTGCCCATTTGCCGCTTCTCGTTGTGAAGACGGGGGACAGCTAATAGGTCGCACGCAGGCGAGAAGCCCAGTTCCTAGCGGCTACCTGGGCTTCCAGAATTGTCTCCGATGTAGACACTTCATTACTGGTCCCGCATTTGTCGCTGGACTCCAAGCACTATCTAACGAAATTTCTTTTCATGCAAATGAACAGTCTAACCATTATAAAAAACTTCAAGCAGAACTTGCCGAACAAGAAGCAAAGCAAGTCGAGCTTGATAGAAAAGCTTACATTGCTTCTAAAGTTGGAGACGAATTTAATAAGTCGGAAATCTATAAGGTGGAAAGAAGGTTACGAAAACTGGAGTCGGAGGTTGAACGTTCAGCTATGAAGCTTGATATGTATCTTACTGACCTGCAATCTGCCTACAGGCTTATTAAGCAATCATTAGCCAGTGTTTCCGAGGATAATTCAGAAGATGAGGGCGCCGACTCTCTTAAGTTAATTAAACAACCTGATGCTGAACTAAAAATTGAATTAGAAGAGGTCTCGGCTTTTCAACAACTACATGAAGTATGTGAAAATGCCCAGATTTTTGAATCGTCTTCCTCAGAGGGAGCGGTAGCCCCGAGGAGTCAATTATTAGATAAAATGGCGGACTTTAATGGGATCCAATTGAAACTGTATCAACATAGTATTGAAGAGCAGTTAAGCTTGGGAACACAAGTTGTCAACCTGTTGAAGAGTCGGTTGGGTGGTATGGAAAATGTGGATAGACTTATTAATAACGAGATATCCTTTCGGGATCTTTTTAAAGACTCAGGTAAGCTGATTTCGTCTGAGCTGGAGCTTGTTATGCAAGGTACTCAACTGCCAAGACTTAAAGAGGTTTAATTGAAAATGTCTCCTGAAATGATGTTAGATAAGCTTAAGTCAAGAAGCTCAAGACGAACTCAGAAAACATTGGACGCGATTTATGAGGTCTGTAAATCCCAGCTCGAGGCGGGAGCAACGAATTTCTCATATTCGCATGTTGCTAAGGTTGGCAAAGATCATGGTGTCCCATCGAAGCAATCACTCCATAATAAGTCTGGTGAGTTATACCGGGTCTTAATAGACGCATTTGCTGAAACTGTTCGAGAAAAGAGCAGTAATCGACGGAGTGAAGATTGGATTGAGCGGATTGATAATCCATCTCAGAAACTACTGACTAGAAAAATGGAAGTCGAGCTTAAAGAAGCAAAAAAAGTCATTGACGAACTAAAAACTCCATCCTCTGAAATTTATGTTTATGATAATGCTGGATCTTCCGGAGAAGACAAAGAGACTTTGACCCACGTTGAGAGAAAAGCTTTGGAATATATAACCTCCCTCACTTTTAAGAGGAAATGGGGGTTTACAGAGAATGAATTTGGCGAATATGTTGATGAAAAGGGCGGAGTTATTTTTAGGTCGGGAACGTTAGACGCTATAAGGAAGGCATTACGCGTGTTATAGAGCGGTAGTAAACTCTAAATCTTAACCAGCTTTAGTTGAAAAGGGGCTTTTAATGAAAGCAAACTTAATCACTCGGCCCGGCTACAAACAGTTGGAAAAAGAGTTAGATTATTTATGGCGAGATTATCGCCCTAAGATTACAGAGAAGGTGGCATGGGCAGCAAGCCTCGGGGATAGGTCTGATAATGCTGACTATAAGGAAAATAAGAGACTATTAAGGCAAATAGACTCCAAAATTCGTTACCTTCGGAAAAGACTAGACACTGTTAGAATTGTTGATTACTCGCCGAAGCAAGAGGGGAAAGTGTATTTTGGTGCCTGGGTGAAAGTTGAGAACGGGAACTCGGAAAAGAAAGAGTTTCGGATTGTCGGACCTGATGAGATCTATAATAAAGCTTCGACTATTTCTATTAATTCTCCTATGGGGAGGGCGCTAGTAGGTAAGTCTGTCGGAGATGAAGTAACTGTAGTCACGCCTAAGCATGAAAATAAGTGGAGTATAATTAACATTTACTACGAGAGTAGTTAAGAGGTTGGTTAATAGCTAATCGTTAATCATTGTTTTGGTTGGCAAATTTTGGTCGTCATTTAAAACTCGCTACTAGGATTCCCATGGAGAATGAACTCATTAACTTGCATCTTTATAGTTCGGACAACCAAAGTGTTTGTAAAGATTCTCGTTTTAAGCAAGCCCTGAAAGACTACTGGGAAGTTAGTTCTATAGTTCCCCTTCGCTTCAGGTATAGCGTTCGAGATGTAGCTACTAAGTGGGGAGAGGAAACTGTAAAAGAAATAACTAAAAACTATTTCGTGACATGCAACTCGGACAAGCTTGTTTGTCCTGCTTGCGACAACCCTATAGAGTTTTCGTCACGGTGTAAGTTAAACGAAATACTGAAAAGTAAAACGTCGATGCTCAAGTATTGTAAATCGGAAAAGCATGACGAGTTTTTAGAGAAAAAAATACTAGAGCATTCTGATAACGTATTTATGTTCAGCGAACAGAGGTATCTTGGTCAGCCAGAGTGGACTGTCTTAAATAGCTCGCCTGTAGACTTGTTAAAAATATTATCGGTGTATCTTGAAGTTGGAACTACCTCTTGCACTATAAATATGGCTGAAGACTATGAAGAGGAGGCAGCTCTGCAACCATACACCCGAAGCCTTTTACCAGAGTTGCTCAGAAAGGGATACGTATTCTACGTAAACGAGGAAGTTCCTTATCCAGATGATGTAATTCGCTCGATGCATTTTCTAAATGAATATTATCCTAAAGACAGGAAACCAAAAAAATTTGGAGTACATATTGCTACGTCCTGGAGTAGGCTAGGTGTGACAAAGATTGAGCGGGGATATCGAATAAATCCGGCAACGCCAATTGTCGGGGATATAATAGAATCCTGCATATGCCGAATTCAGATGGATGCATATACTGAGAGCTTTTTAGAAGAAGTGGAGAGTATGCTCATCGATGCCCGAGCTAAAACTTTACTGCATATCGTTGAGTTAGTTGGTGATAAATATAATGTTCCGGTAAGTTATCTGGGCAGTTCTGATTTAGTAATGAAGCGCATAGCTGAAAAACTATCTATCGAAAAGGCAATTGAGCTATGTTGTTTTTCTGCGGAAAAGTGTAGGTATCTTCTTGAGAAGCCTGGCGTGCAAAAGTATGTAAAAGCAAGGTATTTCCTATCAAACTTGAGTAAGTCTTTTGAAGAGCTTCAATTACATAAAGGAGGTGAGCTTCCCACACAAACAGGCTTTGACTTTCAAAACAAGTGTGGGTTTGATACTGCAATATTTTTAGTATTCAACCTCGATTGTGATCTAAATACCCTCTCCGTTGAACAAGTGATGAAAAAACTATATCTTGAATTGAATTCACAATCGGAAACGGCGACATAGTCACTTTGGTGGCATCAGCCCCGAGCAGTTTGAGCAATCCTCATTTTGAGGTGTCAGGGTGTCAATGATACTGGGGGCATTCCAAGAGCTTGAAAAACTAGTTGACTTTCCTAGGAAAGTAAAAGATCTATACCGGAACTAAATAACAAACGAATCAACTTGCAGATTCGATGAGTGAATAATATTTTAACTCAGAAGCAACCTACAAATTCTTGCCTGAGTGTTGAAGTCCGTTGACGAAGCTTCAACGTCAGCTCATGGCACAATGCGGCGGCCGTCATTGGTTTGCATACTCACAGGGCTATTGGTTGGAACCTGTAACATAGGTGGTATTTGGATCTTGAATAGCCACAAATTGTATGAGTACTAGCGCCAATCAATGGGCTCATAAAAAGAATAATTGTATGAGTGAAGGTTTTATTTTCTAATGCGTTTGGAGATGGCAATATATTTGGCTCGCTTACTCATCCACTCAGTGTCATACACATTTCTAATACAGATGTTATAGTGCCATTAGCCTGGGCTTGGAAAAATGGTGCTTCCTCATGGTCAGAAATAGAAAGAGATAGGTTCGCCAATGAACCTATTAACCTTTTCGCGGTAAGTGCTAGTTTAAATCGCGGTATGGGAGCCCAGCGTCCAGATAGCTGGCTGCCCCTAATGAAAAATTCCACTGCCAGTACGTGACAAGATTTTACCGTGTGGTATTGGAAGTACGAGTTTCCTGAAGCTGTCTGTAGTCGTGTTAAGGTGATTGTTAACTCAAAATACTAGTTTGATACGGAAGTTGGCCTTAGCCTAGGGTATTTACTATCCATGAAGCCAGTACTCAATTGATGGTCTATATTGGATTTGAAACTGTTATTGAAGGATCTGCGATGAAAAAAACAGCAAACCAACCAGTAGAAGTTATTACTGATATTCTCTGTGATGCCTGCGGTGCTAGCGTTGTTCCTACGTTTCAAAAAGAGCATCGCGACAACCTTAACGATTTTAGCGATTATGGAGTGCTGCATGCGTCGTATGGGTATGGCTCATCCCACGATGGGGGGGCGTTTCACTTTGACTTATGTGAGAAATGCTGCAATGAGTTAGTGGATAAAGTAAAAAGTATGCAAACATTAAACAAGGTCAGTGCCTAATTATTTTAAAAAGCCCAAATGGACTTTAGTGGATAGCGCTTAGTTTATAGTGGCTCATTGACCGAAAAAAAGGATTTTCTAATGCAATTTGTACAAAACGGACCGGACATTCCGGATGAGCTGTTGGAAGCGCATGAAGAGGGTCGGGTTGTATTCTTCTGTGGAGCTGGCATTTCGTACCCAGCAGGCTTACCAGGCTTTGAAGGCTTAGTTGAAAAGGTTTACCAACTTAGTGGGGCTACATACACAAGTGGTGAGAAAGAAGCCTTCAAGCAACATCAGTTTGATACCACACTGGATCGATTAGAGAGGCGTATACCAGGTCAGCGATTTACAGTCCGAAAGCGAATTTGGGAAGCACTACAGCCTAACTTAAGGAAAAAAGGAGCAACGGATACACATTCCTCTTTACTGCGTTTGTCTCGCGACAGAGAGGGAGCACTAAGATTAGTCACCACAAATTTTGACCGCACTTTTCACGCTGCTGCTAAAAGAACAAAACAAACATTTTCAGAATATTCGGCTCCCATGCTACCAATCCCTAAAAAAAGTCGCTGGAATGGCCTTGTTTACCTTCATGGTTTGCTCCCCCAAAAAATAGATGAGACTGAATTAAATCGTCTTATTATATCGAGCGGTGACTTTGGTTTAGCCTACCTAACTGAGCGCTGGGCTTCACGTTTTGTGAGTGAGTTATTTAGAAACTTTGTTGTTTGCTTTGTCGGTTATAGCATTAACGATCCTGTACTTCGTTACATGATAGACGCTTTAGCCGCCGACAGGATGCAAGGGGAAATAACACCAAAAGCTTGGGCGTTTGGCGATTGTGAAGTAGGACAAGAGCTCTTTAAGCAAGAAGAGTGGGAAAATAAAGGTGTTACACCAATTCTCTATACTCTCAACTCAGGTAAGAACAGACACTCTGCTCTGCATAATACTCTCCATGCTTGGGCTGATACATACAGAGACGGCATCCAGGGCAAAGAAGCGATTATAGTAAAACACGCTTTGGCTACCCCCCAAAAAAGCTCAAAGAGCGATGACTTCGTTGGAAGAGTGCTCTGGGCTTTATCTGATAAAACAGGGCTACCTGCAAAACGGTTCTCTGAATTCAACCCCGTCCCCTCGCTTGATTGGTTATTAGAGCCTCTAACCGAGAGGCGGTTTGAGTATAGTGATTTATCTCGGCTTGGTGTATCTCCGAAAGAAGAAGATAAAGAGCTTAAATTTAGCCTAGTTAATCGACCTGCTCCTTATGATCTCGCTCCTTGGATAAGTCTGGCATCACTTGGAGAAAACGGAAGCAGGTGGGATAAAGTAATGAGCAATATAGCCAATTGGTTATTACGCCACTTAGATAACCCTAGGCTAGTCGTTTGGGTTGCAAGCAATGGAGGGCAGTTAGATACTCGCTTCCGATTCCTGATCGAGACAGAATTAAATCGCTTAGCATCACTCGAAAAGCAGGGAAAAGTAAAAGAGCTAGATGAAATTCGTTCACATGCCCCTAATGCCATACCCGGCCCGTTAATGCGGACTCTATGGAATATTATTCTTAGTGGCAGAGTAAAGTCTCCATTATACCGCTCTGATTTTTACAGCTGGAAGCAACGTTTCAAAAGTGAAGGACTCACTGCTTCACTACGTATAGAGTTTCGTGAATTGTTAGCCCCTAAAGTTTCATTGAAACAAATTCCTAATTGGAGGCGTAGTTTTCTTAAAAATGGTGATGAATATCCCGTTAGAGTTGACCAATTAGTTGAATGTGAGGTTGTGTTAACCGACCATGTCAGATCGGCTGTACTTGGAAAAGATAATCAGGAGTTGCAGTCGATACTTTCTCTTTTACAAGAGGATATTCAGCTTGTACTTCAAGACGCATTAGATCTTCAAAGAGAGCTGGGGCAAGCCGATGATTATAGAGATTTATCTTATTGGCACCTTCCATCGATAGAACCACATTGGCAAAACCGCGGCTTCCATGAGTGGGTAAGTTTAATAGAGCTGTTACGCGATGCATGGCTGAAAATAAACACCGATGACACAGAGCGTGCTGCACAGATTGCAGTTAGATGGTTCCAGTTACCGTATCCAACTTTTAAAAGACTAGCTTTGTTTGCTGCTAGCAGCGATGATTGTATTAAACCAAGTCTTTGGGTTGACTGGATGTTAAGTGACGACAGTTGGTGGTTGTGGTCTCCAGATATGATGCGCGAGGTATGTGTTTTATTAAGACTTCAAGGTATACAATTAAAAGGGAAGGCAAAAAGTAAACTGGAAACTGCCATTATAGCTGGGCCACCACGAGATATGTATGAGGATGCTCTAGAGTCTAAGCGCTGGAAAGAACTGGTAGCTAGTGCGACTTGGCTTCGTCTTGCTAAATTGAAAGAGTCAGGTCTAGTGTTAGGAAAAACGGCAAGAGCACAACTCACGAAATTATCAACTCAATTTCCAGAGTGGAAGTTAGCAACTAATCATAAAGATGAATTTTCTCATTGGATGAGTGGAACCGGTGACCCTGACTACGACGAACAAAGGAATGTTTATGAAGTTCCAACAAAAAGGAAAAAGCTTGTTGACTGGCTGAAGTCTCCTCCTTCTAAGGAACAAGCATTCTATGAAGATACATGGACACAGGTCTGCCGCTCTAGATTTTTTCACTGTTTTTTTGCGTTGTGTGATTTATCAAAGGAAAACAATTGGCCAATCGAACAATGGCGTGAGGCTCTTCAAACTTGGGGAGAAGAAAAGACTATTTTACGCTCCTGGTACTACGCAGCACCATTAGTTGCAAACATGCCTGAGTCCGTTCTTAAAGAGTTAAGCCGTTCTGTTAGCTGGTGGCTCAAAGCAGCATCAAAACATTCAGATAAACATGAAAGGATAATGCTAGATTTATGTCGCCGCATCATCAACCTTCCGTTAGAAAAAGGTAAGGGGATACAGCGTACCCACAATAAGGTTAAAACTGATGACCCGCTGGGCTCCGCACTCAACCATCCTATCGGTGTTGTTACACAGGTTTTGATAGATATTTGGTTAAAGGAAAGGCCGAATGACAACACCGGTTTACCATCCGAATTGCGATCTACTTTCACTTTGCTATGCGATATTACAGTTGATCGGTTTATTCATGGACGCTTAATTCTATGCGCACATGTAATCACATTTTACCGTGTTGACCAGGCATGGACCGAAGCAAACCTTTTGCCGCTTTTAGATTGGCAAAACTTGAACGAAGCAAAAACTGCTTGGATCGGCTTCCTTTGGTCCCCTCGTTTATACTCACCTTTGTTAAAAGCTATAAAACCTCAATTCTTGGCCTGCGCAAAGCACTATGGTGACTTGGGACAACTACGACAACAATTTGCAGCATTTTTAACATATGCAGCATTAGGAACTATTGATGGATATACCAAAGACGACTTCAGACAAGCAATAAGTGAGCTACCAGTAGAGGGACTTGAAGAGTCCGCACAGGCGCTTGTTCAAGCTGTTGAAGGGGCTGCAGAGCAAAGAGAGGAATACTGGAGAAATAGAGCTTACAAGTTCTGGCATGAGATTTGGCCGAAGTCTAGAGAGCTAGCAACTCCGAGAATTGCAGAGCTATTGAGCCGCTTAGCTATCGCTGCTAGGGAAGAGTTCCCTGCGGCATTAAATGCAGTAGCAGACTGGCTACAACCAGTCGAAAACATTCATTATGTAATACACTCATTAAAAGAGTCCGGTTTGTGTACGCAGTTTCCTACAGAATCTCTACTATTGCTTGATATATTGATAAAAAATCAGAGGTGGTCTCCCTCAGAACTGGGAGCATGCTTAGAGGAAATAGCTTCTGCTTCGCCAGAGCTTAAAGATACTGCGAGGTACCGCCGTCTAACTGAGTATCATCGAACACATAGTCTTCGATAAACTTTAATTTAGAAAATGCGCACTTTAACTTAAAGATTTTCACTATCAATTGACTCTAAACTTCACAATGATTTTCGTTACTGAAGTAATAACCTTGTGAGTTTACATCAGACAAAAAACACCGACACTGTGTCGGCTTTACACGAAGCTGGTAGAGTATTATTTCAACGAGGCACGAGTTTTTGTGCGGACTCTGCCTTCTTGCTTAGCCTTAGCAACAGCGGCGTGAAGCATGCGCAAACCGGCAGCCTTCCTTTCAGATATTTTACGAGTTTGGTTTGAATGCATAGAAACCTCCAGAATGACCATCGTAGGAGTTACTTACTAACCGTCCAATTAATCTTACTTCAACACCCCTACAACTTACAAGCCAAGAAGCAATCATTGTACAGCGGGTGAGAAACTCCATATCTAAATAAAGCCTTAGCTCACAAGGAAGACCTTATAAAGTCTCTAACCTTTGCGATATGCTTCACGTTTCCGCTAGCTATTAGTTTACTTGGTTGGTCATCTTCAAGATGCTTATGTGGCGAATTAATCCACTCAAGATGATGCGCATCCTGTAAGAACAACTTACGCAAATCGGCATAGATACCAAGTATAAGCGATGCGGCAAAAACAAATTCATCGGAAAATTCATATTCGGAACTCAGCTCATATTTAGGCAACTCTTCTTTGAAAAGAGAGTACACAGGACTGTGTTTCAGCTCCCAGGACTCAAGGATATCTATTACTACTTTTGCGGCTTTAGCTGTCTTTTCCTGAGTTAATTGAAGGCGCTCACGGTTCAATTTAAAAGCTTTGTAAAGGTCGCTTGATTGGTTTATGTCAGTATCCATAAAAAGCCTTCTAAATCTGAGTAAATACTTTTCAACTAATTGATGGGCATGCCATCCACGTAGGTGGCAAAGTCCGTACCATGGTCCAAATTAAACCCGCGCAAGAAGTATTGGTTGGCTTTACCACTGCCGCTGTGTTGGGTCGCACTCATGCCCGGAATCAGCTCCATGAGCTCGCCGGTACGCAGCATGGGGCGAATCTCAATTTCTTCCTGTCCCAGTACGCCTTCAGAGGCGGACATTGCCTGCCCAACTAAGTTGGCCTGGTGGCCGGATACCAATACGCGCTCAATGCCGTCGTGTGCGGACACGGTAGCGGAGTGAATAAGAGCGCTGGAAACAACCAACGCTATTAAGGGTGTCACCGGCAATGTAAAACTGACCCACTAACGGCAATTTAAAATTGACCCACCTGAGGCACAATGACCGCCTGATCTGAAAAAAAGAACGGCGGTTGAGATGCAATGTTAAATCAGGAGTCACT
>Ga0208813_1001335_pt1 | contig 13439 bp, 10 predicted proteins | sample MalvireepMed_904_FD_184250 | JGI IMG/M metagenome (GOLD analysis project Ga0208813, IMG submission 184250) | Marine viral communities from the Global Malaspina Expedition - Malaspina viral metaG DeepMed_904 (SPAdes) (version 2) | ecosystem: Environmental > Aquatic > Marine > Oceanic | place... | reverse complement strand
CGTTGAAAGGCTGGGCGGCATCAGGGTGAGAGATAATGGCGAAAGTTCGACGTTTGGCGACTTCGTCCGCGATTTTCTTACTGCGTGCTTCTGACATGGAGCTACTCTAGTTTCGTTGCGCTAAGTGTAATGCCCGTTATTTTCGCTGATTTACTAAGGATTAACAACGTTATGGCCGATAAAGGATTTATTCACTACGCTTAAACAAACTACATTTAACGTAGTTGTAAACTTAACTATGCAAATGTTTAGCTGCTATTCGAATGCAGTTGTATTAGACTCGCGCGCTTGCTGACTTGTTGCCGGAGCTCAACTGAACCTCACCATCAAAGCTAAAGTTTTTTTACTGGCGTTAGTGCCTCCCGTCCTCATTGCAGTGTTTTTAACCTGGTTCAATGTTTCACAGTCCAATGACATCGGTCGTTCCGCTGTTACTGATTTTAAACAGCAAATGGAACAAGACGCTGAAAACGCCCTATCTAACTATTTGCAGCTCGCCATGAGTTCGATTGAGCATCTGGTTAACGACACCTCGTTAGGCTCTTTGCAGGAGCGGCAACAGCGAGCAAAACAGATTCTGCGCCAACTGCGTTTTGATGATTCCGGCGATGTCGGCTATCTGTTTGTCTATGACACCGAAGGCGTCAGCATCGCACACGGTGTTAACCAGTCACTGGAAGGCAAGAATCTTTATGATTTTCAGGACCCCAACGGCACCTACCTTATTCGTGAGTTAATTGACGCAGCACAAGCCGGTGGGGGTTACGTTAATTATGGCTGGCAGAACAACCAGGATAGCGTCGCACCCAAGCTGGGCTATGCGCAATTACTTGAAGACTGGGGCTGGGTCGAGCAGTCAGCGTGATCAATGGTTTGGCAACGCAAGTTGAACAAGGTAATCAGTCAGTCGAGCGGCTTGCTGATCGGCCAGCACAAATAGGCAGTGTGTTGGATGTAATTCGGGGCATTGCCGACCAGACTAATTTACTCGCCCTGAACGCAGCCATTGAGTCGGCACGAGCCGGTGAAGCCGGTCGAGGCTTTGCAGTCGTTGCTGATGAAGTACGTACGCTGGCCAAGCGAACCCAGGACAGCACCCACGAAATAGAAACCATGATTGAAAAGCTGCAGCAGGGTTCTGCGGATGTGTCTGCCGTTATGGATGCAATAAAACAAGGCAGTAACACCAGTGTTAAAGAGGCAGCAGAAGTTGAAGAAGCTTTGCGCCAGGTATTAGCCTCGGTTAATACTATCAATACCCAAAACGCGCAGATCGCAACGGCAGCCGAAGAGCAAACCTCGGTATCAGAAACGATTAATCAAAATATGACCAAAATTGTTGATATCGCTACCGATACTGCCGCCGGCACCGAACAAGCCGGCGACCATATGCGCGAACTGGTCGATACCGCGAAACAGCTTGAGGCAACAGTGCATCGCTATCGTATCGATTAATTTGGGTTAGTTACGGTCTAACACCATGGCACAACCTTCTTCCATTGGTGTTAGGCCGAATAGCTCACACAAGGTTTGTCCCAGATCAGCAAACGAATCACGAGCACCGTAACTGCCCTTTTTAAGCATCTCGCCGGCCATTAAAAATGGCACAAATTCACGCGTGTGGTCAGTTCCCTGCCAGGTGGGATCGCAGCCGTGGTCAGCAGTCAGCACTAATAAATCGTCGCCGCGCATGGCGTCAAGCAGCTGCGGTAAGCGGGCATCAACTTTTTCTAACTCGTTGGCATAGCCTGCGGTATTACGACGATGTCCATAGACCGAGTCAAAATCGACCAGATTGGTGAAGATCAAGCTATTGTCCGGCGCTGACTCCATCGCTGCTAGTGTTTCGTCCAGTAAGGCGTCGCTGCCCGCTGCTTTGATGGTTTTACTGACGCCGCGATGGGCGAAAATATCTGCGATTTTACCAATGGCGATGACTTGTCCCTTGGCAGCAGTCAATTTATCCAGCACGGTTGGCTTGGGCGGCTCAACTGCGTAGTCTTTACGGTTGTGAGTGCGCTCAAAATTATCTGCCTTGTCACCAACGAAGGGGCGCGCAATCACCCGCCCGATATTATATTCGTCTAGCAATTCGCGGGCGATCTCACAAACTCCATACAAACGCTGCAGACCAAAATGCTGTTCATGTGCGGCAATCTGAAACACCGAATCAGCTGAGGTGTACACGATCGGCTTACCACTACTTATGTGAGCTTCTCCCAATTCGCTTAATATGGTGGTACCCGACGCATGGCAATTACCTAAAACCCCCGGCAGCTCCGCTCGTTCAATTAACTCATCAAGCAGTTCGCGAGGGAATGATTGGTCCGGCTTGGCAAAGTATCCCCAGTCAAAATGTACCGGCACACCCATCAGTTCCCAGTGCCCCGACGGTGTGTCCTTACCCGACGAACGCTCTGCTGCCCAGCCAAAACTGAACTCTGCCGTTTTATTCTCGAAGCCCTTTGCCCAGTTTCCGGTTGCGCCGTAATGCGCTTCTGCCAGACCCAACCGGCACAAGTTAGGCAGTACTAACGGCTGCCCCTGCTCGGCTCGATAAGCAGCAATATGCCCAAAGGTATCAGCCCCTTCATCACCAAACTTTTTAGCGTCCGGCGCACTGCCAATACCAAATGAATCTAATACGACCACGATTGCACGGGGCATGGTTAACTCCTGAGATTAACTAATCGTCTGATAAATAACTGGGTTTGCCGCTGGTTGGCTGTCGCCAACCTGATACGCCGATGCTAATTGTCGGGCAGCTTGTTGCCAGCTATCCTCGGTATCAGCGTGGATAAACGCTAGCGGATGATCAGCGCTTAATTGTTCGCCCAAACCCGTTAACTGCGTTAAACCGACCGCAAAGTTTAGCTGGTCGGTGGCGACCCTGCGGCCCCCGCCAAGCTCAACGACTGTCATACCAACTGCACGCGTATCAATGGCATTAACATAACCCCCAGGGCTCAAGCTAGTATCTTTTACCAACAACGGCTTAACTATCTTCGCCTGAGCCAAATGCGCACCCGGCTTATCGAGCAGGTCCTTTGGCCCGCCTAACAGGGCGACCATTTTTGCAAAGCGTTCGGCCGCAGCACCACTTTCAAGCGCCCGGTCAACACGTTGCTCTGCTGCTTCTGTCGTCTGACATAACTTACCTTGTAGCAGCATTTCGACAGCAAGCGCTTTAGTCACTTGATGAAGACGTGAATCGCGATGTGCACCGGTTAAGTAATCAATCGCCAGATTAACTTCGACGGCATTACCGGCCGCACTTGCCAACGGCTCATTCATATCGGTAATAATAGCTGAGGTGCTAACTCCTACGCGATTAGCGACAGAGGTAATGCTCTTCGCCAACTCAACAGCCTGGGCGTGTTCAGCCATAAACGCGCCAGAGCCGGTTTTTACGTCAAGCACTAAGCCATCCAGGCCTTCGGCCAGTTTTTTCGCCAGAATCGAAGCGGTAATTAGCGGCACGGATTCAACCGTGGCGGTAATATCACGCGTCGCATAAAAGCGCTGATCCGCCGGTGCCAGCCGGCCCGTTTGGCCAATGATGGCAACGCCCGCTTCTTTGACCGTGCGCGCAAACAACGCATTGTCCGGCTTAGTCTGGTAGCCGGGGATGGCATCAAATTTGTCCAGTGTACCGCCGGTGTGACCCAGTCCGCGCCCGGAAATCATCGGTACGTAGCCGCCACAGGCAGCAACAATGGGCCCCAACATCAGGCTAACCACATCGCCAACACCACCGGTGGAGTGTTTGTCCAGTACCGGGCCGTCGAGCGCAGCAGACTGCCAGTCCATAACGTCACCTGAATCACGCATGGCCAGCGTTAGCGTCGCTTTTTCAGGGTCACTCATGCCCTGAAAATAAATCGCCATTGCCATCGCGGCAATTTGCCCTTCGCTAACTGATTCGTCCGTAATCCCCCGAACGAAGGCGTTAATTTGCTCCTCGCTAAGCTGTTTACCGTCACGTTTGCTGCGGATGGCTTCCTGCGCTAAAAACATAAGTTATCCCAATCGTTGCTTAAGATCACTAACCAGGCTACTTGCACCAATACGAAAATGCGATGCGGTTACCCAGTTATTACCCATAATACGTTCAGCCAGCGTAATATAGTTCTCTGCGTCTTCCAACGTACGAATGCCGCCGGCCGCTTTAAAACCACACTCCTGACCGGAGTTTTTAATGGCTGTAAGCATGATTTCAGCGGCTTGTAAGGTCGCGTTTTCAGCCACTTTTCCGGTTGACGTTTTAATAAAATCGGCGCCCCCCTCAATGGACAGCTCGCTTGCTTGTTGAATCAGCGCTGCAGTTTTTAATTCGCCCGATTCAATAATGACTTTTAAATGCGCATTATTGGCACAAACCGTTTTTACTTCTTCAACCAGTTGTTTCGGCAGTTTTGCATCGCCTTGCTGCAAGTTACGGTACGGTAAAACCACGTCAATTTCGTCCGCCCCGACGGCTACAGCCCGCTCTGTTTCGGCCACAGCTCGCGCAATATTGGCATGCCCCTCGGGAAAATTAGTGACCGTTGCCACGGGTAACGACAAACCGCGTGTCGATAACGCTTGTTTGGCCGCCAGGATAAGCTCCGGAAATACACACAGCGCGGCAACCTGGATACCGTGAAAACTTGCGTTATCGGCCAGCTGTTCAATAGATGCCGGCGTATCGTTGTTGTTTAAACTGGTTAAATCAATTAGCGAAGCAACATTAGCGATTTTCTCGCGCATAATCATTCCTTTAAGTTATTCGTTAGGTGCTGTTGCGGCCCAGCGCATCACCAGCGCATCTTCCCGCTGGTTCTCGCCCGGGTAATAATTCGGCCGCCGACCAACCACAGCAAAATTAAGTGACTGATACAGCCCAATGGCAACCGCATTTGATTGTCTGACTTCAAGGAATACCATCAGCGATTGCTGCCGGGCGTAGTTCAACACGTCTTCGAGCAGGCGTTTACCATAACCACTGCCCTGCGCAGACGGCGTTACGGCAATATTGTGCAAGGTTAATTCGTCCGCAATTTGCTGGCATATGCTAAACCCCTGCGGTTGTTGGTTAGCAATTAGCTGACGCCAACGGTAACCCGGGCCAATACTTTGCATAAATACGGACTCTGACCAGGGTATCGCATGTGCTTGCCGCTCAATCTGATATAAATCAGCATTGGGGCTGCCATCCACAATCGAATAAAACTGGCTCATGCCATAATCAACCAAGGGCTTGCAGTTGCTGCCATAGCTGCCGTTTGCCGGCTGCTGAGCTTAATTGTTGCTCTAATTGCTCATAGCCGAGCACCACCGCGTCGCTCGCCGCTGCTTTGACCGCTACCGGCTGGCTATCCCAAATCAGACAAAGGTCACGCAGCCATCGCGGAGTTTCTATCGATAACGGCGCAGTAGACTGTAAATAAATAGGGCCAATGCGATAACAAAACGAAGCACAGGTGGACGAATCCGAGCTCAGCTCAGATGATTTATTTAAACTGTAAGCCGTGATTCCGAGTGCTTGCAGTACTTGTTGCTGCTGTTTTCGCCATCGTGCCTGCATAAGGTAATGCCATCGTTTATCTAAGAAAGAGTAATAAGTGTAAACGAAGCGGATTGCGAGTGCTAGCGAGGAAAATTGGCAGGGGCGGAGGGATTCGAACCCCCAACCGTCGGTTTTGGAGACCGCTGTTCTGCCGTTGGAACTACGCCCCTGCATCAGGACTCCGAATTATACCGAGCTGACGCCCTTGCGCAACCAGAAACTGCGCTTTTACCTTCTGACTGCGGATAAAATAGGCAATTAAGCTTGTTCAACCTCAAAAAGTGCCTCATGCACCTCAGTCACAATGGCGTCTACTTCTACTTCATCCAGCCCGAAATGCGTGAGCACAGCATCTTCAACCTGCTCCCATTCTGCCTTGCCCGCCAGACTCCTGGTGCGTAGATCGACCGCATATTTCGCTAATTTAGCGACCGACAGTAAATCAATAGCCAGAGGATGAAGCTCAGAATCAGGACCCATTACCGAACTATCGTCATAGAGATAATAAATAGCTTCGACTAATAAATTGGGTAGTTTCCATTGTTGTGCTAACAGCGCGCCAATGGTGGTATGTGTAGTCTCGAACTGTTGTTGCTCTTCGGCTTGCAAGTCGTACCATGAATTAGTATCGGCGCGACGTACAAAATCGCTGTAGGCAGAAAATTGCTCCAGCATTACCGGTATACCGCTATTTTGGAACAACCCCAGCATGTAAGCGTGGTCTTTCAATTGCGGTCTGCCCAACGCATCAGACACGAGCGCGCAGGCACCTGCAACCCACTCGTTGTAACGCCAGAATTCCGATAAATCAAAGTCGCTGTCTAGCGCGCGCTTTAGTGCAACAGCCCTGACAATGGGAAAAACTCGCCTGAACCCCAGCGTCATTACCGCTTGTTGTATCGAGTCTATCGCATATCGGCGACGATAAGCGGCGGAATTAACCACTTGCAGTACCGCTGCTGCAATACTGACATCGGCAGCTATCGCTTCGGCAATGACACTAACATCCGGATGTTCTTTTTTTGCTTCCGCACTAACCGACAATAATGTCTGTGGTCGCGGTGGGATATTGACGTTCTGTAATAGCTTTTTTTCGTTAGTGGTGATAACAATCGCCATGAAAAATTCCCTGTGACAACAATTTTACTTTTTACCCCGCCTCATGCGACTATGAGCTTAAGCTTTGGAGACGTAAACGCTATGATAGCACTGGCCAGACGATTAACACTTGGGTTAATCCCCGCTTTGTTGTTAATAACCCTCTCACTGTCAGTATCTGCTAGTGCATCAACCCGTGTTGATGTCCGTATCAGTGGTGTCGAAGGCGAACTGCTTAATAATGTCAAAGCGTACTTACAGATCGCTAATTTAGACAGTAACAGAGACTATGTAAACTACCAAATTCGTTACTTGCACCGTCAGGCAGCAAAAGAAATAAAACAAGCTTTGCAGCCGTTTGGGTATTACAGTGTCGGCGTAAGTAGTGAATTGCAGTCAATCGAAGCAGGTGCATGGCGCGCCGACTATAAGATTACCTTAAATGACCCGGTGCGGGTGACGCAAAATCAATGGCGTATTATTGGCGAAGGTGCGGAGCATTCAGCACTGACTCAAGTGATAGAAAAGTCCCCGCTACAGCAAGGTGATCGCTTTGTCCATAGCCGCTACGATTCACTGAAGTCAGCACTCCTGAGCCAGGCTATTCAGTTGGGCTATCAGGATGCCAGTTTCAAGCATTCAACAGTCACCGTCGACACTGAAACTTTAGAAGCCGAGGTTGATGTCAGGTTTGATACAGGCCCGCGCTATTACGTTGGTGAGTTAACGGTAACAGACAGCCATTTAAACGCAGATTTACTAAAACGCTATGCTCGCTTTAAACCGGGCGATCCTTTTTTGAATTCAAGTTTAAGCCGGTTGCAAGTTGATTTATCCAACAGTGATTATTTCTCGCAGGTTACTGTTAGTGGCGACTGGCAACAAGCCAATGATGATCAACAAGTGCCGGTTAGCGTTGCCACAGAGCCTAACGAACGCACACAGTATCGCTTTGGTGTTGGTTATGGCACGGATACCGGCGCTCGTGTTACCGCCGGTATCGAACGCCGCTGGGTTAACGACTATGGACATCAGTTTCGTTCGCTGGTACAGCTTGCACAATACGAAAGCCAGGCGACCGCCGTTTATCAAATTCCGGGCTTAAAGCCACAATCTGATTACCGGCAATACCGCGCGGAAGTTGGCGACCGCGAAAACGACAGCCTCGATAGCAGGCTCTACAAAGTAGCGGCTGTTGACGTGTTCAGTTATGACAGGTGGCAACGAGAATATCGGCTGAGTTTGTTGCGCGAAGATTTTACCCTTGGCGAGCAACGCACTCAGTCTAACTTTTTGGTTCCGGCACTCGAGTGGCGCTATCTACAAGCCGATGATCGTATTAACGTAAACAATGGCTGGCGGTTAGCGCTGGGGTTGCGCGGTGCCAGCGAATCGATGTTGTCAGAAACCGATGTTATTCAGGGCTATGCCGAACTTAAATCAGCGTGGTCACTCGGGTCTCGGTGGCGGCTGCTGAACCGTATCGAAATCGGTGCCTCTTACACTGATGCTTTCGAGCTGTTACCGCCGACACTCCGATTCTTTGCCGGTGGCGACAATAGTGTGCGCGGTTATGCCTATGAACAACTCGGTCCAAAAGACGAAACCGGAGCCGTTATTGGGGGCAAATATCTAGCCGTGGCCAGTGCCGAATTGGACTATCAATTTGCCAGCAATTGGCGGGTTGCGATATTTACCGATGTAGGTAACACCATGATTGAGCCTAATAAAGCTTTAAAACAGTCGGTTGGCTTAGGCTTTCGGTGGATATCTCCGGTTGGTGCTATCCGTCTTGATTTTGCCCAGGCGATCGATGAACCGGGCAACCCATGGCGCATTCACTTTACCTTAGGCCCTGATCTATGAGTTTCTATCGCCTGTTCGCATACGTTATCCTAAGCTTGGCAGTGTTACTATTTATTGTTTTGCCGAGCGTATTGTTGGGGCTAATTTATAGCTCCTCCGGCAGTCAATGGCTGGTCAATACGGCAAAAACGTGGTTACCCGAAACAGTCAACTTTTCGCGTTTTGACGGGCGCTTGGCCGACCGCTTTGCGTTTGACCAATTACGGATCGACAGCGCCGTTTTTTCGGCCTCTTTTGACTCCGTTAGCGTAGCCTGGCAGCCATGGTCGTTATTAGACTCCAGCTTGGTTATTGAAAACCTGACGCTGGGTAGTGGTGAAATTAGAATCAGGCAGGGACAGACAGCTGCCGATGACAATTCTCCATCATCGCTTGATTCAATATCGACATCATTACCAATCGCTATTGATTTGAAGGCGTTTGAACTCCGTCAAAGCTGGTTTTTTATTAATCAATTGCCACAGCAGCAGTTAGCCGCAACAGCCAGTTTAAAGGTATCCCAAACTGGCCAACTGACGCTGCGTTCATTTCAGCTGCAACATCAATATGCGTCAATAAGTGCTGAGGCGCAGGCTGACTTAAGCTTTCCGTTTAAACACCAGTTAAACACGTCGCTGACGTTGCACTCGCCAGACTACCCCGGCACCCGACTTAAGTTGAATAGCTCGGGCGACATGAAAAACCTGCAAGGCCAGTTTGACGTGCGTGACAGTGCTAACATCAATGGCAGTTTTAGCCTTAAAGATGTATTGCAAAAGGCTAGCTGGCAAGCTGACTTGTCGATTAACGACACCACACTTAATGACTGGCTCTCGGCCTTCGCTATTAACGGCCTTGAACCGTTACGCTTAGATGGTAACGTCAACTTAACGGGAGATGCTGCGCAACGCGTGCAAATAATACCGGATCTGGACGTTGTTTATGCGACGCAAGACGCAACGATGACCGGTAACATCACACTTGAAGGCCAGCAGCTGACGTTGAAATCAGTCACTTTGGCTTCGCCCGAGCGCGGCGAGCTATCCATTAACGGTCGCGTGGATGATCTTGCCAGCCCTTCTATTGACTTAACTGCATCGCTTAAGCAAGTGCTGTATGAGCAAACTCAAACTACCGGTAAGATTGCTTTAACGGGCCCGTTAGATCGGCTCGAAATCTCCACTTCTACAGAAACACAGATAGAAAAACCACAGTCAGCAACAATCAATGCCAAAACAAAAGCGCTGCTTGAATCTTCACAGCTAACGCTGGAAACAATTCGCATCACGGATACGCTGACAGAAGGTGAAATATCAGGCTCGGCGAAAATTAACTGGCAACAACAAATCCAGGTCAACGCGAACATAAATGGCGAGTTACTTGGCAAGCCATTTTCATTACTGACTGATGTGCAGTACAACACACCCTATGTTGACGTTAGTGCGCTGGAGCTAAACTGGCAAACAGCGCACCTCTCTGCCAAGGGGCGCTTATCTCCGGGCAGCAAAGTCTCAGTTAAGCTCGATATTACCGACTTAGCCGGGTTACCCTTGCCGTTAGATGCTAGTGGAGAGCTAAAACTAAATGCCGACATTGAGGGGGATATCAGCTCGCTATGGCTGGACATGAAGTTAAACAGCAAGCAATTGGTGGTAGCGGATACAGAATTTAGCAATCTGGCCCTACAATTAACTGGTGCGCCTGATAATCATGACTTAACCGCATCGCTAACTGCGTTTGCGACGGATTGGCAATTACGCACTCGTAACAAACTAGCTGACTCAATAGTTTCTATTGAACTGCAAGAGTGGCAAGTTAACCATGAGAGTTTAGAGCCTTTTAGTCTTAACCAGGCAACAGCAATCCGTTATAACTGGCAACGCAGCAACTTGAATATAAGTGATTTATGTTTACAACAAGCTGCCGAAAACGGCGCAGTCTGTGTCGCTGCTCAATCAGATAATGGCGCGACCGAACTGACATCGACTATTAATGGCTTGAATTTAAGCTTGTTAAATCCTTTTATCTCAAATGCCCCGGTGACTATTGACGGAAGATTAACAGCTGACTCAACGGCGAGTTGGAATTGGCAGAACAGTAAGCTCAACAGCGCTGATGTAGATATCTCGGTAGAGAAGTTGCAACTCAGTGGGTTGGACGAATCGATTACGTTTGATGAGTTCTCGGCAAGTTTAGCGCCTAACGAAGATCGCTTCGAAGCCAGGTTACTAGCAACAGCTAACGAAATTGACTTCAACACCGAAGGAGTCTTGCAGTTAGACAGCCTTTCCGCAGGCAGCTCGTTAACAGGTAGCCTTGAATCACGCCTCGGCGATCTTGGGCTGTTAGAGGTACTCAGCCCGGCGATTGCCTCTGCTAAAGGTGACATCAAGGCTAGCCTGGGCCTGTCCGGGACACTTAATTCGATCCAGGTAATGCCGAATATTAACGCTAATATCAATGAGCTCGTGTTGGCAGAAACTGCTACTGCTATCAGTGACACACAAATTTCGCTTGCCGCTACTGACGCGTCAAATAACACGTTCCGCTTGGATGCCGATGGCATGGTCGGTAGCGGGGAATTCAATTTGAGCGGTGAGTTCGATGTAAACTCACAGCAACTCAAGGCGCAGTTAAATGGTCAGCAGCTACAACTTATTGATACACCCAAACTAGCGGTAACTGTTACTCCAGACATAAAGGTAACGTTAAAGGATAACAGACTATCGGTTACTGGTGATGTTATCGTTCCAGAGGCTGAAATAACCCCACCACAACTATCAAATGTACAACGATCTTCCTCGGATGTGGTGATAAAACAACAACAGCAGCCTAAAGGCAGGGCTCTGGAAACCTTCGCTGATATTTCTTTAACCCTCGGCGATAAGGTTAATGTCGATGCGTACGGCTTTCAGGGCCAGTTGCAGGGCAAGTTGAATATCAAACAAAATAATACCGGTGTTGCTCGAGGAGAGGGTGAAATTGGTGTTAAAGCCGGTACCTATGAAGTTTACGGGCAAGAGCTCATTATTGAGCGTGGCCAGTTGGTTTATAATGGCGGGCCTATCGGAAATCCAAGTTTAAATTTGCAGGTGATTCGCAACTTACCCAAGACAACAGGCAACCCCGAGCGGGTTGGAGCTCGAGTTCAGGGAACCCTGCAGGAACCAACGCTTGATTTATTTTCCAATCCGCCGATGCCGGATGCGTCGGTTTTATCGTACCTTATGTTTGGGCGTGCGCCCAACTCGCCATCTGAGTCCAGTAATCTTGAGTTGCAAGCTGCGCTGTTATTGACTGGCGATATGACCGATTCATTTACTCAGGGTCTAAAAGATACTTTCGGTTTTGACGAGGTCGCAATTGACTCAGCGACCAGTGATGTTAACGATACGTCGCTATACATCGGTAAATACCTTACTCCACGTCTTTATATTAAGTACGGTATTGGTCTTGTTGAGTCGACATCCTCGTTTTTCTTGCGATACCAATTGACCGACCATCTCTGGCTTGAATCGACGTCGTCGACAGAGAGTCAGGGCGGCGACCTCATCTACAGTATAGAAAAGTAATATTCGCGCAGGCTTAAAACGAGAAGCTATCAGGCAATAGTTCACCCACTGACCATGTTTTTTGACTAGTTTTGTTTGTCGAAATAAACACCGTGTCTTGGCTACAAAATTCGGCAATAACCTGGCGACAGGCACCACACGGACTGTGCATTTCGTCTGTTGGTGTGTAAATAGCGATGTGTTTGATAGAGCTCGGCGCAATGCCTTCTGCAATAGCGCGATAGATTGCGGTGCGTTCAGCACAATTAGAAAGTCCAAACGAAACATTTTCTACGTTGCAGCCGGTGATTATCTCGCCGTTGTCTGTTTCTATCGCAGCACCAACCTTAAATTTGCTATAAGGCGCATAGGCGTTTTCGGCCGCGCGCTTTGCCGCATCCAGTAATGTTGTCTTACTCATTCAAACATCTCTTAAAATTAATGGCAGACAATACTAACCGTACAACAGCAGAATTTAAAGCAGCCAATTCGATTAATGAAGGTTCAATCGAGTTCATATCATAAATAACCACCGGCTTAGCGGCGCAGCCGCGTGACGGTGGCGGTAAAAAAAAAGCCCCAAGCGTTAGCTTGGGGCTTTCTCTAATTTGAAGTCTGGCGCCGCCGCAGGCGCTCGCAGAGCTCGCACCGTTCAAGCGGCGTCTTGCCACATTGGTGGCAAGCCGAATTCCCGCTTTCACCCTACTCTCTCGTAGGACACCACCAGAAAATAAAAAACCCCAGCCGATTGGCTGGGGTTGTTTTATTTGAAGTCTGGCGGTGTCCTACTCTCACATGGGGAAGCCCCACACTACCATCGGCGCTGGTATGTTTCACTGCTGGGTTCGGAATGGAGCCAGGTGGTGCCATACCGCTATGGCCGCCAGACAAAAACTGTTGTAACAACTGAAAGGCTGATTGTGATGCCACTCTTGTCGCGTCAGGACGCGACCTACCTTGGTAAAGGTTATCAACTTGTGCTTAACGACACCAAACACCTTGGGTGTTGTATGGTTAAGTCTCACGGGCAATTAGTACGGGTTAGCTCAACGCATTACTACGCTTCCACATCCCGCCTATCAACGTTGTCGTCTTCAACAACCCTTCAGAGCACTTAAAGTGCTAGTGAGAGCTTATCTTGAGGCTCGCTTCCCGCTTAGATGCTTTCAGCGGTTATCGATTCCGAACGTAGCTACCGGGCAGTGCCATTGGCATGACAACCCGAACACCAGCGGTTCGTCCACTCCGGTCCTCTCGTACTAGGAGCAGCCCCTCTCAACTCTCAAACGCCCACGGCAGATAGGGACCGAACTGTCTCACGACGTTCTAAACCCAGCTCGCGTACCACTTTAAATGGCGAACAGCCATACCCTTGGGACCGACTTCAGCCCCAGGAT
>Ga0208813_1001322_pt1 | contig 13617 bp, 14 predicted proteins | sample MalvireepMed_904_FD_184250 | JGI IMG/M metagenome (GOLD analysis project Ga0208813, IMG submission 184250) | Marine viral communities from the Global Malaspina Expedition - Malaspina viral metaG DeepMed_904 (SPAdes) (version 2) | ecosystem: Environmental > Aquatic > Marine > Oceanic | place... | reverse complement strand
CTCACGCGTTACTCACCCGTCCGCCGCTCGACGCCTCCTAGCAAGCTAGGATCGTTTCCGCTCGACTTGCATGTGTTAGGCCTGCCGCCAGCGTTCAATCTGAGCCATGATCAAACTCTTCAGTTCAGAAAAGCGTTTAAAGTGCCTGCGCACTTAATACATGCTCAGCTCGAAACAAATTCAACTAGGTTGACTTGTTCAAAGCCGATATCTTTTTGAGATACCTACTCCAAACAGGTCCCACACGTTTGCTTGCCTGATTGTTAAAGAGCTGCGGGGTCGGCGTCGTTGATGTCGCCCCGTCGAGGAATGCGCATTCTACGGATCGGGCCTTTCCTGTCAAACCTTTTTTGGCGGATTCCTCGAAATTCTTCGCGGTCGGCCAATTTTCATTCAAATCCAGGCCTTAGGGCCCGATTGCTAGCGAATCGTGACCCGCGCGATCTTCTTCTTGCCCGCCTGGATCACCGCGCTTTCACCACGGGCGAAGGTGCGCTCCTCGGTGAGCTGCTGGCCGTCCACGTACACCGCGCCACGCCCGAATACGTCCTTGGCGGCTTTACCATTCTGGGCCAGACCGGCAAGGCGGAGCAACGGCACCACGTGCACCTCGTCGCCCTCCTCCAGGACCACCTCCACTTCCGGGACGTTGTCGGGTATCGCCCCCAGGGAGGTCAGATTGCCCGCCGAGGAAGGCGCCGCCTGGGCGGCCGCCTCGCCGTGGAAGCGGGTCACCATCTCCAACGCGAACGCTTTTTTGGCCTCCTGCGGGCTGCCCAGCCGCGCCGCTTCCGCCTTGCGCTCTTCCAGAGCCTCATTGGAGAGACCACTGAGCAATTCATAGTAGCGCCAGGACATATCGTCGGGGATCGACAGCAGCTTGCGGTACATCTCCCCGGGGGCGTCGTTAACGCCGACATAATTCTTCAGCGACTTGGACATCTTCTGGACCCCGTCCAGCCCCTCCAGAATCGGCATGGTCAGGCAGATCTGCGGCGCCTGCCCGTAGGCCTTCTGCAGGGTACGCCCCATCAGCAGGTTGAACTTCTGATCGGTGCCGCCCAGCTCCACGTCCGCCTCCATGGCCACCGAATCGTAGCCCTGCACCAGCGGATACAGGAACTCGTGCACCGCGATCGGCTGATTGGCCCGGTAGCGCTTGTCGAAGTCGTCGCGCTCGAGCATGCGCGCCACCGTGTACTGGCTGGCCAGCTTGATCATGCCGGCGGCGCCCACCTGATTCATCCAGGTGGAGTTAAACACCACCTCGGTCTTTTCCGGGTCCAGGATCTTGAACACCTGCTCTTTATAGGTTTCCGCGTTGCGCTTGATCTCTTCGGGGGTGAGCGGCGGGCGCGTGGCGCTCTTGCCGGTGGGGTCACCGATCATGCCAGTGAAATCGCCGATCAGGAACATCACATGGTGGCCCAGCTCCTGGAACTGGCGCAGCTTGTTGATCAGAACCGTATGACCCAGGTGCAGATCCGGGGCGGTGGGATCAAAGCCCGCCTTGACTCTCAAAGGGCGGCCGCTGGCGATGCGCTCGCGCAATTCGTCTTCCTGAATGATCTCATCCGCGCCACGGCGCAGCAGCGCCAGCTGTTCGTCCACCTTGATCATCATCACCTCATTCACGGCCCGGGAATGGCCGGACCCAGCCTGTTTTAGGAACTTGCCCCGGCGGCACCGGTCTCAAACGCCAACCCGCCGACCACATCTCACCCTGAAAAGCGCGCCATTGTAGCACTTGAAGCGGGTTGTAGAAGGCGGGTATCTTTGCTGCAACTAAATGAACGCCCTCGGCGGCGCACCTCAGAGCGTAGTAAAAGCATGAGTATTAAATTATCCGCCCTCGGCCGTGCCGCGCGCCGTTTCCCCCGCACCCATCTGATCCTCTCCGGGGCGCTGGTGATCACGGTGGGGTTGATCGCCCTGACCCCGGAATCCGGAGAATCCCGCCCGGAACGTCTGCAGACGCTGGAGCTGCCCAAGCCGTCGGCCAGCGAGGAACTGGTCCGCCAGGAAAGCGCCCAGCCGGTCGCCGACGTCGGCGCGCCGGCGGAGACGCCCGACGAGGAGCAATGGATCAAGATCACCGTGGCGTCCGGCGACACCCTGTCCGGGCTGCTGCAGTCGCGCGGCGTCAGCGCGGCGCAGGTGCACCGCCTGGTTACCGGTGACGAGCGCCTGGCCGAGCTGGCCACCATCCGCCCCGGGGATTCCCTCAATATTTCCGTGGACGAAGCGGGCGAGCTGACCTCACTGCGCTACAGCCCGTCCCGGGTGGAAACCGTGGAAGCCACCCTGGAAGACGGCAACTGGCGGGTGGAGAACGTGGTGCGCGAGTATCAGCGCCGCACCCGCTTCGCCGAGGCCACCATCGACAACTCGCTGTTCCTGGCCGGCCACGCCGCCGGCATGAGCGACAACCTGACCATGCAGCTGGCCAATATCTTCGGCTGGGACATCGACTTCGTGCTCGACATCCGCAACGGCGACCGCTTCCGGGTGCTGTACGAGGAACTGTATCTGGACGGCGAGAAGGTCGGCGAAGGCGAAATCATCGCCGCGGAATTCTGGAACCAGGGCCGCCACCTCACCGCCTACCGCTACCGGACCCGCGACGGCGACGTGTCCTACTTCGACAGCGACGGCAATTCCATGCGCAAGGAGTTCATCCGCACCCCGGTGGCCTTCTCGCGCATCAGCTCGCGCTTCAGCACCGGCCGCAAGCATCCGATTCTGAACAAAGTGCGCGCCCATAACGGCATCGACTACGCCGCCCCCAGCGGCACCCCGATCAAAGCCGCGGGCAAGGGCAAGGTGATCTTCGCCGGGGTCAAGGGCGGCTATGGCAACGTTCTGATTCTCAAGCACGGCCAGCGCTACTCCACGCTGTACGCCCATATGCGCGGTTTCGCCAAGGGCATTCGCGTCGGCAGCCGGGTGAAGCAAAGCCAGACCATCGGCTATGTGGGCGCCTCCGGCCTGGCCACCGGCCCGCACCTGCATTACGAGTTCCGCATCGACGGCGTGCACCGCAACCCGCAGACCGTGCCGCTGCCCAAGGCCAGCGGCATCGCCAGCAATGAGAAACCCCAGTTCCGCGTTCAGAGCAGCCGCCTGGCGGCGCAAATGACGATGTTCGCGGAGGCCGCCACCCTGGCCAGCAGCAATGTCTTCTGATTCGCTGTTCGTCGGTCTGATGACCGGCACCAGCCTGGACGGCGTGGACGCCGTCCTGGCCAGCGTCACCCACGCCGGCACCCGGGTGCTGGCCCACCACGGCAGCGACCTTCCCGCCGCCCTTCGCGCGGACCTGCAGCGGCTGTGCCGCCCCGGCGATGATGAAATCGACCGGGCCGGGGCCTGCCACCGGGCCCTGGGCGAACACTACGCAAGCGCCGTTGCCGCCCTGCTCAACGAGGCGGACGTGCCGGCGGACGCCGTCACCGCCATCGGCTGCCACGGCCAGACCGTGCGGCACCGCCCCGGCGGCGCCGGGTTCAGCGTGCAGCTCGGATGCCCGGACACCCTGGCGGTCGGAGCCGGCCTGCCGGTGGTCAGCAATTTCCGCAACAAGGACATGGTGCTCGGCGGCCAGGGCGCGCCCCTGGCGCCGCGCTTTCACGAGCACGCCTTCGGTGATCCGCACGAGCGCCGGGTAGTCCTCAATCTGGGCGGCATCGCCAACGTCTCGCTGCTGGACAAAGGCGAATTGATCGGCGGTTTCGACACCGGCCCCGCCAATACCCTGCTGGACCAGTGGCACCGGCGGCATCGCGGCGGCGATTACGACCCACAGGGCGACTGGGCCGCCGGCGGCGACGTTATTCCGGCCCTGCTCGACAGCCTGCTCGGCGACCCCTATTTCCACCGCCCGCCGCCCAAGAGCACCGGCCGGGAATACTTCCACCAGGATTGGCTCGCCCCCCATCTGACTGCCGCCATGGCCCCCCGGGACGTGCAGGCCACCCTCGCGGAGCTGACCGCCCGCACCGTCGCCGAGGCGATCAGCGGGTTCAACGCCGACCGTCTGCTGGTCTGCGGTGGCGGCGTGCACAACCGGGATCTTCTCAACCGGCTTACCCGGCATTGCGGGCTGCCGGCGGGCAGCACGGAAGACGTCGGTGTCGCACCGGACTGGGTGGAAGCGGCCGCCTTCGCCTGGCTGGCCTGGGCGTTCTGGGAACGGGTGCCGGGCAACGCACCGCAAGTGACCGGCGCCGGCCGGCCGGCGGTGCTCGGCCATCTGAGCCTGCCCTGAAACCGGGCGGGGATTATACGAAGAGCGAGCCGATCATCGCGCAACTGGTGCCGAGCAAGGCACCGGCGGCGATATCCGACGGGTAGTGAACGCCGAGCAACACCCGCGACAACCCCACCAACAGAGCGAACGCCAGCGCCAGCGTCGCCACCACCGGATAAAAGATACCCAGCAGCGTCGCCATCACGAAGGCCGCGGCGGTGTGACCGGAAGGGAAGCTGAAACGGCCCGCGGGCTTGATGAAAGCGCACAGCGCCATCTCGGAATCGGCGGGCCTTGGGCGTTTGATAAGGTTCTTGAGCACCATGAAGGCCGGCACTTCAAGGCCGTAGGCCACCGCCGCCGCCAGGGCGAAGCGGGTGCCGTCCTCGGGATCGACCAGCCAGAGCATCGCGACCAGCGCCGCGTAGAAGGGGCCGTCACCGAACCGGGAGATGGCCCTGGCCATGCGGGCGCGGCTGGCGGCGCGGGGCTGGGCCAGCAACCAGCACATGGCGCGGGTATCCGCGGCCGTCATTCTTTGGATGGAAGGTCTCTGTATCGTCATGCCTACAGCCTCCATGCTGCTCAAGACAATATTCTGATACTTTAATGACCGTTAAATGACAGTGTCGGGCCGGCTCACACCGAGAACGACGAACCGCAGCCGCAGGTGGTGGCCGCGTTGGGATTGTTGACGATAAACCGCGAGCCCATCAGGCCCTGCTCGTAGTCCACCTGGGAGCCGTCCAGATACTGGATGCTCATGGCGTCCACCAGCAGGGTCACGTCTTCACGGGCCACGGCCGTATCGTCCTCGTTCACCGCTTCATCAAAGGTGAAGCCATAGGAAAACCCCGCGCAGCCGCCGCCGGTGATGTACACCCGCAGTTTCAGCTCGGGGTTGCCTTCGTCGTCACGGAGCTCGCGCACCTTGGCGGCGGCCCGTTCGGTCAGGATTATGGGTCCGGATTCGCTCATGTCACTCAATGCCGTTATCACATCGCCATAGTCCAGTACCCGACTATTGCAGTCAAGTATTCTCGGGCCGGGCGTCCGCCTCCGCGGGGTCCGCATCCGGCCGGCCGCCGGGCTTCTCGGGCGCCGGCAGGTTGCGGCGCTCTTCATCCAGCCGCACCAGCTTGCCGTTCACCCGCGCCCCCATCAGCATCTCGATCATCACGTAGAAGACATTGCCTTCCACCTGGGCCTTGCTGGCCAGCTCCAGATGCTCGGTGGCGTTCACGTCGCCTTCCACCCGGCCGTTGATGGTGATTCTCGGCACGCGGATCTCGCCACGCACCACGCCGCTCTCGCCGATCACCAGCTGCCCGCCGTCTTCACCGACGGTGATGTTACCGTCCACTTCGCCCTGGACGTGCAGCCCCCCGTTGAACTCAATATCGCCCACGATGCGGGCACTGGGAGCGATCAGGGTGTGATCGCGGAAATTTTGCTGACCACCCGTGCTCTTCTTGTCTCGCCCAATCACCTGTCGTCTCCTGCCTGATTATTCGATACGCCATCACCAAGGAAGGCTCTGAACCACCTCCGCGCGACGCGGCGCGGTGGCTGTCGCGGTCATCTCCAAAGCGTCGACGCGCATGCCCTCGGGCACCGTCAGCGTACCGGAAAGCTCCTGGAAGTACCGGAAACGGAATCGCAAATCGCTGTTTTCCCCCAACAGCTCACCGCCGTCCAGCGTTACCGGCTCGCCGTCACGGGAGCCCTTCAGCGCGAAGCTCACCGTGCCCGACAAGTATCCCCGGTTATCACCGGACTGAACCAGTATCAAACGGTAACGGAAGCGCCGTTCCCCGTTCTCCGGGGTCACCTCGAACTTCTCCACCTGCATGGGCGCGTCGGACGCCCCCGGGGACATCACGTTTTTGTAGAACGCCACCGCCTCTTCCAGTTCCGCGCTCTGGTCACGCAGGCCACGAATCTCCTGGCGCAACTGCTCGCGGGCCTGGTCGGCCACCTCCACCTCCGCCCGGTAACGGGCCAGATCGTGGCGCACGGTGCGTAACTCCTGGCGGGCGTCGCGTAGTTCCGCGCGCAGCTCGCTGTTCTTCATGTTGCTGTCCAGGGCGCCGCTCTGGCCCAGCCAGGAGCCCGCCAGAAACGCCACGATCACCGCCACCAGCGCGGCCACCGTGAGCAGCACGCGGGTGCGCCGACGGTGCGACGGGCTCACCGGAACCAGAATGACATCGTCGACGCCCGCTCTGGGCCGGCTGCCCGTGGCCATCAGGGCAGCAACGCGGGGAGATCAATGCCGGCCGTCTCTTCAAGGCCGAACATGATGTTCATGCATTGAATCGCCTGGCCGGACGCGCCCTTGACCAGGTTATCAATCACCGACAACACCACCAGGACGTCGCCGTCCCCGGGCCGGTGGATCGCCAGCCGGCAATGGTTGGAGCCTTTCACGAAACGGGTCTCCGGATGGCTGCCCTGGGGCATCACATCGACGAAGGGTTCGTCGGCGTAGCGCGCCTCGAAGGCCGCCTGCACCTGATCCAGCGCCGGGGTGTCGCCGTTGACGGTGGCGTACAGGCTGGCGTGAATGCCGCGCACCATGGGGACCAGATGGGGCACGAAGGTGACCGACACCGGCCCGCCGGCGATGTCACCCAGACCCTGCTCGATTTCCGGCAGATGCCGGTGCCCGCCGGCGCCGTAGGCCTTGAAGCTCTCCGACGCCTCCGCCAGCAACATCGGCACCTTGGCGCCGCGTCCGGCGCCGCTGGCGCCGCTGGCGGCACTGGCGATCAGTTGCTCCGGGCGCACCCAGCCGCGCTCCAGCAACGGCAGGTAGCCAAGCTGAATGGAGGTGGGGTAACAGCCGGCACAGGCCACCAGCCGGGCACCGCGAATGCGTTCCCGGTTCACTTCCGGCAGCCCGTAGACCGCCTGATCCAGCAGTTCCGGACAGGCATGGGGCTCGCCGTACCACTGGCTCCAGACGTCGGCGTCGCGGAGACGGAAATCCGCCGACAGGTCCACCACCCGGGTGCCGGCGGCCAGCAGTTCCGGCACCAGCCGCATGGCCACATTGTGTGGCGTGGCGAAGAACACCACGTCACAGGCCGCCAGCGCGGCCACGTCCGGCTCCTCGAACTTGAGGTCGGTGTAGCCGCGCAGGGTCGGGTAGAGATCACTGACCTTCAGCCCCTGCTCGCTGCGCGAGGTAATGGTTTCCAGGCGCACCAGCGGATGCCGCACCAGCAGGCGCAGCAGCTCCACACCGGTATACCCGGTGCCGCCGACAATGCCGACTTTCAAAGGGTTGGCCGCGTCGACCTGGGTCATACCATTACTCCCGTTACTACTTTCCATCAAAGGAACCGCATGATAGGCACCACCGCCATGGGCGGCAACTTCATTGGCCGCCGCCGCGGCCCCGTTCGTCCGCCGGGCCGCTCTCGGTACTGACAACCCGCGCCCGATCCAGGGCCATGCCCTCGCCTTCCTGCAGCCGTTCCGCCAGGGAGTCGTAGAGCGGGCGCACCCAGACCAGCTTGGCCACCGCCGCCGCCACGAACGCGCCGGCCATCAGCGGCAGCAGGATGTCGTGGCGGTTACCGGTGAGCTCCATGACGATCACAAAGGAGGTGATCGGCCGCTGGATCACTCCGGCCAGAAAGGCCGCCATCGCCACCAGGGTAACGCCCACCACCGAGGAGTCGGGAAACAACCCGCTGATTACATTGCCGACGCCGGCGCCGGCGGCCAGGCTGGGCGAAAACAGCCCGCCGGGAATACCGGTGAAATAGGACACCAGGGTGGCGGCCATCTTGGCGAGCGGAAAACTCCAGTCGCCGTCGGCACCGCCGCTGAGCAGGTGGCGGGCCTGTTCATAGCCGCTGCCGTAGGTCATGCCGCCGGTGAGCAGCCCCAGCAGCACCAGTACCAGCGCGCACAGGAACACCACCCGGTAGGGGTGCTTGCGGCCGTAGGGGGCCAGGAAGCGGCTGCCGGTGATCAGCAGACGACTGAAAGCCCCACCCAGCAAGCCGCACACCAGGCCGGTGACGCCGATGGCGAGCCAGTCCTGGGTGATGTCCAGTGCCCCCTGGGGATGGCCGAAAAAGCTGTAATGCCCGGCGATCACCAGCACCACCACGCCGGACAGGATGATCGCCAGAATCAGGGTGCCGCTGGTGCGCTGTTCGAACGAGCCGGACAGCTCCTCGATCGCGAACACGATACCCGCCAGCGGCGCATTGAAGGCCGCCGATACCCCGGCGGCGCCGCCGGCCACGATCAGGGCGTTGTCCACGTACTTCTGGTGAAGGCGGCCGACCTGCCCCACCGAGTACATCATCGCCGCGCCCATGTGAACACTGGGGCCTTCGCGGCCGATGCTGGCGCCGCACAGCAGCCCCATGCAGGTGAGCGCGAATTTCATCACGATAACGCGGAACGACAGGAAGGTGGGCCGCAGCCAGTGGTAGCGCTGCTTGAGCACCACCAGCACCTGGGGAATACCACTGCCCTGGGACTCGGCGCCGGTGCGGCGCATTACGAACACGGTCGCCAGCATGCCCAGCGGCGTGATCAGTACCGGCCATAACGACGAGTGCCGCTCCAGCTCGGCGAACGCCTCGGCGCACATTTCCGCCACCCAGGCGAACCCCACGGTGACCAGACCGACCATCAGCGCGCCGATCCAGAACACCACCCGCATCTTCCAGTCCTGGAGGGTGCCCAGCTGCCGACGGGACAGACGCCGGGTGCGAAACAGATAGTATCGCAGCAGGCGGCTGGCGCGCGGTGGCTTGGTCACGGCATCCTCTTTTGTGTCAGATCGGCGTCAGCGGCTGGCACCGGGAGTGGCGGAACAGGGTCCGGAAGCGGCCCGCGGCCTCGGCGGCGCGGGACGATACAAGCAAGGCGCTGTAGTATACAGCGGCTAGCGGGTGACACTCCAACGCGGTGCACCCCGACCACCCTGCATACCGGGAGAAAACTCCAATGCTATGGCTGAAAGCGTTCCACCTTATTGCCGTGATTTGCTGGTTCGCGGCGATCTTTTATCTGCCCCGCCTGTTCGTGTACCACGCCATGGCCGAGGACCAGACCAGCCGCGACCGCTTCAAGATCATGGAGCGCAAGCTCTACCGGGGCATCATGAACCCGTCCATGATCGCCACCCTGGTGCTGGGCATCTGGATGCTGGCGCTGAACTGGGACTACTACAAAACCCAGAGCTGGCTGCACGCCAAGATCACGCTGGTGGTACTGCTGATCGGCTACCATCACGTCTGTCTGGCCTATCTGAAGAAGTTCGCCGCCGACGCCAACACCAAGAGCGACAAGTTCTACCGTATCTTTAACGAAGTGCCGGTGTTACTGCTGGTGGCGATTGTTATCCTGGCGGTGGTGAAACCGTTTTGAGCGTATTCAATGAGACCTAATATTCTTGTCATCGCGGGCCACGACCCGTCCGGTGGCGCCGGCATCCACGCCGACATCGAGGCGATCCAAAGCACCGGCGGCTTCGCCAGCACGCTGATCACCGCGCTGACGGTACAAAACAGCCGCAAGGTCAGCAGCTTTCAACTGACCCCGCTGGAGCTTCTTGAACAGCAGGCGGACGCCCTGCTCGCCGATTATGAGTTCCAGGCGGTGAAGATCGGCATGACCGGCTCGGTGGCCACGGTGGAATGGATCGCCCGCCTGCTGGCCCGCCTGCCCGGCGTGCCCGTGGTCCTGGACCCGGTGCTCGCCGCCGAGTCCGGCGGCAGCCTGGCGCAGGGCGACCTCAACGAGGCCCTGATGGACCGGGTCGCCCCACAGGCCACCGTGCTCACGCCCAACCTCCCCGAAGCCGGCCAACTGAGCGGCGAAACAGGGGTGGCCGAGGCGGGCGCCGCGCTCACCCGGCGCTGCGGCCGCGCGGTGCTGGTGACCGGGACCCACGACGACACCGACCAGGTCGCCAACCACCTGTTCCAGGGCGAGCACCACCGCCAATGGGAATGGCCGCGCCTGCCGGAGGTGTACCACGGCTCCGGCTGCTCGCTGGCCTCGGCGATCGCCAGCCTGCTGGCCCGCGGCCTGCCCCTGGAAGACGCCGTCGGCGACGCCCAGGCGTGGCTGCACCGCACCCTGCAGCACGCCTGGCAGCCCGGCGGCGGCCAGTTCGTACCGGACCGGAGCCTGACACCATGAGCCAGCCCCTGCAGGGCCTCTACGCCATCACCGATCCGCAGCTGACGCCCGGCGACCGCGTGCTCAGCGCCGCCGAAGCGGCCCTGCGCGGCGGCGCCACGCTGCTGCAGTACCGCGACAAACCCGCCGACGCCGACACCCGCCGCCACCGGGCCGCACGGCTGGCGCTGCTGTGCAAGGACTACGGCGCGCGCTTTATCGTCAACGACGACGCCGCCCTGGCGGCGGAAGTGGAAGCCGACGGCGTGCACCTGGGCCAGAGCGACGGCGCGGTCGGCCGCGCGCGCATGCTGCTCGGCGACGACAAGCTGATCGGCGTGTCCTGCCATGGTCGTCTTGATCTGGCGCAAAAAGCCGCCGACGAGGGCGCCGACTATCTCGCCCTGGGCCGCTTTTTCGAATCGCGCACCAAGCCGGGCGCGCCGCCCGCGTCCCTGGACACCCTGCGCGAAGCACGCCGCCGCTTCTCCCTGCCGCTGGTGGCGATCGGCGGAGTGAATCCGCATAATGCCCGGCAACTGATCGAGGCCGGCGCCGACCTGGTGGCCGTTATCCACGCCCTGTTCGGCCACGCCGACGACGCCGACGTGGAAGCCGCCGCCAGGCAGCTGCACGCCGCCTTCCCGGCGCCCCCCTTCAAGGAGTCCCAATGAGTCGCAAGCATTCCGAACAACTGTTCCGCCGTGCCCAGAAACACATCCCCGGTGGCGTTAATTCCCCGGTCCGCGCCTTTAAGGGCGTGGGCGGCACACCGGTGTTCTTCCGCCACGCGGAAGGCCCCTATCTGTTCGACGAGGACGACAACCGCTACGTGGATTACGTCGGCTCCTGGGGGCCGATGATCCTCGGCCACAACAACCAGGAAGTGCGCGAAGCGGTGCTCAAGGCGGTGGCCGACGGCCTCAGCTTCGGCGCCCCCACCGCCGCCGAGGTGGACATGGCCGACCTGGTCTGCGAGATGGTGCCGTCCATGGACATGGTGCGCATGGTCAGCTCCGGCACCGAAGCGGTGATGAGCGCGCTGCGCCTGGCGCGCGGCCACACCGGCCGCGACAAGGTGATCAAATTCGAGGGTTGCTACCACGGCCACGTGGACAGCCTGCTGGTGAAAGCCGGCTCCGGCGCGCTGACCCTGGGCACCCCCAGCTCACCGGGCGTGCCCAAGGCGGTAACCGACGACACCCTGACCCTCAACTTCAACGACGCCGGCGGCCTGGCCGAAGTGTTCAAGGCCCAGGGCGACCAGATCGCCGCCGTGATCGTCGAACCGGTGGCCGGCAACATGAACTGCGTGCCGCCCACCCAGGGCTTTCTGGAAGCGCTGCGCGAGCAGTGCGACCAGTACGGCGCGGTGCTGATCTTCGACGAGGTGATGACCGGCTTCCGGGTCGCCCGGGGCGGTGCCCAGGCACGCTACGGCGTGACCCCGGACCTCACCACCCTGGGCAAGATCATTGGTGGCGGCATGCCGGTGGGCGCGCTGGGCGGCAAACGGGAAATCATGGAAAAGCTGTCACCGCTGGGCCCGGTCTATCAGGCCGGCACCCTGTCCGGTAACCCGGTGGCCATGGCCGCCGGCCTGGCGACGCTGAAACAGCTGCGCCGCGACGGCTTCTACGAAGAACTGGAAGCAAAAACCGAACGGCTCACCGCGGGGCTGGCCGAAGCCGCCCGGGGCGCCGGCGTCGGCTTCCACACCACGCAGGCGGGCGGTATGTTCGGCCTGTTCTTTACCGACCAGACCCGCATTAGCCGCTTCGACGAGGTCATGGCCTGCGACCAGCCCCGCTTCAACGGCTTCTTCCACGCCATGCTGGACCGCGGTGTCTATCTGGCGCCCAGCGCTTTCGAAGCCGGCTTCGTGTCAATCACCCACAGCGACGACGACATCGACACCACCATCCAGGCCGCCCGGGACGCGTTCAACACGCTTTAATGGGGCTCAGCGGGCTAGCATGGTGGTAGCTTGTGGGAGATTCTATGGTCCGCGACAAGGCTCATGAGAGCCTTGCGGGGCAATAAGTCTCCTGGTGTTTCATCAAGGCGAAGGCGACGCGGGCGAGCTTGCGAGCCAGGATGACCAGGGCCTGTGTGGTTTTCAGCCCCCGATCCCGATAGCGCTGATAGAAGGCTTTCCAGGTCGGGTGGCGGGCACCGCTCATAGCCGAACAGTGCAACAGGCGGCGTACTTCCGTATCCCCTTGCTTGGTTAATCTGCGCTTGCCCCTCAGCTTACCCGAGTCGCGCACGCGCACATCCAGGCCCAGGAAGGCGACGAAGGCGTCACTGTTCTGGAAGTCGCCTCGCAAGAAGGCCATCACCAGGGCGGTGGCAGTGAGCTCACCGATGCCGTCGACGGCCTGGCAGCGCTGCACCTGATCGCGCAGGCCTGCGGCGTGAACGGCCTCCCTGAGCCGCTTTTGGATCAGGTGGTCGATCCGGTCGATCTGCTTGAGCAAGGTCGCCAGGGCCGTTTTCAGCAACGGCTCCGCGCTCAGGCTCTGGCGCAAGGCGGTGCGGGCCTTGACCAGCGCGGCCCGCCGGCGCAGCAGGCTTTGCAGGGTCCGGTAGGCCTTGGGCGGCGGCGTCCAGCGCCGTAACTCGTCTTTCTCTTTGCGCAGATAGCGCGCCAGCAGCTGGGCGTCGGTCAGGTCGGTCTTGGCCCGGCCGCCGACACCTTCTCGATAGTTCTTGAGCCGATAGCCATCCACCACATAAACGTGGTGTCCCTTGGCGTGGGCCCGTTCGGTAATCTCCATATGGTAGGTGCTGGTCGCCTCGATGGCGATATCGCAGCCCTTGGGCAGACCGGCCAACCACTGGCGGATGGCGGCTGGGGTGTTGTCGACGGCGAGGTGGCGTTTCTCATCGTCGTGCTGGATCACCAACTCTTCTTTGGCGGTGTCGATACCGATGACGGGACGGGTGGCGTGCATTGCCATGATGAGCCCTCTCAGCTAGGTTAATCGTGCTTGTCGGGGCGCACCGTAACGCTGGCTTGTCAGATATCGTCGGTCTGAGTGGTGTCTCAGCCGATGGATTCCTTATCGGCGTTTGAAGGTGCGGGGTGGGGCCATGTCTCCCACAGTCTGTACGCAATGGTCAGAAGCGGACCTGGTCCCTCCACCCCGACAAGTCTCCTTCTTAAGACTTGCCGGGACACCATACAAGCGGGCCCTGCCCGCGAAAGG
>Ga0208813_1001321_pt1 | contig 13636 bp, 9 predicted proteins | sample MalvireepMed_904_FD_184250 | JGI IMG/M metagenome (GOLD analysis project Ga0208813, IMG submission 184250) | Marine viral communities from the Global Malaspina Expedition - Malaspina viral metaG DeepMed_904 (SPAdes) (version 2) | ecosystem: Environmental > Aquatic > Marine > Oceanic | place... | reverse complement strand
GGACCCTGGAGAACAGGACGTTCGACAGGGAGCCCCCAGGGACGGGTTCACGGCGTTCCCGGAAGGGCGTCACCCAGACCTGCGCACCAAATGGAGGGGAAGCGTTCCCGCTAAAGCGCGATGAACCTTTTTTTTGCGACGCTCCACCGCCGATCCACGGTCGGAATATAGCACTTTTTTGCACAATAGCTATTGGCATAGTCGGGTTGAGTGGTGTGGGCCTTCGGGTGGGGTCGCCCGCTTCCGGCTGGCGACGTATAATGCGCGCCCCGAATCCCAGCAGTCAGGAGTGCCCCCATGACGGTGATCCGCCAGGACGATCTGATTCAAAGCGTTGCCGATGCCTTGCAGTATATCTCTTACTACCACCCGGTGGACTTTATCCGCGCGGTGAAGGAAGCCTACGAGCGGGAAGAGAGCAAAGCGGCCAAGGACGCCATGGCGCAGATTCTGGTGAATTCCCGCATGTCCGCCATGGGGCGCCGGCCGATCTGCCAGGACACCGGCATCGTCACCGTGTTCTGCAAGGTGGGCATGAACGTGACGTTCGAGAGCGACATGAGCCTGGACGACATGATCAACGAGGGCGTGCGCCGGGCCTACAACCACCCGGACAACGTGCTGCGCGCCTCGGTGCTGGCGGACCCGGACGGCAAGCGCGCCAACACCAAGGACAACACGCCGGCGGTGATCAACTACTCCATCGTGCCCGGCGACACCGTTGAGATCGACGTGGCGGCCAAGGGCGGCGGCTCCGAGGCGAAGTCCAAGTTCGCCATGCTCAACCCGTCCGATTCGGTGGTCGACTGGGTGCTCGAGCAGGTGCCGAAGATGGGCGCCGGCTGGTGCCCGCCGGGCATGCTCGGCATCGGCATCGGCGGCACCGCCGAGAAGGCCATGCTGATCGCCAAGGAGTCCCTGATGGACCCCATCGACATCCACGAGCTGCAGGCGCGGGGCGCGCAAACCCGTTCCGAGGAACTGCGCCTGGAGCTGTTCGAGAAGGTCAACGCCCTGGGCATCGGCGCCCAGGGCCTGGGCGGCCTGACCACGGTGCTGGACGTGAAGGTGGCGGATTACCCCACCCACGCGGCCAACAAGCCGGTGGCGATCATCCCCAACTGCGCCGCCACCCGCCACGCCCACTTTATCCTCGACGGCACCGGCCCGGCGGATCTCAAGGCTCCGGACCTGGAAGAGTGGCCGGAGATCGCCTGGGGCAACGACGAGGGCGCCAAGCGCGTCAACCTGGACACGGTGACCCCGGAAGAGGTGCGGACCTGGCAGCCCGGCGACACCATCCTGCTGTCCGGCAAGCTGCTCACCGGCCGTGACGCGGCGCATAAGCGCATGGTGGACATGATCTCCAAGGGCGAGGAGCTGCCGGTGGACTTCACCAACCGCTTTATCTACTACGTGGGTCCGGTGGATCCGGTGGGCGACGAAGTGGTGGGCCCGGCGGGCCCCACCACCGCCACCCGCATGGACAAGTTCACCCGCACCATGCTGGAGAAGACCGGTCTGATCGGCATGGTCGGCAAGGCCGAGCGTGGCGACACCGCCATCGAAGCAATCAGGGACAACAAGGCGGTCTACCTGATGGCCGTGGGTGGCGCCGCCTACCTGGTGTCCAAGGCGATCCGCAAATCCCGCGTGGCCGCCTTCGAGGATCTGGGCATGGAAGCGATCTACGAATTCGAAGTGGAAGACATGCCGGTGACCGTGGCGGTGGATTCCAACGGCGAATCCGTGCACAAGACCGGCCCGGTGATCTGGAAAGAGAAGATCGCCGCCAAATCCGCCTGAGCGGGGAACTTGTGGGGCTGCTTCGGCTCGGACCATTGAACCTTTGCTTGTGCGGGCCTTGTGGGAGCGGGCCCCGCCCGCGAAAGGGTGGCTTTTAGCCACCCGGCAGGATGCCAGAGACCTTGTTGGTGCTGCCGTTAGAGATGTCTCTGGCATCCTGCCGGCCGGCTTCGCCGGCCTTTCGCTTGCAAGCAAGCTCCCACAAATGCTCATTCCCAAGAGCTTCGACAAAAACGAATCCAACGTTGTTTTTCATATGCGTTCCAATCTGACGATCCTGTTTCTCGGCCTGGTGGCCGTGGCACTCACCGGCTGCGCCTCGCTGCGTGATTCCACCGCCGGTCTGATGGGGCGGACGCAGGTGCCGGACGCGGTGGCCGGGCTGAGCTACGGCGCCATCGACGCCCTCGGCGCCATGGACGGCGCCTGCCGGCGGCTCGCCGAGGCGCGCCGGGCGGAGCGCTACGTGGACCAGCGGCAACTGCGTGAGGACTGGCTGCCCGCCTGCCGGGAACGGATCGAGTCGGTGCGCCAGTCGCGCCGTCTCGACCGGCTGGTGGACGACGCCTACCAGGCCCAGCAGGCCCATGAAGCCGAACTGGCCCGGCAACGGGCGGAACGTGAGCGGGTCCGGCGGGACATGGAAGCGGCCCGCCGGGAAGCGGAGAAACGCAGCGAAGCCGCCGCCGACGAGGCCCAGGGCCGGTTGCGCGAGCGGCTCGCCGACGCCCATATCCTCAGCATCCTCGAAGACGTGCCCGACCAGCCGCTGGCGTTTGCCGTGGGCCAGGCGTCGGAGCGCACCATGAAGAATTTCCTCGCCTGCCTGGAAGTGGGCTACCCCAACCAGGGCTACGAAGTGGACCGCGGCGACGACAGCCTCACGGTCACCGCCCGCCAGGCGGACATGCTGCGCGGCGACGTGGACATCCGCGCCCGCTTCGTCAACGTCTGGGACACCTGGATGCTGGAATCCCTGAGCGTGGCGGAGCTCACCGCGCGCACCCCCCAGGACCGCTTCATGCTGGCCCAGAACCTGCTCGCCGGGCACTGCTACGGCATCGATAATCTGATGCAGCGCAACGCCCCCGCCAATTCCGACCGTTCCTGACAGGCGTTTCCCTCCAGAAAGCCCGATCCCGGCGCTCCTTGGGAGCTTCACCGTCACGGGCGGCTACGAAGCAAGGTTTGTGGGAGCGGGCCCCGCCCGCGAAAGGGAGCGAAGCTCCCGGCAGGATGCCATAGAGACTTCTAACAGCAGCACAAACAGCGTCTCTGGAATCCTGCCGGGTGGCTAAAGCCACCCTTTCGCTTGCAAGGCAAGCTCCCACAAACCCAACTCTCCGTAGAAAGGTTCGGCGCCAGCGATAACCCGGAGCACCGGAATCTCACCCCGGAGCGTGTCTGTGTTAGGCCCTTCCGGGAACGCTGTGAATACGTCCCTGTACGCTCCCTGTCGAACGTCCTGTTCTCCAGGGTCCCGGAAGGGCCTAACACGGACACGCGCCCCCGGATGGAGAGAACCTCCGGCCGATTGTTAATCGCCGTTCAGGAAGGCCGCGATCTCCCGGTAGGTGGCGGCGCAAGCGTCGGGCGCCAGTGATTCCAGATTCAGATAGGCGTGGATCATGTCGTCGAAATGGCGGTGGCGGCAGGGCACGCCGGTGTGGTTCAGCCTTCGGACATAGGCCAGGGCCTCATCGCGCAGCGGGCAGTATTCGGCGCTGATCACCAGCGTTTCCGGCAGGCGGTTGCTCACCGGCATGAACAGCGGCGAGGCGCCGCGGCGGTCCTCGCCGTGCTGGAAATAGTGCTGGAAGTACCAGGCGATGCGCTCCGCTTCCAGTAAATAGCCCTTGCCGTTCTCGGTTATCGACGGGTGGTTCAGGGTGTAGTCCAGGCTGGGGTAGATCAGCACCTGTTTTTCCACCGGCAGCCGCTGGTCGTTCTGCGCCAGGGCACTGAGGGTGGCGGCGAAAGTCCCGCCGCCGGAGTCGCCGGCCAGCGCCAGGCGCCGCTGGTAGCGGCGTTCTTCGGCATTGAGCACCGGCCAGATATGACGGGCGACACTGTGGCAGTCTTCCAGGCCGAACGGGTAGGGGTATTCCGGGGCCAGCCGGTATTCCACCGACACCACCAGCCAGCCGCTGGCTTCGGCGAGCCGCCGGCAGATCGGGTCGTACACCGCCACGCTGCCGGCCATGTGCCCGCCGCCGTGGAAGAACAGGCACACCGGCGTGTCCCGGTCCGGCGCCGGGTCGTAGAGGCGCACCGGCACCGGGGTTTCGCCGCACGCCACCCGGGCGTCGCCGACCCACGGCAGGGCCGGCCCCGGGCTCACCTGATTGCTGGTCATCGCCGCCATGCTGTCGCGCACGGTGGCCGGGGTGGCTTCCACGCCGGCCGCTTTTTGTTCCGCCACCAGTTCATTGAGGCGATCCAGCCAGGCTTTTAACTGAGCGTTCAGCATTGGAACAGGACCAGAGCATCGCCGGCGCAGATCATCCGGCCGTCCTCGCCGGTGCACAGGGTATCCAGATTGACCAGCGCCTTGTCGCCGCGCAGGTGGGTGATGGTAACGGTGGCGGTGAGCGTTTCGCCGACACGGGCGTCTTCCTCGAAGCGCATGTGCTGCTTGAGGTAGTTGGTGCCATGGCCGGGCAGCTCCTCGCCGAGCAGATAGGAGAACAGGCCGGCGATCAGCGGCTCGGGTACCTGGTCCGGGGTCTCATCCTCAAGGCCGGCCATGTCGCACCAGGCGCGCACATCCTCGGCGCTGAAGCGCCGTTCCACGGTGGCCTGGTCTTCCAGCCGCAGGGCGTTGAAGCGGGGCAGGGTCTCGCTCATGGCGCCATCTCCTGATCGAGTTTGAGACGGCAGGTGCCCTGCAGGCAGCGGCTGTTGTCTTCCTTGAGGACGTCGGTGGTGAGGTGGACGATGCCGTCCACCGGGCGGCCGCGGGTTTCCAGCACCACGGTGAGCGGCTCGTCGGCGTAGGCCGGCGCCGGAAACTTGAGGTCCTGCACTTCCAGGCGGGCGCCGGGGAAGAATTCATGGATCAGCCCGCGCACCGCGCTGAACAGCAGCATGCCGTGGGACACGGTGGCGCCGAAGCGGGTGCCGGCGGCGTAGTCCGGGTCCACATGGATGGGGTTGTGGTCGCCGCTGAGTCGGGCGAAGCGGTGGAAGTCCTCCTGGCTGAAGGACAGATCCCGTTCCATGCGGGCGGTGTTATTGTTTTGCATGATCACGCAACTCCTGTTTGGTGACTTTGCCCAGGGCGTTGCGGGGCAGGGCATCGACCCGCTCGAACGCCTTGGGCACCTTGTAACCGGCGAGCCGCTCGCGGCAGAACGCGCGCAGCGCTTCCGGGTCCGGGGCGTCCCGGTCCGCGTGGACGCCGTAATAGGCCTTGCCGACTTCGCCCCATTTGTCGTCGGGCATGCCCACCACCGCCACCTCGGCGATGGCCGGGTGCTGTTCCAGTACTTTTTCCACCTCCGCCGGGTAGACGTTTTCGCCGCCGGAGATGTACATGTCCTTCCAGCGGTCGACGATATAGTACTGGCCGTCCTCGTCGCAGCGCGCCACGTCGCCGCTGTGCAGCCAGCCGTCGGCGCGGATCGCCTCGGCGGTGGCGTCCGGGCGGTTCCAGTACCCGGGCGTGATGTTGGGCCCGCGAATCAACAGCTCGCCGGCGTCACCCGGGGGCACGTCCCGGCCGTCGCGGTCGACGATGCGCACTTCCGTGAGCAGCTGCGGCCGGCCCACCGAGCCGATCTTGTCGATCACCTTGTCCTCGTCCAGCAGGAACACCGTGGGGCCGGTTTCCGTCATGCCCATGCCGGTGCGCACGCGGATGCCGGCGTCCACGTAGCGCTGCGCCACCGGCAGCGACAGCGGCGCGCCGCCGCAGCCCCAGGAGCGCACGCCCTTGAGACGCTCGCCGCTGAACCCGGGGTGATCCAGCAGTGCCTGGTACACCGCCGGCACCCCGAAAAAGATGGTCGCTCTTTTTTCCAACACTTGCAGTGCCTGATCCGGATCGAAGGCGCGCGCCACCAGAACGCTGCCGCCGACCATGAACACCGCCGAGGAATACAGGTTGATGCCGGCGGTGTGGAACAGGGGCAGCACGTTGAGCAGCACATCGTCGCCGCTCAGGTTCACCGCCAGACCGATGTTGAGATAGTTGGCCAGCATCATGCGGAAGGTCTGGATCACGCCCTTGGGCCGGCCGGTGGTGCCGGAGGTGTAGAGCAGGTACCAGGGGGTGTCCGGGTCCTTGTCCGGGTGGGCGGAGAGGTCCGGCCGGGTGTCGGCCAGATCCCGGTCATAGTCGCGCTGGCCGTCCGCGGCGCCGTCCAGAGCCACCAGGGTGAGCGGCCCGCAGCGCTGCTGGAGCTCGGCGGTGGCGTCGGCGAACTCGGCGCCGAAAATCAGCGCCCCCGGGTCGCAGTCTTCCACCAGCACTTCCAGTTCCGGCACCGCCAGGCGCCAGTTCAAAGGCACCAGGATCAGGCCGGCCTTGGCGCAGCCGAACAGCATGGCGAAGAACTCGGCGCGGCTGTGGCCCAGATAGGCGAGCCGGTCGCCTTCCTCCAGGCCCCAGTGGTCACGGGCGGCGGCCGCCAGCCGCGCGGCGCGCTGGTTGAACTGGGCGTAGTTGTAGCGCTCGCCGCTTTCCAGGTCTTCCAGCGCCGGGCGCTCCGGCGTTACCCGGGCCCGGTGGGCGAGCAGGTCGAACATGTCCATCGGGCTCTCCCTTAATTATTGATTTCCGACCAACTGAACCGGGTGATGCGGTTACTGATCAGCGAGAACACATAAACGTCGCCGTCGCCCACCGCCACTTGCTCGGCGTCGAACAGGCCGCCGGGGCGGGTGCCCAGCGCCGGGTCCAGCCAGTGGCCCTGGTAGGCCGGGTCGATAATGCCGGCGCCGTTGGGGCTGTACTGGTCCGGGTTGGCCCAGGCGCGCGCCACCATGTTGAAGCCGTCGGCCACCACCAGCGCGTCCTGCTGGGCGTCGTAGGCGAGGCCGGCGGGCAGGAACAGCCGGTCCGGGTCGAGGCCGTCCGGATGGTCGTAGGTGCCGCCGCCCAGGCCGAGCTGGCCGATCAGCGCGCCGTTGGCCGGGTTCAGGGCCTGGATGCGCTGGTTGCGGCGGTCGGTGACGTAGACGCGGTCGTCCAGGGCCAGCACGCTGCCGATCTGGTCGAAGGTGCCGGCGTCGCCCTGTTCGAAGAAGTCCGGGCCCAGGCTCCAGCCGTCGCCCAGGTCGTTGCCTTTGTCGCTGTCCGGGCCACCGGCGTACCAGTTGCCGTTCAGCGAGCCGCTGCCGCTGTCGTAGTCGAAACGCCAGACGTAGTTGTCGAAGCTGGTGATGTAGATGGCGTGCTGGTCGGCGGCGCCGTCGTTGATCGCGCTCACCGCCACCGGGTAGTTGGTGTTGCTGGTGGACAGGCCGATCTCGGGCACCGGCAAACCGCCGGTGCGGTAGCTCAGGTTGAACAGCTCTTCCAGATTGCCGTTGGCGTCGTAGATGCGCAGGCTGGCGTCGCCGGTGTAGGGCCAGGGCAGGGTGACGTCGGCGCCCACCAGGACCGCCACCGCTTCGCCGATGTTGGGGTCGCTGAAGGTGGCGATGCCGGTGACGCCGTAGCTGATGTTGGTGCCCGGGAAACGGCCTTGATAATCGCCGTTGCTGTCGTAGATATTAATGCGGGTGTTGGGCGTGTCGCTGACCAGCAACTGGTCCTTGCTGCCCAGCCAGGCCATGCCGCTGGCCGAATGCAGCTGGCCGGGCAGAGTGCGCGGGTGGCCCCAGTATTCGTTGTCGGCCACGGTGCCGACGCCGGCGGAGACCGAGCAGCGCAGCAGCGTGGAGCCCGAGGAATTGGTCCAGCATTTCTTGATGCGGTTGTTGCCGGAGTCGCTGACCAGATGCACGCGGGCGTTGGCATAGTAGTAGCCCCAGGCGTAGATGTTTTCACGATAAAAATCGCCGTTGGCGTCGATCATCGGCACCAGATCATTGGGCAGCTGGAAGGCTTCGTCCTCGGTACCGGCGCTGGTGGGCGCGCGCATCTCCACCTGGTGGATGCCGAGGCGACCGTAGACCCAGTTGGCGCGGGCGTCGGCGCTCTGGCTGCTGCGGTAGCGCACCGGGTTGCTGTCGCTGGTGCTGGCCAGGTTCTCGAACTGGATGATGCGGCCGTTATAGGTGTCCGCCACGTAGAGGTTGCCGTCCAGGTCGGTGCGCACGCCGCGCGGGCGCTTGAGGTGATCGACGCTGCCGCCGTCGTCGCGGAAGCGGCCCAGCATGTCGTCCAGGGTGAGCTGGCCGGTGCTGGTGTTGACGCGGAAAATCTTGATGCGGTTGTTGCCGTTGTCCGCCACATAGAGATAGGTGGCGCCGTTGTCCGGCGACTTGTAGTAGGTCATGCCCTGGGGAATGCGGAAGCCGTCGCGTTTGTCCGGCTGGCCGGCGTAATCGTCGTAATTCGTGGAATCGCTGCCGTAGTTTTTGTCGACACCGCGGATGATCGGGCCGGCGTCCACATAGTCGCCGCTACCGTTCTGGTGGCCCAGGGTCTGAATCAGGCTGACCTGATAGCCGTTGTCCGGATCGATGCGGAACGCTTTGACGCGGTGGTTGAACTCGTCGGAGACATAGATGAACCCCTGCGGCGTAATGGTCATGTTGCGCGGCAGATAGATCTCCTCGCCGCCGCCGTGGCCGGGCTGGCCGAACGAGGTGACGTACTCGAAATCGCCGGCGCCGCCGCTGACGGTGCGGAAGAAATGAATCTGATGACGGCCCACGTCGTTGACGTAGAGCCCGGCCAGCCGGTCGTCGTCCGCTTCGCTGGCGGACAGGAACGCGATCCCCAGCGGCGCGCGCACCTCGGGCACCGAACTGGCCGGGCTGTCCGCGGCCAGGGTCTGGTCGTTGTCGTCCAGCCGGCCCACCAGGGCGCCGTTCAGGTTCAGCACCTTGATTTCATGGTTGCCCATGTCGGCCACGTAGACCCGGGCGCCGGCGGCGCCCTGGCCCAGGCTGTCGCGGTCGTAGGTGACGGTGGTGGGGGTGTTGAACTGGTAGCGCTGCTGCACCGGTTCGCCGCTGAGTTCCGCCGAACGGTTCTCGTCGGCGAAGGTGTCGAACCCGCCGGCCAGCGGAGTCAGCGCGCCGAGCAGCAGGGTGCCGGCGAGTACCGCCAGCGGGGTTGGCGTTATTGTTTTCATGGTGTCTCTCCCGATTTTTGTTTTTCGTCGTTTTGTTTTTTCCTATCTGTTCAAAAAATCGGCCATCCCCTGATCGGCTTCGTCGCTGACGATGTGCTCGAGAAAATGGCGGAACTCCGCGTCCAGCCCGGCGGCCACGGTGTCCAGGTCGGGCCGGGTGAGGGCCAGGGTGTGGTGCACGCTGCCCCGCTTGGCGGAGCACAGGGTGTCGGCCACGGCGCGGGCCTGCTCGGCCACCTTGTTGTCCTCGCTGAGGTACTGAACCAGGCCCACGCGATGGGCCTCCTCGGCGTCCAGGCGGCGGTTGGTCAACTGAATGTCGAGCGTGCGGGCGCGGCCGATGCGCTCCGGCATCAGGGCGGTCCAGCCGCCGTCCGGGCTGTAGCCCACGCGGGTGTACCAGGGCGCGAAGCTGGCGCGGGGGCCGGCGACGACGATGTCGCAGGCCAGCACCAGGCCCACCGAGCCGCCGGTGACCATGCCGTGCACCGCCGCCACGGTGGGCAGCGGCAGGCTGAGCAGATCCAGAATCACCGCGTTCAGCGTGCCCACCACCCGGACGGCGTAGTCGTGCCGTTCGGCGCGCGGGGTATCGTAAAACCCCCCCACGTCACCACCGGTGGAGAACGAGCGCCCTTCGGCGTCGAGGATCAGCGCCGCCGGGCGGTCTTCCCGGCAGCGCGCCAGGGCGGTGCGCAGGCCGTCGAGCAGCTCCGGCACCAGGGCGTTATGACGCTGCGGGCGGTTCAGGGTGAGGCGCGCCAGGTCGCCGTCGCGTTGATAGTGCACCGCCGTGTTCATGGCTTCTCCTTGCCGTCCAGGGTCAGGCCGTTGCGGAACAGGTCGGAGAGGGTCTCGACGATGTCGTCAAAGGAGACGTCCTGCTCCCAAAGCGCGTAGCGCAGGCCGAGAAAGTTGGACATGCCCATCAGAGCCCACACCCGCACTTCGTTATTGCCGGGGCGGATTTCGCCTTTGCGGGTGGCGTTGGCGAGCATGCGCACGTAGCCCTTGCCGAAAGCTTCGTAGTAATCCCGGTAGATGGCCTCGTCGACGAACTGGGCTTCCTGCAGCACCCGGTACAGGGACGGGTTCTCGTAGAGGTATTGCAGAAAGGCGCGCAGGCCCCGTTCTTCCGCTTCCAGCCGGTTGCCGGCGTCGAGAATCTCCGCCGCCAGGTGGGCGCGCACCTGATGCCCCATATCCCGTACCAGCTCGCGGAGAATTTCTTCCTTGCCGGCGAAGTAGGTGTAGAAGGTGCCCTGGGCGACGCCGGCGGCGCGGGTGATGTCGGAGATGCCGGCGCGGTGGTAACCGAGCGTGCCGAAGGTGTGTTCGGCGGCCTTGAGAATACGGGCCCGGGTGCGGGCGCCGCGGGCGGTTTTCGGGGCGCCGGGCCCGCCGCTGGCGGTGACGGCCTTGGCGGCATTGGTCTGGGGGGCAATGGTCATGGCGGGCTTCTTGGGTCCGTGATTTTGTTGTATGAAATATGAATTGGTATTCAACTAAATTAAGTTTGCGCCCACCCGGTGTCAACCAGGATAGGGCCGAAGGCATGCCATACACGGCTTCCCCGAACCGGAAAGTACGCCTCAAAGGCCCGTTATTCCGGTATTTGCAGGTGGCGTGGCCGGTCCGGGCGGGCAATTCCACGTTTGTGGAATTTTTTTCGAAACCCTCTTGCGAAAAGGTGAATCGCCAGTCATATTGAAGAGGACCATAACCACAACAAGACGGCCATCAGGCCGAAAAATAAGGGAGAGATTCCTATGAAGCGTCTCATCACCGCGACGGCCTTCACGCTCACCGCGCTCACCGCCGCGCCTCTCGCGCAGGCGGCCGATTCCATCCGTATTGCCCACGTCACCGGTTTCACCGGCCCGTTGTCCGCCTACGCCGAGCAGCTCAGCGTGGGTATGAAGATGGGCTTCGAGTACGCCACCGACGGCAGCATGGAAATCGAGGGCCGCAAGGTCGAAATCATCGATAAAGACACCCAGCTTGATCCGGCGCGCGCCCGTTCGCTGGTGGAAGAAGCCTACGCCGAGGACGACGCCCACATCGTGGTGGGGCCGGTGTCTTCCGGGGTGGCACTGGCAACCCTGCCGATCGCCGAGCAGTACGAGCGCATCATCATGCCCGAGGGCGTGGCCGACGCGATCACCGGCGCGGACTGGAACCGCTATGTGTTCCGGGTTGGTCGTAACTCTTCCCAGGACGCGGTTTCCAACGCCGTGGCACTCGGCGAGCCGGGTGTTTGTGTCGCCACCATCGCCCAGGATTACGCCTTCGGCCGTGATGGCGTGGCCGCTTACAAAGAGGCCATGGAGACCCAGGGCGGCGAAGTGGTCCATGAAGAATACCTGCCCACCGACGCCACCGATTTCACCGCCGCCGCGCAGCGTTTGTTCGGCGCCCTGAAAGACCGCGACGGTTGTGAGCAAGGCAAGTACATCTTCGCGATCTGGGCCGGCAGCGCCAACCCGCTGAGCCGTATCCAGGATCTGCAGCCGGACCGCTTCGGCATCAAGCTGGCCACCGGCGGCAACATTCTGCCGGCACTGGTGAGCTACTCCGAATTCCCCGGTATGGAAGGCGCTGGCTTCTATTACTTCGAATCCCCCAAGAACGAGATCAACGACTGGTTCGTGAAGCAGCACATGGAGCGTTTCAACGCCGCCCCTGACTTCTTTACCGCCCAGGGCTTTTCCCAGGCCATGGCGATCACCGCGGCGATCCGTGAAGCGGACGGCTCCACCGATACCGAGGATCTGATCGACGCCTTCGAGGGGCTGGTGTTCGAAACCCCGAAGGGCAAGATGGTGCTGCGTGACGAGGACCACCAGGCGCTGCAGGAGATGTATCACTTCCGCATCGAAGTGGAAAAGCGTGACGACTGGTTCGCCGACCGCACCGTGGAAGCGGGCGTACCCAAGCTGATCCGCAAGATCGGCGTCGACGAAATGAACATTCCGATTCGCAACAAGCGCTAACACCAAGGGCGTGGCCTTCGCGGGCCACGCCATCCAGGTTGCCGCTTTCCACGTGCGACTTGTTGCTTCCGAAAAACTCTAGAAAATATTCCAATAAAAAGGGACCTCCCATGGCCTCCTTGCACCCCCAATCCGCCTCTGAACCGGTTCTGGAAACCCGCGGGCTGACCATTAACTTCGGTGGGCACGTGGCGGTGAATCAGGTGTCCTGCGCGTTCCACGCCGGCACCCTGACGTCCATCGTCGGCCCCAACGGTGCGGGCAAGACCACCTGGTTCAATCTTATTTCCGGACAGCTCGCCGCCAGTGCCGGCAGCGTGCATCTGTTCGATCAGGACATTACCGCGCTGGGCGCCGCCGCCCGGGCCGATAAGGGCCTGGGCCGCGCCTTTCAGCTGACCAACCTGTTTCCCAACCTGACCGCCCTGGAGAACGTGCGCCTGGCGGTGGCGTCCCGCTACCGCATCGGCCATGTGTTCTGGCAGATGGCCTCGCGCCGCCGCGACATCAGTGACCGCGCCGCCGCCTATCTGGAGCAGGTCAACCTGGGCAAGCGCGCCGACACGCCGGTGGCCAATCTGCCCCACGGTGATCAACGCAAACTGGAAGTGGCCCTGATGCTGGCGCTGGAGCCGGAGGTGTTCATGTTCGACGAACCCACCGCCGGCATGAGCGTGGACGAGGTGCCGGTGATTCTGGATTTGATCGCCGACATCAAGAACAAGCAGAACAAAGTGATTCTGCTGGTGGAACACAAAATGGACGTGGTGCGCTCCCTGTCGGACCGCATCGTGGTACTGCACAACGGTGAACTGGTGGCCGACGGCGAGCCTTCCGAGGTGATCGCCTCGCCGATTGTTCAGGAAGCCTATCTGGGCGCGCCCCAGGAAGACACCGCCGGCGAGGAGGGCTGAACGATGGCCGAATCGATTCTTTCCCTGTCCGGCGTGCGCGCCGACATCGATCAATACCACATTCTTCACGGCGTGGACCTGGAAGTGCCCGCCGGCGAGCTCACCGTGCTGCTGGGCCGTAACGGCGCCGGCAAGAGCACCACGCTGCGCACCATCATGGGCCTGACCACGATCACCGACGGAAAGGTGCGTTTTCGCGGCGAGGACATCACCGGCCAGCCGACCCCGCGCATTGCCCGCAAGGGCATCGCCTTCGTGCCGGAAGACATGGGCATCTTCAGCCTGCTGACGGTGCGCGAAAACATGGTGTTGGCGGCGGTGAACGGCCCCCTGGACCCGGCCCGGCTGGACTGGGTGTTCGACCTGTTTCCGCCGCTGAAAAAGTTCTGGGACCGGCCGGCGGGCAACCTCTCCGGCGGGCAGAAACAGATGCTGGCCATCGCCCGGGCGATCATCGAGCCGCGCGAGCTGTTGCTGGTGGACGAACCCACCAAGGGCCTGGCGCCGGCGATCATCAACGATCTGGCCGGCGCGTTCGAGCAGCTTAAGCAGCAGCAGGTCACGGTGCTGCTGGTGGAGCAGAACTTTAATTTTTCCCGCCGCCTGGGTCAGTCCGCGGCGGTGATGAACGATGGCGGGGTGGTCTGGTCCGGCCAGATGACCGAACTCGCCG
>Ga0208813_1001318_pt1 | contig 13663 bp, 12 predicted proteins | sample MalvireepMed_904_FD_184250 | JGI IMG/M metagenome (GOLD analysis project Ga0208813, IMG submission 184250) | Marine viral communities from the Global Malaspina Expedition - Malaspina viral metaG DeepMed_904 (SPAdes) (version 2) | ecosystem: Environmental > Aquatic > Marine > Oceanic | place... | reverse complement strand
CGGGGCCTTGCTTCCGCCGGATAGGCCAACTCAACCACTGGCAAAAAACAATCCTCCCGGAATCCTCTGCCGGGACAGCCCGCTATTGCCTAAACACTGCATGCTGGTTATTTATCAACCAATCTCGAACCATCGGTTGCTCCCGCTCTTTGCTTCCTGACCTCAAAGTCAGAATCTCACCCAGTTGTCGCCTCTTGTTGGCGCAGAGGTGGGCTTGACGGGTATATTGGCGAGCGAAGTCACTGATTCAGGACGTTTCCAGTAGGTAGATCGGATGTAGTATTCGATGGCTACGTGGACTGGGTTGTTAATAACAAGGGCGATTATCACAGCAATGTGCTATTCAATCCGCAGCTGAAATATGACTTGGGCAAAGGGTTGGGGTACACCCCGGCGCGGTTTTATGTGGGAATCGAGTACAATAGCTGGACGAACAAGTACGGAATTAAAGACACTGATGCCTTCGATACTGATCAGAGTGTAACCAGTCTGATTGCGAAATTTAAGTTCTAGTGCTTTCCCCGTGTTGTTGTAAGTGCTAGGCAGTAAAAAGGCCACTATTTAGTGGCCTTTTTACGTACGGCGGTGCTATCTAGGCGCTTCTTTTTCTACCCCGAATGTTTTGTCAAACATTGCGGCGATGTGCCCCCCGACAGTGATTGGTGCCGGGTAGGATTTTCCTTCTTCGCGCAGCGTGGGAACCACGGAGGCTTCGTAATAGTAGTCAAGGTCAAAGAAGGTTGGGAGAGAGTAGCGGGCTTTTTCTTTGCTGGTATTGAGGACTCGGTGCATGGTGGAGTGATAAAGACCATTGGTCAGCACCGGTACCATGTCGCCGAGATTCACTACAAATGTATTTTCAATGAAGGGGGCCTTAAGCCACTCGCCATCAGCGTTGCGCACTTCCAGACCACCGACTTCATCTTGCAGCAGCAGTGTGATCAACCCCCAGTCTGTGTGAGCACCTGCACCCAGTTGGTTCTCGCGGGCAGTCTCTGGCTGACATGGATAGTGGAGCATGCGGCTGATGATCATTGGCTCCTTCAGACCTTCGTCAAAAAAATCCTCCGGCAGTTGCAGTGAGAGCGCCAGCAGTCTCACGATCTTGCGGCCGAGCAATTCCATGTGACGCATGTAGTCTTCGGTTTGCTGACGGAATCTTGGGTTGTTTTCGGGCCATTGGTTTGGGCCGTGATAGGGTGTCTTACGAATGACATGAGGATGTGATTCGTTCAGCTCTCGTCCCAGCAAGAAGCCTTCTTTCAGGTCAGGTGGGGACCCTTCGTCGAGTGTTTGCGCTGTGATCGGCTCGTATCCGCGCAAGCATGCTGATTTTTTTGAGTTGATCAGCATTTTTTCCTCAAGGGGGGAATCAAAGTACTCCTTGGCTGCATCGAACTGGGCTTGTTGTACTTCTACGGGAATACCGTGATTTTTTATATAGAAAAAGCCGGTCTGGCGTGCCGCTTTGTGGATTTCCCACGCTACGGATTTTCGTTTTTCAATGTCGTGAGAAAAACTATCGCGAAGATCAATGACCGGGATGTCTTTGGCTACCGCAGGTGGGGTATATATGATCATGTTCGAATCTCCTGTTAAATATGTTCACGCATGTTATTGGTTGGGTGTTATTTGGGGTGTCAGCGATAGGCTTTATTTGAGTATGCTTGCATCTGTTCGTGACTTTATTGCTGATCTGTCGGGAATATGCCGGACATGACGGTAAATCCAGGGATGCGCTTAACTTCGTCAAGCCAAATCCGAATGGATGGATAATTTTGTAGTGACACTCCGGCTTCATCCGCGAGTGCTATGTACGGGAAGCATGCGATGTCCGCGACCGTCGCATGCTCAAGAGGACAGAGGAATTTATGGTTTCTTTGTCGATTGATCCACAGATGTTGGTCCATCACTGTCAGTAGCGAGTGAGCTTGGGCGCGGCACTTGTCGGCGTCAATTTCATACATGAACAGTTCATGTAGCCGAGCTGCAGAGAGTGAGCTGGTGAGAGAGTCTGCGAATGCAAGCCATGCTTGCACCTCTCCAAGCACCTCTACGGTATCCAGCGGATACCATTTGCGGCTTGAGTCGAAGTTGGACGCCAGATAAACAAGAATTGCCTGCGAGTCACGCAGCAGTTTGTCGCCGTCCTGCAGCACCGGGAGCTGGCCCAGGGGGTTGATACGCAGAAACTCCTGGCTTTTATGTTCGCGCCCTGGATAGAACTCGATTAAATGGGGCTCGTACTCCAGGTCTAGGATTGACAGCATCAATCTAACTTTGAAGCAATTTCCTGACAGTTCGTAGTCGTATAGTTTGAGCATGGTGTTCCTGCTAGATGTCTAGAGTCAGCGTTTTAGATGTGCAGCCGGATACGCAGGGCATAATCAGCTTCCCACTTTCTTTTTCCTTCGAGGAAAGATAAACGTCGGAATGTACAAGCTCACCGTCATCGACTTTGGTTATGCAGGCACCGCATACGCCTTGCTCGCATGAGTAGTCGATATTGACTCCGTTTTCCAAGCAGGCTTGCAGCAGCGTTTTTCCGGCTTCGACGGAGAAGCGCTTGCCTGTGGACTTGATGATCACTTGGTAAACACCAGAGGTGACGGATGGCTTGCTGCTGTTGGTTGCAAGGCCAAAGTACTCAAAGTTGATTTGCTCGACAGGGAAGCCCGCTTCATTTGCGAGCGAGATGACGAGGTCGATCATTGGTTGGGGGCCGCAGACGTAAATGTCGTGTGTGGCCGGGTCCGTGTCCTGCAGTAGGTGGTAGAGGGTCTGCCGAGTATCGTCCACGCTAAGACCGAGATGAGGGACGTAGCTTATGTCGCCGTTTCTGAGCCGCTCGGCAAATGCCAAGTGCTCTGTGCTGCGAGCAAAGTAGTGAAACTTGTAGGGGCGTCCCGCTTGTTGCAGGTGAAGTGCCATGCTCAGTAATGGCGTCACGCCGACCCCTCCAGCGATCAGCAGTGCGGTGCGCCCGTCAGAGTTGAGACGAAACTGGTTGGCTGGCAGTGTTACCTGCAGCTTGGTGCCTATCGCTACGTCGAGATGCATGCTACGTGAGCCGCCTCGCGAGTCCGGTTCATTCTTTACACCGATTACCAATGCGCGGTCTTCGTCAGGTGCGTTGACAACTGAGTATTGGCGGGTGAATCCCGCGGGCGTGACTACGCTGGCATGCATCCCGGGATCTATGATCAGCGCGCGGTCGTCATCTGGCTTTAACCAGAACGAGGTTATGTCTGGGGTCTCGATCTCTCTGGCAACCACTGTGCAGGTAAAGGGTTTGCGCGAATCGCTCTCGGTTGGCTGGGGCTGGGCTGACGAGTGGCCTGTATCCGTCGCGATTATCTTTGCGTTTTGGCTGAGGCCGGTACATTGCTCGGCCAGACTCAGCAGTTCCTCCATTACGTGGATAAATGCGACTTTGCGGGCGAAGGACGTTTGTGTTGCTGTGTACAGTCGGGCGTGTACAACAGAGGTTGTTGCCGATTCAGGCTGGACGAAAAGGCGCAGTTTGTCTGGCGTTTCTGTTCCGCCCAGATCGAGTATCAAGCCGTTGGCTTGTATCTCAACAGAGTCTGCTTGAGCTGCGATGACGGGAGCCAATGACTGCCGGGCTTGCATTATCGTTCTTACGGCGACATCCGCAGCCATTGCCGCAGGAGTGCTACGCAGATTGGTCGAGGGAAGCCGCGTCGGTGGCTGATAGTCATTTGAGGTCTGGGCCTCATCGCTCTTATCAAGCTTGACGAACACCAGGTCGTCAATTTCCACACATGGATATTGGCGGACGCAGGCTGTGCTTGGTGTGGCGTTGCGATGGGCAGGAACAAACAGACAGCGTCCAGAACCCGTCTCGTATTTCCAGCCGTGATACTGGCACTTGAGTTGGTCTCCAGTATTTACACCCAAACTCAAGCGTAAGCCGCGGTGTGGGCATCGGTTTTCCCAGGCATTTACCGCTCCGCTGTCGTCACGCCAAAGGGCTAGTTCTTGCCCGAGCAGTTGGGCTTGGTAAACATGGCGCAATGGAAGGTCTTCGGAACAGGCGACGGCCTGCCAGCCTTGGTTAAAAAAATCCATATTCAGACTCCTGTGGGGCTTCAGCGGGCTGTTCCAAACGTTACGTTGCGCGCCTTGATCCAGCGGCGGTAGGCGCTCGAAAGAGCATCCGCACGGACCGGTGTTTCGTACTTCGGATCAAGGGGGAGGCCTTTTGGAACCTGGTTGAGCAAGATCATCAGGTCCTGCCCGAATATCCGCTGCTGGAAGTCTCTGAGTTGCTTGTCAGTGTTAACGTCGTCCAGGTAGCACATGATCGTATGTGCGATGCAGCTTTCTTCATCCACGGGTTGAATGAACAGGCCAAGGGCGTCCAGCCGGTTTGGGTCTACTACACAGGTTTTGTAGAGGATGGCGATGAAAGGACGAGCGATTCTGTACACGTATTGCATGTCCACAGGTTCGCTGGCTGCAGCTGATCCCTTCGGCTGGGTAAACCGACAGTTCACTGCATGCACTTCATCTACCTCTTCATGGATCTCGACATCGTAGGCTGTAACTTCGGTCAGAGGCTCAGCGCCAAGGATGTCCGTATGAACGAAGGGGAAGTGCGCCATGTCCAGGAAGTTTTCTACCACCCGTAGTCCGGACGTCGCGATACGAATGGCACCTGCGCTGATTACCCTTCGGTCGTGTTCCTTGAACTCAGGGATATCTGGGACATCACGCGGATTCTCAGATAGCGATACCCAAAGCAAGCCGTACGTTATCTTGGTCAATAGCAGTGGCAGGTCGCTATTTTCCGTTCGCGCGATCAGGTGATCGTTCGTGAGGGTGTAACGGATTTCTTTGCCCAACACCCGGGTGCTGTACTGTTTGCCCACGACGGTTTCTGCAACTGCCGCAATGGGATGCCAGTCATTTAATAGGAAGCTGTTTTCTTTATGCATGTTCATGCCTCTTGATAGCCCGGCGCTGCGACCGTTGCCCGGGCTCTGAAAGGTATTACCCGCGGTACTGATTTATGAATTCGGCCGTCGACATGCTGCGTCGGGCCTCGTGGACTGCAGCGCGCTCTGCGTACAGTTCGCGGATGTAGCTGGCATACGCGCAGCTGTCGGCAAACATGTTGTACTTCCAGCCCAGCCCGTATGCGTTGAGGTTGATGTTGTCAACGGTCATCAGCGATATGTTGGTGTCGTCGTTCTGCAGGTAGGCGTCGATAACTTTGCGAGTCACTTCCTTAGTGCAGGCGAGTTTGTGTGCATGCCACATGTCGGTGTGCCATTCGCCTTCGGCAGGGCGGCGGAATGGGTACTGAATGGAGCGGCCTGGGCGGTCGATACCTTTCGCATCCCATGGGCCAGTTTCGAATCCCCACCAATTTAGAGGGCCGTTAGGGGCTGCAGGGCGCATTTGGGCCCAGTGCACTAGATTGCGGTTCAGCCAGTCATCCGCGTAGCTGTCGTCATTGAATGGGTCGAGTTTGGCAATGGCTTCGTTATCTCCGCGCATTTGCGACACGGCGTGTTCCACCTCATTCTCGATCTTGAAAATGCAATGGCTGTAATCGATTGCTACGTTGAATTTTACGCCCCGGGATTCAACTAGATCTGCGACCTGTGCGACGCGGCGATAGTCTTCCGACCACATGTCAACGTGATTCTCGAAAGTAATGATCACGCCTGCTTTCTCGGCATGCTCATAGGCTTTGAGGTAGCACTCCGCAACTTCTTCGTTGGTCACGTAGTGGCGATCCTTGTGTTTCGCCCAGATCATGAAGTTGTGGTAGCGGCCGCCTACCTCGGCAGTGAGGTCGATGTTCTGGTTGATCAGGTGATCATCTAGACCGAGGGTGTACAGGCCACTGCCCGATAGCACCGGCAGGTTGTAAAGCTGACTGCCTTTGATGTACTCATCAAGCTCTTGATGGTCGTTTGGAATGCGGTCAATGAAGTCAAATACCTCTGCTTCTTTGACCAGCTTGAACTGCTCAAGAATCGGCAACTCAGTAAGGGATACAGGGTTCTCTTTTGAGGACGCCTGAATGCCGAGACCGGCACAGCCCAGTTTAAACATCTTCTTCATCTACTGCTCCTTTCCGAATTTTTTGCTGTAAGGGCCCTAGCCCCATGATGTGCTGCTAGCGCTCTTCGATGACTTCAGTGAGGAGGGATGCTTTGAACTCTTCGTAACCGCCCAAGGCCGCTTGAGAAAGCTCCCGGTGCCACTTGCGGTACTGGATTGAAATTTTGTCGGTGCTGACAGAGAGTTCGCTGCTATCCAGTTCGATCGGCCACTGGGACTGAATAACGGGGCGGTCTTCTTCAAGGACGAGCTTCTGGAAGGCCAGATGGACGTGGTCAGGCTGGTTGTCTTCAGTGCGTACGATGACCATGAAGTTACGACAGGTCTTTTCGTCTACCGGGCTGGCCGTAGTCCAGAGGATGAACTTGGAGTCGTCTTTCCACAGCTTGATTTCCAGGTTCACCGTGTAGGGCATCGAGCAGCGATAGGTGAAGTCACCCATCGGGGCCTCTTCCGGCAAGTTTTTGTACATCTCTCGCGGTGGCGCCAACTGAAAACGTAGTTCGCCGTTGGTGCGATCAACGTTGACAGTAGGGTGAGTCGCAAAGAAGGGGTCGTACAGGGTGCCCGGGTGCACGAAGGCAAAATGGGAAAAGTCGGTGAAGTTTTCCCAGCGCCGCTCGGCAGACGTTTCCCATAGGTAAGAGTCTGCGACGATCACCTTCATGCCTGGGGTATCCCAGTCCCCAAGGTATGGAATTTCCGTGCAGTTAAACGAACTGTCCAGGCGCACCCAGACAATGCCGTAGCGCACTTCACAGTCGTACTTCGAGATCTTGGCTCGGGCGGGAATCGGACGGTCGGGGCAGGCCGGAATTAGCTTTACTTCGCCGGTTTCGCCATAACACCAGCCGTGATACGGGCATTGCAGTGTGTCTTTGCCCTCATGCTTGCATACGCTGCCGAGCGACAGGCGCGCAGAGCGATGCACACAGCGATCATCAGCGGCGACCATCTGTCCATCCAGGCGGGCCAATACCAACTGCTCTCCCAGCAACTTTACCGACATCGGGCCGTGACCGGAGGCGTTGGCTCGTTCGAACTCGCTGAGGGTACACACTGGGTGCCAAAAGTGGCGCAGATAGCCCTGATGCTCGATCAGGGGCTTCCATTGAGCGGACATTTCGGACATTTCGATCCTCGCTATTACCATTGGTTTTCTAGAAATTGCATCTGGCATACCAGACTAATAATCTGGAAAGCATTAAGCGTGCCAATGCTTATGTCTCGGTAGGGGCACCGCTGCGTATCTCTCTCCCTTTAAAGAGGGAGCGGGTTTTCTAGGGCCGATTGCATTGCTGTTATGGACTGGTTTTGTGCGCCATCTAGGTGCGTGCGACCGGCTTCTGTATCGAGGTGGTGCAAGGTGTGAGCCGGAAACGATGGGCGTGAGGGACGTGTGAATGGTCAGGCGGTTACGGTTTCACTCAGTGTCAGTTACCTATTTCGACATGGTGCATAACTGCGGCTCAATCCGAGAGGCGGCAAGGCGCTTGAGTGTCGCGTCGTCAGCGGTAAACCGCCAGATCCTAAAGCTGGAGGAGGATGTTGGCGCTCCGTTGTTTGATCGTCTGCCATCCGGGCTGAAGCTGACCCCTGCTGGCGAGTTGTTTGCGCGCCACATAGGTGTTGTGCTTCACGATGTGACGCGCTTGCGCTCCGAGCTTGAGGCGATGGAGGGGGTGCGCAGCGGCCATGTCGAGTTAATCGCAGCAGAAACTCTAGCGGTGGACTTCTTGCCCACGGTGTTGGCGAAAATGCGCGACTTATATCCTCGGGTTTCAATAGGGGTGTCGATATCGGGATCTCAGGATATTCCGCACGCAGTCGTCTCTGGTCGTGCCGATCTGGGGTTGGCGTTTGCGCTGCCAAAGCATGAACAACTCAGACAGTTGGCGCTCGGTCACTTTCGCTTGGCTGCGATAGTGCCACCAGAGCATCCGCTGGCGGGTAGGGCTCAGGTGAGTTTTGGGGCGTGCGCAGAACACGACCTGATTCTGAGTAAACCGGAAATCTCGACCAGGCAGCGCCTCGCGCCGCTGCTCAATGCCGGGAGTTTTTCGGGGAAGGCTCGGTTGGAGTCTGGCTCACTGGAACTCGCTAAGCAAATGGTCTTGCGCGGACTGGGGATAGCGTTTCAAACGGGTTTTGGTATCGAGACTCAAATAGCAAAGGGTGAATTGGAGATGCTGCCGCTCTCGGATAATGGGGGCATCGTCTGTGACCTGGGGTTGTATATGCACAGCGGCCGCTATCTGCCGGCGGCGGTTGATGCGTTTGCCAGAATTTTGACTGACGAGATACTGAGTCGCGAACGCGACGAAGTCAGGCAGTTCGGTGCTCTTGGGTAGCGCTGCCAAAAAGGCATCAGGCTTGGCGATATTTGATGCTATTCCTAAGCCGATTGAGTGCGTAACACTGGGCTCGGAAATCAGGAGATGGTCTCGGATCGCTCCGGCTTTTGGCTCGTACAGATCCTATCTGGCGATACAAACAGCGTGCTGTGTGAAGTACCTTGCACCTTTTTGCAACATCAGCGCGACCAGTCATTCAACAAGTTTGTGAGCGCTAGGTGCTGTTGGCTGTGAGAGGTCTGAGCCGCTCCTGATTGCCTACTTGGGCTGGACTGTTTATGCGATCGGTCAGTCCTTCAGTGTTCAGAGCCGATATTTAATCAGGAGTAGCAGACGTATGCGCGCGGTCGAGTTCAAGCGGGTGTTTTTCAGTGTGTTCGGCGGGTTAGGCCTGACGGCAGCGATGAGTGTTAGCGCTGCCGACCCACTTAAAGTTGGCTTTGTCTACACAGGGCCCGTTGGAGACCATGGCTGGACATATCAGCACGATCAGGGGCGAAAGGGACTTGAGCAGGCTCTGGGTGACAAGGTTAAGACGATGTACGTCGAAAGCGTTGCAGATGGGGCTGATTCTGAACGTGTTGTCCGAAACATGGCGCAGGGGGGATACGACCTGATCTTCGGTACCTCCTTCGGATACATGAACTCAATGGCCAGTGTTTCTCGACAGTTCCCCGACGTGACCTTTGAGCATGCCACCGGCTATAAACGCAGTGACAATCTCGGGACATACCTCTCTGGCTCGTACGAGGGGCGCTATGTCGCTGGATACCTCGCTGCGAAGATGACAAAGAGTAATATTGTTGGCTACGTTGCCTCCTTTCCTATCCCTGAGGTGATTCGAGACATCAATGCAATTCAGCTTGCTTTGAATAAGTATAACCCGGGTGCGGTAGTGAAGGTCGTATGGATCAGCACTTGGTTCGATCCAGGCAAAGAGTCTGACGCTGCGAACGTGCTGATTGACCAGGGTGCCGACGTTATCTTCCAGCACACCGCAAGCCCTGCGCCCATTCAAGCCGCTCAACGGAGAGGAGTGTACTCTGTCGGATATGCTTCCGACATGGGACGTTTCGGCCCTGACTCGGTAATCACCTCCATTGAGTACAACTGGGAACCCTTCTATGTTCATACAGCTCAAGCCGTATTGGATGGAGAGTGGGTCTCTGATGACTACTGGGGAGGTCTTGCGGATGACGCACTTAAGATGCCGATGAGCAGCATTGTTCCCGAGGCCTATCAAAATGAAGCGCAGGAAATCATCGCGTCTATCAAAGACGGCTCCTTCCATCCGTTCGACGGGCCAGTATTGGATCAGAAAGGAGAGATCAGAGTGCCGGCTGGTGTGAGTGCCAACAAAACGGATCTGGCTTCGATGGACTATTACGTTCAGGGAATTGCTGCAGAGTTCCCGCAGCGTTAAGCGCGGGCCATAGTAGGTTGGTGCCGCGACGTCTGGCGATCTGCATATTCCCAGCTGGATCCGAGACGTGGGTAGCGGACTGTAGATCTGATCGCTTTTGCTCCCCTAGCTGCATCCGCAGCAGGGGAGTCTCCTTCAAGCAGTGGGGCATGCTCCCCGATAGATCATCTTGAACCAAGAAAATGCCAAGCTTCTGGAGGTGCAGGGATCCAGGAGCCTGCTATGCATGCCTGAGAGTCTTGTTACTTCAACAGCTTCATCGCCAGCGCGGTCATGCGCTCGACGAACTGCTCCTCACTCATCAGCTCCTTGCGATACCACTGGAAGCTGATCGAGATCATGCCGGTCATTGCGCGGGTGGCTGACACCACGTCTTCGCAGTGGAACTCTCCGCTTTGTACGCCGCGCTCGACGATCTGGGTGAGCTTGTCGTCGATCTCTGCGCGGATGCGGGAAATCGCCTTGCGGTCTTGCTCGGCCAGGCTGGTGACTTCACGCAGGTAGACGGTCAGGTAGGTGCCACGTTGGGCCACCAGGCGGCTCATTTCCTGGCAAAACCAGCGAATCTGCTCGGTTGGCGTACTGTGTGCCTGTTGCGTCTGCTCCAGTAACTGCGAGGTGATGTCGGCACCGTAGCCGCAGATGGCGGCTGGCAATTACTCTGGATACCGGGGATCGGGTGGAAATGGTTGCGGGCGACGCGGTGTCGATCCCGGCGGGTCACACCGGGACCTGTGAGGTATTTGAGTTCAGCCGCAAGTTCACGGTGGTCACCAGCGGCTGATTGAGGTCAGGGATAGAGGATCATCTGCGTGCAGCGAAACAGCGCGATGGTCTTGCCTGATTCGCGGTGCGTCACTTCGGCGCCCCAGACCTGCGTGGTGCGGCCTGCGTGAACGGCGCGGGCCACGCAGTCGATGTGACCATCGCGGGCGGTACCCAGGTGGTTGGATTTGAGTTCGATAGTGGTAAAACCAACGGCGTTATCGGGCTTGAATCGCCCCTAGTTTCGTAGACACCTCCTGGCCTCATAATACGGCCCACTAGGAGGTGCCATGAGCAATCCGCGTTATCCCGAAGAATTCAAAATCGAAGCAGTCAGGCAGGTGACCGCACGAGGTATACCGGTGGCTGAGGTAGCTGCTCGTTTGGGCATGTCGACCCACAGCCTGTATGCCTGGGTTAAGCGCTACAGCAAACCTGAAAAGCAACGCGTGCAAGAAGACGACCAGCAAGCTGAGCTGCGTCGTCTACGTGCCGAACTCAAGCGCGTGACCGAAGAGCGAGACATCCTAAAAAAGGCCGCGTACTTTGCCAAGGAGTGCGGCTGAAGTACGCCCTCATCAGTCAGCTATCCGCAGACTATTCCGTTCGCCGGCTTTGCCTGACCCTGAAAGTACATGCCAGCGGTTACTACGCCTGGCTGGCTGAACCGAAGTCGGCACGAGCCAAGGATGACCAACGTCTGCTTGGCCTGATCAAGCACTCGTGGCTAGAGAGCGGTGGCGTCTACGGCTACCGCAAAATCCACGACGACCTGCGTGAGCTTGGAGAAGCATGCGGCAAGCATCGTGTTGCTCGACTGATGCGCCTGGAAGGGCTGCGCTCACAGACAGGGTATCGTCGTCGACCGGGCCGCTATGGCGGTAAGCCTCCAGCGGCCTCACCGAATCATCTGGAGCGTCGATTCAATGTCACCGAACCCAACAAGGTCTGGGTCACGGACATCACCTACAGTGTGCCCGGAGTCCAGGGCGAGCATGGAAGCTCAAATGGACCACGAGTCTATCTGGAATATTGAACCGGTAATTCAGGAGGAAGTAACCAATCAATCCCACCCACTGTGAGGGTGGTGAGCCTGAGCGGCAGTGACCTGCGGTATGCCCGCAGGGTGATGTAACCCGCTGACAACGGGGATTGAGGCGAGGTCACTAAGCCAAGATGATCCTCAAGGCTGAGTACTGAAAGGCTGAAGAACATGAACCCATTCATCCGCCTCTGTGGGTTGAAATGTCACCACGGCTTACGTGACCTGATAAGCCGTACGGGAAGGTTGGGCAGCATGACGCATAGGCGCTGCCAAACGAAGAAGTCCAAATTGGTAGCTCGGGCTTCGGTTCAGCAGTATCCATCACAGATTGGACTGCTGCTTCCTGTCAACTTGCGGCAAGCAAGGGTAAAGAGTGCGATGGGCAGCCTCCTCAGCATGCTGGAGTCCAGATAGGTAAACCGGGGAAGGTCAATATTGGATGCCAAGGGGGCATGACCCCGATGCCAAGTTGACTGGCGGAGCTCCCGTAGTAGTCCGCGATGGGGAAAGCCCATTACATGACGAAGGGGAGCAGTTTAAACGTGTTTGCCAAGCAAACTACCTGACCAAACAAGGTGAAGACCTTTGATAATCAGCGAAATGCAACGCAAGCTAGCGACTTGGACAACAGCCGACCCCGCCCGCCGGGTGGACAGGTTGTTGCGCCTGATGGCACAGCCTGACTGGCTCGCAGAAGCAGCTCGGGTCACTCTATCTTCCAAAGGAGCAAACACGCCCGGGATAGATGGAGAGATCAAGCTCACTGTGCAGGCCAGACTGCCGGCCATTCTGAAACAAATCAGGCATGATTTACTCTCTGATGCTTATCAGCCGTTACCGGCCCGAAGGGTGTATATCCCAAAGGCCAACGGCAAGCAACGACCACTGGGTATCCCGACCCTACGCGACCGCATCGTTCAACGGGCCATGTTAATGGCGATGGAGCCCATGTGGGAGAGCGACTTCCATACGCTCTCCTACGGGTTCCGACCGGAGCGGAGCGTTCATCACGCGATCCGTACAGTGAAACTGCAACTGACGGACAATAAGGAAACGCGCGGACGCTGGGTCATTGAAGGGGATCTGTCCAGCTACTTTGATACCGTGCATCACCGGCTTCTGATGAAAGCTGTACGTCGCAGAATCAGGGACCGACGGTTCCTGAACCTTCTCTGGCGATTCATAAAAGCCGGTCATATTGATGCAGGTCTTTTCCGGGCAGCAAGTGAGGGCGTACCTCAGGGCGGTGTTATATCGCCACTGCTATCGAATATCATGTTGCATGAGTTCGATCAGTACCTGAATAGGCGCTACCTCGGCAAAAAGGCCCGAAAGGATCGATGGTACTGGAACCACAGTATCCGAATCGGTCGAAGCTCAGCCATCCGAGAGAACCGACAATGGAAGCCAGCCGTCGCCTACTGCCGCTATGCCGATGACTTTGTGGTTATCGTCAAGGGCACCAAAGCCCAGGCAGAGGCGATTAGAGAAGAATGCCGGGAGATGCTGGAAGGAACTCTCAAGCTGACACTGAACATGGATAAGACCAAGATTACCCATGTGAATGACGGCTTCGTGTTCCTGGGGCATCGCATCATCCGCAAGCGGAGCCGCTATGGCGACATGCGGGTGGTGACGACAATCCCCCGGGATAAGGCACGTAACTTTGCAGCATCTTTAACCGCCAAGCTGTCAGGCAATTATAGTGAAAGCAAAATCGACATGGTCGAATCCATCAACCGAAAGCTGAAAGGCTGGGCGGCGTTCTACCAGTTCGTCGATTACAAAGCGAAAGTCTTCAGCTACATCGATGGTGTCGTGTTCTGGAAACTGGCCCATTGGCTGGGCCGCAAATATCGCTCCCGGCTCAAACCGCTGATGCGTCATTGGTTCAAAGCCCCGGCTTCAGGTCAAAGTAAGACTTGGGTGCTGTATGGCAAAACCAATCAGGGGCTATTCAGTGGCGCCATCCTGTAC
>Ga0208813_1001309_pt1 | contig 13733 bp, 9 predicted proteins | sample MalvireepMed_904_FD_184250 | JGI IMG/M metagenome (GOLD analysis project Ga0208813, IMG submission 184250) | Marine viral communities from the Global Malaspina Expedition - Malaspina viral metaG DeepMed_904 (SPAdes) (version 2) | ecosystem: Environmental > Aquatic > Marine > Oceanic | place... | reverse complement strand
CAAGCCGCAAGGGTGGGGGAATCAGCTTGGAACCGACGTGGTAGGTGGCATTCAGGCTGCGCATGGCCGAAAACTGTTGCAAGCCGGGCAGGGCGGCAACATTGAACAGCGTGTGTCGGTTATTGGGGCCGCGCTACTGTCGAGTTTTCGAACCTCCGTCAAAACCGGGTTGGTCTGGCAGCTTGGCAGACATCTTCCTATGAATTTTGTGCCGGACTACGCTGGCACCTCTTCAACCATCGCTTTGCCGGGCTCGTTCAAGGATTCAGGCAGTAGCTGGTCAGTATATGTGGGGCTGGGGCTGGAGTATGTAGGCTATTCCTACATCGATGACAATGCCGGGGCTTATCGTTTTGACGAGGGGCCGTTGATTGGTCAGCTTGGTCTGGGCGCTACCTGGCAGTGGGATCACCTGCTGGCCTCTGTCACACTGCGTGCCACGACTAGCGAAGACGAGCGTCATAAAGACAACTTCAGCTTTGGGACGTTGTCAGTCTCTTGGGCAATATAGAACTGTCGGTTTTGACCGTTGCTTACGGGATGTGGTGGCGGCTTGTTCTCGCTGTTAAACAAAAGCGAACATTCGAGTCAGAGCTTTTCTTCACATTTGCCTTCGGCGTGTTTGTGGTCGAAACGAGGCACATGAAAGGGTGGATATTCGGTTCAAGGAAGGACTGTCACTGCAGGAAGCGGTGGCTGAGGCAAGGGAAAAGGCCAGGCGGGTAAAGGAAGAAGGCGTTGACCAGACTGCGCTGGATGCGGCCGCAGCGAAGGGGTTCGGCAATGCGCTGTTTGAGTTTGATGAGGATGAGATATACTAGCCCGAACATTTCATAAACACCCCAAGCAGCAGCCACGAAATTTTCTCGGTTAGCCCATTACGCCCAGATATGAGAATTATTAGTAGTATGCGCGCCAATGTCGCTCTGATGTCATCCAGTCACCGGCCTTAAGTGTTTATTATTTGATCAATTCCAGCGTCCGGGCGAGGGAAGGCCTCCCGAGCCCGAGATGGAGGTGGCCACGAGCGCCGACGGCGGCTCAGCCGGTGTTTAACCTGGGCCGAGGCAGGCGATATAACCGTTCGGTGACTGTGTGCAGAAGGGCCTTGACCGGGCAGCTACCTGGCAGGTGGAGCTTGATAATACAGAACCACGAAACCAATCCTGGCCGTGACAAGCGATACGAGAAGGGCATCCACCAGGGTCCCGCCTATCGATACCCCGTGCCTTCGGCCATATAGAGCACCCACAAGCAACGCTACGACAAAGGACAACACCAGTAGAACGTGCGCAAATGAAAAGCCCAGGGGGCCAATACTGACAGTTTGCATGATTGCTCCGTATTAAGATGAGCGAGCTGTATCGAGACGTTTCAGAAACGCCTCTGCCGAAATTTCGCCAATAGTTCGCTGGGCTCGGTACTCTTGCCCATCAGGCCCGAAAATCATTACCGTAGGCGGCCCTAATACCTGCAAGCGCCGCATCAACTCCTGATCGATCTCGTCATTTTTTGTGACGTCTGCCCTCAACAAGGTCATGTCCCCGAACGCTTGCTGGACCCTCGGGTCGCCAAATACTTCCTCCTCAATCACCTTGCAGGAGATGCACCAGTCGGCGTAGAAATCCACCAGAGTCCATTGGCCACGCTCGCCAGCCGCGGCCAGATTCCGCTGAAGGTCAGGCCAGGACTTGAAGTCTTCGAAGCTCTGTTCGCTGGTTTCCATGCCGGCCGTCATGACTACTTCGCTGCGCGTCAGCTTTTCGAGGGGATAGAGCATCTGATGCCCACCAGCAGCTGCGCCAATGACCATCAGTGCACCCCAGAGAATGACCACCATTCCGCTGCTGCTCAGCAGATTGCGGAGTCCCTTCATCTTGATGGTGCCGCCAGCCCGCCAGAGGCTGAGGCCTGTGCCTATAGCCAGTGCGCCCCACAGTGCCAATACCAGGGAGTTATCGAGAATGCGGTCAAGAAACCAGATAGCAGTGCCCAGCAAGATGACTCCGAATACCGCCCTGATGGCCGCCATCCACACGCCCGGTCTCGGCAACACGCTGGACCCCAACGTTGCCAATATCAGCAAGGGAGCACCCATACCCAAACCCAAAGCCAGGAGCGCCATACCACCCAGAGCTGCATCACCACTGTCAGCGATAAAGAGCAGCGCACCGGCGAGGGGAGCGGTCATGCATGGACTCGCTAGCAGGGCTGAAAAGAAACCCATAATGGCGGCTCCGGCAAGGCTACCTCCAGTTTGACGGCTATTGGCACGTTCCAGCCTGTCACGGATTGGCGCCGGCAATTGCAACTCATAAAGACCAAACATGGACAGTGCAAGTACGACGAAGATGACCGCCAGGGGCCCGATGAACAGTGGTTGCTGGAGCATTCCCTGCAGATTGGCTCCCGCGAGTGCGGCCACTACCCCCAACGCTGAATAAGTCACGGCCATGGCCAGAACAAATGACAGCGACAACCAGAATGCCCGGGTACGGCGCGCCCCACTGCCCACGATTACAGATGACAGGATCGGGATCATTGGGAGCACACAAGGCGTGAACACAAGCAGCAAGCCCAAACCAAAAAAGACAAGGAGATTCCAGAGCAAGCCACTGTCAGCCAGCTGACCGGCAAGAGATTGATCGGCTGCCAATCCATCGGAAGCAGGCGAGGCGGGGCCTTCTGGCAAGGTAGAGGCGTTGTCGGTAAGGTTAATAGTCGCATTCTGTGGGGGATAGCACAGACCGGCCTCCGCACAGCCCTGCCAGCTCAACTTGAGTACTTCAGCATTCCCGGGGCTGATGATTAAATCGGCGCTGTCATAGTAAACCTCTGATTCCCCGAAAAACTCGTCAGAGATGGTCACACCAGCCGGGTAGATGACCTCTTCTAGTTCTCCGTTTTGCCCTTGGACCTCTATGCGCTTACGGTAAAGGTAATAGTCGGGTGCAATGCGCCAGGATAGTCGAATCCCGCCGTCACTGTGTTCCTGAACATCGTATTGAAACGCCTCTTCGACAGGCAGGAACTCATTGCCCCCTCCTTCCAACGACTGTGCGTTTGCCATTGAGGTGCCTACAGCCCCCCCCAAAAGGCAAATAGTAAAAGCAGTGCTCTAAAGATTCCCACTCACGAGTCCCCTGACTGGATGAATTGTGCAACCGTCTGTTTCTTCGGAACGGGAGTGTCAACCAGCCGAATTAAGTCAACATTAAGAGCTGACCGGCACGAAATGCAGAGGCAGTCCACCCTGCGACAATCTGGTATGCCAACGTGACGCACCCTCAGTCTCTACGTATTGCTCAATGCCCACGGACACCATAAAGTGCTGCGGAGCAATCCAACTGAGGGAGTCAAAGTGCACGTTCTAATGGTGGAGGATGACGAACTTGTGGCATCCGGTTTAAGGGCCGGGCTGGAACTTCATCATTGTGTGGTCGATCATGTTCGAACCGCTCGGGAGGCGCAGCATGCGCTGAAGCAGTTCAATCCTGACGTGGTTGTTCTGGATCTCGGGCTGCCCGATATAGACGGGCTTGAGGTGTTGATGCAATGGCGAGCTGCGGATGTGCACACTCCGGTACTGATCCTCACCGCCAGGGATGCGGTGCAACGTCGGATCGAAGGGCTTGAAGCCGGAGCCGATGACTATGTCCTCAAACCGTTTGAACTGGACGAGCTCGCCGCGCGCTTGCACGCACTGGTGCGCCGAGCGGCAGGCAGAGTCGTGTCAGAGATCTGTCATGGCGATCTGACGCTGCGCCCTTCCACGGGAGAGGTCTTTCTTGCCGCCGAACCGGTATCCCTGTCCCGGCGGGAATTGGCGTTACTGGAAAAGCTCCTCAATTCTCGGGGGGTGGTGTTGAGTGAAGAGCGTCTGAAAGATGGACTTTACGGTATGGACACCGAGGTCGGAAGCAATGCCCTGAACGTTCATATCCATCATCTTCGACAAAAATTCGGTAAAAATCTGATTATCACGGAACGTGGGGTTGGTTTCCGGTTGGGACCGCCGGTACAGGCCACGGGCACGAAAACATGAGTCTCCGTAGCCGCCTCCTGGCTATGCTCAGCCTGTCCCTGATCGTACTGTGGCTGACCGTGGCAATGTTGATGTACCTGCATCTGGGAAACAAGGTATCGGAAACACTGGATCAGCGCCTCGCCGCTTCAGCCAACATGGTCGCCGGCCTGATCGCCCAACAGCCAGAGCCGTTCTCTCAGGCATCCAGGGAGCCATTACTGATGTCACCCTTAAGTGAGGGCGTCGCGTGTCAGATTCGATCAGCTACTGGCGAAATCCTGATGCAGACCGCCGGTCCACGCGGGGCCTCCTTGTCAGATGCAGAGCCTGGTTTTACCACTCGCACCGTTTCGGGGGAAGAGTGGCGGCTTTATACCCTGGAACAGGATGGCCTGCTGATAACGACGGCTGACCGGGGGACAGAGCGCAGACAACTGGAAAACGGCATCATCCTCGTGATGGTCGTGCCCTTTTCCCTGGCATTGCTCGGTAGCCTGGTCGTCCTCTGGTGGGGGGTGCGCAGGGGGCTGGAACCTCTGCAAAAGCTTTATCGCGAACTCCAGTTACGAGAACCTTCCAACCTCAAGGCCCTTTCAATCGGTAACGCTGCTGCCGAACTCAACCCCATTGTCAGCACACTGAATTCTCTGTTTGCGCGTGTCGAGCGAACGGTGATTCGCGAACAGCGGTTTGCCAGCAATACGGCTCATGAGTTCCGGACGCCATTGACCGGAATTAAAACCCACCTGCAAGTAGCCCGTCGCATTGACGGGGAACAGCAGCAACTGGCCCTGGCCAGGGCGGAAACGGGTGTTCTGCGGCTACAGAATGTCGCCGAGCAGTTATTGATGCTGGCGCGTCTGGAGAGCCGGGATGACTGGCGCGAGTTTGAGCCCTGTGCGGTAAGCATCGCCATACGCGAAGCGCTCGTGGATATGCCGGGGGGAGAACGAGTAAAACAGAATCTGGAAACCGAGGACGTTTTCGTGAACGCGCCACACCCCTTGGTGGTTATCGCGGTAAGGAACCTGCTTGAAAATGCTTTGAAATTTTCCAGCCATGACCAGCCGGTGGAGCTGAGGGTTTCCTGCCAGGTGTCGAATCATCGAGATATGGTCAAGCTTATCATTCGCGATGGAGGCCACAGCCCGTCAACCAGCGAGCACGGCAATGACCAACCAAACAGTCGACTGCCTGAACAAGGGCATGGGCTTGGGCTGACTATCGTGGAATCCATTGCCGAGCAATTCAATGGTCGCCTGCACGCAGAGGAAAATGCACGCGGCGGCATGGACTGGGAATTAGCGTTACCAAGAGTTCACTGAAGTGGCTCGATGAGATCTGCTGGCCGGGCGCTTTTAGCCGAGATGCATTTAATACTGCCTTAATGATCCCGTGGTTGACTTGCGGCCCTTTTTGGTTCGCCTGTCCCCGGAGCGGTTTTAATGAAGCTAGTGCATCTGTTTTCTCAATCGGTCTTTTCTCGCTGGTTGTCAGGGTTTGCTGTTCTGGCAGCTGCAATGCTGCTTGGCGCCTGCAGCGCTGAGTCGAGCACACCCCAACCGAAAACGCCTAGTGCAGCGGTGACCGTCGCCGTCGTGGAAGCCGGCAACGCGGTGCAGTTCGGCGAGTACGCCGCCCGGGTGCGAAGTCCTGGCGCCGTGGAACTGCGTGCGCAGGTGGGGGGCGTTCTAAAAAAGCGCTTGTACCAGGAGGGGCAGCTTGTTCAGAAAGGCGAGGCCCTGTTTCAGATTGATCCGGAGTCTTACTCGCTGGCACTGGAATTGGCCGAGGCGGAGTTGGCCGAGGTTCGGGCGGATCATGGCAATGCGGAGCGAGAATGGCGTCGCCAGCAGGACCTGTTTGCCCGCAGGGTTAGCAGTGAGTATGACAGGGACAAGGCCGAGACCACCCTGCAGGCGACATCGGCCCGGCTGCAGAAAGCTGAGGCCGCCGAGAATGACGCAAAGCGAATGTTGAGCTACGCTCAGGTAGAAGCCACCGTGGCAGGCGTCGCTGGGCTTGAGGTCCTCGCGGCAGGCAATCTGGTGGAAGCCGGTACCCTGCTGACCACCATCACACCGCGCGACCCCATTCACGTTCATTTCACACTTCCCGCCCGTGATGCTGCCATGCATCGGGCCGCTTTTGCGGGCAGGTCTGGTGAGGCGGTGGAAACCCGCCTGTTACTGGATCGTGAGCGAGCCTTCCCCCATGCGGGCCAGTTGAATTTTACCGACGCCCGCATCGACCCTCTCACCGATAGTGTCGAGATGCGCGCGGTATTTCCAAATCCTGAGGGTGAGTTGCTGCCGGGCCAATTTGTTCGCTTGCAGCTGCCACTGCGGACTTTCAGGGATGTTGTACTCATCGATCCGAAAGCTGTCACCGAGGGCCCGGCAGGGCCTCAGGTATTTACGGTCGATAACGGTAACGCCACCGATGAGCAAACGGCCCGGGCCCGGCCGCTGGAATTGGGGCCTGTCGTTGAAGGCTTGCAGGTAGTAACCGCTGGGCTCGCCGCTGGGGACCAGCTGGTGGTAAACGGTCAGGTATCGCTGCGGCCGGGCAGGTCGGTGAGTGTGGTCAAAACGGTTCCGCCCAGGGTCCATGCGCAAGGGGAACAATCCCGCACCCATGCACAGGCGGGCCTGTAATGCTGCGATTTTTTATTGACCGCCCCATTTTTGCTTCCGTCATGTCGGTCATGATCGTGCTGGCCGGTTTAGCCGCCTTGCGCCAGTTGCCACTGGAGCAGTACCCGAACGTGGTGCCGCCCCAGGTGGTGGTCACCGCTTCATACCCGGGCGCCAGCGCCGCGGTGGTTGCGGACTCGGTGGCCTCTCCTCTGGAGCAGGAGATCAACGGCGTGGAGGACATGATCTACATGGACTCCACCAGTACCGACACGGGTACCCTGAAACTCACGGTGACCTTCGACATCGGCACCGATCCTGATCAGGCTACCATCAACGTTAACAACCGGGTTCAGGCAGCGGCCCCGCGCCTGCCCCAGGTTGTGCGCGACATGGGCCTGGGTGTGCAGGCTCGTTCCACCGATATTCTCCTGCTAGGTGTGCTTACTTCGCCCGACGACAGCATGGGCATGGTGGAAATCAGCAACTATGCGTTGCTCAACATGCTGGACGAACTGGTGAGGATCGAAGGCGTGGGCGATGCCAGCCTGTTCGGCCTGCAGGACTATGCCATGCGAATCTGGCTCGACCCGGCCCGACTCGCCAAGTACGAACTCACCACCCAGGACGTGGCCGCCGCCTTGCGGGAGCAGAATGCCGAATACGCCACCGGCCGCCTGGGCTCCCCGCCCGATAGTGAGGAAGAGCCCTTTACCTTCACTGTCACTAGTGAAGGTCAGCTCACCACCCCGGCGCAGTTCGAATCGATTGTGTTACGCGGCCTGGCGGACGGCTCCAACCTGCGCCTGGGGGATGTCGCCCGGGTGGAACTGGGCTCCCAGGATTACAGTTTTTCCGGCACCTTCAATGGCTCACCCGCAGTGCCCTTCCAGATCTATCTGGAGTCCGGAGCCAATGCACTGGACACCGCCGACCGGGTTCGGGACGCGTTGCAGGTCCTCGGGCAAAACTTTCCGGCCAGTCTCGAATATACCATTGCCTACGACACCACCGAATTTGTGCGAACGTCCATTCGCGAGGTGGTAATCACGCTGCTGGTGGCGGTTGCCCTGGTGGTTCTGGTGACTTACCTGTTCCTGCAGAATTTTCGCGCCACCCTGATCCCGGTGGCCGCCATTCCGGTGTCCCTGATCGGCACGTTCGCCGGCATGCTCGCCCTGGGCTTTTCCCTGAACATGCTCACCCTGTTCGGTCTTGTACTGGCCATTGGCATCGTGGTGGACAACGCCATTATCGTCATGGAAAACGTGGAACGTCTGATGACCGAGAAGCGCATGTCGGCGCGCGAAGCCGCTATCGAAACGGTGGGGCAGGTGAGCGGTGCAGTGCTTTCATCCACTCTGGTGCTGGTGGCAGTATTCTCGCCGGTAGCCTTTTTGGGGGGATTGAGCGGCGGCCTGTATCGTCAGTTTGCCGTCACTATTGCCGTGTCGGTGGTTATCTCCGGTGTGGTGGCGCTGACGCTTACTCCTGCCATGTGCGCCTTGCTGCTTCGCCGGCAACAAACTGAGCCCGGTAAATTTTTCCGCGCTTTTAATCGCGGCTTCGACAAGTTAACGGCCGGCTTCACCGCTGTGGTGAGCGGGCTGCTGAAACGCCCGAGTACTGGCCTCGTCCTTCTGCTGTTTTTCTTCGGCACGGCATGGCTGCTGATCGACCGTTTACCCGCCGGGCTTTTGCCAGCGGAAGATCAGGGGGTAGTGCGCGTGCTGGGGCAACTGCCACCAGCCTCGTCGCTGCCGCGCACAGAGGCGGTGCGGGACGCTTTCGCTCAGGAGATCATGGCCATGGATGAAGTTGAAAGCTACATTTCCTTCGCTGGCTTCGACCTGGTCAACGGTGTGATGCGAAGCCATGCGCTAGGGGGCTTTGTAAGCCTGGCGGACTGGAGCCAGCGCAACGACCAGGAACAAAGCGCCTTTGCCGTGGCCGAGCGGGTGCGCGGTCTGGGCGGCAGCGTTCAGGAAGCCAACCTGCGCTCGTTTACGCCGCCGCCGATTGCTGGCCTGTCGCTGACCGGCGGTGTGGAAGGCTATCTGCAAGTGCGGGGCGATACCGACGTAGCGCTGCTGGACAAAGTGGCGGGGGCGTTGCGCGAGGCCACAGCCTCCCGTCCGGAACTGGCCGCCGTTAACGTGATGTTTGAAGCCCGTGTGCCCCAATATCATTCCGTGGTAGACCGGGAAAAATCCAAGGCGATGGGCGTGCCCGCCTCCCGCATCTATGACACCTTACAAAGCACCATTGGTGCCAGCTACATCAACGACTTCTCGTACCTGGGCCGTTTATGGCGGGTTTACCTGCAATCAGAAAGCGAGTACCGGCGCCAGCCGGAGGATCTCCGCCACGTTTTTGTCCGCAGCGACAGCGGCAACATGGTGCCCTTGAGCTCTCTGGTGTCACTGGAACGAAGCCGGGGCGCCGACCTTCTGACGCGATTCAACGGCTACCCGGCCTTGCGGGTGATGGCGAATCCGGCGCCGGGTTACAGCAGCGGCCAGGCCAAGACGGCACTGGAGGAAGTGTCTGCCACGCTCTCTGTGGAAGCGGATAGTCAGATGGCCTGGATTGGCGAAGCCTATCAGCTGGATCAGACCTCCGGTAGCGCTGCCGGCGCCTTCTTCATGGGCTTACTGATGGTCTTCCTGATTCTGGCGGCCCAATACGAACGACTCGCCCTTCCGCTCGCAGTGGCCACCGCAGTGCCATTTGCTGCGTTGGGCGGTGCACTAGCCACGCTGCTGCGAGGCTTTCCCAATGATCTTTATTTTCAGGTGGGCTTGCTGGTGCTGGTAGGGCTGGCGGCGAAGAATGCGATTCTGATCGTGGAGTTCGCGGCGCAAAACCGGCGTGCGGGCATGGATTCCGCCACGGCCGCCATCAACGCGGCGCGCCAGCGCTTTCGCGCAATCCTCATGACGGCCGCCACTTTCATTGTCGGTTCTCTGCCCCTGATGATGGCTGGCGGGGCTGGCGCAGCCAGTCGTCAGGAGATCGGCACGGTGGTCGTGGGTGGCATGCTCGCAGCGAGCAGTCTGGCGCTCGTCTTTGTGCCGCTGGCATATAAACTCCTGGACGATCTGTCCTGTTGGTGGGCTGGCAAACTGAAAAAATCTGCCCAGGATGCCTGTGTCTGATTGCTTCCGGTTGCACCTGAATGTGCTCTACCAGCCAATTCTGACCGGACTGATGGCTCTGGTTGCTGGGAGTGCCATGTCGCTTGCGTTTGCCCCTGTGGGCTGGGCATGGCTTACGGTGATCGCTCTGGCAACGTTTTTTGTCCTGACCGCGCAATCTTCAAGGTTGCAGGCGCTGTGGTCTGCCTACCTCTTTGGCCTTGGCTACTACGGCGTGGGTGTCTCTTGGGTCTATATCAGCATCAGCCAGTACGGCAATGGCCCCGTGGTGGCGGTTTTAGCCACGGCGGCCTTTGTCTCCCTGCTCGCTCTCTTTCCATGGGGCGTCGCGTATCTCGTGCGACGGCTGCGCCCTGAGATGGACACAATCGCGCTCTGGATAGGGTTGCCGGCGGCATGGGTGCTAAGCGAATGGATACGCACCTGGTTCTTAACTGGCTTTCCCTGGCTCTTTATCGGCTATAGCCAGACCGACACCAAACTTGCCACTATCGCTCCTGTCTTTGGCGTGCTTGGTGTGAGCTTTCTGGTCGCACTTTTCGCTGCTGGGCTTGCATGGGTTGTCCTGGCGCCAAGCCTGCGCCGTGTTGCGTTAGTCGGTGCAGTGTCAGTCTCAACATTCGCCGGCTTGCAGCTGCTGGATCGCGAGTGGACGCAGCCAGCCGCAGTCCCAATTAATGTCGCCCTCTTGCAGGGAAACATCAAGCAAGACAAGAAATGGGACCGGGACTACCGGGAGATCACGCTTGAGCGCTATCAGGCGCTTACCATAGAGCATCTCGGGGCCGATATCGTTATCTGGCCAGAATCGGCAATCCCGATGTGGCATGACGAGGCCAAGGAATATCTTGCTGAGCTTGAGGTATTAGCCGATCAGGCAGGCACCTCGTTATTGGTTGGCGTCCCGGTACGTGAATCGGAGGGTCGTGCCTACAATGCGGTGGTGAGCCTCTCCGATCCCTCAGGCCTCTACTACAAACGCCACCTGGTACCCTTCGGTGAGTATGTCCCGTTTCGGGACTTCTTTGGTTCGGCCTTCGACGTGCTCGGCGCGCCCATGTCAGATTTCACCCCGGGACAGGAAGCGCACATCCTGAATGCGGCAGGGGTGCCCGTAGGGGCACTCATCTGCTACGAGGCGGTCTTTGGAGCCGAAGTCACAGAACTTCTGCCCGAAGCTCAGTTATTGGTGAATGTCAGTAACGATGCCTGGTTCGGTAGCTCGCTCGGCCCTCTCCAGCATTTCCAGATGGCCCGCATGCGTGCCATCGAAACCGGCCGAGACCTGCTGAGAGCCACGAACACTGGCATCACTGCAGCTGTCAGTTATGAGGGAAAAGTTCTGAAGCGCGCCCCTCAGTTCAAGGTGGCTACCCTCCGCGTCGAGGTGACACCGCGAACTGGCGCGACCCCTTATGTGCGCTGGAGGGATTGGCCTGTCCTTGGCCTGATCGCGCTCGGACTCGGCTGGCTCCTGCTCCGTCGAATGCGCCGGCATCATTGGTCTGGTACATGACGTTTGCCATTATCAGTGCGGTTGTTTACCGTCGATCCAAATCACACCTCTTTCTGAAGAGGGGTTGGCTCACTAGACTGCTTGAGAGTTGACCTTCGAGTTGCCGTTTAAGGAAGAATCGATGATGTTACGCAGTATCAAGGAGATCAAAGGCTATCGAATTTTCAGTGATTTCACGTGGCCGGATGATTTGCACCGCTTCGAAAAATTCAACCTGATTTACGGATTGAATGGTAGCGGTAAAACAACGCTGACCACTATTTTTTCCAACCTGGCTCACTGCTGTCCTTCCAGCGCTAAATCGTTACTCTTTGATTTCGATTCAGGCCTGGACTTACCCCGGTGCAGCGGATACCTAGAAAAAAAAGTCTGAATTTCTCCATGGGAAAGTGTTGGTCGACCTGCCTGAATGTTCGCTTTGCGACCACAGGATAATTTGTTGTGTCAATTTCCGACCACGCTATAGCGGCATGACCAGTTGGCTGATTCATTGTTTAAACTTGTTTCTGAGTCTTTCTCAATTAACGACTTCAGGCATATGTCGGTAGATTAGACTCGATATGCAAAGAAGGTCGGTAGAGCCTACCTTGCGAAACAGGTTGATTGTTAATCCTCCTCATCCCTGGTCGGACAGTCGCCGCCACGCCCAATTCAGGATCCTACGCAGCTTTAAGATATATCTCACACGAATCCTGCATTGACAATGATAGGGTTGGGGCCGAGTCAGCTGGCCAGGACGACCGGGACTCAACGCCGGCACGGATGCTAGGCAAACGCGACATCTGCCCAGTGGTGTGACGCGCCAAGGAGAGACTTGGCACCACCCTCGCTTGTGACAATTCGCACCCTTTGATCGACCCAATCTTGACCTAGTCAATCAGGATTATCAGAATAATGTTCGAATATACAGTTTTGGGTCAGAGGTGTTCCATCACTCTCAATGAGCATCGGTTACTGTCCGCATTGCCTTTGGAAAGGTTACGGTATTTGCCATCTGACCTTACTAGTTGGAAATCCACGTGAACGGGATTAGCGAGCTGAGGACGGAGTTTCGTCGCCGACACAATATGACTACGCCACCCTTCAAGCGTTTGCGTCAATGGAAACCGTCGGCATCGTTACAGAAGATAATATTGAGCTTTCTCATTGGCTCGGCGTGGCGGACCGCAGGATTCTACGATTAGTTCCAGAGTTAAAGTCGGTTCTATTGGATATCGAAGCTTGGCGAACGATGATTCTTGAGCCCTACAAACGGCTTGGCCCCGGTGTCTACATGGTAGGGGCTTTCATCGGATATGACAGAATTGTTGGCGTCGTGGAAGGACGACAGCCAATGGTCAGGGTTTTTTCGTCTAAACCGGACGCGCTGGGCCGGTCCTTCGGCCAAGACACTGAATAGATCTAATTCCGAAACTCTGACACCTGGCGCTCTAGGTTCGCGTACATTGCCAGAAGATCATCCTCGTTGAGCTTTCCTCTGGTGGTTGCCTTAGCCTTATGTTTTTCCAGCTGGCTACGTTGTTCGGCGTAAACATGATGGAGGACGCTGGCTTGATAGTCGCAGCCCTCATGATTGTTCAGTTGTTTTCGAAGCGATTTGAACTGATCAGGACTGGGAACCTGTTCGAGCTTTTTAGCTACGTCTTTGGGTCGGATATTGAAGACTTCTCCCCAATGTTTTACGGCATGCTCCCAGGCCTGAGATAGAGATGCCCGCTCATCTATGTAGAATTTGTTAGCAGCTCCTCGTTTGTTTACGGAGAAATAGCAGGTTTCCTGTGCAGCACTTTTCCCGCTTCCGATGCCAAGCGTGATGCCCTGGAAGCCAACACCGCGACAGGGGAGGGTTGAGGGATGGTCTTTTCCAATGAAATCCAGATATTGAAGTGCTGCGGAGCGGGCCATGTAACGGGCCTCATAGTACTTGGCCCTGGTCTCTTGATACTGGTACCAGAGTTCTTGAGTAATTCTGTTGTTCGGCCTCTTAAGAGAGAAATACTTCTGATAGCGTTTGCCTCGGATGGTGGCAACAACTCGCCAACCGTGGAAGCCAGAGGTCAGCTCCCCTTTTTCATAAAAGCTAATAGCCATGGATAGTCGATCTTTCCCGTCCAAATCACGTTAAAGATAGTACGCAGCCAAGCAGGCGTCGCCTGCTCTACTCTGAGGCCTACGTCAGCTTGCTGCAATCGAAAATGGTCAATAAACTTCTCAGCCTCTTTGGGCTGCAAACTGGAAACACCGACCTTCGGTCAATCGTTGTCGCTTCCTAGGAGTGAAGCATCGTCCATGGAGTGTAAGGCTGCGAGGGACCATACGTGTGCAGCCTTCCGTAAGTTTACACTTGAGAGAGCCTTTACACATCATGGTTTGCGCTTTAAGAATCCTTCCCCTCT
>Ga0208813_1001305_pt1 | contig 13775 bp, 10 predicted proteins | sample MalvireepMed_904_FD_184250 | JGI IMG/M metagenome (GOLD analysis project Ga0208813, IMG submission 184250) | Marine viral communities from the Global Malaspina Expedition - Malaspina viral metaG DeepMed_904 (SPAdes) (version 2) | ecosystem: Environmental > Aquatic > Marine > Oceanic | place... | reverse complement strand
TAAGTATGTTCTGCATTAAGCTTGGTAACTGAGAATTCGCCTCAAGCCTGGACCTAGAGCATCCTTGGATTTTGGCTACACTGCCTCAGATAGGTCGGGCAAGGATTCAGTGTATGTGCGGACGGTATAACGTAACCGACTCTCCGGAAGTCCAAACGCTGATGGAACAACTGGGGCTGTCTGGCATTGCACCCAGGCCTCAACACAATGTACCACCAGGCGGAATCGGCGAGTTTGTCATAGAAGCGGCAGATGACCGGTACCTGCTACCAGGGATCTGGTCGCTATTGATTGAGCCAAACCCAAACAGCTATGGCTTCCGGCCCAACCCGAAATTCCACACCTTCAACGCCCGCAGCGATCGGCTGACCAGCAGTCCGTTATGGAAAAAGGTGTATCCCACCAAGCGGTGCATTATTCCAGTCAGCGCATTTCACGAATGGAAGGGTAAGCAGGTTTACAACATTCACCCGCAGAATGAGGCCACGGCACTGGCGGGGCTCTGGCAATCCTGGCATTTCGGGGACGAGCAGGTGAATTCCTTCACCGTCATCACACTGCCGCCTCACCCGAGGTTCAGCCATATCCACCCGAAAAGCATTCCGCTGATGCTGCGGCCAGAGGAGTTTGATTTGTGGCTGGATCCAGAATTTCACGAGACGGATGCGTTTCGGGGGCTGATGCGAACGCATATTTCTGCACCGTTGGTGTGCGAGCCGGTGCGGAGTACTCATAACTTGGAGCCGGTAGGCGGTGTGGAGGTTATCTCTGCCGATGGTTAGCTGTTTCTAACGAACCCACCAGGAAATAAAAAACACCGGCGCAACCACCAGAATCGGAATCTTTAACCTCACCGGGAAGGCTTCCCATTCCTCCCAGCCGACCCCGTGGTCATTGAAATAGCTGAAGCGCATCATCGACACCATAATCCATAGCACCAACCATAACCAGGCGTTCACGCTGGGTTATGGAGAATCAATGACTGAGCACCGCGCGGCACTGGGGATGCACTACCAGCAATGGCATTGCCGGTAGCTCAAGCAGAAGTGCTACTCTCAGGCGAAGCAAGAGAAGCGGCAAATTGGTTTACGTTGGGTGTTTGTTGGAGAAACGGTCGTTTTTTGGACGCATGTATCGCTCACCTAAAATGTCATTTTCAGAAGACGACTGCACCAGTTGATTGGGCGTAATGGCTGTTGTGCAGCCAGCTCCTGACAGTTCAATATCAGAAGTGATCTGCACCAATCTCGACTATGCTCAATACTCGTGTGCACCAAAGCGAGGTGAGCATGGCGACGGAGGCTCTGTTGCAAAGATTGGCGGCAGTCAGAGGTAGGCTGTCGCTCTGCGCCGATCAGGCGGCTGCTGCGAAATGGTGGTTGAGCATGCCCATGGCCTCCGTCAGCGCCGAGGGCCCAATGCCAAAAGCTCTCTCCACAAGGCGCACCTCGCCCCTGATGCCGGGCTGCAGGCACCAGGGGCGAGCCTGTCCTTTGCGCAGGGCTCGCATGACTTCGAATCCCTTGATCGTGGCATAGGCCGTGGGGATCGATTTGAAACCGCGCACCGGCTTGATCAGTATCTTGAGCTTTCCGTGATCGGCCTCGATCACGTTATTGAGATACTTCACCTGCCGGTGGGCCGTCTCCCGGTCCAGCTTTCCTTCGCGCTTCAATTCGGTGATCGCTGCACCATAGCTCGGCGCTTTGTCGGTATTGAGCGTGGCAGGCTTTTCCCAGTGCTTCAGGCCTCGCAGGGCCTTGCCCAGGAACCGCTTCGCTGCCTTGGCGCTGCGGGTCGGCGACAGGTAGAAATCGATCGTGTCGCCCCGCTTGTCGACTGCCCGGTACAGGTAGGTCCACTTGCCCCGCACCTTGACGTAGGTTTCATCCAGGCGCCAGCTCGGATCAAAGCCACGCCGCCAGAACCAGCGCAGCCGCTTCTCCATCTCCGGGGCGTAGCACTGGACCCAGCGATAGATCGTCGTATGGTCGACCGAAATGCCGCGTTCCGCCAGCATTTCCTCAAGGTCGCGATAGCTGATCGGATAGCGACAATACCAGCGCACCGCCCACAGGATCACATCACCCTGGAAATGGCGCCACTTGAAATCCGTCATCGTTCCGTCCGTCCAATCTCCGCCAAGCATGCTCAAGCTTCACGATTTTTGCAACAGAGCCCACACGAGTATTGAGCATAGTCGAGATTGGTGCAGATCACTTCTGATATTGAACTGTCAGGAGCTGGCTGCACAACAGCCATTACGCCCAATCAACTGGTGCAGTCGTCTTCTGAAAATGACATTTGGTATCTCTCATAAACGGATGTTTTTGAGAGAACTATCTTCGGCCTTCACACGCACGAAAGGCGGCGAAGCTCCGCCGTTAATCCGTCCGCCGGAGATCTCGCCCAGGCAGGCTGAAGGCCGAGCAAGCCTGACAGGCCCGAAAAGCCCGGCACGGGCGTCGGCGGCGATGACGGCGGCGGCATTATCCAGGGTTGATGATGGAAGTGGAGGATATCGACAACCTCTCGCGCAACCAAGACATCGCGGTCGGACTGCAAGTGATCTTGAAGCCACGGGCCCGTCCCACCCCGACATGGACCTCGATGCCCGAACGGACGTTAGATTTCGAGTTCTAGGCGTTCTGCGATGAAGGTTGGATCCCAGCCGGGATTGAAAGTGTCGACGTGGGTGAATCCGAGCCGCTCGTATAGGCCACGCAGGTTCGGGTGGCAGTCGAGCCGCAGCTTGGCGCACCCCTGCGTTCGCGCGGCATGGCGGCAAGCCTCGATCAGCGCGGAGCTGACACCCCGGCCCGCATGTGTCCGTCGCACCGCGAGCTTGTGCAGATATGCGGCCTCCCCCTTGAGGGCGTCGGGCCAGAACTCGGGATCCTCGGCCGACAAGGTGCAACAGCCGACGATGCCGTCGCTGCAACTCGCGACTAGGAGCTCGGATCTCAGGACGAAGGTCTCCGCGAATGTCCGGTCGATCCGCGCGACGTCCCAGGCGGGCGTTCCCTTGGCGGACATCCACGCCGCAGCGTCGTGCATCAGCCGCACAACCTCGTCGATATCACCCGAGCAGGCGACCCGAACGTTCGGAGGCTCCTCGCTGTCCATTCGCTCCCCTGGCGCGGTATGAACCGCCGCCTCATAGTGCAGTTTGATCCTGACGAGCCCAGCATGTCTGCGCCCACCTTCGCGGAACCTGACCAGGGTCCGCTAGCGGGCGGCCGGAAGGTGAATGCTAGGCATGATCTAACCCTCGGTCTCTGGCGTCGCGACTGCGAAATTTCGCGAGGGTTTCCGAGAAGGTGATTGCGCTTCGCAGATCTCCAGGCGCGTGGGTGCGGACGTAGTCAGCGCCATTGCCGATCGCGTGAAGTTCCGCCGCAAGGCTCGCTGGACCCAGATCCTTTACAGGAAGGCCAACGGTGGCGCCCAAGAAGGATTTCCGCGACACCGAGACCAATAGCGGAAGCCCCAACGCCGACTTCAGCTTTTGAAGGTTCGACAGCACGTGCAGCGATGTTTCCGGTGCGGGGCTCAAGAAAAATCCCATCCCCGGATCGAGGATGAGCCGGTCGGCAGCGACCCCGCTCCGTCGCAAGGCGGAAACCCGCGCCTCGAAGAACCGCACAATCTCGTCGAGCGCGTCTTCGGGTCGAAGGTGACCGGTGCGGGTGGCGATGCCATCCCGCTGCGCTGAGTGCATAACCACCAGCCTGCAGTCCGCCTCAGCAATATCGGGATAGAGCGCAGGGTCAGGAAATCCTTGGATATCGTTCAGGTAGCCCACGCCGCGCTTGAGCGCATAGCGCTGGGTTTCCGGTTGGAAGCTGTCGATTGAAACACGGTGCATCTGATCGGACAGGGCGTCTAAGAGCGGCGCAATACGTCTGATCTCATCGGCCGGCGATACAGGCCTCGCGTCCGGATGGCTGGCGGCCGGTCCGACATCCACGACGTCTGATCCGACTCGCAGCATTTCGATCGCCGCGGTGACAGCGCCGGCGGGGTCTAGCCGCCGGCTCTCATCGAAGAAGGAGTCCTCGGTGAGATTCAGAATGCCGAACACCGTCACCCTGCTGCGTAACATCGTTGCTGCTCCATAACATCAAACATCGACCCACGGCGTAACGCGCTTGCTGCTTGGATGCCCGAGGCATAGACTGTACAAAAAAACAGTCATAACAAGCCATGAAAACCGCCACTGCGCCGTTACCACCGCTGCGTTCGGTCAAGGTTCTGGACCAGTTGCGTGAGCGCATACGCTACTTGCATTACAGTTTACGAACCGAACAGGCTTATGTCCACTGGGTTCGTGCCTTCATCCGTTTCCACGGTGTGCGTCACCCGGCAACCTTGGGCAGCAGCGAAGTCGAGGCATTTCTGTCCTGGCTGGCGAACGAGCGCAAGGTTTCGGTCTCCACGCATCGTCAGGCATTGGCGGCCTTGCTGTTCTTCTACGGCAAGGTGCTGTGCACGGATCTGCCCTGGCTTCAGGAGATCGGAAGACCTCGGCCGTCGCGGCGCTTGCCGGTGGTGCTGACCCCGGATGAAGTGGTTCGCATCCTCGGTTTTCTGGAAGGCGAGCATCGTTTGTTCGCCCAGCTTCTGTATGGAACGGGCATGCGGATCAGTGAGGGTTTGCAACTGCGGGTCAAGGATCTGGATTTCGATCACGGCACGATCATCGTGCGGGAGGGCAAGGGCTCCAAGGATCGGGCCTTGATGTTACCCGAGAGCTTGGCACCCAGCCTGCGCGAGCAGCTGTCGCGTGCACGGGCATGGTGGCTGAAGGACCAGGCCGAGGGCCGCAGCGGCGTTGCGCTTCCCGACGCCCTTGAGCGGAAGTATCCGCGCGCCGGGCATTCCTGGCCGTGGTTCTGGGTTTTTGCGCAGCACACGCATTCGACCGATCCACGGAGCGGTGTCGTGCGTCGCCATCACATGTATGACCAGACCTTTCAGCGCGCCTTCAAACGTGCCGTAGAACAAGCAGGCATCACGAAGCCCGCCACACCGCACACCCTCCGCCACTCGTTCGCGACGGCCTTGCTCCGCAGCGGTTACGACATTCGAACCGTGCAGGATCTGCTCGGCCATTCCGACGTCTCTACGACGATGATTTACACGCATGTGCTGAAAGTTGGCGGTGCCGGAGTGCGCTCACCGCTTGATGCGCTGCCGCCCCTCACTAGTGAGAGGTAGGGCAGCGCAAGTCAATCCTGGCGGATTCACTACCCCTGCGCGAAGGCCATCGGTGCCGCATCGAACGGCCGGTTGCGGAAAGTCCTCCCTGCGTCCGCTGATGGCCGGCAGCAGCCCGTCGTTGCCTGATGGATCCAACCCCTCCGCTGCTATAGTGCAGTCGGCTTCTGACGTTCAGTGCAGCCGTCTTCTGAAAACGACATAAAAACCTGCAAGTTCCTATTGTTTTGTGTCTAAAAATCAAGTACAAAAAACTATGATTAGAAAAGGTGCGTTTAATGATCATAGGCTATGCACGTGTCAGTACCCAGGATCAGAATCCTGAGTTCCAGGTGGACGCTCTGGAAAAAGCTGGGTGTGAGCAAATCTTTCAGGAGAAGTTTACCGGCAAACTGCTAGAAAGACCTGAGCTGTCGCATTGCCTTCGTATGCTCCGAGAGGGTGATGTTTTGGTTGTCTGGAAGCTCGACCGATTGGCCCGTTCGCTAAAAGACTTGGTTGAAATCGTCCAAGATCTTCATGACCGAGGAATCGGTTTCAAATCTGTGACCGAAGCGATCGACACAACCAGCCCTGGTGGCCGGCTAGTTTTTCATATATTTGGCGCTCTCGCTGAGTTTGATCATGATCTGATCCGGGAGCGGACGATCGCTGGGTTGCGGGCAGCCCGAGCACGGGGTCGTAAAGGCGGCCGAAAACCTGCCATGTCTGATGCAGATATTCGGAAAGCCGCTGCCATGCTTTCTGACCCCGGCATCACCAAAACGGAAGTCGCCGCTCATTTTGATGTAACCCGGACAACATTAAACAGTTCCTTAGCTCGTTTGGCGCAGGAGAAGGAAGACTGAAGCAGGATTGTTCAGGTCCTCTCAAGCAGCTCAGCTATTAATTTGGGCGTTATTGAACGAACCTAAAACACAGAATGGATTAATAATGACAATTGACGAATACGTTGCCTCAGTAAAAAAACGAGTTGCTTCGAATATTTCACGTGAGCACGCCTACCGCACTGACTTAGAACAGTTGCTACGCCATATACTACCGGATGTCGATGTAACCAATGAGCCCGTGAACGTCACTGATTGTGGGAGCCCCGATTTCGTCATAACTCGAAAAGGTTTGCCCTTGGGTTATATCGAGGCAAAAGATATTGGAAAGGATTTGAACTCCAAGGTCTATGATGAGCAATTTTCACGGTATAGAAAGGCGCTGGATAATCTCATAATCACTGATTATCTAACTTTTCAGTTTTTTCAGCACGGCGAAATGGTTAAAGAGATAAGTGTTGGAAAGCTCATTTCCCAGGGTGTTGAGGCCACGCCAGAAAACTTCCCCTTATTGGAGCGGTGGCTTAATCATTTCGCGACATTTGTTGCACAAACGGTTACATCTCCGATTAAACTTGCAGAGCTGATGGCGAGTAAGGCTCGGCTTTTGGAGATAATTCTTGAAGGCTCGCTGCTTCGCGACTTGCAGGACGGTGTAATAACTGAGCTGACAAGTCAGTTTGAAACCTTTCAGGATATGCTGATTCATGATCTTGAGCCGAAGCAGTTCGCAGACCTTTACGCCCAAACACTTGCTTATGGACTTTTCGCGGCACGCTATCATGACCCGACTCTGGCAACTTTTGATCGAAATGAAGCAGCACAACTGATTCCCCACAGTAATCCTCTGCTCCGAAATCTCTTTCAGTCGGTTGCTGGGTACAATATCGATGAAAGAATCCGCTCAACAGTCGATAACCTAGCTGAGGTTTTTCGACATGCCGATGTGCGGAAAATCTTAGAGGGATTCGGTAAAGCGACCGCTCAGAATGACCCAATTGTACATTTTTACGAGACATTCTTGGCGAAGTACGACCCAGCTCTTAGAAAATCCCGTGGGGTTTGGTACACCCCCGAGCCAGTCGTTGGATTTATTGTTCGAGCAGTGGATGAGGTTTTAAAGAAGCGATTCGGCTTGCGAGACGGTCTGGCAGATAACTCGAAAACTTCGATTGAGGTCGAGTCCCAGGTTCGCGACAAGCGAACCAGCTCTGGCTATCGGCGCTATAAGAAAGATGTTCATAAAGTCCAATTATTGGATCCTGCGACAGGTACAGGAACCTTTATCGCCGAAGTGGTCCGTTTTATCTATACCAATCATTTCGAAAAGAGTCAGGGAATATGGTCAAGCTATGTTGAGAATGATCTGATCCCCAGACTAAATGGATTTGAGATTCTGATGGCAAGTTATGCCATGGCACATCTAAAACTAGATATGCTGCTCGGAGAAACTGGCTATCGGGCCAGCGATACTCACCAACGCTTGAGAGTTTTTCTCACCAACTCTCTAGAAGAGCATCATCCAGACACTCATTCGCTGTTCGCGCAATGGCTAAGTAACGAATCACGTGAAGCAAACGCAGTGAAGAAAGATGCACCGGTTATGGTGATTCTGGGGAATCCTCCGTATTCCGGCGAAAGCCGGAACAAGGGAGACTGGATCATGAATCTAATGGAAGACTACAAGAAAGAGCCCGGTGGACAGGTTCCGCTTCAGGAACGTAACTCGAAATGGATTAATGACGATTACGTTAAATTTATGCGCTTTGCACAACATTTTGTCGAAAGAAATGGCGAGGGCATTGTTGCATTTATCAACCCGCATGGGTTCCTTGATAACCCGACCTTTCGAGGTATGCGTTGGAACCTTCTGAAAACCTATGATGAAATTTACACCATCGACCTTCATGGCAATGCAAAGAAAAATGAGGTTGCTCAAGATGGTTCAAAGGATGAGAACGTCTTCGACATAGAGCAGGGCGTCAGCATCAACATTCTTATAAAAACAGGCGAAAAATCTGAAAAGCAGCTAGGTAGAATTTTCCATCACGATCTGTACGGCAGGCGAACAGCCAAGTATGACTACCTCTCTAAAACAGAATTTTCGGACGTTGCTTTCCAGGAAGTACCCTGTGTCGATCCGCTTTATTACATGGTTCCAAAGGACTTTGAGGCTCAGCTTGAGTACAGGAATGGCTTCTCGTTGAGAAACTTATTTAAAACCAGTTCAGTAGGTATCGTTACTGCTCGGGACAAATTTTGCATCAAGATGTCGGCGGGAGAAGTGCGTTCCACAATAGATCGTTTCTTGTTATTAGACGATGAAACCGCAAGGCAGGAGTTCGATCTTGGGAAAGATGTAAGAGATTGGAAAATCCATCTTGCAAAGAAAGACCTCATAGATTCTGGGAATACAGACAGCAGGATCTTGCCAATTGATTATCGACCATTCGACACACGGTATACGTACTTTACGGGCCGATCTAAGGGTTTTCACTGCATGCCGCGTGGAGACGTGATGCAGCATTTAGTGAGCGAGGGAAATATTGCATTAATGACTTGCCGACAAGTGGCAGGTGGTTCTTGGTCACATGTCGGAATCACAGACAAAATTGTTGACGACTCTAGAGTATCTAATAAGTCACGGGAAAGAGGCTATATTTTTCCGCTCTATTTAATCCCTGATGATGGGTCCGATAGGATACCTAATTTTAATGAAGAGTTAATCGAGCGACTTAGTAATCATCTAAAGATTGGCTTCGAGACAGAAAGGTCTGATAAGCGAATGGATTATTTTTCTCCGGTCGATGTTTTTGATTACATCTATGCTGTCCTTCACAGTGAAAAATACAGAGAGCGTTTCAACGAGTTTCTTAAAACAGACTTCCCTATTATCCCATACCCTAACCCCGATGCATTCTGGCCACTGGTAGGGCTCGGTGGGCGTTTGAGATCTCTCCACTTGCTAGATGCTGATTTTCTAGACGAATCAATCACAGCCTATCCGATTCCAGGGAATAACCGAGTTACGCGTGGCATGACAAGAACGAGCCCCGGCTATGAGGCGACCGACGACACTACCGGTATAGTTTGGATTAATGACCAGCAGTTTTTCGATGATGTGCCTTTAGTAGCGTGGGAATTCCATAGTGGAGGTTATCAGCCAGCCCAAAAATGGCTGAAAGACAGGCAAAATATGGAGTTATCTTTTAACGACATACGCCACTATCAAAAGATCATCGCGGCATTAGTGGAAACACATCAATTGATGCAAGAGGTAGATTCTTTGCTCTACTGAAAGTTCTTCTTTAACGGTAAATATTTCAAGCGCTTATTGACGAATCGGCAGTAGGTTCAATGAAACGATGGTATTCGAGACTAAAAGTGGTGAAACCGCCATCGTTGCTAGCTAATGATCTAGGCTAGTTCTGAGCGGGAATCGTTAAGCTGCCGATCCACGGTAATTATTGGGACAGCTGTTTGGCGGCTGTTGGGACTGAATGGAGTGAGTCTTGGTAAAAGTCAGCCGCACAGTAAACCCTCTGCATTTCGAAGACCTTGAGCCTAAAAGGTTTGAAGATCTCGTCCGTCAGCTTCTATATGGTTTTCGTGATTGGAGTGCCCTCGAGGCGACCGGACGCTCGGGATCAGATGACGGTTTTGATGCCCGTGGTTGGGAAATTGAAGCCTCGAGGCTCCGAGATGACTCTCAACTGGAAGAAGAAGTACTGGAAAACGCGGATCAGGACATCAGCAGGGTATGGTTAGTCCAGTGCAAGCGCGAGAGGGCCATAACACCAAAAAAGCTGGTCTCATATCTGGACAGTATAAACGAGGGGGAACTTGCATCCTTACACGGTCTGATTTTTGTCGCTGCTTGCGATTTCAGCAAAAAATCCCATGACGCGTTCCGTGAGTGGTGCTATGCAGCGGGACTAAAAGAGTTTCAATTGTGGGGGAAAGCGGCACTGGAAGACATGCTATTTCAGCCGAAAAACGATCACCTGCTCTTCGGCTATTTCGGGCTCTCGTTACAGATTCGTAAACGCTCGATCAAATCGGCCCTTCGGGGGCGCCTGGCAACCAAGCGGCAGGTAATTCGGCATATCGGTGGCGTGGAAGATAGTACTAACCGCCCCATTTTACTTAGAGATGCCTATGATGATCACTACCCATATATTGGAGAGCTCCCTCTTTTTTATACGAAACCAAGTTGGGCTGTTTACGAATTTATTGGACACTACGAAATTGGAATAAAAATCCTTGTCCGCTCACACCTCGCATTTTTTAAGGATGAGGGCGCAGAATGGGACGCTATGGAAGTGCTTCGCACAAATCGTCATTTTGATGACCGCTGGGCTAAGCCCACTGATCAAAAACTTCAAACTAAATTGCGTGATATTTGGCAGGGCGTACCCGAGGAAAATCGCGCCATTCTTCAAGTGGTGGGGCTAATCCCGTACGAACAGATTTTGGCGATAGACGAGGTAGGTGACGAATGGTTCATGCATCCCCACGTGTACCTGCAGGTTGATGACGCGGATGGTTTCTTTGCTGGTGGTGCTTATGGAATTCTCTGCCCGTCCTATCAATTCTCTGGTTCCGAGTATGAAGCGGATCTCGAGAAACGGGTCGAATACTTTCCTAGAAAATACCGTAGTAAGGCTTAGAGGGCGTTATAACCTAGGCCTTTTATAGAAAAACGAAAGGCCCTCAGCGAACAATAAACTAACTGTAATGGACCACCTATGACCCTCCTTAACGACATACTAAAATGGACCGAAAGTCTTCCACAGTGGCAAAGAGATGCATGCCGTCGATTATTCCAAATGGAAGGCCGCCTGGAGGAATTGGATTATGACGAGCTTTACTTGCTTTTGAGGAAGGAGAAGGGGTTAAAGATCGACGTTCCCCTGGAACCGGAGCCTCTGACAAATGACCATTTACCAGTGGAGCAAGCTCCTGGTGAGACCGTTACTCTTAACGGTTTGCGCGACCTCAAAAACGTCAATCGAATCCCAAACGGGAACGCTATTGTCTTCTCTGAGACTGGAGTGACAGTCATATATGGAGGAAATGGCTCAGGAAAATCAGGATACGCGCGCGTTATAAAGAGGGCCTGTCGAGCAAGAGATCAGGCAGAGCCGATTCACCCTGATGCAGATGATCCAGCGGCCGCTAATAAGGAGCCAGCGGGGAAGTTTGACATAAAAGTGGGAGGAGTCCCGAGAGAAATTGAGTGGTCACGTGACGCCACTCCCCCAGATAGTCTCTCCTCGATATCCGTATTCGACTCAAAATGCGCTCGTTCGTATATTACAGCTGAGCAGGATGTTGCTTATCTTCCCTATGGACTCGATATTGTTGAAAGCTTGGCAAACCAAGTTCTTCCGAGATTAACCGAGAAACTTGAAACGGACATCAAGGCAATTGATGTCAGCAAACTCCCATACGAGCATCTGCTCGGCGAAACAGCTGTGGGGAAAGTACTCAAAGAACTCTCTCCCGAGTCAGATGAGGATGAGATTACTTCGCTTGGAACTCTTTCAGAAGATGAGATAAAACGGATCAAGGCGCTCGAAACGACTCTTCACGAAGTAGACCCTCTGGCCAAAGCAGAGGAATCTCGCCTTTCGGCAGTTAGGCTGAAATCCTTTGCTGAGAAGCTAGAAAGGCCTTTGGTTTGGGTCAGCGTTGAAGCGGTTGAAAAGCTTCAGAGGCTCACAGAAGAGAAATTCGCTGCTGAAGATGCTGAAAAAGCAGCCGCTGATGTTTTACGTTCTGGTGAGCAATTGCTCCCAGGAACTGGAGATCAAGCTTGGAAGGCGCTCTTTAATGCTGCTAGGCGCTACTCAATGGAAGCGGCATATCCGGATGAGGTTTTTCCACAGTCGATTGAAGGCCAAGCCTGCCCTTTATGCCAAGAAAGCATGCCAAAGTCAGCAATCACCCGTCTAGAACGATTTGACCGCTATATTCAGGATGATGTTTCAAAGGCGGCCGATGTAGCCCGCAAAAAGCTCGAAACAGCAAAGGGGAAGATCGAAACGGCTGATCTTTATATTGCCGCTGAAGCAGCGCTTAGCGATGAGCTAAAGGCGTTGGATGATTCGATTCATCAAGCGATCGACGATTTTCAAGAGTCGATTGAGGCTCGGCGACTGTCGATGCTTGAGAGTCTTTCAAAAAATAATTGGATAGATATTACGGCTCTGGCTGGGTCTCCTCGAGCACGTGTTCGGCAACTTGCTGCTCGACAGCTAAGGACCTATCGAAGATTGGTAAGGGCAGCTGACGAAGCGAAGAGAAAGCGTCTTGAGAAGGAGTTCAGCGAGCTTGTCGCGAGAAAAAATTTATCTACAAGCTTGAAAGCTATAATCGAATTGCTCAACCGAATGCAAAATAAGTCTGCGCTTGAAAAATGCAGAGTGGATTTAAAGACGCGCCCAATCTCAGATAAATCGAAGAGACTTGCTACTGTTGCGGTCACTGACGAGCTTAAAAAGGCGCTCAACGCTGAGTTTCAGACTTTAGGTATCGGACACATAAAGGCGAAACTTAAGGAGCGTAATGACCGTGGCAAGATGTACCACCAACTTTTGCTAGATCTTCCAACCACTAGAAAAATTGATGAGATCCTGAGTGAAGGTGAGCAACGAGTTATCGCGCTGGGTGCATTTTTTGCCGAGTTAACACTCGCCAACCATTCGGGCGGAATTGTTCTGGATGATCCGGTTTCGTCTTTGGATCACTGGCGTCGGCGTAATGTCGCACGAAGATTAGTGGATGAATCGAAGAGGCGACAAGTGATCGTATTCACTCACGACACCTCTTTTCTTGGTCAGCTTCGCGACGAAATCGACGTTTCAGGAGTTCCTAGTTCAACGTCGTTTTTGGAGTGGCAAGGTGGCAACCCCGGCTATGTTAATGATGGCCTTCCCTGGGATCATCAGGGTTACAAGGCGCGAATCAATGCTCTTGAACAGGCGCAAATTAAGCTTTCCAAAGGATGGCCACCTTATCCGGGGGAAAAAGAGATTGCCGCAATACGACATGAATATGACCGGTTGAGAGCAACACTCGAACGCGTTATTCAAGATGTTGTATTCAACGGAGTTGTAAAGCGATATCGAGACTGGATTAGGGTTGACTCACTTGAAGACGTTGTGGGTTTTGATCGAGCTGAATACGAAGCGATTCAGATACTGCACAAGCGAAGTTGCGATGTTGTAACTGCTCATGACGCATCATCCGACAAGGCCGAAGCAGTGCCTTCTGCAACGGACCTTGGCAATGACATTGTGGCATTGAAGGGAATCGTTAAAACCGTCCATGCGCGACGGGAGGCTGCCAAGGCGGAGACGCAGTAGGGTAATTCGTAACAAATCACTGCTGCAAGAGAGTGTTTCGCTGAGCTACAAATCTACTGCGCATAATCGGACGTTATGGTGAATTCCCCGCAGCGATCAACGCCATTGAGAAAGAAAATCTCATTGTCCCGAGCGGACAGTCAGAAACCCTAAAGCTTGCGTTTTAACGTCAAATCGCATCAAAACAGGGGTAACTGGCAGTAAATCGGCACGTAATGACAGCAATCAATTTGCTTTGGGTATTCATTTCCAGTGCCTGGGTATGAAAAAACCGCCAGGGAGGCGGTTCTTTCGCCCCAAGCTGATCGCAACTGAATGCGCCTGCAAGGGGAGAGTCACTCAGGAAACATGCACCATC
>Ga0208813_1001304_pt1 | contig 13781 bp, 14 predicted proteins | sample MalvireepMed_904_FD_184250 | JGI IMG/M metagenome (GOLD analysis project Ga0208813, IMG submission 184250) | Marine viral communities from the Global Malaspina Expedition - Malaspina viral metaG DeepMed_904 (SPAdes) (version 2) | ecosystem: Environmental > Aquatic > Marine > Oceanic | place... | reverse complement strand
TTACTTTACTATGGGCGCCGCAGCCGATGCCCAGATAATCGCCAAATTGCCAGTAGTTGCGGTTGTGGCGGCTCTGATGCCCCGGTTTTGCGTAAGCGCTTACTTCGTATTGACGGTAGCCCGCGGCTTCCAGCAATTGATGGCCTTGTTGATAAATATCCCATAAGGTGTCGTCGTCAGGCAATTCCGGCGGCTTGCTGGCAAATAGTGTATTGGGTTCGATAGTAAGTTGGTACCAGGATATATGCGGCGGATCCAGCGCAATAACTTGCCGCAAGTCATCCAGTGCCTGCGCCAGGGTCTGGTCGGGCAGGCCATGCATCAGATCCAGATTAAAGCTTTTTAGCGGCAACTGCGCTGCATGAGCGGCAGCAGTGCGAGCTTGGGTTGGATCATGTATTCGACCCAGGGCTTGTAATTGATGCTGCTGTAAGCTTTGCACACCAATCGATAGCCGGGTAATGCCGGCTTTAACAAAGTCACTGAATTTTTCAGTTTCAAAAGTACCGGGATTGGCTTCCAGCGTCACCTCACAATCTGTTGTTAGCATCAATTGCGAGCGTATGCCGTCCATCAATCGTTGAATAGCTGCAGCAGACATTACGCTGGGCGTGCCTCCGCCAATAAAAATTGACTCTATGTTACGGCCCTGAACCCAGTCCAGATCGGCACGTAAATCATCCAGCAACCGGCCAATATAAGCATCTTCAGGTATACTGCCGTTGAGTTTATGTGAGTTAAAGTCACAGTACGGACATTTTTGAATACACCAGGGGATGTGAACGTACAAGGATAATGGCGGCAGCGATAGCATAGGGCCTACTTGGTTAGCTGTGATAATAATTGGCTCAACGCTTTACCACGGTGGCTTAACTGTTGTTTGCGCGAGCGAGGTAGCTCGGCGGCTGAACATTGTTCATTATCGACCCAAAATATAGGGTCATAACCAAAGCCACCGTCGCCGCGGGGCTCATGTAACAGGCGCCCAGACCACTGGCCGTGGCAAATTAACGGTGTCGGGTCTGCGGCGTGACGTAAATAAACTAACACACAGTGGAAGGTGGCACTGCGTTGTTGATCAGGTACATCCCGCAGGGCGGCGAGCAATTTATCAATATTGTCCTGATCACTACAGTTTTCACCGGCATAGCGAGCAGAGAACACGCCGGGAGCGCCTTCTAAATAGTCAACCGCCAACCCTGAATCATCAGCAATTGCGGGTAGGCCGGTGTGACGACAGGCATGACGAGCCTTTATGATAGCATTTTCAACAAACGCGAGACCGGTTTCTTCAGCTTCTGTAAATTGCCACTGGGATTGCGGATGTACCTGCCAGTTAGCGGTTTCCGGGTGCTCCTTGAGCATGGCCTGTAATTCGTTGACTTTACCTGCATTACCGGTAGCCAAAACAACTTCGTTTGGTGTTTTTTGCATCGTTTTTATTTCGTGATCTAATAAACCTAACCTAAGATAATGGGCATGATAACATGCCAAACAGATATGCAGGAATAAGGGAGTCGGGATTGGATACTGCCAATACACTATTATTAATATGTGGATTGCTACTGGTCGTTAGTATTCTGGCCGGGGTTATCTCTAATCGACTCGGCTCCCCCATCCTGTTGACCTTTCTTGTCATCGGTATGTTAGCTGGTACCGATGGCATTATTGGCATCAACTTCGATGACCCTGATATTGCCTTTATTATTGGCTCAATGGCGCTGGTGATTATTCTGTTTGATGGCGGCATGCGCACCAATCCTCAGCGTTTCCGGGTTGCGCTATGGCCTGCTATTAGTCTGGCGACAGTCGGCGTTGCTATTACCTGCACACTGGTCGCCAGTGCTGCGGTGTTTTGGTTCGGTTTGCCCTGGCCCGCCGCCTTGTTGATTGGTGCCATTTTAAGCTCTACAGATGCAGCCGCCGTATTTGGTATTTTCCAATCGCAGGGTCTACAGATTAAAGAGCGTGTTGGCGCAACCCTGGAGATTGAATCGGGCAGCAACGACCCGATGGCTGTTATTCTGACACTGACAATGACGGCAGCGGTGGCCAGTGGTGAGTTTAATCAGTGGTACTGGCTGGTCGCGGATGTGTTGTGGCAGCTTATTGGCGGGCTCTTCTTTGGCTGGCTGGGAGGACGATTATTTATCGTAGCCGGTCGCAAGTTACCGTTAAGCTTCTCGTTCTTTCCGTTGCTAGCGGTTGCCAGTGCCATTCTTGCTTTTGCGGTAACGGCAAAACTGGGTGCCAGCGGGTTTTTAGCCGTTTATTTGATGGGCTTTTTAATTGGTAATGCACGCTTACCGCAGCTAGTGCACATACTTCATGTGCAGGATGGTCTGGCCTGGCTGGCGCAAATATCGATGTTCCTGATCCTGGGGCTGCTGGTGACGCCATCGCATTTAGTCGCTTATTTGCCGGTTGCACTGGGTATCGCTTTTGCGTTGATTTTTATCGCAAGGCCACTAGCGGTTATTATCAGCTTGTTACCCTTTTCTTTCCCCTGGCGTGAACAGGTCTTTATGAGCTGGGTTGGGCTGCGTGGTGCGGTGCCAATTATCCTGGCATTATTCCCCTGGCTAAGTGGTGTTGAGCAAGAAGAGTTGTATTTTGATATCGCCTTTGTAGTGGTGATGGTGTCGTTGCTAATTCAGGGCTGGACCATAGCGCCTATGGCTCGCTGGCTAAACCTGGAAGTGCCAAAACGTCCCGAACCACAGCAGCGTATGCCGCTTTCATCGGTACCCTCCAAAGAGGCACTTGAGGTATGGTTGTATAAAATCGATAAGGACTCGCCGGCCTGTGATCACACCTGGAGCGAACTCAAATTGACCGCACCAGCGACCTTTGTTGGCGTTATTCGCGATGGCGAATGGCTGCAGCCAGAGACTAAGCCGACGGTAGAAGAGGGTGACAATTTATTAGTCACTGCAACCTTGCGCGATATTGACGAAGTCAGTCGGATCCTTGCATCCGGCGGGCGCGGCTTAAAAATTAACGAGCAAGGCTTCTTCGGTGACTTTAGCCTGCGTGGGGATTTGACCTTTACCGAGGTATCGTCGGTCTATCCACTCGGCCAGGTTGATGACGCGATTTTGGGTAAAACGCTGAAAGATTACTTTACCCAGAAGTTTCATCGTCGGGTTGTTATTGGTGATACAGCGCAGGTAGGCGATGTCGTTTTAACCGTGCGGGAAGTCAACGAACAGGGCGAAGTACAGTCACTGGGGATAAAAGCAAAAGAGTGAGCTTGCACTCACTCTTGGTAAAATTTTTGCTCAAATACTAATGGCTCGCCAGAGGCTTTACTGTTTGGAATATTAATAGTGAATTTCATGACTTCTTCGTCACCAAACAAAAAGCTGGCTAAATAATAAACAGAGTCACCTTCAACGATTTGCTTAAACTCCAATGACTGCACGCCACCGCGGGGGTTACTAACATACCCTTTAGGTAATGCTTTCACCGCTTTTTGCGTTTCAGCATCTAATATCGCAATGTTGATTAACCCGCGTTTTTCACTGCGGGTTATATCGTATTGAGCGGCGATTTGTGGCGTCAGAAAGGTTGAGTTAAAGGCGCTGTAATGCACCTCCCAGTCACCGACTCTTTGCTTTTGCTCAGCTTGAGCAAAAGTGGCCATCAGAGTTAATAATACTGCGGTTAACGTATAAGTGAGCACTCGCATAGTTAGTCCTTATACCCCGATTAACAGGCGCAAAAACTGTAGTGCGATAATGACAATAAGCACTGACAAGTCGAGCCCGCCGATTGGCGGCACAATGCGGCGCACAGGTGCAAGCAAGGGCTCTGTTAACTGATGCAGCATCGCTTCCATCGGATTGTAGCCCTGCGAGAACCAACTGAGAATTGCGCGAATAATAAGGATCCAGAATAGCATCGACAGCAGGCTGCTGAGCGTAAACAAGACCCCGGTAATGACCACTGGCACAATAGCGAAGCCGTAGCCGTTGAGGCTACTAAGTGCTGCTGCTTTAAGCATGCCAATTAAGATAGCAAATACCAGACTGGCCGTATCCAGCCGCCCGGCTGCCGGAATAATCTTGCGCAGCACACCAACCACTGGCTGTGTGGCTTTTACCACAAACTGGCTGACCGGATTAAAATAATCCGCCTTAACCAATTGCATCCAAACGCGTAACAACACGACGATCAGATACAGATCGATCAGTGTCGCCACTAAAAACGTCAAAGCGTTGTTCATATCGGCTCCTAGAACAGTTTCGCCATTTCCTGGTTACGGTTTACGGCAGCTTTTACAGCATCTGCAGAAATACCATGCAGGTCGCGCTCTTGATATACTTCGACGCCTTTCGCGGTAGAACCGCCTTTACTGGTTACCTGCTTGCGTAAATCTTCCAACGATAAATCACTTTCTTTTGCCATTTGTGCAGCACCTAAACAGGTTTGCTGTACCATCGCACGGGCTTTCTCGGGGTCGAAGCCAAGTTCAACCGCACCTTTAGCCAGGCTATCCATAAACTCAAAAAAGTAAGCAGGTCCACTGCCGGCAACTGCGCCTAATATGTCGAGCTGATCTTCGTCCTCAACCCACAGCGTATCGCCGACGCCATTGAAGGCTTCGGTGACGTAGTTTTTGTCCTGTTCATTGACACCGTCATCAGCGACCAACCCGGACATCCCCTGGCCGACCAACGACGGGGTATTTGGCATAACACGAATGATGTTAATGTCATCACCCAGGTATTGTTTGTACTTAGGCATACGAATGCCTGCGGCAATAGTAATAATCAGTTTGTCGCTGAGGTTATCCACATGCTCTTTTAAGTGGGCACAAACGTCTGCCATTAATTGTGGCTTAACTGATAACACGATAGCGTCTGCAGCATTAACGACCTCGAGGTTGTCGTGGCTGGTATTAACGCCCAATTCCGCTTTCATTTTTTCGAGTTTGCCGGCGCTAGGATTACTGACCCATACCTTGTCTGCGGGGTAGCCACTTTTACACATACCACCGACAATACTTTGTGTCATATTACCTGCGCCGATAAAGGCGATGTTACGGATATCGTTCATTATCACTCCCGTTGTCCAAAAATTGCTGTTCCAATACGTACCATGTTAGCACCCTCGAGTACCGCTTGTCGCATGTCTCCGCTCATGCCCATGGATAGCGTATCGATGTGTTCGCCGTATTGGCTTTGCAGTTGTTCAAACAGAGTTCGCATTTTTGCGAAACTCTGTCTTTGCTGTTCAGTGCTGGTGTCAGCTTTAAGGATCGTCATCAAACCACGCAAACTAAGCCGTTCGCAACCTGCAACGAAGGCAGCTAAAGTCGGCACTTGCCCGGGCGTAAGCCCTGACTTATTGTCATCGTCATCGATGTTAACCTGCAATAAAACATTTAACGGTTCCAGTTGTTGCGGACGCTGGTCATTAAGGCGGCGGGCTATTTTTTCTCTTTCAACACTTTGAACCCAGTCAAAGTGTGCCGCGACATCTTTTGTTTTGTTTGATTGCAAAGGACCAATAAAGTGCCAAATAAGGTCAGGGTTATCGACTGCATGTATTTTATCGATGCCCTCCTGCACATAGTTCTCAGCAAACTCACGTTGCCCTGCGTCGGCTGCGGCTACAACCGCTTGTGGCGGATGCTTTTTACTGACGGCGATTAGATTTACTGACTGCTTGTAGGCACTTTCTTCCGAAAATTCAGCCATTTGTTGTCGGGTTTGATGCAGGTTTTTTGCTAGGGTTTCGGCATCGATTTCTGCTACCTTAGTCACATTAATCATCCTTTAAACTCGGGCCTAACTATGAATGTCACTGATTTACTTGCCTTCAGTATGAAACAATCTGCGTCAGATTTACATTTATCCTCGGGCAGTGTGCCTATGATACGTGTAGATGGCGACATTCGACCATTAAATCAACCCGTGCACCAGGCTGATGAGCTCAAAGCGATGTTGTATGAGGTCATGGCTAAACCGCAACAAGAGGAATTCGAGCAACGGTTTGAGTGCGATTTTTCCTTCACCTTAGAAGGCATAGCCCGCTTTCGGGTTAACGTATTCACACAGCGTAAAGGTATTGCCGCGGCATTCAGGATGATTCCGAATAAAGTGACGACCTTAGACGAACTCGATGCGCCGGCGATATTTAAAGACATTGTCGATGCTCCACGAGGGTTGGTGCTGGTTACAGGGCCAACGGGATCAGGTAAATCAACTACGCTGGCGGCGATGGTCGATTACATTAACCGCTCGCGTTCGCAACATATCTTAACCATCGAAGACCCGATAGAGTTTGTCCATGACAATCAAAAAAGTCTGGTCAGCCAGCGAGAAGTGCATCGCGATACGCGATCCTTTGAGGCGGCATTGCGCTCTGCGCTGCGGGAAGATCCGGATGTCATATTAGTCGGCGAAATGCGCGATCTGGAAACCATTCGCCTGGCGATGACAGCTGCTGAGACTGGCCACCTGGTGTTGGGCACGCTGCACACCACGTCGGCGCCGAAAACAATCGACCGCATTATTGATGTCTTCCCCGGCGATGATAAACCGATGGTTCGTTCCATGTTATCCGAGTCGTTGCGGGCTGTGATATCGCAAACTCTGCTTAAGCGCATCGGAGGGGGGCGTGTCGCCGCGCACGAAATTATGCTAAGCAACTCGGCGATCAAAAACCTGATCCGGGAAGATAAGGTTGCGCAAATGTATTCAGCAATCCAAACCGGCGGTGAACGCGGTATGCAAACACTCGATCAGGCATTAAAGAAATTAGTGGCACGGGGCGATATAGAAAGAGAAGAGGCGCGCCGTTGCGCGGTCAATAAAGAGGATTTTTAATGCCGTTGGCAAAGCTGATTTATGTCGTTATTACACTGCTCGTTGCGGTTGCTCCTGCGTTAGCGCAGCAATCCACACGGGTTGCCTTTGGTTGTTGTATGGACCACAGCGAGCGACAGGATGTATTTGATGCGTTGAATTTAGCTGACCCGGAAGTATTCGTGTTTTTAGGCAATACCGTTGATGTCGATGCCGGTGACATGGACGATATGCTGGAGGCCTATGACGTGCTGAATCGTTTTCGCGGCCCCAAAGTATTGCGCCGACAATCGGCAGTTATGTCGATGTGGAATCGCACAGACTATGCAATTGATGGCCAGGCAGGCACGAATAACCCATTAAAGTACGCAGTACGCAATCACTTTTTGACCTTTTGGCGGGAACCGATAAGTTCTCCGCGAATGTTTCAGGAACACGGCATTGCCAAGGCTGTGGTATTCGGAGAAGCTCCGCAACGGGTGCAGGTGATTATGCTGGACGGTCGTTGGAATCGGGACCCATTAACCCGGGTTGGATGGGTAGAACGGTTAAAGCGTGCGCTGGATAGTGAGCAAGGTCCCTACCTGCCTAATCCGTCGGCAACTCTGTTAGGTGATGCGCAATGGCAATGGTTAGCAGAACAGCTGCAAAAGCCGGCCGAGGTTCGGGTGTTAATGAGTGCTACACCGTTTTTTGCGCCGCTAAATGGGTATGACAGTTGGGCGATGTATGCGACAGAACAACAGCGGCTGGTAGAAATGTTACAACAGTTGCAGCCGCAGGGGCTGGTGCTGGCAACGGGTGATCGGGGCTTCGGTGAACTGGCAAAAATCGATGATGTGTTAAGTTACCCATTGTGGCAGGTGACTTCAGGTTATTTGTCATCCGCCAGCGAGGCGCCTTATCGGTTCGAACAACGCCATGGTGAGGCATTTGAACAAGCCCGCTATGGGCAAATAGAAGTACGCTGGCAAGATACGCCCGAACTCATCTTATCACTGCGTGACGTTGATGGCCGGGCGTTAGTTGAACAGAGCGTTGGTTTAACCGATTAGTTAGTCAAATTGCGGTGCTTTGCGATGTTTTGTCGCCTGTTCGTAAGCAAACGCCGCTTCGATTAAAACGGGCTCTGCTTTAGCGGTGCTGAAAAAGCTTAATCCCACCGGTAATGCGGGCTCTTCGCCGATTTGTATGTAGCCCATAGGGACAGTGATATGTGGGTAACCGGCAACTGCAGCCGGAGAGCTTGCTGAACCGGAGTAATTATCGCCGTTAACGCGATCAATCTTCCACGACGGCGAGGTTGTAGGTGCAATTAATAAGTCCAGCTCATGCTCCTTAAGCATCGCATCAATGCCTTCTTCGCCGGCTAAACGCTTACTGTTTTCCAGCGCCTTTAAGTAGTCATCCTTATCGTCTTCTGACTTAGCTGCCGCCATTTGGAATAGCTCCTGACCAAAGTAGATGAGTTCCTGGTCGGCCGCCGCGTTATTGGCATCAATCAGATCGTCCATGGTTTGGTAGGGTAACTCGGTAGTCGCGAGGTATTTTTCCATGTCGTACTTAAATTCGTACAGCAGTACCGTAAACTCATCGCCACCGTACTCGCCGTAAGTTGGCATGGTAACATCAACGACTTCTGCGCCCTGAGCTCGCAAAACCTCGAGCTGTTGATCAAACTGTTCATCGAGTAGTTCATTGTAGCCCATTAAGTTACGGACGACGCCGATACGCTTGCCTTGTAAGCCATCAGTTTTAAGGTGCTGTGCAAAATCAGTGTCGTCGCGATAGCCGGCATTATCATTGGCATCGTGCTCTGCCATGGCCTGCAGCATTAGGGCTGCACCGGTTACCGTCCGTGCCATGGGGCCAGCGGTATCCTGGCTGTGCGCGATTGGAATAATACCGTCGCGGCTAATTAACCCCAACGTCGGTTTGATGGTAACAATGCCGTTAATGGCGGCAGGGCAAACCAGTGAGCCATCGGTTTCTGTACCAACCGAGAGTGCGGTAAAATCAGCAGCTACGGCACTGGCTGAGCCTGCGCTGGAACCACAGGTAGAGCGACTGCGATCATATGGGTTGACGGCTTGCCCGCCCATACCACTCCAGCCCGAGCTGGAGCGGGTAGAACGAAAGTTTGCCCACTCACTGAGGTTAGCTTTGCCAAGAATGATGGCACCTTCTTCGCGCAGTTCGTTAACTAAAAATGCATCGTCGGCAGGGAAGTTATTAGCGAATAACACCGAACCAGCTGTATTAGCCAGGCCATCAGCGGTATCAATGTTATCTTTTAATAATACCGGAATGCCGTGCAAGGGGCCGCGCAGTTCGCCCTGCGCCCGCTCAGCATCAAGACGGCGAGCGTCGCTAAGGGCATTTTCCGACAGACTAATGACCGCACGTAATTCTGCTCCCTGGGTATTGTGTTGTTCGATTTGCTGAAGATAATACGCCACCAGTTGTTCGGCGGTTAACTGGCCCTGCTGCATGGCGGTTTGTAGCTCGGTCACCGAGGCTTGCTGGAAAGCAAATGCCGGCGCTTGAGTCTGCTGGCTGGATGAGTCAACTGTCTGGCATGCCGCCAAAGACAGTGCGACAGCACTCGCAATTGCCAGTTGTTTAAGTCGCTTGCCTGCGTTGATATTCTGCATCATCGAAGTTGTCCTGTGGTTATTATTGTTTGGCTTAAATTGACATAAATTCACGCCAATGGCGATAAAAAATACGGTAAACTGTCGCCCTGACGAGTTTATTGAACACACGTTTATTGAAACAGAAGCGGCGGACGTTATGCGGGTACTCGGTATCGAAACCTCCTGTGATGAGACAGGCATTGCTATTTACGACACCCAACAGGGATTGTTGGCACATCAACTCTATTCGCAAGTTAAGCTACATGCCGACTATGGCGGTGTCGTGCCGGAACTAGCCTCACGCGACCATGTGCGTAAAACCCTGCCGCTGATTAATGCCGCACTGGAACAGGCGCAACTACAACCTGCCGATCTTGATGGTGTGGCGTTTACCCAGGGTCCGGGTTTGGTTGGCGCGCTGCTGGTTGGTAGTTGTATTGGCCGCAGTCTGGCCTATGGCTGGAAGCTGCCGGCAGTTGGTGTGCATCATATGGAAGGCCATCTGCTGGCGCCGATGTTGGAAGAAAACCAACCGCAGTTTCCGTTTGTTGCGTTACTGGTTTCTGGCGGACATACCCAGTTGGTACAGGTTAAAGCTATTGGTGATTATGAACTGTTGGGCGAATCGGTGGATGACGCAGCGGGGGAAGCTTTTGATAAAACCGCAAAACTGATGGGGCTGGATTACCCGGGTGGACCACGCTTAGCAAAATTAGCCGAACAGGGGCGCAGTGATCGATTTAAGTTCCCTCGTCCAATGACTGAGCGCCCGGGCCTGGACTTTTCTTTTAGTGGCTTAAAAACATTTACCGCCAATACGCTGGCGAGTCACGATAATGATGAACAGACCCGGGCAGACATCGCCCGCGCGTTTGAAGATGCGGTGGTTGATACGCTAGTTATCAAGTGTAAACGTGCATTGCAACAAACCGGCTACAAACGTTTGGTTATTGCCGGAGGAGTCAGCGCAAACCGACATTTAAGAGAACAACTGGCAGCGCTGGCCGATAAAATCAACGGCGAGGTTTTTTACCCACGCACAGAATTCTGTACTGATAATGGCGCAATGATTGCTCTGGCTGGCGCGCTGCGCCTGCAGGCGGGTGAGTCTCAGCCACTAGCTATAAAAACCTATCCGCGCTGGCCGATGACGGATTTAAAACCGATGCCTGCATAAGACTATTTTTGGTTGCGGCGCCGGAATGATGATTCCTGCCCGCTGCCCAAGCGCACGATGTTGGCCTGATGACGCCAGACGATGAGTACCGAAATCATGATGACCGGTACGGTATACTGAGGCTTTATCCAAAACGCATAGAACGGCGCCAGACTTACGGTAACAAGCGCGGCAAGTGACGATACACGGCTTATCCTAAATACCAACAACCAGGTCGCAATAAGTAGCAGTGCCATCTCCCACGCAACCGGGAACATTGCGCCCAGGGCAGTTGCGACGGCTTTACCACCGCGAAAATTAAAGTACAGCGGAAAAATGTGACCAAGGCAGGCGGCAACGGCGATTAGGCCAAGGAAAAATGGTTCGATACCGAAAAAATATGACGCCCATACCGGAACCATGCCTTTAAGCACATCAAACCATAAGGTCAGGAAGGCCGGCAGTTTGCCGCCAATACGATAGACATTGGTTGCACCGGGATTACCAGAACCGTCGCGCCGCGGATCCGGCAAACCCCATAGTTTACAGATGAGGACGGCACTGCTGATGGAACCTAACAGGTACGCGGTTATAATCATCAGAAGTGTCAGTGCGGTCATAGGGTACGATTCTCTGTATGTTTGGTGTAGACTGCAATGAATATAGCGCCCCCTAGAATAAGCGCTTTTTAGCTGAAATACCAATGGTGGATTTAGATGGCGATCTCCGATCTAGACTGGATCAGTATTGAAGGGTTAATAATAGACACGGTCATTGGCGTTTATGGCTGGGAACAGCAGCAGACTCAGCAGCTCCGCATTGATGTCGATATGGGTTGGGATATTCAGGCCGCGGCTAAAACCGACGATATAGCCCAGGCTGTCGATTATGCCAGGGTAAGTGAAGCAATTGTGGCATGGGTTACACAACAACCCCGACAACTGATCGAGACCGTGGCTGAAGGCGTTGCGCAGCTCGTGCTTGAGCAGTTCTCCGTTAGTGATATTAAGGTAAAAGTGAGTAAACCGGGTGCGGTTCCTACCGCCGACAACGTGGCGGTTACGATTAGGCGTTCGCGGTTCGACAGCGCGTTTGGTTAAAACGTATTATGGTGAGTGTATTTTTGGGCTTAGGCTCGAATATCGAACGCGAAAAACACATTTTAGCGGGCATAATCGATATTGCAGAACACTTTCAATGGCTGCAGCGTTCCCGGGTTTACGAGAGCCGTGCGGTAGGTTTTGACGGCAGCAACTTTTATAACCTGGTGGTAGAAGTACAAACCCACTTAAGTGTGCAGCAGGTGCAGCAGCGCTGCAAGCAAATCGAACAGGACCACGGACGCTCCGAGCACAGCCCTAAATATAGTCCTCGTACACTGGATATCGATCTGTTGCTGTACGGCGAACTCTGCCATGAGCGCAGTCCGCAATTACCGCGCGCTGAAATCCTGCATAATGCGTTTGTGCTTAGGCCGTTAGCCGAAATTGCACCGGATCGAGTGCATCCGATCTGCGGCGAGTCTTATCAGCAACTTTGGCAGGCTTACCAACAACAGCACCAGGCTAATCACGAACAATGGTTGCAGCCGTTATCAGAAGAACGCTGGCTACCTTTTTAAATCGGCTTAACGCTGGGGCTGCATTTAATCATCTGGTAGGTGCTCAAAAAAGATAGCTTGTCGCCTTTGCGCCAGAGCCTGGCCCACCTCCGGCCCTTTTAAACCGTCAGCAACTAACTGCTTTGCGTTGACTTGTTTAGCGGCGGCCGCAGCGTTTTCAATGGCGTTGCTGTCCTGCTGCGTATGCCCCAGAACATGCCTCAAACAGAGGAACTCTGTTAACCGCTGCGGACGGCGCCAATAATCAATTGCCTGCAACAACTCAAACAATTGCGGATGCGAGAGTTTTGCTTGTTGTAAAATAAGCTGTTGTTGCTGCAGCGCTAACTGTGCGACATCATAAAAACGGTTTGGAATAGCTAATTGACGACAAAACTCAGCCAATTTAAAAGTCGGTGGTTGCATTACAAAGACCGCAGCAAACCGAAGCTCGGTAGTTTCCGTCTGCTCAGCGACTCGCCGAATACAGTCCAGTATCTGCGTGTTGACTAGCAAGCCATCGAGTACTTGCGGGGTGGCATTCAGCTGCTGTAGCAGTTCAAGAAATTTGTGCGGCGATTGCGTATCAAGTGACTTCTGCCACTCTTTCCAAACACGTTCGGGGGTAAGATCAGTGAGTTCGCCGGTAGCAGCCATGTTTTCCAGTAACTGCCGAGTCTCGGCTGCGATGGTAAAACCCAAGTGCGAAAACCGCGCCAGAAACCGCGCAATGCGTAATACCCGCAAGGGATCTTCTACAAATGCGTCAGACACATGGCGTAGTATGCGCTGTTGAATGTCCTGCTGGCCCGCAACAGGGTCAATTAGCTCTCCCTCGGGTGTTTCTGCAATGGCGTTGATGGTGAGGTCGCGGCGCAATAAATCTTGTTCCAGCGTTACGCCGGGATCGAAACTGACACTAAAACCTGTATAGCCGCGGCCGGATTTTCGCTCAGTTCTTGCCAGCGCGTATTCATCCTTGGTCTGAGGGTGTAAAAACACCGGGAAATCTTTGCCAACCTGCTCATAGCCAAGCGCTTGCATTTCTTCTACGGTCGCTCCAACCACCACCCAGTCATGCTCATGGGGGGTAAGACCCAGTAATTTATCGCGCACGGCGCCGCCGACTAAATAGGTTTTCACTACAATTCCTCAGTTTTTTGTTTGATCTTGTCTAATCACTAGCCCAACTGCAAGTGACTCGTTACACTGGCATAGAAAATTGCCGATAACCCAGTGCCAACTATGTATCAAAATTTTTATGGCTTAAACGAGGCGCCTTTCTCTATCGCGCCCGACCCGCATTACCTTTACCTAAGTGAGCGCCACCAGGAGGCGCTTGCACACTTAACTCACGGCTTAGAAGGCAGCGGTGGCTTTATTCTGCTGACCGGAGAAGTTGGTACCGGCAAGACCACTGTATCGCGGGCTCTGCTGGAACAATTACCGGATACCACGCGTACTGCCTTTATTCTTAATCCGATGTTAAGCGAAGACGAATTATTAGCAACGCTTTGTGACGAATTTGGCATTCGCTATCAAAAACGTAGCGCCACACGAAAAGCACTCACCGA
>Ga0208813_1001301_pt1 | contig 13789 bp, 12 predicted proteins | sample MalvireepMed_904_FD_184250 | JGI IMG/M metagenome (GOLD analysis project Ga0208813, IMG submission 184250) | Marine viral communities from the Global Malaspina Expedition - Malaspina viral metaG DeepMed_904 (SPAdes) (version 2) | ecosystem: Environmental > Aquatic > Marine > Oceanic | place... | reverse complement strand
GGGCAACGCCGGCTATCCGTGTGAGTACCGCTACCGCAACGAGCCGGTGCACATGCTGATGAAGGTGGAGACCCACAACCATCCCACGGCCATTGCGCCGCGCCCCGGCGCGGCCACCGGCGCCGGCGGCGAGATCCGCGACGAGGGCGCCACCGGCCGTGGCGGCAAGCCCAAGGCGGGCCTTACCGGCTTTTCCGTGTCCAACCTGTGCATCCCCGGTTTCCGCCAGCCCTGGGAAGACGACTACGGCCGCCCCGGGCGCATCGCCTCGCCGCTGGACATCATGATCGACGGTCCGCTGGGCGGCGCCGCCTTCAATAACGAGTTCGGCCGGCCCAACCTGTGCGGTTACTTCCGCACCCTGGAAATCCAGGCGCCGGGCGTGGCCGGCGACGAACGCCGCGGCTACCACAAGCCGATCATGATCGCCGGTGGCCTGGGCAACGTGCGCGATGGCGACGTGCACAAGAAGCCGATTCCGCCGGGCGCCAAGATCATCGTGATCGGCGGCCCGGCCATGCTGATCGGCCTGGGCGGCGGCGCCGCCAGTTCCATGGCCAGCGGTGAATCCGACGAGGCGCTGGATTTCGCCTCGGTGCAGCGCGACAACCCGGAAATCGAGCGCCGCGTCCAGGAAGTGATCGACCGCTGCTGGGCGCTGGGCGAGCACAACCCGATTGTCTCCATCCACGACGTGGGCGCCGGCGGCCTGTCCAACGCGCTGCCGGAACTGGTCCACGACCACGACCGGGGCGCCAAGCTGTCGCTGCGCGCCATCCCCAGCGCCGAGCCGGGCATGAGCCCGGTGGAAATCTGGTGCAACGAAGCCCAGGAGCGCTACGTGCTGGCGGTGCTGCCGGAGGACCTGGAGCGCTTCGAGGCGCTGTGCGAGCGCGAGCGCGCGCCGTTCGCGGTGCTCGGCGAGGCCACCGAAGCGGAACACCTGGAAGTGGCCGACGACCACTTCGGCGACGCGCCGGTGGACCTGCCCATGGATCTGCTGTTCGGCAAGCCGCCGAAAATGCAGCGCGGCTACGACCGGGAAGATTTCGAGCGCCAGCCGTTCACCACCGAAGGCATCGAGCTCAAGGACGCCATCGAGCGGGTCATGCGCCTGCCCACGGTGGCCTCCAAGAACTTCCTGATCACCATCGGCGACCGTTCGGTGACCGGCCTGGTGCACCGCGATCAGATGGTCGGCCCCTGGCAGGTGCCGGTGGCCGACTGCGCGGTGACCGCCACGGGTTACAACCAGCGCACCGGCGAAGCCATGGCGATGGGCGAGCGCACCCCGGTGGCGCTGGTCAACGCGGCCGCGTCCGGCCGCATGGCGGTGGCCGAGACCCTCACCAACCTGGCCGGCGCCCACATCGGCTCGCTGGGCCAGATTCGCTTGTCCGCCAACTGGATGGCCGCCGCCGGCCACCCGGGCGAGGACCAGGCCCTGTTTGAAACCGTGAAAGCGGTGGGCATGGAGCTGTGCCCGAAGCTGGGCATCGCCATCCCGGTGGGCAAGGACTCCCTGTCCATGCGCACCCTGTGGCAGGAAAAAGGCATTGATAAGAGCGTGGTGGCGCCGCTGTCGCTGATCGTCTCCGGCTTCGCCAACGTCACCGACATCGGCCTGACCGCCACGCCGCAGCTGAAGACCGGCCTGGACAGCGAACTGCTGCTGATCGACCTGGGCCGGGGCAAGAACCGCCTGGCCGGCTCGGCGCTGGCCCAGGTGTTCGGCAAGGTCGGCGATGTGGCGCCGGATCTGGACGACGCCGACGACCTGATCGCCTTCTTCGAGGTCACCCAGCGGCTGCTGGCGGAAGAGCGCCTGCTTGCCTACCACGACCGCTCCGACGGCGGCCTGTTCACCACCCTGGCGGAGATGGCGTTCGCCGGCCGCACCGGCGTGGACATCGTGCTGGACAACATCGCCGGCGACGGCCCCGAGGCGGTGGCGGCGCTGTTCGCCGAGGAAGCCGGCGCGGTGATCCAGGTGCGCGCCGCCGACGTGCAGGCGGTGCGCCAGCGTTACCAGGACGCCGGTCTGGGCGGCTGCGTGCACAGTGTCGGCACCGTCAACGACGAGGACGTGGTGCGCCTGCGCCTGGGTGGCGCGGTGTTGCGCGAACGCCCGCGCTGGGGCCTGCAGCGGCTGTGGTCGGAAACCAGCTACCGGATCCAGGCGCTGCGGGATAATCCGGACTGCGCCCGCCAGGAGTTCGAATCGATCGCCGATTCCAACGACCCGGGTCTCAACGTGCGCCTCACCTTCGACATGAGCGAGGACGTGGCCAGCCCGTTCATTAACACCGGCGCCCGCCCCAAGGTGGCGATCCTGCGCGAGCAGGGCGTTAACGGCCACATGGAAATGGCCGCCGCCTTCGACCGCGCCGGGTTCAGCGCCATGGACGTGCACATGAGCGACCTGCTCGCCGGCCGTGTCAGCCTGGACGACATGAAAGGCCTGGTGGCCTGCGGCGGCTTCTCTTACGGCGACGTGCTGGGCGCCGGCGAGGGCTGGGCCAAGAGCATTCTCTACAACCCGGGCCTGCGCGACGCCTTCAACCGCTTCTTCTTCCGCGAGGACACCTTCTCGCTGGGGGTCTGCAACGGCTGCCAGATGCTGTCCAACCTGAAGGATCTGATTCCCGGCGCCGAGCACTGGCCGCACTTCGTGCGCAACCTGAGCGAGCAGTTCGAGGCGCGTACCTCGCTGGTGGAAATCCAGGATTCGCCGTCGGTATTGCTACGCGACATGGCCGGCACCCGGCTGCCGATCGCCGTGGCCCACGGCGAGGGCCGCGCCGAGATCAACGACCAGGACCTCAACCGCAACATCGAACAGCGGCTGCTGGCGCTGCGCTACGTGGACAGCCTGGGCAACCCGGCGGAGCAGTATCCCGCCAACCCCAACGGCTCCGCCCAGGGCGTCACCGGCTTCACCACCCGCGACGGCCGCGTCACCATCATGATGCCGCACCCGGAGCGGGTGTTCCGCGTGCTGCAGAACAGCTGGATTCCGGACGATTGGCGCCGGTTCGAGAATGGGCCCTGGTATCGGTTGTTCGCCAACGCCCGGAAGTGGGTCGGGTAGAAGCAATTGATAGTTGATAATTGACAGTTGATAGTGAAAAGCAAAGTCAAAAGACAGAGACGTGCTTTTGCGGGATTGGAGTGGGGGAGTATGGCGGACGAGATGTATAACTATTTTGATATGTTGATCGCGGAGTCGCCGGAGCCGACGGCGGTGTCCGAGCGGCGTCGGGAGCTGGCCAGCGAGTTGAAGGCGATCAGTGAGCAGTTGATTCGTCTGGACGCGGATGAGGCGGCGCTGGCGGAGTACACTGAGCAGGCGCGGGCGCTGCGTGAACGCCTGGAAGGGCATGGTCATCGCAGTATGCGCGATATTCTTGGTCGGCTGATCGTGGGTAAAGGCAGCCGCCAGGACGCGCTGGATATGGCCGACTTTGAAATCCTGACCGGCCAGGCGACGCCGCTGTCGCCGCCGCTGGAGCTGTGGCTGGACGGCGACACCGTGCGCGGCCGCGCCACCTTCGGGCGGCTGTTCATGGGCCCGCCGGGCAAGGTGCACGGTGGCGTGCTGTCCCTGGCCCTGGATATGCTGATGGCCAAGTGTCAGGATTTCGTCACCGGCCTGGGCATGACCGGCACGCTCAACATCCGCTATATGGCGCCCACGCCGCTGAATACGGAGATCCGCTTTGAGTCCCGCGTGACCAAAGTGGAAGGCCGCAAGCTGCTCACCGAAGCCAAGGTGTTCGCCGGCGACACCCAGACCGTGTCCGCCACCGGCGTGTGGATTTCATCCCAGGGCAACTATCAGTTGCGCGACGCCTACGCGCACCTGGCCGAGCCCGCCGACAACGACCGCGAGACCGCCTGAACCCGGGCGGTCCGCCAGGGAGGCCCGATGACCGTCTACAAGCTTTGTTTCTACGTGCCCGAAGACCATGCCGAAGCGGTGAAGAACGCCGTCTTCGAGGCCGGCGCCGGCCGCATCGGAAACTACGATTGCTGCAGTTTTCAGGTCGCCGGCCAGGGGCAGTTTCGGCCCCTGGAAGGCAGTGACCCCTACCTGGGCGGCCAGGGCGAGATCGAAACGGTGCGCGAATTCCGGGTGGAAACGATCTGCATGGAAGACCACCTCAAAGCCGCCCTCAGCGCTCTGCGTCTCGCCCACCCCTACGAAGAGCCCGCCATCGACCTGTGGCGGCTCGAGGACCTGCCTGGTTAGGTTCGGACCAGGGTGCGGGCTTTGTGCGAGCGGGCCCAGCCCGCGAAAGGCCGGCGAATGCCGGCCGGCAGGATCCCAGAGAGCTCTCTAACGGCAGCACAAACAAGGTCTCTGGAATCCTGCGGGGCGACCTGGGTCGCCCTTTCGCGGGCAGGCCCGCTCCCACAGGCCAGCTCCCACAAATTCAGTCGTCCAGCGAAGGTTTGCGCTTCAAAGGCGGGATATCCTGGGTCCGCACCGGAAACTCATCGCCGTTGGCGCGGTCCTGGATAAAGAACTTCAGCGTTCGGCCGATGGTGGGGAAGGCGAGCTCGTCCCAGGGAATCTCGTCTTCGGAGAACAGCCCGGCGTCGGCGCTTTCGTCGCCGGCGGCGAAGTCGCCATTGACCATCTCGCTGAGGAAGAACATGTAGACCTGGTTGATGTGCGGCAGGTTGAACACCGTGTACAGGTCGCCGATGGCCACGGTGGCGCAGGCTTCCTCCCAGGTCTCCCGGGCGGCGCCCTCCTGAAGGGTCTCGCCGTTTTCCATGTAGCCGGCGGGCAGGGTCCAGTAGCCGATGCGCGGTTCGATGGAACGTTTGCAGAGCAGAAAGCGGCCTTCCCAGACCGGGATCGCGCCGACCACGATCTTCGGGTTCTGGTAGTGGATCACGCCGCAGTGGTTGCACCAATAGCGGGGCCGGTTGTCGCCTTCGGGGATGGAGAACAGAATCTCTTCGCCGCAATGGCTGCAATATTTCATTGATGCTCTCGCCTGCCTGTGGAGCCTCATCGGAGAGCCTGGCCGCCGGCCGGCATGATGAGGAAACGACAGCCTAATGGCTTGGCGGTGGATCGGCAATTAGGGCGTTTCCACCGGCTCCGCCGTGAATAGAGCGCATCCGGCCTTGCCCGGTGCGCGACGCCTGTTCAAACTGGTGTTTGAAATAAGACAGGGAGTACCCCGTGCTAGAAAAACTCCGGCAGCGCATGTCGGCCTACCCTTTCAATGATTTACCGGTGGATTTGCCGGAAGCGGCCGTGCTGATGCCGTTCGTGGACCAGCCCGACCCGGAACTGATTCTCACCGTCCGCGCCCAGGGCATGCCCACCCACGCCGGCGAGGTGGCGTTTCCGGGCGGTAAACGGGACCCCGGCGACCGCGATCTGTTGCACACCGCCCTGCGTGAAAGCCATGAGGAGGTGGGGCTGGCCCAGCGTGAAGTGGAGGTGATCGGCCAGCTGTCGCCGCTGGCGTCCCGGTTCGGCATGAAGGTGACCCCGTTCGTGGGCGTGGTGCGGGCCGGGGTGGATCTGACCCCCGAGCCCGGCGAGATCGAGACCATCTTCCAGGTGCCGTTGAGCTTCTTCCTGGAAGAAGAGCCGGAGCTGTCCCCGCCGATCGACTTTTACGGCCGCCGCCTGTGCATGCCCAGCTACTATTATGAGGACAAACGGATCTGGGGGCTCACCGCCTTTATGATCCTGGATTTGATCAACCATGTGTACGACGCCGATGTGCGTTTCGACCTGACGGGTGAAAAATGATCTATAAACTGGAAGGCCGCCGCGTGGAAATGCGGGGTGAAGGCCAGTGGGTGGCGCCCAACGCCACGGTAATCGGTTCGGTGATACTGGGCGCCAACAGCAGCGTCTGGTTCGGCGCGGTGATCCGCGGCGACAACGATCTGATCGAGATCGGTGACAACACCAACGTGCAGGAAAACTCCGTGCTGCACGTGGATCCCGGCGTGCCGATGAAGATCGGCAACGGCGTCACCGTCGGCCACAAAGTCATGCTGCACGGCTGCACCATCGGCGATAACAGCCTGATCGGTATCAACGCGGTGGTGCTGAACAAGGCCAGAATCGGCAAGAACTGCATCATCGGCGCCCACGCCCTGGTGCCCGAGGGCATGGAAATCCCCGACAACTCCCTGGTCATGGGCGCGCCGGCCAAGGTGGTCAAGGAGATCTCCGACGGCCACAAGGCGATGTTGACCATGAGCAGCCAACACTACGCCGCCCACGCCAAACACTTCGATGAGCACCTGGAAATCGATGAGCGCTTTCAATAACCGGCCGGAATTTCCCGAAGCCCCGGTGTCGCCCTGCGTATCGATCTGCGCCCTGGACGGGGACGACATCTGTGTGGGGTGCTTCCGCACCGGCCGCGAGATCAGCTATTGGGGCCTGCTGCCCGTGGAGGAGCGCCGCGAGGTGCTGGTCCGCTGCCAGCAGCGCATGGCCGGCGAACCGGCGCCGTGCATGGTGACGAAGGAGCAGCCGTGAGCGAGGTGAAGCAGCCGTGAGCGACAAAGAACAGCCGCTGTTGCCGAACCGTCCCCGGGTGGGGCTGGCGTTGGGCAGCGGGTCCGCCCGGGGCTGGGCGCACATCGGTATTATTCAGGCGCTGGAAGAGCGCGGCATTGAGATCGACGTGGTGGCCGGTACGTCCATCGGCGCCCTGGTGGGCGGCGCCTACGTCAGTGGGGCACTTAAGGAGTTCGGTGACTGGGTGCGCACCCTGACCACCAAGGACGTCTTCGGGCTGATGGATTTCACTTTCTCCGGCGGTGTGGTGAAGGGGGAAAAGCTGTTCGGTTTTTTCGAGAAGCTGCACAGCAACCCCAATATCGAAGACCTGGAAAAGCGGTTCGTCACCGTGGCCACGGACATGAAAAGCGGCCGCGAAGTGTGGATCAGCAAGGGGCCCGTGCTGGACGCCGCCCGCGCCTCCTGCGCGCTGCCCGGGCTGTTCTCGCCCCTGCAGCACCAGCGGCGCTGGATGCTGGACGGCGGCCTGGTCAACCCGGTGCCGGTGTCGGCGGCGCGGGCGTTCGGCGCCGACGTGGTGATCGCGGTGAACCTGAACGCCCAGCTGGTGGGCGCCCACCTGTCACGCCAGACGCCGTCGGACGGTGGCGAGAGCGACGAAGATCGCAGCCTGTGGCAGAAGATGACCCACTACTTCTCGTCCCAGGACGGCGGCCCGCCGGGCTTCTTCGATGTGGTGGCGTCCAGCGTCAATATCATGCAGGACCGCATCACCCGCTCGCGGATGGCCGGCGATCCGCCCGAGGTCACGCTGATCCCGCTGCTGGAGGATTTCGCCTTGATGGACTTCCACCGCGCCGGGGAAGCCATCGATGAGGGCTACCGGCTGGTGGAGCGTCACGAGGGGGACATTTTTGCCTGGGTGGGGTCGCCGGACGCGGACAGAGTATAGGCCTCTGGGATCCTGCCGGGCGCTTCGCGCCCTTTCGCGGGCAGGGCCCGCTCCCACAGGATCCGCTCCCACAGCTCCCTAGAGCCGCTTTCAGGGGGCGTCGGGTTCGTTGGAGGCGTGGCGGACCTTGGCGGCTTTTACCATGTTGTCCTTCACCTGCAGGATTTCGATCAGGTAGTCGCCGATGCGGATCGAAATGTTGGCGTCGGGGATGTCCTGCAGGTACTCCAGAATCAAACCGTTGAGCGTGCGCGGCCCGCCGGTGGGCAGGTCCCAGTCCAGTGAGCGGTTGATCTCGCGCAGGTGGGTGGCGCCGTCGATCACGTGGCTGCCGTCCTCCTGGGGGTGGATGTCCTGGCTGGTGGCGGCCAGGTCGGTGGTGAATTCGCCGACGATCTCCTCGAGGATGTCCTCCAGCGTCACCAGCCCCAGCACGTCGCCGTATTCGTCCACCACGATGCCGATGCGCCGCCGCGCGTTCTGGAAATTGATCAGCTGACGGTTCAGCGACGTGCCTTCCGGCACGAAGTAGGGCTCCACCGTGTGCTGCATCAGCTCCGCTTTGTTGATGTCTTCCTTGAGCAGCAGCCGGCTCAGTTTGCGCAGGTGCAGCAGGCCCAGCATGTTGTTGGGGTCGCCGCGGTACACCGGCAGCCGGGTGTGCTGGCTGGCGCGCAGGGTGGACATGATCTCGTCCATGTCGTCGTCGATATCCACGCCCACCATCTCGTTGCGCGGGATCATGATGTCTTCCACGGTCACGCTTTCCAGGTCCAGAATATTGAGCAGCATCTTCTGGTGCTTTTCCGGAATCAGGCCGCCGGCCTCGTTGACCACGGTGCGCAGTTCCTCGGGGCTCAGATGATCGTCGTCGCTGTTCCGGGTCTGGGCACCGGCCAGCCTCAGGAACATCATGCTGATGCCGTTGACCAGCCACACCAGCGGCGCCAGCAGCACCTGCAGGGGCTTGAGCACCACGCTGGCCGGGAAGGCGATGCGCTCCGGCTTGAGCGCGGCGTAGGTTTTCGGGGTGATCTCCGCGAACACCAGCATCACCAGGGTGATCACCACCGGCGCCACCGCCGCGCCGCTGTCGCCCAGCCAGCGGATCGCCAGGATCGCCGCCACCGTGGCGGCGAAGTTATTGACGAAATTGTTACCGATCAGGATCACCGACAGCAGGCGGTCGGTACGGCGCAGCAGCCCTTCCACCCGTACCGCGGCGCGGTGCCCCTGGCGGGCCAGATGCCGCAGGCGGTAGCGGTTGATCGCCACCATGCCGGTTTCACTGCTGGAGAAGAAGGCGGAACCGAGAATCAGGATGATCAGGGCGGTGATCAGCCACCCGTCGGAGAAACTGTCCAAGAGGAAGTCGTTTCGTTGCTTATTGGCAGCACATTGTTTGGGGTCGGCGCTGGGCTGTCAACCGTGCCCCGGCCCTGGCATAGAGGGCCTAGGCCCTGTCGAGAATCACTTCCAAAACCAGTTGGGAGCCGAAGAACGCCACCACCAGTACCGCGAAGCCGGCCAGGGTGAAGCGCACCGCCGTGCGGCCGCGCCAGCCGCGCAGATGGCGGCCGCCCAGCAGCACCGCGAAAATCACCCAGGAGACCAGCGTCAGCACGGTCTTGTGCACCAGGTGCTGGGCGAACAGGTCGTCCACGTACATAAAGCCGAACAGAATCGCCAGCGTCAGCAGGCTCTGGCCCAGCCAGATGGTGTCGAACAGCATCGACTCCATCACCTGCATGGGCGGGAACAGGCGCATCACACCGCGGATATGGCCGTCCTTGAGCTGGCGGTCCTGGACCATCAGCAGCAGGGCCTGGCAGGCGGACAGCACCAGCACCGCGTAGGCGAGGATCGACAGCAGCACGTGCAGGCCGATGCCGTGCTCCAGCGGGTGGGCGTTGTAACCGGTGTCGATCCACAGGCTGGCGGGGATGATCAATGCCGCGAACGGAAACACCAGCGCGCCGATCCACTGGAACGGCCGGTACAGGCTGGACACCAGCACCAGCCCGGCGCCCACCGCCGCCATGCAGGAGGCCACCGGGAACAGGCCCAGGCGCAGCCCCTGGTCGGTGACCAGCAGGAAATACAGCCCCACGGCATGGGTGGCCACCGCCAGACCGCCGGGCAGCATCAGCACCGCCCGTGACGGCGCCGCCTGACCGCGGAACTGGCGGTACAGCAACAGCGACGAGAGCGCGTATAAAAAAGTGGCGATCAGGCCCAGGGCCTCGGCAGCAGTCATAGGGTGCGATTTCTCCGAAAAAGCCGCCGAAGTCTGGCACAGGTACCCGTGCTTTTGAAGCGCCAGCCATGACGGGCGGGGCATCGGTGCCCTATAATCGGCGGCCTGTCGTCTCGGCGTGCGCGGTCAGCGCCGCCGAGCGCTCGAAATCTGGAGGTTGATGATCATGTTCGAGAATCTCACGGACCGCCTGGGTCAGTCGCTGAAAGGCCTGGCCGGCCAGGGGCAGCTCACCGAAGACAATATCCGCGACACCCTGCGCGAGGTGCGCAAGGCGCTGCTGGAGGCCGACGTGGCCCTGCCGGTGGTCAAGGAGTTCGTGGAGCAGGTCAAGGAAAAAGCCCTCGGCCAGGAGGTGTTGAAGAGCCTTAACCCGGGTCAGGCGTTCGTCAAGATCGTCAACGACGAGCTGGTGCACACCATGGGCGACGCCAACGACGCCCTGGATCTGGCCTCCAAGCCGCCGGTGGTGATCATGATGGCGGGCCTGCAGGGCGCCGGTAAGACCACCTCCGTGGCCAAGCTGGCGCGTTTCCTTCAGGAACGGGAAAAGAAGAAGGTGATGGTGGTGTCCGCCGACGTCTACCGTCCGGCGGCCATCGACCAGTTGCAGACCCTGGCCGGCGAGGTGAAGGCGGAGTTCTTCCCCTCCACCGGTGATCAGGACCCGGTCGAGATCGCCAATAACGCCCTGGCGGCGGCGCGCAGCAAATATATGGACGTGCTGATCGTCGATACCGCCGGCCGTCTGCACGTGGACGAGCAGATGATGGGCGAGATCAGCCGTCTGCACGGGGCCATCAACCCGGCGGAAACCCTGTTCGTGGTCGACGCCATGACCGGTCAGGACGCCGCCAACACCGCCCAGGCCTTTAATGAGGCGCTGCCGCTCACCGGTGTGATCCTCACCAAGGCGGACGGCGATTCCCGGGGCGGCGCCGCGTTGTCCGTGCGCCACCTCACCGGCAAGCCGATCAAATTCATCGGCATGGGCGAGAAGACCGACGCCCTGGAGCCTTTCCACCCGGACCGGATCGCCAGCCGGATTCTCGGCATGGGCGACGTGCTGTCGCTGGTGGAGCAGGCCGAGCGCACCCTGGACAAGAAGAAAGCCGACAAGATCGCCAAGAAGTTCAAGAAAGGCCGGGCGATGGACTTCGAGGATCTGAAGGATCAGTTCCAGCAGATGCGCAACATGGGCGGCATGGCCAGCCTGCTCGACAAGCTGCCCGGCATGGGCGGCATGATGGAGGCGGCCCAGAACCCGGCCTCCATGAAACAGATGAAGCACATGGAAGCCCTGATCGACTCCATGACCCCCAAGGAGCGCCGCAACCCGGACGTGATCAAGGGCTCGCGCAAGAAGCGCATCGCCGCCGGCGCCGGCCTGGAAATCCAGGACCTCAACCGCCTCATGAAGCAGCAGAAGATGATGGCGAAGATGATGAAGAAGATGCGCGGCAAGGGCGGCATGAAGAACATGATGCGCGGCATGGAAGGCATGATGGGCGGCGGCTCCGGCGGTCCCGGCGGCGGTATGCCCCCGGGCGGCATGGGCGGCGGCGGTGGCATGCCGCCCATGGGCGGTGGCGGCGGTGGTCTGCCCCCCATGGGAGGCGGCCGCTAGGGCTTTATCTCGGCTGCGGATGGGCGTACAATCCGCACCCTTCGCGACCCGACCGGGCCTTTTTCATGGCGCCGGGCGGGTTTTCAAGCGGATACGATGGCCGGCGGCGGGCGCCGCGGGCCGGGAAACCGGATTGAAATAAGGTAATTGAATTATGGTAGTTATTCGTCTCGCCCGCAGTGGCGCCAAGAAACGTCCCTTCTATCACATCGCCGTGGCCGACAGCCGCACTGCCCGCGATGGCCGTTTCATCGAACGTCTGGGTTTCTACAACCCGATCGCCCGTGGCGGCGAAATCCCGCTGCGCATTGATCTGGCCAAGGTTGACGCCTGGGTCGCCGAGGGCGCGCAGCCTTCCGAGCGCGTTAAGGCGCTGGTCAAGAAAGCCCGGAAAGAAGCCGAGCAAAGCGCGTAAAGCGCTGCTGGCGAGCGCCTGAAGATGGCGGCAGCCGATAACGCCCTGACATCCGAGCAGGTGTTGGTGGTGGGCCGCGTAATGGCGGTCCACGGCGTCCAGGGGTGGGTGAAGGTGTACTCCCACACCGACCCGATGGAAAACATCTTCGAGTATCAGCCCTGGTATATGCGTCGCGGCGAGCACTGGCTGCCGGTGACGCTCACCGGCAAGCGCCGGCAGGGCAAGGGGCTGGTGGCCGGCGTGCAAGGTTGCAACGACCGGGATCAGGCCCAGCAAGAGCTGGTCGGGCGGGACATCGCCGTCCCCCGCGACCTGCTGCCCCGCTCCGGCGGGGGCGATTATTACTGGCGCGATCTGATCGGCCTGCGGGTGAAACTCGCCGACGGCCGGGATCTGGGCCGGGTGCACACTTTAATGGAAACCGGCGCCAACGATGTTCTGGTGGTGCGCGGCGACGGCGACAGTCTCGACCGGGAAGAGCGGTTGCTCCCCTGGTTGCCCGAGCAGGTGATTCTGGATGTGAATCTGGAGCACGGCGAGATGCGGGTGGACTGGGACCCGGAGTTTTAGCGAACCGGCTCTAACGGGGGCACGGCCATGCGGATAACGCTGATCACCCTGTTCCCGGAGATGGCGCGGGCGGTCACCGACTTCGGGGTTACCCGGCGCGCGGTGGAGAACGGCCAGCTGGTGCTGGACACGGTGAACCCGCGGGATTTCACCGAGGACCGCCACCGCACCGTGGACGACCGGCCCTTCGGCGGCGGCCCCGGCATGGTGATGAAGGTGGCGCCGCTGGAAAAGGCGCTCACCCACGCCCGGCAACGGGCCGGCGGCGGCAGGGTGATCTACCTGTCGCCCCAGGGGCGGCCGCTGACCCAGGCGAAAGCCGAGGCGCTGGCGGCGGAGCCGGAACTGATTCTGCTCGCCGGCCGCTACGAAGGGGTCGATGAGCGCTTGTTGGAAGCGTCGGTGGACGAGCAGATCTCCATCGGCGACTACGTGCTCAGCGGCGGTGAACTGCCGGCGCTGGTACTGATCGACGCGGTGACGCGTCTGCTGCCCGGGGTGCTCGGGCATCAGGATTCGGCGGCCCAGGATTCGTTTTCCGGCGACATGGAAAACCTGCTGGACTGCCCGCACTACACACGGCCCGAGCTGTATCAGGGCCGGTCGGTGCCTGACGTTCTGCTCAGTGGCGATCACGAACGGATCCGCCGCTGGCGTTTGAAGCAGGCACTGGGACGCACCTGGCGGTGGCGTCCCGAACTGCTGGAGGCCCGCCGGGAGCGGGGCTTGAGCAAGGAAGAGAGCGAGTTGCTCGACGAATACATCCGCGAGTTCCAAGCGCGGGACGACGGGCAGCAATACAGCGATCAATGAACCGAGGAGCCTGCCATGAGCGGCAAAAAACCCCTGATTCAGGAAATCGAACAGGCACAGCTGAAAACCGACGTGCCCGAGTTCGGCGCCGGTGACACCGTCACCGTGCAAGTGAAAGTGAAAGAAGGCACCCGTGAGCGTCTGCAGGCGTTCCAGGGTGTGGTCATCGCCCGCCGTAACCGCGGTCTCAACTCCGCCTTCACGGTGCGTAAGGTGTCCCACGGCGTGGGCGTTGAGCGGGTGTTCCAGCTGCACAGCCCGATCATCGATTCCATCGAAGTGAACCGTCGCGGCGACGTGCGTCGCGCCAAGCTGTACTTCCTGCGTGACCGCTCCGGTAAGTCCGCGCGGATCAAGGAAAAAATCCGCAAGTAATCGAACTTGCGGTTGTGCCGCCGCGAGCCATGTCGTCTCAGCCTTTGCTGTAGGGCAATTCGGAGACGACCTCTGGTCCGGCGGACGCTCCCAAAAAAAGGGCCACCCCAGGGTGGCCCTTTTTTATGGTTCATCGCGCATTACCGGGAAAAGCGGCTTTGATCTTCAGGAAGAAGTAGTCGCTGTCCCGGTAGCCATAGGCCATTCGCTTAATGACCTTGATGCGGTTGTTCATGCCCTCCAGCACGCTGGTGTTGAGGGGATAG
>Ga0208813_1001288_pt1 | contig 13904 bp, 16 predicted proteins | sample MalvireepMed_904_FD_184250 | JGI IMG/M metagenome (GOLD analysis project Ga0208813, IMG submission 184250) | Marine viral communities from the Global Malaspina Expedition - Malaspina viral metaG DeepMed_904 (SPAdes) (version 2) | ecosystem: Environmental > Aquatic > Marine > Oceanic | place... | reverse complement strand
GAAAACTAAGAACCTCAGAGTTATCCAACTTTTATTAGGCCACAAAAAGTTGGAAAGCACTGTACGCTACCTCGGAATTGAAGTGGATGACGCGCTTGATATTTCTGAGTCAATTGAGGTCTAACTGTTAGTGGGCTGCTACGGCAGCCCCGTGCCAAAAGCCGAAGTAGATATAATTGTTAGTCTGAGGCAGATTATTTTACATAGCTTTCATTCATTACAGGGGTAATTTTCTTTTTTCACATTTCTCATCCACAAGGATTTAAATTTAAAAAACAAATATTAAGGCTCAAACTAATACATATAGACATCTTTTATTTTGCATCCAGCACCAGATATTTTTACACTATTAATTTCCTCGTAAGAGCTAAAGTCAAAGTCGAATTCAAATGTTCGTCTACTGCTCTCATTTGCATACAGAGAATGTGAACGACTTTCGGTCTCTGAGTCATCGTCGGTGTAATAATTATTTTTTCCTTCGTACTCTATTTCAACTTCACACTTTACGGATGCATCAATATAAGCATTGCCAGAGTAGTTAGTTTCAACTTTATAAGTTAAGTTTACTTCACAGCTGTTATAGTAATTCCCAGAGTAATTTTCATCGCAGTCAAGCTCTCCATCTAATACGGCTACACAAACTTCGGCACCGGTCTTGTATTCGATCTCGCAGTGCCCTTTCTCCTTTTGGCGTTGTTGGTACTCAACAAGCTTTCTTTTCAATTCAGCTTCTTTTTGTAGCTCACCATCTGTCATTTTAATGCAATTACTACCCGATGCTTTGAAGCCGCTATTGCATGTCCAGCCTTGTGGGGAGTACTCATTAATCCTCGCATTTTGAGGTACTTTTACTTCGTTACATTGGTTGCCTTGTCGCTTATAGCCGCTATTACATGACCAGCCTTGTGGAGAGTAGTCATTAATCTTCGCATTTTGAGGTACTTTTACTTTGTTACATTGGTTGCCTTGTCGCTTATAGCCGCTATTACATGACCAGCCTTGTGGAGAGTAGTCATTAATTTTCGCATTTTGAGGTACTTTTACTTTGTTACATTGGTTGCCTTGTTGCTTATAGCCACTATTACATGACCAACCTTGTGGCGCGAATTGATTGGAGTGCGCGTTTTTTGGCATGTCTTGAGCTGAGGCTACTCCAGTAGCTAGAATGAGTAAAATAAATGAAAGCCTTTTCATAATCTTAAGTCCCTGTTAGGTTAATATAAAATAATTAATTGTAATTTTCTTTGAATTCTAAGTATTACCAGAATTATTGTCATTCAACTTTTTAATATAACCACTATTACCATATCATTCCTCGACAAAAGCCTCTTTACCCCATGGCTCTTACTCTAATAAGCGCTAGTTATAGGAATGAAACATTACTCGGAATCACTAAATGGTTAAGGGTTTCGAATAGAACTTATCTTATGACTTCCAAAACGGGTATCCGAGATACTACAAAGCTACACCTCTAGACTTAGTATATATTCAGTCCGAGCCGGAACGAAGCTAAGACAGAGATATTTACCTCTATCGAGACGCTTTACACCCCCAAAAAGCGTCATTCTTATACAGGCGAAGTATCCTCTGCGAACTTTGAAAAGGCGTACCTTGAGAATCTACCAACTGTTCTAGTGAAAGCTGGGAGGTCTAGATGGATGTCCGCTCGTCGCTCAAAGCGGACCGATATCTGAGAGCCATAAGTTCAATCGGTAAATGTAATTTTTTCGTTACTAAATGCGCTTACATACTAGGGCACCGCGTTATCTGATACTTGTATATTATTTTATTTAAGCCTGGCCGACTGTAGACGCTCCCGCCAAAGATAGATGTTTTATTCTAGGGTTGCTTTATTGTTGCATAGGAGTAGTTTAGTTGGTTGATAATTAACAAGTCTTCAAGGAAGAAAAATGAAATATTGTCGTGTAATGTTTGCTTTGCTACTGCTCTCTAACGTTGCGTTCGCAAGTGACTTGACCGCTAAAGTAAGCCAGTATTTCGAAGCGCAAGAAGCAGTGGAGCATAAAAACTCAACAAAAAACGATGTTAGTAACTTACTGGCACTGCTCACCGAAGATGCAACATTTGAGCATCCCAAGTTTAATGCCGTGCAATCAAAAGACGAATACAGAAAAGGCCTGCTTGCCTATTTAGGAAAATATGGTGAATGCAATATCCAGGTAAAAAATGTCATTGAAGGACTTAATGCTGTCACCGTCGAATATTTACATCCTTGCACTGATAAAAACGGAAACTCTGAACCTGAAGATAGTAAACAAAAACTGGTTACTTTATTCGAATTCGAAAACGACAAAATAAAACTTATTAGGCACTACTTCTAACGAGCAATTAAATGGCATCTCAAATGAAAAATATCTCAGGTGAGAGTTTATCTGCATTACAGAGCGAGATGAAAAATGCCGGAGTTAGAGAAAACGACAACAGGAGGCAGTTATGCCAGGTGCATTCGCTCACTTAAGTGTTGCTAATGTTGCAAGAGAACTTAAAGGGCTCAAAAATTTAAATATTGATTCAAAAGTTAAAGCGCAACTAGGAAGTCATCTAGAACTCATTGAACTGGGCTCCGTCAGTCCGGATTATCCATATCTGACATTAAAGCTGTTTGGCCGTAATAAGCAAACTGAATGGGCTGACTACATGCATCTCGGTGAGACAAAACGAATTGTTAAAGCTCTTATTGAAAAAACAAAGGCGCTAAGTGACGAGAATAAGTTGTTCGTTTTTCCGTGGTTAGCCGGATACATTTCGCATGTTATTGCTGATGTAACGATTCACCCAGTCGTTGAATGTCGGGTTGGCCCTTACGAGGGTAATGAAAAAGCACATCGAATTTGCGAAATGAATCAAGATACCTACATATGGTTTGAAAGAACGGGGCTGGGTGAACCTGGTTACTGTGAGCGTATTTCTGAGAATTTAACCAAGTACGACGTCGATGAAAAATTTAATCCCACTATTCAAAAAGTTTGGTTGGCTGCACTCAGAGACGTATACCCAGAAGAGTTCGAACAATCGCCGCCGAATATTGAAAGTTGGCACGATGGCTTTAGAAATATTACCGGTACAGCTGAAGAAACGCACAAACTTTTTGAGTGGGCTCGGCATGTTGCAGTGGACTCCGGCAGTGGCTACCCCTTGCGCGAAGAAGTCGACTTTACTTATATCCACAATTTGGAAACCCCAGTTAGCAATAAAGATTACGACGAAATCTTTGACCTGGCAGTTGATAATGTCCGGACGTATTGGGAGTTTTTGGCCGCTGCGGTATTTGATGATGGAGATACCAGTATGTTCAAACACTGGAATTTAGATAACGGTGTCGATAGAGACTCGGGCAAGCAGACTTTATGGGAGAACATACCATGAAACTATTACTGATTATCATAGCTTTATTAATGACTAATGCTTGCGCAGCTGAAAATCAGGCTTTATGCGATACGGAGGACCGTTATGAAGCAGCGTCTCATTTTTCTGATTTTGTGCAAAAAGTGAATTTTAAATATGCACTTGAGGACATTGAAGGTCTGAACAACGAACAAATTATTGAACAGGTTGCACGTACAGACGAAGATTACCGCGCTATTCTCAATAATTTTAACGTTAAATCATACTTTGAAGACGACAATGTGGTGATGTTGATGTGCGAAGGGGATTCGCTGATTATTGAGGACGCTGGGTGTACAGCAAAAGTTGAAAAAGTTTTTGAGTGCGGAGAACGTCCAGCATGTGCTTTATCTACCAATGCTTTTAAAGTTTGTAATTGAGATGAGCTCATTAACAGCACTTTTGAAGTCATCAAAATGATATGACTATTGCCCTCAACTCTTTCTAATTATGTAGACTTTAGTTAAGTATGTCTGGCGTCAAATTTTAGTCTGCTTTGAGCGAAAAGCGGACCATGGACTTTTTGCCTAATTCAACGAGTAACTCGCGTCGCTGTTTTTAATAAGTTTGGATGGCTCGAACCAGATACAGCACACTTATCTCAGCAATAGTGCGCGTTTTATTATTGTGTTGTTTATTCAAGTCGTTTACTGTCAATGGCATAACAAAAAATAAAGGTTAGGTATTGTGCGCTCGGCAGAGTGTAACTGAGCATGCTCAAATTGCCTCTGCTAACTTGTAGACTCTCAAGGCAGGAATGTTAGCTTGTTGAGCTGTATTGCAAGATATACCAAGCAATCAATCAAAAGGAAATTGTAGTGATAAATGAGTTAGAAATATCTGAAGGGGCATATTTCTATAGAAAAAAGCCAAATAAGCAGCTCTCTAACACTGCTGTATCTAAGATATTTAGAGACTTGTCAAAAGATAGGATGACCAGAAGCGTTACACTACAAAAGATTAGAGATGAAGTTGTCATTAACGGACATCCTTCAAAGCTATCAATTTGTGTCTTTAAGATAAAGTCAAAACCTAGTTTCTTCAAAAACTACATCGAAGATGAGCATGAGATAAAATTTTGCTACATTGTTGTTTTCGAATATAGAGACTACATAGTCATAAGCAAAAAAAACGTATCATCTTCAACGGATCTTGATGCATACCTTGATGATGTGGACTATTCAACACTTTCAAGGCTATATGCAGATAGTGACTCCAAATTCCACAAATTGGCACTCGACAACCTGGATGTGTCAGACTCTGCCATAAGAAGTAAATCCTTAGAAGCTAGAGCCCTTGAAGACTCGTACTCTACATTTGGAGCTAATAATTACGCAGTGAGAAATATGCGTATAACTTCTAGAGGACACCTATATAGTTTAACCCTTAGCACTGCGAGAATTAATAGACACAATGGAAAGGTAAGTGTTCAACAGCTTAGAGAGTGGATGGCAGATGTATGCAATGATATTGAAAACTTCTCTGCAACTGATAGTTTTATTGATAGCTTTGCGCTTCCCATTAGCTTTGAAGATCGGATTTGTTCTTTAACGCCAAATGGGATCCTTTTAAAATTAAATTCTTTAGTTGACGCGACTAATGAACAGAGTTTGGTTCGATCATATATCAAAGCAGATCCTCAAGATATTGATTTGGAACTAGGCAGGTACATTACGAAATACGATCAATTTCTTGATATTGAGGCGGACGAAGGCAGATATTTTGCCGTGTCTTCGAGGAATAAATATCTCTTTAATTTAATCGGAATTGAAATAAAGATATTAAAGAAATCGATAAAGATAAAATCGAATGCTTTTAGGTCCATATTACTTGAATTCGCTAGTGGTGAAACTCAATCCTTAGAAGAATATATCAATAAAAACCACTGCTTTGTCATCACATTTGATAATCCTGAAGTAGCATACAATTCGAAAAAGCTTTTTGAAAATACTCAGCTATTATCAAATATCAGCTCGTTCATGAGTATTTTTGAGCCTTGTGAAGAGTTAAGTGACGCAAGCTCTGAAAAAGGCATATTTAGTACTGCTAGCGTTAGCTTTAGTCCTTGTTCGATCTTTAACAAAGTAGAAAATGTAATTGATACAAATTCTACTTATCTATTTTTGGATGATCTTGGTAATGAATGGGCTGACCATATATCAGTGTCAGATGGAATAATTGAGTTTTATCATTCCAAATCTGGCGATGAAGGTCTCTCAGCATCCAAGTTTCAAGATGTCGTCGGACAAGCCCAGAAGAACTTGGGGAATCTTGTTCCTCCCCACCATAGGATCGATGGAAAAAGAACGTTATGGAGTCGAACGTATATCGCTAAAGTTGGAAATCAGAGTGTAGACACAAATATCTCGCGACTAAGAAAATCGCCTGCAGATTTTACTATTGATGACGGCCTTGAGTTTTACAAAAAACAAACACGAAAGCCTAACTTAAGAAAGGCTGTTTACTTAGTAGTTAACTTTATATCCAAGTCAAGGCTTGAAAATAATCTAACTGCATTGCAAATGGGAAACCAAGTAGAACGGCGTAATGAGGTAATACAAATACTATGGTTCATTTCGTCACTAATCTCTTCCTGCAAAGAGCAAGGTACTGAAATTAAAATAATATGCTTGAGATAAATAAGCTACCGCTTCAGCCAGAACTAGAATTTAAGATATGGACGATTATCAAAACCCGAAAGAAGGGAAAACCTACATAAGCCCAAGGTTGGATGCCTTCGGCGACTCTGACAAAAAAGTGCGAATTGCCTCTAAGGTAATTGAATCTCCAGACTCATATGCATTCGTGAAGATCAAAGATGAAGTAGTACTCAGGCATAAAGAGGACGCTAAGTCACATATCACGGCAAAGTTTCTAGAAGATAGTCGAGGAATATTTGTACTTAATATTCAGGGATACACTGTCGCAACAGGGAAGCCTCATAATGCCAGCTTCTCTTTTGTTGGAGAGGAAATTGGAAAACTCCTAGAGTTTATACGAAATATCCAATCGGTAAACTTAGATGATCCTTCAAGAGTCAATATTAATGATGAAGAGCTAAACCGAATTGTATTGAACGACAGGCAGGCAAAAAGTTTGCTACATGAAAACCAAGAACTTTTTGCTGAAGTTCTGAAATCAGAGGTCACTACAGAAGACCTGATTGCAGTCGGTTATAGAAAAAAGCAATTAGATGTGTACGAGAAGCTTCTATCTGATCAAAGCTACTTTGAATCAATTAAGGCTAAGAAAAACACTACTAATGAAGGTTTATGGCAAAAGTATTTTGAAAAGAATCCGTGGATATTTGGTTATGGGCTGGGGTACATATTCTTATCTTCCCTTGATGACAAAAAGTTGGAGCAGGTTGTGCAAGGATATAGTGTTGCTTCGAACGGAAAGCGTGTTGATGCGCTAATGAAAACGAAAGGTGTAATTTCGAACCTTTGCTTTGTTGAAATTAAAACTCACGCTACTGAGCTTCTTGATTCCAAATCATATAGGTCTGGCTGTTGGGCGCCGTCAAAGGAATTGGCTGGGGCTATAGCGCAAGTTCAAGGTACGGTCTCATCTGCTGTTGAAAGCTTATCTAGCAAAATTAACCCTAGTGACAGTGACGGCAATCCTACCGGAGAAGAAATCTTCAATTATCAGCCTAAATCATATCTTGTGATTGGTAGTATGAATGAATTTGTTTCAGATGGCGGGGTAAACAAAGACAAGTTACGGTCATTTGAACTTTTGCGTAAAAATACAACAAACCCAGAGATCATAACTTTTGACGAACTATATGAACGTGCAAAGTTTATCGTGCATAACAATGAAAGCAAATAAGGCGCTTCTATCGGTCAAGTTTTCCCCTGCGCTCCAAATTTTCCGCAGAGAGCGGTGTTAACGTCCGCTCTTGGCACGAAGCGGACTATCAATTCATACTCAAATCAAGTGTTATTAACAACCCTATTTGAAATTTTTATAGCCCTTATAAAGTATTTTAGTTTGAATTAAACACTTTATAGTCCATATAAGGGCTTTTATGTAAATATAATTGCGTGCCTTAAACAGTCTGCTACACTCTATTTATCAGTTTAAAGCCTATTTAAGGTTCGTTATATGAATTCAGAACGCGTTTCAACCATCATTGGTCAGCGAGTCAGGCAGTATCGGCTGAACCAGGATTTAACTCAGGAGGACGTAGCGACCTTAGCGAATGTCTCCCTTAATGCGGTTAAATCCGCCGAGAATGGTAAAAGCACCTTACCCACCTATGTCGCAATTCTTCAGGCGTTAGGGCATATCGACAATTTATTGGCTGCATTCCCGGACGAGGGCGTTTCGCCTGTGCAACTACTCAAAAGTAGCACCAAACAGAAGAAACGAGCGAGCGGAAAAACGCGTGTGAAACCTGCGGACAATGAGGAGCTGGACTGGTGATTAATACCATTGAAGTTCGCTACAAAGGTGAGCCGGTCGGTGCCTTAAGTTATAACAAAGGCGACACGGCTGCGCGGTTCGAGTATTTATCTGAATTTGTCGAAAAAAACATTCCGCTTGCGCCTTTAACCATGCCCGCCGAGAAGGGAAGAATTTATTCCTTTCCGGGGTTAAATTGGGATACGTTCAGAGGTCTGCCGGGCATGCTGGCGGACTCTTTGCCCGATGACTTTGGTAATGCGGTGCTGAACCAATGGGTTGCGCAACAGCCCGATCGCACAGAGCCGCTGAGCCCGCTTGAGCGACTTCAGTATACCGGCGAGCGGGGCATGGGCGCTCTTGAGTATCATCCCGCGCGTAAGAATCAAACCAACGCCAAAAATAAAGACATTGAGCTTGAGAGCTTAATGAGATTAGCGCAGGAAGTGCTTGATGCAAGAAAGGGCTTTCGTCAGCGCACGCACTTTGATGACGCGGCAGACAAAGAAATGATGCAGGCCTTATTAGCGGTTGGGACCAGCGCCGGTGGCGCAAGACCAAAAGCGGTACTGGCGTTTAATAAGGACTTCAGCCAGGTTCGCTCAGGGCAGGGGCTTTTGCCCGAAGGGTTCGAGCATTACCTGCTGAAGTTTGACGGTGTAAAAGAGCGCGACCCTTCTCAGCAAACCTTTGGCGACCCGCTGGTTTACGGTGCCATGGAGTATGTGTATTACTTAATGGCCACCAAAGCCGGCATTCATATGATGCCATGCCACCTGCTGGATGAAGGCAACCGCCGCCATTTTGTGACCAAGCGCTTTGACAGAATAGGCAATGAGAAAAAGCACATTCAAACGCTTACCGCTATTAAGCACGTGAACTATCACGACATTGGCGCGTTTTCGTATGAAGAGCTGTTTCAGGTTGCCCGCCAGCTAAGGCTGCCAAGGGCGGACGCTATCGACTTGTTCCGCCGTATGGTATTTAACCACGTAGCAACCAACCACGATGATCACTCTAAGAACTTTGGCTTTATGCTGGAAGCCAAGCAATGGCGGTTGAGCCCGGCTTACGATGTTGCCTTTAGCTTTAAGCCTGGAAACCCCTGGGTAGAGCACCACTGGATGTCTTTAAATGGCAAGCGCAGTGACCATACCCGTGCTGACTTTTACGCGCTGGCGGACGTTCAGTTACCAAAGGTAGAGCGCAAAGAAATTGATGCCATTATTGATGAGGTGATTAACGCGGTGTCTCAGTGGCCGCAATTGGCTAAAGCGCATGACGTACCGAAAACGCTGGCAGATTTCATTAGCAGCCACCTTAAGCTGAAAGACTTTTCGTAACCTACCATCAATCCGAATGTCTATTCATCTTCTACGTTTTCCCTAACTCGTAAAAAGCTGGCAAAGCGCGGCACGCCATTATTGGTGTAGCCGTGGTACTTGTAGGTAATGATACTCCTGACAGGTGGCGGGTTAGCGCGTTCTGCATCTGTAAACCCAGTGCCAATAGAAAATTCAATGCCTTGTTGGTTTCGAACACGCAGTGCGCCGAGCATACCGGTATATTTGCCTTTGCCCGGTAAATGGGCGATAACCTCGGCCTCTTCATCGAAATAGGGTTTTAATTTTAATAAAGCGTCACTTCTGCCCGACTGATGAAGCGCTGTTGCCAAATGCAGCATCAGGCCTTCTGCGCCACGCTCAACCATAGCTTGCAGGTGTTCGCTTAACTCATGATTGGAATGAAACCGTTGCTGCTTAACCGCTTTAATATGTGCAGTGTTTATTTGCTCAATTAAGTTCGAATAGTTTTTGTATCGTTCTTCGAAAGGCAGCTGAGCGTCAGGCATATCAAACACCATATATTGGACTTCGCGCCAACGTTCTTCTTCTGGTATTTGCGTTCTGACAATAGAGCTCAAGTCCTCAAAGTTCTGACGCTTTGTCCATAGCTCACCATCAAGCCAGACGTCAGGTAGTGGTGCAGTAAACCACTCAGGAGCTGATATTTGGTTGCCTTGCCGGGTCAGTAGTTTGGAGCCCGTCCAAATGGCTCGTATACCGTCGTACTTTTCACTGACCAAGTAGTCGCTAATAGGAATGCTCGTGTTTTCTTCATACACTTTTGCCAGTTGGGTTTGAGTTGCTGTCTGCAACGCGGCTGCGGGGAAGGTACAAAAGGCAGCGATAAAAAGTGCCGCTAAGTAAATGAAACGAATTTTATAGAGTGTTGGCATCCTTGCCTCTTATTTTGGAGTGAGTTGCAGCGCGTTTGCGCCAGGTGTCATAAAGAGACTAGCATCGGTTGCTACAGTTAGCAGCGTGGCGATGTCGTATTATGAGCTAAGCAAACCGATTTTCGCATTACGTTATGAGTCAAATGTGCGAAAACGGCGTATAAGAAAATGAAGTTTGCAAAAGGTGGTCCTAATGTCAGAGCACAGTTCGAAACTTATTATTTTCTTTGATGGCGGATGCCCATTGTGCGTTAAGGAAATGCGGCACTTAAGAAAGCTTGATGAGAAACGACAAATAACGTTCGAGAATATTAATGAGCCGGACTTTAACCAGCGGTACCCTCAAGTTGACGTTGCTAAGGCCAACCAGTATTTACACGGGCAAGTCAGCTCCGGTGAAATGATCTATGGCTTAGATGTTACCCACGCGGCTTGGTCGTTAGTAGGTAAAGGCTGGATGATTGCCCCTCTGCGCTGGCCGGTTATCCGCTGGTTTGCGGATAAAGCTTACCTATTTTTTGCGCGCAACCGTAACCGTATTTCCAAACTACTGACAGGTAAAGAGCGCTGCGCGCAGTGTTCAATTGACTGATAAAGGCTTCTCACTGGCTGCTCTATTTGTTGTTTGCTATGCCGTATTCCGGGAGTTGCGCGGCTGGCTGATAATTGACTGCTTTGGTGGTTTTATAAAACCAGTATGGCTAAAACCAGAAATCCTGACTATGCTAGAGCATTTATTTGAGAGCAGGATACTCAGGGATAAAGTGAATCGATAAAAAATTCGGAAATCCCGAATTTTCTACAGAGTCTACAAACTTCTATAATCTAGACGTTATCATACCCGTTGGTTATTGGGTTAAGTCTGCACGAGGAGTGCAGTTTTGGAAGTGGGCTACTCGTATACTCCAGGAGCATTTAGTGCGGGGCTATACTTTAAATGAATTGCGACTAAAAGAACGAGGCATTGAATTTGAGCAAGCCCTGAATCTACTCAGTCGTACTCTTAGCAATCAAGGTTTAGTATCTGAGGAAGGTGAAGCCGTTGCGCAGGTTATCAGTGACTACGCTCGGTCCTGGTCACTGCTGCAAGGTTATGATGAACAAGTTTTAGCAGAAGTTGGTGCTAGGCAAAATGGCATGCAGGTGTTAGACCCTGAAAATGCAATCAATTTATTCTCCTTAAGGAGCCAGCGGATAGTAAGAATTAAAGCTGACGACTGACTGCTTTGGTGGTTTAATAGGGCCATCAGTAACAAGGGAAGCAGTCAAATTGTCATGGCCGACACGCAGTACATAACCAAGAATCGTCTCTCTCAAGAAGTGAATAAATCCCGTATTTGGGTCGCTATTATTGGAGCGCCTATTGCGGGTTTTTTAATGTATAACGTGCCAAAATTCTGGTGGATTGTTGGGCTAATTTATCTGTTCAGTATTGTTGGTGCAGCATCCACTAAGCGTTCAGGTGCTAGGGGCGAATTAAAAACACTGAAGCTGTTAGAACAACTCCCCGATAGCTATGTCCTGTTTAACCAAGTTGATGTGCCCAACTTGCGAGCCAAACGCGGCTTCACCGAGCTGGATTTAGTTGTAGTAGGGCGCAAAGGGCTGGTCGAGTATATTCTTAGCTATCGGCCGAAGCGGTCACCGAAGAACACAGAGAAGGTTATTCAACAATTGGTCAGTCTTAAGCAAAGTTCTTGCTAGTTACTATTTCGCTTATGTTAAGCCAGTGTTATTAACTTATGTGTTGCATGAGTAAGCTTTCATAAGGGGTGAGTGTTATGAACCGCTTAACGGATAAGGTCGTATTACTCTGTGTTATGTTAGCTGCTATTGAGGCAAGCTATATTAACCCGTCTGAAGTCACAGTAGATGGTGTCGTTTTAGCTGAGAGCTTTTCTGCAACAACCGATTAATTGGTGAGCATGTGATCAAGAAAAAAAGCCCATTAGTGGCGCTGGTTATATTTGTTATTGGACTTATTCCAGTGGTGTTTTTGTCGAGCTGGGTAATAAAACTTGCGGCGGATAGGCTGCAACAAAAAGCCAATGACGAAGCCTTAGAAGAACTGTTGCTCGCCAAGTCTACTTTGGAAGCTTCTTTATTTAGAGATGTCTTTCTATCAGATAGTTTAGCGACTGTATTTAGTATTGACCCTGAAATAGCTTATAAAAACTTTCATTCCATAGCCCGCAGAATGCTGGAAAAGTCCGAGAATGTAAGAAATCTAGGGGTTGCTCCAGACGACATTATCGCTAAGAACTTTCCGATAGAGGGTAATGAGAAGGTAATTGGTTTGGACTTTCGAACGGTTCCTTCACAGTATGAGACTGTACTAGCCGCGAGACTCTCAAAAGACGTTTATCTCGCAGGTCCATTGGAGCTGGTACAGGGTGGTACGAGCGATTATTGCTCGACTACCGATATTTGACGATTATCCACGAAGCGAAAATTACTGGGGCTCACTAAGCGTTGTTATTGACTACGAGAAGTTGATGAAAGCTTCTGGGTTGTCGAACATGAGCAATGCGAAGGTCGCTCTTCGGGGAGTCAATGGTCTTGGGCAGCAGGGTGAGGTATTTGAAGGAGATGGAAGCTTTTTTAATAGTGCGGATTACCAAGGGAAAATTGTTGTTCCTAATGGTGAGTGGTGGATTGCGGCGAACTTCGATACGACGCTGACCGATAGGCAGAAGTTAGCATTGACGGCTAGTTACTGGAGTATAATTTTTTTGTACGCCTTACTTTATGGCGGAGTTTATTTATTATGGCGGTACTATAGAGCAGAGAGGAAGCTGGCTAATCAAGATCCATTGACGGGTCTTTTCAACAGGCGCTTTGTTTTCAGCTACTTGGAAAAGCTTCTTAGTAAGCGACAAGATAGTTCACAGTTTTGTATATTGGCAATTGATTTAAATCGATTCAAAGAAATTAACGATGTTCTTGGCCATGAAGTCGGTGACGATATGCTGAGGCTTGTTGCTGAGTCGCTTGAAGAGTCAACGCGAGCGTCTGATATTGTTGCCCGCTTAGGCGGGGATGAATTCCTTGTGATACTCAATAGGGTTGATAATAATAACGTTGCTGAGCAAAAGCTAAATCAGATAAAGCAGTATGTCGAATCTAAAGCGCTCCAGACTGAAACTGGTTTTATCGCCCCTTCTTTAAGCATCGGTTTTTCTTTAAGCTCTGAAACTAATAGGGGAATACCAAGCCTATTAAAAATAGCTGATGGAAGAATGTATAAAAATAAGCAGGAAAAAACGTCATGAAATTCGTTGAAGCAGGCAAATTGAAAGATAACCTCGCGAATTATCTTCGTGATTTACCAAAGTGGCTTCGGTTTGCTTTGATTTTCGCTCCGTATGTGACCCTTTTCTATTTCGATCTAAGTTTTTGGGGGCAGCTTTATGGCGCGTTAATGGTTTTGTTTGCGTTTTATATCACTCCCGATGCTTTTTCTCAGTCTCATAACAGAAGTGAGGTAAAAAATATTATGGCCCTGCTCGATGCGCAAGGCGATAAACTTCGGGTAGGCCTTGAGCAGGTACCTTCAACTAAGCTAAAGCGTGTAGCGGTTGGTGAGTACAATAAAAGCTCGGCTATTCTGAGCTTTCCTTTTAACTATCAAATTAGCCACCATTATGTCTTTCCCATTCAACAGTTGGACTCAGTGCGAGAGTTCTTCAAAACAAACTATTCGCAAGTAGATCTCATCACCTAATTCTTCACAGCTTTGCCATCTCTAATTAACAAAACTGCAACAAAAGGCTTTTAAAGTATCAAAGTGTGTGGTACTTATGAGTTGTGGTGTTTTTGTTAACAAGTGCGCTAACACCATCGCAAAAAA
>Ga0208813_1001287_pt1 | contig 13905 bp, 9 predicted proteins | sample MalvireepMed_904_FD_184250 | JGI IMG/M metagenome (GOLD analysis project Ga0208813, IMG submission 184250) | Marine viral communities from the Global Malaspina Expedition - Malaspina viral metaG DeepMed_904 (SPAdes) (version 2) | ecosystem: Environmental > Aquatic > Marine > Oceanic | place... | reverse complement strand
GGCTTCACCTGGAAGCTGCACCTCCAGGTTCCCGTTATCAAGAACCCTGACAACCTCCCCAGTTTTCACAGCCTTCTTTGGACCTGACTTGACCGTGTCACCCACCTGCCACTCCCGTGCGGGTTCTTCCGCCGGGGTGGTGGGATCCTCGGCCACCGGCTCGGCCTGCTCACCCCCCTCGATCACGCCCTGCAGTCTCTCACGCACAGCTTCAAGAAGATCGTCTTGATCTACATAAGCCTGCTGGGCTGCGACCTCGTCAATGACTGGCCCGATCTGCTCTGCGAGAGCCGGGTACTGCTGCGCTATTGCCTCGCCAAGCGGACCCGTAGCGAAGCTCTCCTTCAGCTTTCTCACCATCTCCGGATCGGTTTCCTCCACGTCCTCCACGTCCGCGAGAACCCCCTCATCCTCCACAACAGCAGGACCCTCTACCGGCTCTTCTGCTGGCTTTTCGACCCCGAAGTGTTCCTTGTACCGTTGCCTCTGCCCCTCCAGCTGAGCCTCGGCCAGCGGGGCCACCCAGTTGTCTGCCATCCACTTGCGGTGGTGCGCTTCTTTCGGATCCAACTCCTGCGGAGTCAGGTTGTCCCAGTCCACCTCTTCGGTATCCGCGTCCTTCGTCGGGAGGTCGTAGGTCTCCCCGATGATCGGGAGCGGAGAGGTTGCCAGGGGAGTCCCGTCCTTCTCCTCGGTGAGCGCACGGTAATTCCCTTCAATCTTGTTCCAGGCAGTCCGTGACGGGTTCTTGCCGAACTGCTCCATCTTCTCGATCGGAGCCTTCTTGAATGCCGTGATCGCACCAGGTGCCCTCATCCCCCCACCGACCAGCGAGAATGCGTAGAACTCAATCTCAATCTGCTCCCACGCCTTGGCTCTCTCCTTGGGATCATCACTGAACAGCCGGCCCGTGGTCCCGAAGTCGTCATCGATACGGGAGAGACCTCTCGCAATATCAACCAGTCGCTCTTCCTCGATCTCCTCGAAGATACCGTGCCAGCCAACCTTGTTCTTCAGGGCAAGGAAGTGGGCCATTCTCGACCTGGGATTCTTGATGAGCCACTTACTGGCCGCGGCCTCCATCATCTTCTTGATGCCGGCCTTCTTCGCGAGGTATCCAGTGACGTACTTCGCGCCTATTCCCCCGGACATCTCCGAGGCAAGCTCGAAGTAAGCACCCAGGGGCCCTTGCCACATCGCCTTTACAAACGCTTCCTCGTCCCCCTGCAATGCGTGATGCAAGGCCCGCTCACTGGTTTGCTCAGCGATCAACTGCGGGTTCAATGCGGTGAGGGCAGCAGATCCAGCGAGAAACCCTGCGCCCTTGATAGCAGCCCTCGGGAGTAGCTTACGCTTGGCAACACCCTTCACCTTTTCCTTCAGGAACCTCACACCCATCTTCCGCAGCTGGCCGAGCAGCATCTTCTGAGTGCCCTTGGACACTGCAGTGTATCCGCCGCCCGTGAGCCCGATCTCGACGAAGAACCCCGGCATCTGAGCCGCAAGTTCCATGACCCTATCCAGCTTGTTCAATTCCCCCTCGCGTTCAAGCTCGGCATAAAACTCACCGATCAGGCGGGCCCCATCCTCCGTTCGGAGCCCCTCAACTTCCCACTCGTAAGCGGCCATCGCGGTGTCCATGAGGCGGTTTCCGGTAATGAATCCGGAGAACGGCATCCCCTCGGCAACTCGCCGCCCTCTTCCGCCAAGACCAGTTTCACCGAACCAGTCCACCTCCTCGGTACGCGCCCTATTCTTGTTCTGCTCGACAAGATCTTTGAACTCATCCTCACCCAGCTTCCTGAACAGGCGAGTGGATTCAAGCTCCTTGCGGCCAGGGACATCCTCCATTAACGGCTTGGAGCGGTCGGCCCAATCTAGCCGTCCGGTATCCTCGGGAAAGAATTCTTCTGGCGGCAGGTCTCTAGCCACTGGTGGCGGTGGCGGTGGCGGTTCCTGTGCCTCCTCAAGAACCTCTTCCGCCTCGGCAAACGGATCGGGAGACGGCTGGAAGCCACTTAGCACTGCCCACTCTGGAGGACTCATCTACCGACCCCTACTTCTCTAACGGAAACTTCTTGAGGAATTCCTTGGCAATATCCCAGCTTCGACGCTCAGCACGAGACAACTCCCCTCTTGATGCTTTGATCAGCATCGCGGCACTCAACTCCTCGGCCACTTCACGCATCTCCCTGACTTTCTTGACGCGGGCCTTTTTCGGCGTGCTGCCTGTGTCGAACCGTTTTTCCCAAGTTCCCAATTTGCGAGCGCGGGGATCCAGCGTGGCTTCAAAGGCTTTCTGAGCCTTCTCTTGCTGTAGTTGCTCATGCGACTTGTGCCTGTCGTCTATGGCTTTCTGGGTCACCACGACAAAACCGGGGTCACTTCTGCGAACACCCTTCTCGATTTCAGGAGGCGTAATCAGCACGTCCCCAGCCTGCACCTGCCGGCTTTCCACGAGACGAATGAACTCCTCCTTGGTGGGCGAGGGGATGTGACCAGGGTGAACTGGCCCGTTTGGATCTGCCTTCCTGCTCCACTTGACGGACGCCTCGATCACGCCCGCGACCATCTCCCGGCGTTTGCCAATGAAGCCTTCAGCTTCCTTTGCCCGTGTCCCTGCTGCCATAGCCCGATCTATCTGCGCCTTCGTTGGACCTTGCCCCGGGCTCGTGCCCCTTGCGGCATCAAGTCTCGCTCCCGTTTCTGACCTGTAGGCATCCGCTTCTGCTTTACTCTCCAGGACAGAATAGATGCCCTTCATCAATTCCCTGTTGTCTTTCAGCCTCGCCCCACCGTACTTGCCTCCAAACCGGATCCAATTGTTGATCTTCTCCACCTGTTCCGGGTCGTTAAGAATCTTGGCGATCCCTGCATGTACAGGAGACGTTGCTCCAAACTGCTCGCGATGTTCTACCGACAAGGCTCGCAACGCTTCCCCAGCTACCTGCGGTCCTGCAATCCTGCTTTGCTGGAGCCACGATGCCTTCCACGTCTTGACCTCGGGCATCGGCCTGGCCATCCCGGTCGGTTGACCTGGGGCCGGTGCTGGTCGACCCGGACCTGGTGGTCTGGGTCCGGGAGCGGGTGCTGGTTGCCCTGGGCCGGCTCCAGGTCCTGCCCCGGGTGCCCACTTGTAACCTGGCCGCAACTGCCCATCTTTGAATCTCTGGTGGTAGCGTTGCACTTCCTGCACCGCTTGCTGCGCGGGAACTCCATTGGCAACCCTCATCTGAACGTAGTCTTTGTTCGTTGCCCCGGAAGGCAGCGGGAATTCAAATGCTTTACCGTCTGCAACAGCACCGACATACGGGGCATCCATGAATGCCTGCCTACGCTCTTCCTGTTCGCGGGTCTGGAACCCTCGCGGAGGAGTGACCGATGGCCGCGGCATCCATTCCGGATCGTAAAACGGCGGGAGCCCATGCCTGCGGAACATCCACTCTTCAGCATTCTGAGTAATCACGTCTTCCCGGGGAGCCTTGGGATACCTTGCAAGAGCAGCCGCTTTTTTTTGTTCTATACGGGCTATTGCCCTCTGCGCCTCCGCTTTCTGACCTGGCGTTGCACCCTCTTTGTCGAATTTGTTCTCCTCCACCCTCAATTCGGTTCGCAAATTGTTCAGTTCCTCATCAATCCTCGCCACCTCCTCGGGGTTTGGCTGGTGGATTTTCCGCTCATGCTCCTCTCGCTCCTTGATGCCATTGAGGAAATACTCCTTCTGCTTAACGGTCCAGTCTTCAGCAGGAGTGCCCGCTGGTGGCAGCAGCGGGGCCGCTGCGCCCCGGCCACCAGTGCCGGTTGCCGCCCCACCTCTTTGCAGCGTTGGTGCCCCTTTTTGCGACCAGTAGGAACCTGTCCACTTCCCGGTAATTGGGTCAATCTCCGGGGTCGTGTATGCCTCAACAGCACCTTTCGGACCCAGTTCCCTGACACCCAGCTTCATTGAGCGGATCTTACGCGCGTGATCGTTTACAGCCCTCTCGAACTCAGGATCCGGGGACTTGTACGGACCTCCCGGACGCTCCTGAGTTAGACTCGGATTGTCCGGGTCCTCTAACAGCTGCTGAAACATCTCCTGCTCTTTCGTCACCCTCTTATTGCGTGCCGCAAATTCGCCTTCAACATCCGAATCGGACTTCCGTCGTGCCAAGTATGGATCGGTCGCGGCCATCGCCATTCCGGTGGCCCTTTGCGCGGACATGCCCGCGTCCACCCATCTCTTCAAGCCAGCTGGGTCTCCCGCATCGATCAACGCCTGGAACTGCTTTTGCGGGATCGTCCGAGACCCATCGGGCTGGAACTCCTGATGACCGCCTGGTCCAAAGATTGAATTAAAGGTCGGTATGAGGCCTTTCATCAAGTTCTGGTCTTGGACCAGCTTGTTGCCCTGCGCCATCTCGAACATCGCCATCTGGTGATCGCGACCGGCCTGCTGCTGCGAGGCCTGGATGAACGGCTGAGCCAGACCCATCCCGCCGCTGATCCCAGACATCAGGTTCTGGAAGGCGTACTGCTTCTGCCGAGCCTCGAACTCGGTCTTCCACTTGTTGAACGCGCCCTCGCCGGCAATGCGGGACATGCCCAATACGGCAGCAGCTGACGGCTCATGCTTGACAACGATTGGCATTAGACTAGCTCACCATTCCACCGGATGTAGGGATGCTCCTGCCCCAGGTAGTAGCACAGGCCTTCCCAGAACCGCTTCACCGGACCAAAGATCCAACCAATTCGACCGCCAAACCCGAGCTTCTCGCCACGCTTCTTGATCTCATCCCGGTAGTGCCATCGGCCCCAGAGGAAGCAGGGCTGGATGAAGAACAGGAAGAAGAGCAGTTTCAGCAGCTTGCTCTTCCGCATCAGCGGGACGATCACCTCGCTCATCTTGTAGTAGCCACGAGCGTTCCGCTCGTTGATGTGCTCATCACGGTACTTCCGGACTACCCAGTCCATCGTCCCGTCACCATGCCGTCCCTCCATGAAGATCTGGCACACGCACCCACTAAGGAATCCCAGCCCGGCACCACCACCTGATCCAGCTGCCATCATTCCCATCCCGGCACCAAGTCCGAGGCCGGCCAGTCCCATACCCATCCCGCCACCGGATGACGGCTGCTCCTGACCCGCACCGCCCTCGAAGGCACCGTACATGATCTGGGCCAACTCGTAAGTGCTCGGGTACTCGTCAACCCGTCCCTCCACGATGTTCATGTACTGGTTTGCCATTTGGTTCTGCAGCCCCAATCGCTGCATCTGCTGCTGCCCGTAGAATCGCCCAAGCTCCTGTGATGTCTGGGCACTGGCACCACGCTGCAACGCGGACAAGGCAGTCGTGCCAGCCATACCCCTCTGCATTGCCTGGGAAAAGGCCCTCTCCTGCAGGGCCTCCCCGCCACGCAATATGTCACCACGCTCAGCCTCACCCATCCCCTGCATCGTCAACATCTGGTTCTGCCAGTGCTCGGCCATCATCTCCTGCAACTGGGAGTACCGTGTCTCGTTCCACCACTTCGCATACTGCTGCTCTTCTTGCGCCTGCTGCTCCAGTGCATCGGCTTTGCCCTTACCTTTATATCTTGCCTGAGCCTCTGGGCTCCACTTTCTCATCCATCCTTCTATGTCTTCTTCAAGAACGGCATCCCAGCCTTCTCGTTTTGTGTAGGTGATCTCTCCGGTTTCCGGGTCGGTCACCGCATCGTATTCGCGGAACTCTCCCTCAGTAGCCCCGGGGATCGCCATTTTCCAATTCCGCCTGAGCGGGGCGTGTACCAGTCCAGCCTGCCTCTCGGCAAAGTTGCTGGCTCCAATCTCGCCTGGGGCTTTGGCAATGGGCACGTTCCATGTGTACTGCTGCGGTACTTGTCGACCACCAGCACCAAGCCGTACCCCGGGCATGGTGATTGTGCGGTAGTCGTGCTCAGGTGTCGTCGGGGCCCCGAATCCAGGAGCGTAGTAACCTTCTCCTTGGAACCCCGCGATCGGGCGCGTTCCGCCCGTGATGATCTGGTACGGGTACACTCCTTTTTTGAATTTGCTTGTCCCGTATGTCAACTCAACGTTGGGATCTTGCCATTCGTATGCCATGACTTACTCCTGATCCTCGATGTCGACTGTGATCAAGTCCATCGCGGCCTCGGTTGCCTCTTGAGCAGCTGAAATAGCTGCTGCCTGGGCATCCTTGATGGAGTAGAGCCGCATGACCTCGCCAACGTAATCGAATATCTTCCCGATTGTGAACTCTTCAATTGACTGGGGATTGGGCACGTTATTGCCATCCTCCAGGATCTCTTCTTCATACCCGTACGCATCCCCGAAGGCCAGGGGAGCCAGATCGTCCATCTCGTCAGGGTAGGTGACGGTGGCCGTCTTTCCCCACGCCTCAAGTGTTATCTCGCCCATGCCTAGCTCTCCACCACCTCGGAATCCGTTTCAATCCATGCCCTGATGTTGGTTTTGCTTTCGTAGATGTCGCTAACTGGATGAGGATCAGCAGGCCTGTACACCACTCTTGATGGCCCGGCTATCTCCACCTCGTTAGCCTTGAACAGGATCACACCGTCCTTCTCCACAACCAGCACAGGCTCTTCTTCACCCGTGTTGAAATTCTCAACCAGCCTGTCTCTGTCCACATGGATTGTTGTAGTCATTACGGCATACCGCCCCCGCCAGTCTCCGCATAAAGCTGAAGAAAGTAGTCAGTGCCGTTGACCTTTATCTTGAGCACCTTGCTGTCATACGCATAATCTGATCCGCTATCAGCTACCTCTGCTATCTTGAAATCAACGACCTTGTCATGGCGGATCTTCAACGCCTCGGCCCAGTTGTTGACGCTGGACCCCGATGACCCTGCTGGCGATGTGTAGAAACGCACGTCCCCGCCCTCGCCGTTGCCGGTTGACTTACCGCCCTTGACGAAGATGTCCTTGCCAGCAGTATTGGTTCCCGACTCCTCCTTCGTGGTGATTGATCTGGTTCCCGCCAGACCCAATACGAAAGTGCCAACGGAGTTCACGCTGAAGTAATCGGACCCGTCACTCTTTTCGACCACCAGAAGGTCTGCCGACTGACTGAAAGCACCACGAATTGTGCAAGGAATAGCAGACGCACTTCCGGTAACGACCAGAAGGCTGTTGCCATCGAACGTCAGGTTAGACTCGACCGTTGCCTCGTCTGAGTCCTTGAAGGTGGCGACTCCTTGTGCGGTCGAACCATCCCACGAGATCCCGCCACCGCTCATGTCGTCTACAACAAAATCTATGGTCCCGTCACCGTCCTCGTATGTCACCGCGATCCTAGTCTCGGTGTTTCCGGTGAGCATCCCCCCGACGATGTCCTGCACCTGTTCGGTCGTGAGTTGGGTGTCAGCGGTCATGTCGGTGACCACCAAGTCAATCGTGCCGTCACCATCCTCGTAGGTCGCAGTGATCCTGGTCTCGGTATTGGACGAGAACATTGCGCCAACAATGTCTTGGACTTGTTCAGTCGTCAGATTCGTGTCCAGATCATCGACTTCCACATCAATCGTGCCGTCGCCATCCTGATACGTCACGGTGCAACGAGTCTCGGTGTTTGACGAGAACATTGCGCCAACAATGTCTTGGACTTGTTCAGTCGATAACTGGGTGTTGGTGTCGGTTGACGTGACAGTCAGTGTGTCGCCAGACATTGCCGTGGTGACGTTAGTGCCGCCAGCAATCGTCAGGGTGTCGCCGGGAGTGATCCCGGTAGATCCGCTGTCACCCGCCACGGTCGTGTCAGCCACCGTGAATGTGAGATCGTAAGGGTCACCATCGGAACCGGTTGACGTGTCAGTCCAATTGATGTCGATCCCGCCACCCTCGACGAACTTGACTTCCTTGGCATCCGAGATCGCCACCTCCGTCCCATCCCCGTCCTCCAACTGGAAGCTCGTCATCCCACCGCTACCGCTGACCGTCTGCCAGCTACACGTCCCATCCCCGTCCTCTCGGAGGAACTTGCTGCCCCCGGTTTCACCCGTGGAGACCAACTCGGTCCCCTCAAGGTTGACCGTGAAGGTGAGGTCGTAAGGATCAGAATCCGACCCGGGAGAGACATCGGTCCAGTTGATGTCGATTCCCGTGCCCTCGACGAACTTGACTTCCTTGCTCTCCGTGACGGTCACCTCAGTCCCGTCCCCATCTTCCAGGACGAATCCAGATCCCATCGTGTTGGTATCAGCGGAGAGGTCAGTTTCACCAAGCTCGTTGCTACGCCAGTAGGGTTTCCCGTCAGTCTTCACGTAGAGCAGGCCACCATCGCCGTCCGCAGGGGCGGATGGAGTTGATACCTCGCTTGAGATGTGGAAGATCCCGCCAATCTCAAGGATCTGATCCGGGTCATCCATACCGATCCCGACGTTCCCGTCCTTGTCGATCCGCATCCTTTTGAACAGGCCACTCCCGTTGCACGTCCTGAACACCATTCGGGACGGAGCACCTCTGCTGGCATCGGATACCGATCCATCCACCTCGAAATCGATCCTGGTGACCTCCTGGTAGCTGTTGTTATCCCCCACATAGGCGTATGAACTGATCGTCAGCAGGTCATCGTCATCAACAACCGCAGCCCGGTCATCCAAGGTTCCCCTGGACTTTCTCGACTGAATGGACCCGGAGTTGACCGATGCCTGTATCCGCTCAAGCAGAAGCGAGGCACCTGCAGTCTCCTTCACCACATGCAGGGCCGATTCCGGGTCGTTGGTGCCCAGTCCCAGTTCCTTGAGTACGGAGTGGCCACCAGCCATCTGCGCTTGGGCACGCCGTTCCCTTGGTGAGGAACCAGCCGGAATACGGGGCTGCTCGAATCCAGTGTTTGTAGTCATTAGTAGTAAATCCTGCCAAACCTGCCTGATGTCTCGCTGAACACAGCCTGCAGTAACTCCATCGCCCAGGCCTGCCCCACACTCGTATTCGCCAGCTTCAGGAAGATAGCATGCCCTTGGGCCCTACGCCGTTCCGCGACATTCCTGCCAGCTGACAGCGTAGCCGTGTACAGGGCCGTAGTCTGGTTGTAGGCATCCTCCGCGCTGTTACCTCGGAACACGGACATCGTGACATCCGAGGACCCCTTTGCCAGCAACGTCCTGATCTCGTTCACGTTCACCGTGCCAAGAGCCCTCGGGAGGATAGGGCCAAAGTAGACGTGGCTACTGATCGCGACCCCGTCATCATCCGCAGCGTCTACGTCCCACTTGCGAATGTAGGCATCCCTGCCCCCCATCAGGATGGCCCTGTCAGCAGCATCGTCGCCGTCAAACACATGCACTGCTCTCGCATCATGCAGGTTGTTCGACGCAAACTTGTCGATCCACCAACTGTTGGTTCGCGTATCGTAGAAGTAATGCTCGTTGGAAAAGTCTTCCGCCCCGAGAGGGGTCACAAACACATGCACACCACGCTCACGCTCGTTCCAGACAAGCCGCACGAGGTTGGTGTTCAGGTTGATGTTGTTCATCCGCTCTTCAAAACGGCCCTCGGTGATCTTCTGCACCCCTTGCCCGGGGGTGCCCCGGTAAACGCCACCGCGTGTACCGAAGAGGTAGAACTCGCCACCGGAACCACGACACCACGGCCTGCCCCAGGGTGTGCCCACTCCATTGATGATCTCGTCCAACCGGCCACCCAGCATCGGGTCGCCTGTCATCTGCCAGATACTGTGGTCGCATCCGAAGATCAGGATGTCGTCGCTGACAGGTATGATGCACCGGATCACGTCAGGTGCCTTGCCCGCTGGTGAGTTCACCCCGGCAACAGCCTGGGTCTCGGTGATCGTGTCAGGGGAATATTGCCAATCGAAGGCATCCCCCACCTTGCTCATGTACCACTCAGAAGGGTCCTCCTGTGTCCCGGACATCACGATCCGGCCACGCCAGTTCTCGATCAGGGTGGGCCGCTTGTCGGCAGCATCGATCGGGAGAGTGCCACTGGTTGGCGTCCACGTCGTCATCGTCCGGTTGGAGGCCTTGTAGTACTTGGCCGATATTCCATCCGCGTAGAACAGGTTGGTCCCCAGCTGGGCAGAAAAGATGACCGGGGCATTACGGTTCAGCACAGGCACGACGATGGTGCCGCCATCGGTGATTTCCGTCCACTGAAGCTCATCGAATTCCTGCACATGACCGCCTGACACGGCCAACCGCACGGTCTGACGCTTGGAAATCGCATTCGACGGGTTCAACGCATACGCAGCTGCACAAGAAGCTCCGCGATGCGCTGATGTCCCGGCACCGTGGCTGGCGATCCATGACCCAGTTGCCGTATCCGAGGGAGTTGCCGCCTCGGTAATCCGGGCCACATTGTTGGAAGTGGCGACCGCGAACAGCCGGAACCCGCCCTTGTCGTCGACATCGACGACGTTCCAGTTCTCGATGGTGTGGGGATCTTGAGACGAGGACAAAGCTCCATTAGATACCGCAACGATTCCGAAGGATCTTCCGCTGCCATAGACGCTTCCTCCCACCACGCCAAGCCGGTCCAGGATCGGATCGTATGCGATCGATCTGGTGGTCCCAGCATTCGTCTGCTGCCATTGCTGCACCCCGTACTTGTTCACCTTCGTCACGGCGTGGCTGAACGTGGAGCCAGAACGGGTCAGGCAGTAGAAGTTACCCTCATCATCAGCTGCGATGTCCAGTTCCTGGTTCGTGTCGGTTGGCGTGGAATCAGGCGCGTAAGTCTGCAGTTCCTTCGCCACAACCTGCTCACCAACCTCCTCATCCAGCAACTGAAGACACAATCGTGCGTTATGCGAGATCGTGAATGTGCCAGACCCCCCGGACTCGGTCAGCGTGATCTTCTTGTTAGATACGGCTGAGCCCTGCTGAGAAATCGCGACAGCAATGGCGGCTCCACCACTAGCGGTGATCGTGGGTAGCACCACGTCTTGAAGACCGAGAGTCCCCTGGAACTCGATGGTGACCGGGGCCGTCCCAAGCGGACCACCCGTGCAGGCAACCTTCCCGTTCAGGTGAGACAATGCCTCCAGCTTCTCCTGAACGGAATTTCCAGAGGAATCTGAGGCCACAGCATCCTTCTCTATGCTCGCGGTGACCGTGTCAGAGGCTGCTGCAGGGGCACTATCGTTGAAGCAGAGCATCCCCAGTAACCCATCCGAATTAGTCATCAGGTTTATCGTGTTCGTAGACTCGCCTGAGCTTGGATAGAAGTGCTGGAAAGCAGCAGTAGACTGATTCTCGGAGACGACCCAATAATCATCCTGATCACCATCCCCGGTGTTCGTGTCCAGCAGCTTCCCGGTGGAGGTGCTCACCCGGTAGATGGCCTCCCCGTTCACGCCGCTGATGTTCTTCACCCAGACGTAGAGCACGTTCCCCGAAACCGTCATGCCACGCACCTGCCGCGTGGATGAAGTCAACTGGACGCTGGGCATCCCTGAACTAGTCCAATCCAGCGAGACCGTCATGGCCTTGTTCACTTGCCGGATGATCAGCTTGTGAGAAGCGTCGAGTGTCGCGACGTACCCGAATCCGTCATCGCCCCAGGTACTGAGGTTGAAGACCTCCGTGCTGACGCCCCCGTCAGATCCCTGCTGGGCCCCGTCAGCATCCACCATCAGGAAGGAGCCATCCGTTGACTCGTTCATGATCGAGTGACCCTTCCCCGAGAGTGGGGTCAGATCGGACCACGCGAGGTGGTTGATGTCCTGGATCCTTCTCTTACGCGCCTCCGACCACATGCGACCCGGGTTGTACTTCGACAGCCCTGGCCGCTGACCTCCACGAGACCTGCCACTGGACTCGGAGTTCAGCGTGCTCCCGGTATCAGGCGATGACGCTGGGAAGGGACGTACATTCTGCGCATCGACCGTGGTGTGGTCTGGCTGAAGTTCGTAGGGGCCACCCTCGTGTATCCCGTTGAACGGGAAGGCCATCGTGTAGACACTCGGCTGGCGAGGCATCCATGCTCCCTCTTGGCACCATTAGATGCTCGCTACGAACAATTCAAGATCACACGAGGCCGTGTCGGCATCTGCCGTAATATCAACCAAGTCGCCAAACGTGTTCGTCGTCAGGCCAGCATTGTCCACCGCATCCATCGTGTCCACCACGCCCCCGGCCAGATCACCGTTGTAGATGAAGGACTGTCCCTTATCTAACTTCACGCTGAACTCGTCGCTGTTCTCGTTGCGGAAGATCAGCCCGACGAAATTGGTGTCATCCAAGTTCGTGATGCGGATGTAGACGACTTTAGTCTCGTCGAATTGACCAGCTGCCACAGCAGTCCCGAAGGCCAAGATGATCTGCTCGGTTGTCGTGGCAGTCACGATCCGCTTGCTCACCTCGTTGACCGAGGCGATGGTCAGGGTGTTGTCCGCACCCTGATCCCGGCCATTGAGCTTGATCGTCTCGGTGATCTTCACCGTCATGGTCGCTGCTGTCACCGTGCTGGTCATGCGACAGTCACCTCTTCATAGACGAGGAAGCCAGCGACAGCTGTGTTGACAGTTGTCAGGTTCAACGCTTCACCCGATTCTGTCTCCATCCAGCCTGCTGGATTGAAACTCAGGACCATGTGCATGTCCGTAGCCTTCACGGTGATTACACCACTGATGGCAGTCGAGGCACTCTTGAACTGGACGGTTGCAGTCGAACTTCCCACCTGATTGAGATACAGCCCAAGTACACGAATCCTGGCATTCGTTACCGCCGCGACAATTGCTCCCGTGGCACCCGCCGTAACCGCGATGCTGGCAAACTTCTGGCCTCGCCCGTCATAGGCCAGATTTGGAAAGTCAGTCACCACACTGGTTGTCGAAGAAACCATGCGTCACCCCTGTCATGTTTGAACCTTGAGTCCGTCGATGTTGCTGTCGGTGGCGGAGCCCAGGTTGATGAAGATGTGCGCATCATCGTCGTCGTCAGCAGCCCCGGAGTTGATGATGATGCAACCCTTGGCGTACCCAACGCTACCGTCTGCCGGGGCATCACCGCCCGCACTGCCAAGATCCTCGACCACGAGCAGCTTGTTGCCAGCATCGTCAGATGCAATGACCCCGGTAGCATCGTGAAGTTTGTGCCTGCCAGTCATCGTGTTCTCCTTACGTTCCCTGGCCCTTGTAGGTGACTCCACTACTGAACAGGCTGAGCCTTCGCGGGCCGTACATCTCACGCCTGTCAGACCAGTCTGCGTTGTATCCGTAGACCTCAGCCTTGTTGTCCTGCCGGTCTCGTGTGATCGATGTTACCAGATGTTCCTGGTATGTCTGGGACATTACGCCACGTTCCCCGTCCATCCTCCGCTCAGCTTCAGCAAGGCAGCTGTAGAGGATCGTCTCGCTGTGCTGGCTGATTCCATGCACCCGCTCTCCAGCGGACGGTGAGCCTGTCTCAGGCTTGTCAGGGAGGACCCTGTAGCGGTAGGACAGCGTGGCAACTGCCGTGACATCAGGCCAGAACATGACCTCGTAGCGAGTCCCCTGCAGGGTGTGACTCCTCGCCTTGGGCCGGATCGACGCGTAGAACGGGTCCTCGGACGAGTAGGTCACGTTGTAATCACGCTGCCTCAACTCACGCATCCGGCTCTCACCCACAAACTCCACCGGCTGGGTTGCGTTATCGGCCTGCGAGTAGGTCATTACGCCAAGTACGTTCCCGAAGTCGTCCGGGAGATCGTAATCGTCCTGGTGCAAGCTGTAAGTGGTCAACGCGGCAACATCCGAGCCGCTGGTTATGTCCACCAGTGTCAGCTGGGTGCCGCTGTCGCGTGTATCCACCGGGTAGTTGGTCCCGCTGATGTTGATCTCGCCAGCTGCAGCCCAGGTGGGCCACGTCCCCCCGGAAAGGGTGACCACACCATTGGTGGCCGCGATCGTGCCCGTGGAGTAAGCCGCGTTCAGCGAGAGGCTCGCCACCGGCATCAGGAAGGA
>Ga0208813_1001275_pt1 | contig 13981 bp, 12 predicted proteins | sample MalvireepMed_904_FD_184250 | JGI IMG/M metagenome (GOLD analysis project Ga0208813, IMG submission 184250) | Marine viral communities from the Global Malaspina Expedition - Malaspina viral metaG DeepMed_904 (SPAdes) (version 2) | ecosystem: Environmental > Aquatic > Marine > Oceanic | place... | reverse complement strand
GTTCGAATGCTTTAGGGCCCATGCGAGGTACGTCCATTAAAATTTTACGAGAAGAAAAGGCACCATGCATGTCACGAAACTCGACGATATTTTTCGCTAACGTTTTCGACAGACCTGCCACACGTTGCAGCAACGCTGCTGAAGCACGGTTAACGTCGACGCCGACAGCGTTTACGCAGTCCTCTACAACGGCATCAAGACTTTGCGCGAGTTGAGCTTGGCTCACGTCATGTTGATACTGACCAACACCAATTGATTTGGGCTCTATTTTTACTAACTCTGCAAGAGGGTCTTGTAAACGGCGGGCGATCGAGACAGCGCCACGCAGTGCAACATCCATCTCAGGAAACTCTTGTGCAGCAAGTTCGGAGGCAGAATAAACGGAAGCGCCCGCCTCATTGACCATCACTTTAGTCGCTTTCACGTCAGCGTTCCCTTTTAGCATCTCTGCGACTAAGCTATCGGTCTCACGAGAGTGAGTGCCGTTACCTATACTGATCAGTTCGACTTTGTGTTGCTTGCATAGCCCAGCAAGTGTGCGTATCGCTTTATCTTTTTGATTTTGTGGCTGGAAAGGAAACACCGTATTTGTATCGAGCACTTTGCCCGTTTCATCGACGACAGCGACTTTAACACCTGTTCTAACGCCTGGGTCGAGTCCCATGGTGCGTTTCGCTCCAGCGGGTGCTGCCATGAGTAGATCCGCTAAGTTATTAGCAAACACTTGAATCGCCGCGGTTTCGGCCTGTTCACGCACGCGCGCCATGAGTTCGGTTTCTAAGTGGAGTGATAGTTTGACCTTCCATGTCCACTGTACGACTTGACCACGCCAAGCATCAGCGGGGCGACGTTGATCAGAAAAGCCGACAAAATCGGCAATCATCTGCTCAACCTCAGCATCTTTTTGTGTTTCCAACGTGGGTGCAGGATCTAACGATAGTTGTAAGATACCCTCATTGCGTCCGCGAAATAACGCAAGGGCGCGATGAGATGGTATATGGTTAAAGGCTTCAGTAAAGTCAAAATAGTCTCTGAACTTACTGCCTTCAGTCTCTTTGCCTTTAACCACTTGCGCGCGCAAATGAGCGTGCGTCCATAGATGGTTTCTGAGCTGCTTTAGCAATTCGGCTTGCTCCGAGAACCGTTCCATCAGAATGGCTCTCGCACCATCTAAGGCGTCTTTCGCGTCATTAATTTTGTGTTCTGCATTAAGAAACTCGGTAGCGGTCTCATCGGGCGTTAAGTCGGGATTCTGCCAAAGTTTATCGGCTAGAGGCTCTAGGCCTGCTTCAATCGCAATTTGGCCTTTAGTTCGACGCTTCGGTTTGTAGGGTAAATACAGGTCTTCAAGTTCAGTTTTGGTTTCCGCGGCATTAATTTTTGCCGCCAGATCGTTACTGAGCTTTCCTTGCTCTTCGACTGATCGAAGGATTACGCCCCGACGTTCCTCAAGCTCTGTTAGGTAATTCAACCTTTGATGCGCTTGGCGTAACTGAGTGTCGTCGAGACCACCCGTAAGCTCTTTCCGATAACGCGCAATAAACGGGATGGTCGCGCCTTCATCAAGTAATTTGATGACGGCAGCAATTTGCTTTTGTTGCACATTAAGTTCTTGCGCGATTTGCAGACTAATTCGTTCCATAAGGTGCTCTACTTCTCAATCCAACGGACCTTTATTAGTTCGGGGCTTTATTGTCGCCGCACGACTCATCAAAGGCATGATATTGTATTTTGTTGATGAACCAACATTGTTCGCCTTTCGGGGTCACAACAGTGACTTCATCATCAACATGTTTTTTTAAAAGTGCTCTTGCCATTGGCGCATCGATAGACACAACGTCTTTCGAATCATAGATTTCATCCGGACCAACGATCTGAAAACGACGGATTGTACCTTGCTCGTCCTCTATCTCAACAAATGCGCCAAAAAATACTTGCCCGTCTTGTTGAGGTGAATAGTCAACCACTTTGAGTTGGTCAAGACGTTTTGTCAGGTAGCGAATACGACTGTCTATCCGGCGTAATTTTTGTTTGTTGTATTTATATTATCCCTACTCCCAAAAGGATACTATTTATATCTACTTGCGTCATTATTTTTACCAAGTGAGCGATTTTAGCTGTACTTAAAGACAGTTATGTGGGTTAATGCCCAAATACTAATCTACTAATATACTTTTATGCTCAGTATTTATTGCTTCCAGATCGCCAATGAAGTGCTTTTGTGGCTTTTGTAATTAAACGGACTATTTCATACAAAAGTGATCAAACTAATACGTCACTAACTCTTCCCGCGATCTTTACGGAGTCAGGACTGCTCATCTCTTATACTCGTTTTCTCGTTCGTAACTATCATAAATCCGCATCCTGGAAAGATAAATCGTGTCTCTCAGTAAGGCTTCTGCTTCAATACATAAATGCGAATGGTCATTGTTTCTCGAGTTCAACCGAATTGTTACGAGCATTCGTTTTGGCTTTGCGGTTTGGTTCAATAGATAAAGATGGGGAAGATAATAGTCAATTGTATTGGTCCCCGAGGAAGCCAAAGATTGCAGCAAATATCCTTCACCATATTACGTTGTATTGTGATTATGTAGATGAAGTGAGTGGAGAGCCTAGCCCTCTCAAAAACCCACTGGTTGCAGCCACCACGGCTGAAGTCCGTCTTGCTTGGTGTGCTTATTACAACAAGAAGAAGAACATTTTTCTCTCACATTTATCTACCCCTTCGCCTGAGAATTATCAGCGCTCTCGAATGTTGAAAGTACCTGTGGATCACCTTGTTGATATTGAGTCTGCTGTGCGATTTCCTGAAGAAAAATTTGAAGCTTTTTTGAAGAGTTTCACAAGGAAGGTTACAAGAACTGTTGAAGGGCGAAAAATAACATCAGTCGAACCGGACTACTGTAGCCAATTGATATGTCTGCTAATGCACTTCGGAGGACTTCGCATATCGGAATGTTTTCATATCTACGCCCATGATGTTTCATTCGATTTAGATAAGAAGCAGGTTATCATCAGTGTGTTTCATCCGGAATATGGCGTAGCGCCAGAGCAGAATTTTAGCTCCCGTGCGGAGTATCTTAGGCTTGTCTACGGATTAATGCCCCGCAATCTTTATACTAAAACTTCATCGATGCATGCAGGTTGGAAAAACCCCCTTTTATCGCACAAAAACTATTCGTTTGATGTGTACTTTTACCCAACCAATGTTGCTGAATTATTCTATCAAATCCTCCGAAAGTACCTTGAGGTGCGACCAAGTCCAGCGGTAGGTGAGGAGCATCCATATTTATTCTCGAACCAAAATGGAGCTCCTGAGACAATCAAAAATTTTGAAGCAAAATATCGACGAGCACTTCGGAGAATTAACCTAAAGCAAGATAAAAGTAACGGCTTGTCTCCGCACGGACATCGCCACTCCTATGGATTCAGGTTACGAAATGCAGGATTTAGTCAGCTCGAAATACAAAAAGCAATGCATCACAAAAGCATTGACTCTTGCTTAATATATATCGTACCGACCCCTGACGAGGTTCGAAAAAAAATGAGAACGACCGATGCCTAACAAAAAGTTTTACTCGTATCATGAAGCACAACTTGCCGTGCAGCGACTAAACATTGTTTCCTCCCGGCTATACTATCGCCAACGCCTAGCTGACAAACGCTTGCCTTCATCGCCTCACACTTATTACAAGGAACAGTGGATTGATTGGCCAAGCTTCTTACGCCCAGACGAGGCTAAAAAGCTGGTGTCATTCGAGGACTGCAAGAAGCTAGTACGAGAGTTAGGCATAAAAGGAAAGCGAGAGTATCGGGCGATTCGACGTAAGAAAAGTTTATCGCAACTACCGTTTGATCCATCGGCCAAGTTTATTAACGTCTGGGATGGTTGGAACGACTTCGTTGGCGTTCCTGATAGAAAACCAACTTACTTTCGGACTTTAAAGCGTGCTCAAGCTCGCGTGAAAGGATTAGGAATAAGAACAAGAGCAGAATATAAGGAGAGGTATCTAGAGTCCCCAAAACTTCCCCCAGAGCCCGAAACATACTACGGCGATTGGGTCGGGTGGGATGACTTTTTAGGTTCTAGCATATATGAAAATTTTGACCATGCGATGGAGGCGGTCCAGCGCCTCAATATAAAGACTTCTCAAGAGTATTCCAGAAGGTTTTCAGAAGATAATAAGCTTCCGGCTTATCCTAATGTTTGTTACAGAGACGATTGGAAAAGTTGGCGAAACTTTCTGGGACATTCAAGGCCCTCTAATTTTTATAAAACGTTGGAGCAAGCACGAGCCGCCGTGCATGCATTAAAGATAATATCACTCGAGGAGTATGCAACACGTTATGTTGAAGACTCTCGATTGCCAGCGTCGGTTCGAAACTTTTATAAAGAAGAGTGGAAACAACTGAAATCTCCGCGCCACTTTTTTGTTCCGGATCAATTTCCTGACCTCGATACGCTTAAGCATGCAACTCGAGTTTTGTCGATTAAGAATTCGCGGGACTATCGAGACATGAGGAAACAGTTTCCTCAACTTCCTTCACATCCCAAACGACACTACAATGATTGGGTTGATTGGTATGAGTTTCTCGATATTCCCCGCCTATTACCGTTTGATGAAGCAAGAGAAATAGTTAGAGCCGAGAAGGTCAGTACTCTCGCAGGTTATCGAGAACTTGTAAGAAGCAACCGATACCCTGGTTTACCAATGAATCCTGAAGAGGCATATGCTGATCATTGGCTTCATTCATACCACTTTTTTGGAAAAAAAACGCCATATCAATTGAAGTTTAATCCTACCTCTCATCATGCGTGGACTGATGCATTTGAAGATTTTATGAAGACTGCCCGAGGCGGGAAGACGAAAGTTATCGATCTTTGTCAATTCTTACGAGATTACATCATAAGGTACTCACTTCCTTCAAATCCTCGAGCGTACGTGACAGCATCTAATATTCCCGTTGGCCCGTTTATCGAATTGCTTAACACGAAAAAAGTAGCGAGGAAGAAGAAGTGGCTCTATACAGTGAAAGAGTTTTTCGACTGGTACATTTCCGAGCACTTGGAAGTTGAAAATGAGGACACTGGGATCATCGAGCGACTGAACGGTGCAGAAAATCCGTTTCGTAATTTTCATTTCAATAATGAGCCTGTGCAACGAAGTCGTCATGAAACCGTACGAAACGTCTTGCCTTATCATTTCGTCTACAAGGCAAGAAACTGGATCTTTCCTCCATCATCAATGCTGTCCAGTTTAAGCTACAAAGACCTGACACATTTACATCAGTTTACTGCTGATTGGTTTGAAATTTCGCCCGAAACACCGATCGATGAATCTGATCCTGATTGTGTCATTGCTTATCGCAACGGGAAAAACTATATATTTGCTCCGATCGCGTGGACTTATACATATGCGCTGTTACAGCTGCCTGCTCGAGGAATCCAGGTTGTATTCTCAGACTCTGGCGAAGGTGACGACGAACTGCTGGTATTTGCCGACGGAAAATTCCAATGGGAGCCCAACCGTTCAATAACGAGGGGAAGCACGAAAAAGCAATCTTTCATCAAAAAGTATGGCGACGACGAGTTCGGGGTTCACTATACCTCCAATAAAACAGACTTTTCAGGAGCAGGCTACTCTGCCCCATTTATGCCTGAAGAGCTAGCGTATTGGATTATTAAATTACGTAGATGGCAAAAGAAGTACAACTTTCAATCTCATCCCATGCCATGGATTGAACTCCCAAATTCGAACTTAAATGAGAAGCAGCTCAGAGAGAAAGGTTCAAACTTCTTTCTATTCAGAGACTATGGTTTGAGTTACCCACGATCTTTCCAAGGGCGCATAGCCTCGAGGCTCGCAGCCTCGCTCTTCTATTCATGCGCAGAAAGTGAGCGACTAGCTACCTACAATGGAAGATTCTACGACGAGCTGCGTCGAGATAGTATTTCTTTAAGTAATATTTCGAATCTCAATAAATTTGAATCGAAATTTACTGCACACTCAACACGGGCGAGCTTAATTACAGCTTATATCGACGAATTCAGGATTCCGATTGAGGTCATTCAGAAGCTCGTTGGGCACTCGAGTATCCTGATGACCGCCTACTATGTGAAGTCCGACGCTATACTGGGTAAATTGCGCGAACGTATGAGTGATGGACACAAACTCGCGATGCAAAATGAAGTTGAGACCCTTCAAGCACATATAGAAAGCCAAAGAATAGAAGAGCTTAAAGGACAGCTGACAGCGAGCGATTTATCCATAATTAATCAATTAGATACAGCCGCTAATTCCGGCGGACTATTATTCAAGGATATCGGAATATGTCCCGTCGCAGGACAGAAGTGCGATTCCGGTGGAGAGAGTAAATCGAGCGTTCGGGTACCGGTTCGTCAAGGTTTCCTAGGCGAGCAGAACTGTATTTCATGTCGATATTTTGTAACCGGTCCGGCGTTTCTCCCTGCGTTGATCGCCCTAGCTAATGAGATCTCATACAAAGTCAAAGGGCATAGTAAAAAGCAGGTAGCGATGGCTAAGACAGAAAGTCAGATATCGTCTGAGATAGAAGCACTTGAAGATCAAATTTATCGTGCGTATCGAGAAGCGGAAGATAGTGTGACGCTCGAAAAGGAGCGCAACCGACTCAAAACAAGTTTGAATACTGTGCGAGGCAACCTGGAGACAGTTGGCAAGAAAATAGACATGTGGTTAACGGATATCAACTACATATTTAAACTAACATCGTTATGTAAAGAGCTTTTGTCAAAGCAACACCATGCAAGCAGTAAAAGTATGCAGCTTCTTGCCACCGATGACGTTGAGTTATCTCTTGAATTTGAAGACGTTGATGACTTCGAACAGCTAGTTGAGGTTTGCAATAATGCTGATATTTACTCCTCTTGCGACGCAACCGAGGCCACCTATGAGCAGAGTCAAAAAATTGACAGAATGTTACAGCATAATGGGATAGAGCCGCGGCTTTTCGCACTCACGGAAATGGAGCAGCGGCAACTAAGCCGACAAATTGTTGAGCTGTTAAATATACGTCTGAAGTCCTGGAATGAGTTAATCGGACTGATTAATTTGAATGTTAATCTTCAAGATATTGATACGACTTTAAAACTTAGAGGCGAATTACAGCAAAAGCTCGAGGGGCAGCAAATGATTACTTCGTTCAAGAGTACTGAGTTATGACTAAGGAACAAGAAATACTAGAGATTTATCAGAAGCTTAGCAGATCGACTTCCGAACGAAAGAAAAGGTCATTGAAAGCGATCTATGAGGTTTGTAGCACTCGAGTAAAGGCATCTAATTTCAATTTCAAATACGCAGAAATCGCGCGTGAGGGAAGGTCGATTGGAGTGCCGGCAGCGCAAAGTATAAGTAATGCGACAGGGCTAGATTACCGCGAGTTAATTGATGCTTTTTCGACACGCTATTCCGATCAATCTAACGAACTAAAAAAAAGCAGTAGGAACTGGATACAGTCAATTGAAGACCCAGCTTTAAGGCTCCGTGTATTGATGCTACAACGCGATAAAAGAGAGCTGGAAACCATCGTGAAGGAGTTCATTCCGCCAGATCAAGTCATCGAGGTTCGCGACGTACAGAGCGAAGGCGTAGTCTCGGTGAAGTTAAATAACTTAGAACGAGAAGCTCTCGAATACTTAATGTCCGACGAGTTCTTGAAAAAATGGGAATTCGAGGTGAAGAATAACGGTCGGGTTTTGGATCGACAAGGTAATTGCGTCTTCCCTATCGCAACTATCGATGCGTTAAGTAAAGCGTTGAAATATTTATAAATATTAATTAGCGAGTAGAAATTTGGGTACCAATTTAATTACAGAAGAAGGGTTCAATAAGCTGCAGCATGAACTAAGTTATCTCTGGAAAGAGTACCGCCCTCAAATAACAGAAAAAGTTGCTTGGGCGGCCTCGTTAGGAGATAGATCAGAGAACGCGGATTATAAAGAGAACAAAAGGTTACTGCGGCAAATAGATTCACGAATTCGGTATATTCGAAAACGACTCGAGCTAGTGCGAATTGTCAAATACAGTAGTGAGCAAGAGGGGCGCGTATATTTTGGAGCCTGGATAGAAGTCGTGCAATGCGGTTCCGAACGCATAAAAAAGAGCTTTCGCATAGTTGGACCAGACGAAATCTATGGCAAATCGTCGATGATTTCTATCGATTCTCCGATGGCTAGAGCTTTACTGAGCCATCAAGAAGGCGATGAAGTAATTGTGTCAACAAACGAAAATATTTGTAGGTGGAAAATACTCAAAATTCGATACCCAGGATCTAATTAACACGCTGTATCTAGCGTCAATTACCTTGGCCGGTTGTGTGGTTCGCGTTACGCTTACGCTGGAAGCCCGTCAAAGCCTTCACGAGCTAACGATTTATTTAATGTAAGTCGACTCACTTTGAAATGCTCAGCGACTTCTTTTTTCGTTATGTCAGGGTCTTTGAGCATTGCCGCGGCTTTACGAATGTCGGCTTCACTCATGGACGGTTTCCGTCCTCCCTTGCGGCCCCGAGCTCTCGCCGCGGCAAGGCCGGCAATTGTTCTTTCACGGATAAGGTTGTGCTCAAATTCCGCGAGTGCTCCGAATATATGGAAAACAAGCTTTCCGCCTGCCGTAGTTGTGTCTATTGATTCAGTTATTGATCTAAACCCAACCTTCTTTTGCTCTAATTCGTTGACGATTTCCACTAGGTCTTTTAGAGAGCGGGCTAACCTATCGAGCTTCCAAACCACAAGAACATCACCAGCCCTCAAAGCTCTCAGGCAGATTTCAAGCTCTGGCCGTTGTCTCGACTTACCTGAAACTTTTTCTTCATAAATTTCTTCACAGCCTGCTTTTTGAAGCGCGTCATTCTGCAAGTCGATGGATTGCTCTTGGGTGCTAACCCTAGCGTAACCTAGTATCATAAACGTACCTAATGTTTACATAGATTTATTGTCGTGATTTATTTACATTAATCAAATGATAATTGAGTATTTATTACTTATATCACAAACGTAAAGAAAACGGACGTTTTCCAATGCCTCCTAATTAGATACAGAAAAACTTGATCTATAAGCAAACCATATATGATTATATTTACCGTTTTATTGCTTGAGAGAACAAGCTCAAGGTTACTAACGAACAGACCCTTGCTGAAATTAAATAGATAGAGTAACTTAATTTAAATAAAGTGCGTGCCAAAGGAGTAATGGCAAGCGAAGCAGTTCGCACATGAGGCCGCTCACGATGTTTCCTCAAGGAAGAGCCTCTCTCATTTTTTCGCCTATCCATATCACTTTTGTGCTTAAGTTTGACTGTGCTTCATAAACTATTGTGCACGTTAACAAATCGAAGAAGACGATAGGATGCAGCCTCGCACGGTTCTTGAGAACATTAACGAGCATGCGCGCTTTGTTTGTTATCGCGCACACACGTGTATCGGGGATGTGAGGCGTGCTTAGTAATACAATGTTAGATGTAATTAACCGGAAAATTGCGCACGAATAATTTTTTTCTTCAAGACTGCAATTTTAAGAGAAAAGGACATATAATCCCTTCGAATCATATTGGAGGCGGATAATGAAAAGCTGGTTATTTCTTACTATTGCTGTTCTTGGAGAGGTAGTTGCAACATCTGCATTAAAGTCCAGTGAAGGTTTTACGAAGCTCCTACCATCTTTCATCGTAATTGCTGGCTATGGAGTTGCATTTTATTTCCTTTCATTGGTCTTGAAGTCTATTCCTGTAGGGGTGGCCTATGCAGTTTGGTCTGGCCTTGGCGTAGTATTAGTTACTGCTGTTGCATGGGGGCTTTACGGGCAAAAGATTGATGCATGGGGTTTCGTAGGCATTAGTTTAATAGTTTGCGGTGTGTTAGTTTTAAACTTGCTTTCTAAAGCAAGCGTTCATTAAGTGGCACTGGCATCTAACAATCGGCAGCAGGCGGACAGCCTACACTACGCGGCTTTGTGTTACTCGCTGCGCTCAAACATTAACACAAAATCGCTCCGTTACGGCTGCCGCTGTGCCGGGCGTTAGGCAATAAGGATTTCGATAGAATGAGCGAAGATGAGTGGCAAGAAATTTGTAGTTATACGGTGAATGCCATGATTGAGCACGTGAAGCCGTACTTGTCGCCTATTTCATATCAAGAATCACCAGAGCATGGTAGACACCAGGGTAGTGGATCATACTTTGAGTCAGAAGGAGAAAAATATTTAGTCACGAATGAGCATGTTGCAAGAAAGGTCAAAGAGGCATCCCTAGGGTGCCAGTTCATAGAAAATCAAAACATCTTTAGGCTGACGAATCCATTTTACTGTAGGCCTCACCCAATTGATATTGCCATCAGTAAAATCGACTCGGGCATATGGGATCAATATGGGACCGGCTCTAAAGAAATACCGATAGAACGATTTGCAAAGCAACATAACCCTGTCACTCATGAGCTATTGTTTTTTGCTGGATACAGCGGCGAACGCTCGGTATTTAGCTTTGACCATCTGATTAATAGGGGCACTCCATACCTAACACAAGAGTCTCCATTTCCTGAGTCTGTTCAAGAAGGCGATCAGAACTACCATTTTTCTCTATTTTATCCGCCCGACCTTGCTCGAAGTGTTGATGGAGAGTCTCATTTGCCAGATCCCCATGGCTTCAGTGGATCCTTAGTTTGGGATACGAAGCGCGTTGCTTGCTTTTCTGAGAACAAAGCTTGGGATCCAAGTATGGCTGAAGTTACTGGTATTGTGTGGGGCTGGCCTTCATCAAGTGCATGCATCCTTGTAACTAGAGTAGAGCATTTCATGCTCAAAGAGCTTTTGCATGAGTCCCGACAAAATGTCTAACAGAGCAATGCTGGCGGACTACTTCTCCGTTTCACTCCTAAATTGTCGCAGAGTGCAGCGTTTGAGTTTCAAGAGGATAAGTAATGAGCCTGGAAGATAAATTGTCCAGATGGACAGGTCCTTCGAGTGACACTGAGCAGGAAAAGCAGGATAGAACCGAGCGGATGATTCGGCAAGCTATAGATTCACACGAACCATTCGATAATTGCTTAATTAAGGTTTACGCGAAAGGCTCATACGCTAACAATACTAATGTGCGCTCAGACAGTGACGTAGATATCGCAGTAGAATGTACGGAAGTCCTTTACTGGGAGGAAGAAGAGCCGGGTATAAGTACTCCGGGAAAACAATATGAAGGTATTTGGACTCCAGCCAAACTTAGAGCAGAGCTTGCCGCTGCTTTGAAAGATACATTCCCCAATCAAGTCGATGCTACAGGATCGACAGCTATTCAAGTAAACTCAAGCTCTTCACGCGTTGATGCCGATGTCGTTCCGTGTTTTAGCTACGAGTATTACATGAAATATGAGACGAGAAAAGGAACGAAAATCTTCAAGGCTGATGGTGGTGCTGTCGTTAATTATCCTGCCCAGCAATTAGAGAACGGGATAGCAAAGAACAAGCGCACGGGCTACGCATATAAAAAGGGAGTGCGTTTATTAAAGCGTATTGAAAATGCGATGGCACAAGATGGTTCATTCCGAGAGTTGCCATCCTATTTTATGGAGTGCTTAGCCTACAATTGTCCAGATTCAGTATTTGCTCATTCAACATGGACGGACTGTCTCCGCGAAATGCTTATCCATATTGGGGAGCATCTTCAGGGCGACGAACCATCTTCTGATCGCTGGGTTGAAGTAAACGGTTGTTACTATCTATTTCATCCAGGACAAAAATGGTCTCGCGCGGATGGTCGTGAGTTTGTTAATGCAGCATGGAATTACCTTGGGTTTAGCTAATGCGCACTGTGAAACTGAAAAGTTCGCTGTATCTACTAGTGGGAATTTCGTCGGTTGCTTGGATTACACTTGCCTACTTTAATGATCTAGATTTATCAAAAGCTAAAGACTTTCTTAGTCTCGTCCCGAAAGTGGTTACTATTGATCTTCTGATCGTGGCAGCGTTCATAAAGTGGGGCTGGAAATTTAAAATATTCAGAGGCTGGCTTGTCCCTTTTCCCAACTTGAACGGAAGTTGGGTGGGGGTAATATATTCAGACTGGAAAAACCCTGAGACCGGAGAAAAGCCGCCTCCGATACCAGTAATGCTCACAGTAAATCAATCTTTTTTCCATATTAGCTGCATGATGTATACAAGCGAAATGGAAAGCTCTTCCTATTCTGAGGGCTTTCTCATCGAACCGGAACGACAGATTAAGAACATAGCATATGCCTATACTAGTAGGCCTAGATTAAGTTTGAATGAGCGAAGTGTTCCGCATGATGGAACAGCAGTGCTCAAGATCATTGAAAAGCCGAAGCGAAAGCTAGTGGGCAGGTATTGGACGGAGAGATTAACAAAAGGCGAAATCGTTCTGCAGTATCACTCCGAAGAAATACTTGAGGAACTTCCAGAAGAGTTGGGAGAGCATCCCGTGACGGAAGATGAAAATCGACGCTAACAATCGGCTGCGCAGCAACCGTTTTATGCTGCTTCGCAGCTCCAAACTGGAGCGTGAGCAGGCGTTATATGCACTGACGATTCAGCTTGTTAGTCAGGCAACTAATAATACTAAGGAATGAAATGTCGATCGAAAATGCACTTGTTCGCTCAACTGTTAGAGTAATGGCGGGTAAAAATGGCCAAGAACCTTTTTCCGTAGGGACTGGGTTTTACTATAAAGTGCAAGACCCCATAACATCGAATGCAAAAATACTTATTTTAACAAATAAGCACGTTGTGAATGGCGCAGACTACATTAGATTTGTTCATTCTTTTGCGGACTCTCTTGAAGACCTAGACGAACATCACCAACCTATTGGAAGAGTTGATAAAACAGAGCAAATTCCAATTGCACCATTTGTATATAATCATCCAAACCCATATATAGACCTTTGTGCTATTGATGTAACCATCATTATGGCTCCATTATTAAACTCAGGGAAAAAACTTCGAAGTATGATCCTTGATTCAAGCTGGATGGTTAAAGACGAAGATAAAAAGCATGTTAGAGATATAGAGCAAGTTTTGGTGGTTGGTTATCCCCAAGGCATTTGGGACTATCACAATAATATGCCCATCTCTCGCATTGGAAATACAGCTACTCATCCTTTCGCGAATTATCAAAACAAACAAGATTTTCTTATTGATGTAGCAGCTTTTCAAGGCTCAAGCGGTTCACCTGTTTTCTCGTATGAAGCGCCAATGTTCAGACAAGCTAGTGGTGCATTTACACCAGGAACCAAAGTAAACCTTATAGGTGTTGTTTGGGGCGTTATCGAGTCAAGCGTAGAGGGGGATTTAAAAGTCATAGAAATACCTTCTGCATTAAAGCATGTGCCAGTTATGAATGCTTCATTAAACCTTGCCTTAGCGCTTCATGCTGATGTAATTAAAGATCTAGACGCGTTAATTTTGCCAACATTAAACTGATATGAGCATGCGTATATTACAAGTCAGTCAAGAGCGGACGCAAAGCAGCAGGCGGTGCTCGTTTCTCGCTATTTTTGCGTACTATTTACGCGCCGCTTACCGGGGCGTCATACCAATAGGGAAAGCTTGTGCGTGATCAACTAAAAAGTTTAACAGAAAAAGATTATTGGGTTTATGGAATAACCGAGTCTGACTTTGATCACGCTATAACTATCGTTCGTAAAATGATTGATGCACGTACTCAACAATATAAGGAGAAGGAAGCTCGAGTAAGGGCAGAGAGTCCAGACGTTGCGGACGACATACTTGACGATTGAATCAAACCGGGTTTGTCGGAGGCTAATAATCTTGAGAGAATTAGCCAATGAACAAAAGAATCACCTATTCACCGGAAGTCCGCGAACGTGCAGTTCGCATGGTTTTGACATCAGAGCATGAGCACTCGTCGCGATGGGCTGCTTTGGTATCTATTGCATCCAAAATTGGTTGTACTCCAGAAACCTTAAGGTCCTGGGTCAACAA
>Ga0208813_1001274_pt1 | contig 13985 bp, 16 predicted proteins | sample MalvireepMed_904_FD_184250 | JGI IMG/M metagenome (GOLD analysis project Ga0208813, IMG submission 184250) | Marine viral communities from the Global Malaspina Expedition - Malaspina viral metaG DeepMed_904 (SPAdes) (version 2) | ecosystem: Environmental > Aquatic > Marine > Oceanic | place... | reverse complement strand
CAACAGACCAGGCACAGATAAATGAGTGGATGGATGATAAAATAGGTCCAGTTGAAACTGAAGTAGAAGAAGTCGAAGAATCGCAAGAATCGCAGGAATCGCAGCCTGTAGAAGAACCTGAAGCAGAAGTAGCAGCAGCTGAAGTTCCAGAGACACCCAGAGTTAGCAAAGCCTTTTCAAAGGTTGCAAAGAAAGAGCGTGAAGTTCAGCAGCAGAAGCAGGAACTGAACAAGTTAAAAGCAGAGCTGAAACCACTTATTGATGCAAAAGCAAAAGTGGACAAAGGTGATATGCTTGGTGCTTTGGATGGAATTGGGTGGAATTATGAGGATGCCACCAATTCAGTTTTGCAGGATGGTAAATTCCAACCAACAAAAGCAGAGCCAGCTGCACTTACGCCAGAAGTTGAAGGTAGGTTGGCAAAATTAGAAACAATGGAAAGGCAGAAACAGATTGACTCTTATGTCAATCGCATGAAAACTAAGGTAGAAGGTGACGAGCGTTTTGAGTTAGTTCGGAATAACTGGGACAATGCGTGGCCTACTATTTTAGAAATGCAGAAGATAGTTGCCCAGGAAACCGGCACTATAAAGCAGGATGAAGAAATCTTGCTGGAAGTAGAAAATTTTTATGAGCAGCAGGCTCAGAAACTTGCCAAGTCTGGTAAGTTTAAAAACTTGCTCCAGCCCGATGCTGGCCCACCGGAAAAACCATCGGATTCTCCACGGATTAGAAAAACTCTTAGAAACAAAATAACTGCATCGCAGCCAACAGATAAGGGCACACCCAAAACAAGAAGGGAACGCCTGGAATCTGCACTTGCCACCTATGGCAGTAGTCTGTGATGCCACATAATTTATATGGAGAATAAATCCGATGGCGACAGCTACGACTTTAACCGCCTGGGATAATGCGTTAAAACAATACTACAGGGGTGCAGAAGTAGAGAAACTTGTCTACGATAGCCACCCTTTTATGGAACTCGTCCCTGAATCTTTGGGGCTTTAGCCAGAAATGGTTATCGAAAAATCCTTTGAATTGCTGGAAAGACAGGAACTGTTAATCAGCAGCCAAGCCTTGAAAAAGGAAGGTCCAACGATCATCCCGAAAGGGAGTACACTTTAAGCAAAGTGGAAGCGGAGGAGACCCGAAAGGGTTGTGATATGATCTGATCTGCACAGTCGAATGTGCAGCTGCTTAAAAGCGGGGTAGAATTTGCGAAGCTACCTGAACACAATGAAAGACGAAAAGTTCCGTGGTGTTAATGCGCCTTAATATACTAGGGCCGTTATATAGCAATATATAATGATAACGTTGTGAATTGCTGGGAAGACAGGATCTGTTAATCAGCAGCGAAGCCCGAAAGGGAACGTTCAGAGACTATTCCTTTATGGAAGTACACTCAAGCGAGTGGAAGCGCAACGCAACCCAAGTGGTTGAAGAGATAGTCCAATCTGCACAGTCGAATGTGTAGCAGCCGAAAGGCGATTCAGGGAATAGCGAACCTGGGTGAATACCAAAATTGAATTCAATGACAAACTCGTAAGTCACTGATTTCATTAATGATTCCAGTCTATTACACCCGACCTCAAGGAAGATCGGCAACTTTTGCCACTGCTCAAAGCGCAGCCAGTGCTTCCAAGATCGGAGAATTTCTGTTAACCCGAAAAGCTAATTACGGAGTCGCTACAATTTCCGGCGAGGCCGTGGCGGCTAGTGAGGGTGACAGGTATAGTTTCCTAAACGCAATGACCACCGAAATTGACGGTGTGATGAGAAGTGTAGGAGATTCAATTTCAAGAAACCTTTATCGTGACGGTTCTGGTGCAATTGGAAGAATTAATAACTCTTCTTTTTCAACAACTGCACTTGATTTGGTCACAGACATGGACTCACTTAACTTTGAAGTTGGAATGGTTCTGCAAGTTTCAGGAACCAAATCTGGTGGATCTGTTAGGACAGGATCCCTTACTGTAAATGCGGTCAATCGTGGGAGTGCATCAAACCAGCTTACTATGAGTGGTAATTTAAGTGGTTGGTCCTCAGTAGCACAAAATGATTATATTTACCAAAGTGGTGATTATGATGGTGCGCTCACTGGGCTAGAAGGATGGTTGCCAGCAACGGCTCCGTCTTCAACTGCATTCTTTGGACAGGACCGTACTGCAGATATAACCCGATTATCTGGTCAACGGTATGACGGTTCCAGCGGAACAATTTTGGAGGCACTTATTGAAGGTGCTGCCTTAAAAAACCAGGGCCATTATCCAGCAATGGATATTGCAAACAATGTGAATTGCAGGGAAACCCAGAAAGGGCAATCTGCAGCCAAGCTCGAAAGAGAAGGTTCAACGACTATCCCGCAAGGGAGTAGGATCAAGCGATCCGAAGCGCATTGCATCCCTCTGGGATGGTGAAATAGTCTCTTCTGCAGGGTTGAACCTGCAGCAGCCGTAAGGCGGTTTAGAAAATAGCGAGTCTAAGCGAAGGTTAAGTGTGTAGTCGAGAAGGAGGAAAGCCAGATTATATGTTCTGTTCATTTGCTGATTTCGTCAGCATTGAAAAAGCCATGAATGCCCAGGTTCAGCGGGAAGTCAAACAGAGTGATTCCGTTTCCGGTTATCGTTCTCTGGAATTTTTTGCTCCGCACGGTGTTGTCTCGATTGTACCGGATAAAGATTGTCCTGGTGGGACAGCATATATGCTGGAACTAGGGACGTTTTCTTTAATGTCTATTGGTTCTGTAGTTCAACTCACAGAGCTGGATGGCAACCGAGTTCTGAGACAGTCTGCAGATGACGGCATAGAAGTAAGGGTCCATTCTTATTCTCAACTGGCGTGTACTGGGCCAGGCCGGAATTGTGTTGTAACCTTACCATAAACGAAAGGGGGCAATATGGCAGAAAAAATATTTTTTGATATGCAGTCTTTAAATCCTCATGTCAAAATTATTTGCGGATCATTTAAGCCAAACGGCACCAGTGCAGTAGTTGCTGCAGATAATACCGGTGCAGGATGGACAGTCGCCAGAGGTGGTGTGGGAATTTTCACAGTCACTTTAGCTGACAAGTATCCAGGCATTTTATCAGCAACGTGTTCCGTAGCTTTGAATGCAGTTGCAGATACAAAGGTCCAGTTTGGAGCAATTGATGTTGCATCAGCAAAAACAGTTGTGATTAATGTAATAACAACTGCAAGTGCAGCTGACATTGCAGCAAACGCAAATAACCGTATCCATTTTTGTTTAGTTCTCCGAAACACTGATATGACCAAATAAGGAGGTTAATATGATGCAAGGAGGAAAAGATGCAGCCATGATTATTTTGGGAAAGGGTAAGAGTAAAAGGGACTCTGAACCAGATGATATGATGGATGATGAAGATGAATACGAAGAAGAAGAAATGGAGGAATATTCTGATGAGCAGCATGAAATGGCAGAAGAACTAATCTCTGCAGTAAAAGGTGGAGACAGTGAAGCTGTCCTGGATGCTATTCATGGAATATATAACAGTTATTAGGTAGAAAAATGACTGATATTGTAAGTTTGAGTGAGCTGCGCCTTTTGGCAAGGCAGCGTGCTGACATGGAAAATTCGCAATTCATCACAGATGATGAGTGGCGAAGGATGCTGAATCGAGGATACTCAGAGCTGTATGATCTCGTAGTTACGAGCGCAAACAGTGAAGATTACTTCCTCAAATCCGGTACAATTAACCTGGTCAGTGGCACTTCAACCTACGATCTTCCAACAGATTTCTACAAAAGTCGAGGGGTGGACCTCAATACCGGTGGTAGTGAGGTTCCCCTAAGACGATACAATTTCAGTGAGCGCAATGTGGGAGGATTATATTCTGTAGCATCCGATATGCGCTACCACATTCAAAGTAATTCAATTGTTTTTAATCCAAAACCAAGCAGCGCAGATACTGTTACCATTTACTACATTGCATCACCCAGGAAATTTCTTGAATTTACAACAACTGCCATTGGGCGAGGATCAACTACCCAGTGGACCATTGGCACAAATACTTTCCAGGTAGGTGATTTATTAGATGGAGTGGGGTTCCTGGCAGATGATTATAATGTATTGCAAACTGTAACGGCAGTGGCAGCAGCAACTGTTAATACTGATCTTGATTCTTCTGGTCTTTCTGATCCATCAGTTTTTGGATCTATTGAATCCAGGTATGACTTTTATTCAGGATGGGATGAATATGTAATTGTGGCAGCTGCAATTTCTGCCCTTATAAAAGAGGAAGCAGATGTGTCTGCACTTTTTGCAGTAAAGCAGCAGCTCCAGGATAGAATTATTGCAGTCTCAGAGATGCGGGATCTGGGAGAACCAACCACTGTAGTTGACGTAAATAACTACAATAGTCTTTGGAATACAGCAACGGCATGAGCAGGATTTCATTTACTCAGCTGTCAACAGGGAACGCATCTACCGATCAACAGATGGGCTACATTGCAACGGCCCTGAATCCACTGTTTCAGCTGCCTTTTGCTTCAGGCAATCGTGTCCAGGATGTGGAGATTTCAGTTGCTGGTACTAATGTGGTTCATGGTTTGGAGCAAGCACCGGAGGGTTGGATTGTTTTGAAAACAGATTCTCCCCAGGTGATTTACCAATCATCAGTAGTAAATGACTTTCCAAATGAGTTAATAATTTTAAAAGCAGCAAGAGTACCTGCCTGGGAGGATAATACCGGTGGGGTTGTTACAGTTGATATATTTTTTTTTTAGGAGAAACAAATGAGTACAGCAGGGACGAATATTACGAGCATTCTAAAGCCTGCAGTTGGCGTGACCACTGGTCCCACCTGGGCCAGCGATTTAAACACATCCATTGATGCAGTTGATAATCACGATCATTCTACCAACAAGGGTGTGCGGATAACGCCCGCAGCCATTAATGTAAATGCAGATATGGAATTCAACCAGAACTCTGCATCAGAACTCAAGAATTTAATATTTGACAGCAGTGTAACGGCAGCCACAACTTCATATTCACTTTACCAGGCAAGCGGGAATATCTATTGGAGAAACGGTAGCGGCACTGCAGTCCAGATTACCACTGGAAGCTCAGTTAATGCTGGAGCCGGCAGCATAACTGGAATGGCAGGAACTGATGCGGGGGTGACATACACAAATGTTGCTAAAACATTCAATTTTTTCTGTGACTCAGGTAATACCGATTTTGGCAAAATGGCCCATGCAGATTTATTGATGTACAAATTTACTGATGACAACACTGCAGATACAGATTATATCACTCTTGCTGCAAGCACCCTGGCTTCAGGTTCCAGTGGAACCGTGACTGTTCCAGCTGAGACAGGAACCATCCTGACAACAAATACATCATACGCTGGAGCTGTAATCAATGTTGCTACATCCGCATCCAACTATGCAATCAATCTCAAGCCGCATGGAACAGGTCATGTCGTGATAGGCAATGGATCTGCCACAGGCAAGCTCACTTCCAATGGTGCATACGATTTGGTGATAGACACAAATAGTGGAACAAATGCGGGATCAATCACCTTAGAAGATGCAGCAAATGGAGACATCACGCTTGCCTGTAATGGTACAGGAGATATTGAGTGCAGCAGTGATGTAAAAACTTCAACCACCAAAAAGGTCCACCAGAAGGGGGCTTTTTTAATGTCAAGTACACACCAGGCTCTCTTCATGGGCCTATAATGAAAGGATTCTAAAATGGCTATTCCTTCAGGCTCCGGCAGTGAAATTCTGACCAGGGGTTATTTTACAGTAACCGATACAACAGATACAAAGATCCTGGATGGTGCAGCTGCAAACTGGATCTATTCTGTAATATCAATCACAATCTGTGAAACTGCAGGCGCAGCTGAAACATTTGATCTGTTTTTAGATCCAAGTGCAGGCGGCACAGATTATGAAATTTTATCTGACCAGGCGTTGCCCGCCAACTCAACTTTCGTGTTTAATGACCGTTTGATCCTGCATGGTACAGATGAGCTTAATTTCAAGGCAGGCGGGACTTGTAACATCGACATTGTTATAAATTACATTGCACAAAACTGGACTTAAAGGAGGATTATGAGTGGATTTATTGGGTTATCCCAAAAAAGAAATGGGCTTGTAAACCAGTTTACTTCTTTGGGTATTGATGACAATGCAACATCAAATGCAGTAACTATTGATGCATCAGAGAATGTGACGATTACAGATGGTGCGCATGATTTTGATATTGCATCTCATGATGGTTCAAACGGATTGAAACTTGGAGGGACACTTGTAACTACGACAGCGGCAACTTTAAACGTGGTGGCAACAACAGGAAAATCAATCGCGATGGCGATTGTTTTTTAGTGGATAATTATTTAATAGAAAGGAATAAAAAATGGCAAATCCCAATATAGTCTCGGTTACATCGATATACGGCGAGAGTATCCATGAAGCACTGACCACGACTGTTACGACTGCAATTTTGACAGTTGCATCGCATAAACTTCTGAAAGTTAATTATATTTCGGTTGCCAACGATCATGCTTCGACTGCAACCGATGTAACAGTTGCAGTTGATAAGGCGGCTTTCACTTCTGCTGGAGTTGGATCAGGAGAAGATAATTCCGGAGTTGGATATTTATGTTCAACTGTAAGTTGTCCTGCAGATGACGTTCTTGTTGTTCTCGATCAACCGATTTATCTCATGGAAGGAGATGTTTTGGAAGCTGGAGCAAATCCTGCGACGGCAGACATTTTCATTTCCTATGAAGTAATTGATGACGCTTAAAATATAAAGGTAAAAAATGGCTTATTTAAGAAAAGGGACTGCATTTTATCCCAGTACAGTTACGGCAGGAATTTTAGGAAGTGGAGTAACGGGCGGTTCTGGATTGACTACACCCGCTGGACGTACTGTTCTACATAAAACACTTCTTAGAAGACATAATAATGCAACTAAAATTGAAACCGCTAATAGTATTTTTACAGATACAGGATTGGCAGGAAGTTTTGCAACAGTAAAAGCATCGACTGGTTCTTATCTCACTTTTTGGCTTTATCTTGGAATGACATTTACTGCAGCTGGTATTTATGGTGAAACTACTATGACTTTAAGACAAAGTTCAGATACTACTACTTATGCAGTTGGAGATGATATGTTGGGAGGTACAACGTATTGGAATCGTTTAGGTTCTGGAGATCAGATTATAACACCTATGCATCTTTCTTTTTGTTCAGGAAGTGATACTGCTACAACAGATTATGTTAGTAATATTAGTAGTTGGAGTGCAGCAGAAACTTTATATTGGAGGATATATTTTAAGGTTGGTTATGGTAGTGGTAATTATAGGTTCTATCATGAAGATTCAACATGTAGGGTATGGGTAGAGGAGATTGCCGTATGATTTTTTTTAAACCAGGTAAATATGAGGCAGTAAAAGCATTAGTGGGAGGGGTATTATCACAAATTGCTGATGGCACTATTGTATATCATGATGGGCAGAAACCACCTACTAAAGCAGAAATAGATAACAAATTAACTGAGCTGGAAGCTGAATGGAATACCTTGCAATATCAAAGGGACAGGACATATCCAGAACTGGGGGAACAATTCGATTTACTGTACCGAGATATGACTGACGGAAAGGGTGACAAAACTGGCGAGTGGTACAAAGCAGTTTCAAAAGTTAAAGCAGATTTTCCGAAACCAGCATGACAATAGAAGAAGTCACAGCAATTATTGGAGATTTGAGACTTAAAATACCAGATCTTCAGAGGCAGCTAAGTCAGGCTGAAGGTTATCTCCAGGCACTTATGGATATGCAAAACAATAAGAAGGATAAAAATGCCCCTGCAAAAACAGCTCGTTCCAGTTGATATAGTTGCTGGCCTGGATACCAAGAATGATCCCAAACTCACTCCAGCCCTTACAGACCTGAAAAACGGCAGATACACTGTTGGAAGCCAGATTTCTAAACGCCTGGGCTACACTGCACTCTCCCAAAATATTTCCGGTACAACAACCCTGCTTTCTTCCGGTGACGGTTTAACATCCTTCCAGGATGAACTTCTGGAGTTTTCCGGTTCCAAACTTTACAGCTATTCCAGTGGAGTCACCAGGTGGACCGATATGGGAGGATTCCAAAGCATCAAAATTGATTCAGATGATGTTATACGGACCACCTCTGAAGCCAAGAACCAGGACAGCTGTATTGCATCGGGGCTGAGTTTGTATGCCTGGGAAAGTTATGATATTTCTGGTGCATTGGAGGGTATTTATGCATCAGTTATTGATGCTACCAGTGGTGCAGTGTTTCAGTCTGCAACTCTTATAGATGCAACTGCAATCAATCCAAGGTGTTTAAGGCTTGGACCAAATCCCACTTTGTTTTATCTGGACACATCAAGTTCACCGTATTTGCTGAAAAATGTTCAGGTGGACATTAATAATCCAATTGCTTTTAATTCTTCAAACACAATTGTTTCTACTGTGAATGCAACCAATCCAACTTATGATGTTGCAATTAATTCTGCAGATGCAGATGCAGGAAATGCAGTTTTTGCATACAACTCAAATGCTTCTAATACTTTGGGAGTTGGATATGTAACCACTGATGGTGTGGTGGGTGGTCCACCAAATGGTTATCCTGCTGCAATTACAGTTGGATCAACAAATTCTAATGACTTGATTACAATTACCACTGACCAGGTAAATACTGATCCAACTGATTCAGAACGGATTTATGTTGCATACTCTTCCCGAACTGCATCTGCAGGTTTGAAGATCAAAAGATTTAAAGGTATTTTGACTGTAGAAGCAACACACACGGTTGAAGGATCTGCCACTGAAATTACAGGTGCATCAATAATTATAACCCAGGCGGGAGATCTGCAGATAATCTATACATTTTCTGCTACCAATACCTACGATTACCAGGTCAAGGGTGCGCTGTATGATGTGTCTGCAGATACTATGGGAAGTGCGGCAATCATTAAGCGCAGCGTTGGTCTTGTATCCAAGATCTGGGAGTATGACGGAAATAAATATTTTGTGTGTGTGCATGATTCAGATTTGCAGCCTACATATTTCCTGTGCGATACCGATGGTCTGGTAAGTGCCAAGATATTGCCTGGAACTGCAGGAACTATTCCAGCAAAGAATTTTCTCTCCCAGGTATCACTAAACACTGCAGGAGTTTTTAGATTTGCAGGATTGGTCAGGACAAGACTAACATCCAAAAATAATGATATTTATTCTCTAACCGGCGTTTCAGAGATTGAAATGGACTTTACTTCCGTTGAAAGATTTGAAGCAGCAGAACTTGGTGGAAACCTTCATGTGGGTGGAGGATTTGTATCAATGTATGATTCCCAGGAAATTGTTGAACTGAACTTCCATCTCTATCCAGAGAATATTTCTGCATCAGTCAATAATGGATCTGGTTCCCTGGCTGCTGGGACTTATCTCTTTTCAGTGATCTGGTTCTGGACTGATGCGAAGGGACAGGATCACAGATCTGCACCAAGTGTGGCACTATCAGCAGCCACCACCGGCGGGTCTTCAACTGTTACCCTTACAATTCCAAGCCTGCGCCTGACTCAGAAAACGGATGTGGTTTGTGAGGTTTACAGAACAGTTGATGCAGGCAGACTTCTGTTCAAGATTGGCAAGGTGGACAATAATACCGCTGCAGATTCAGTAAGTTTTGCAGATGCAGGCAGCATAAATGATACAAATTTGATCGCCAAGGAAAGTTTATATACCAACGGAGGAATTATTGAGAACATACCACCACCGGCAAGTTTAGTTTTGACCAGCTACAAAAACAGATTGGTTTGCGTGAGCTCTGAGAATCCAAAAAAACTGATCTATTCCAAGAAACGGACACCACTTAGTCCAGTGGAATTTTCAGATGTTTTCAGTATTGTCTTAAACAAGGCCAGGAGAATAACCGCGCTTGCCGAATTTGACCAGAAGCTCATAATCTTTGAACCAAACCAGATCTTTTACATCACAGGAAACGGACCAACTGCAACCGGTGCGCAGAACGATTTTAGTCCCCCACAAGTGGTGACGGGGGATGTCGGCTGCGCTAACACAAATTCTTTAGTCTTGATGCCACTTGGGTTAATGTTCCAATCAAACAAGGGCATATATCTCTTAGACCGTAGTTTGCAGACTGTTTATATTGGAGCAGAAGTTGAAGCCTACAATGGCCTTACAATTACCAGTGCCGAGCTGATCCAAAATGAAAACCAGATACGTTACCTCACTTCTGACGGCAGATGCCTGGTTTATGACTACTTTTACGGCAAGTGGGCTACCTGGACAAATCATGAGGGGCAAGGTGCAACGATCTGGCAAGGTGGTGGTGGTGATTATGTGTATCTTAGAAGTGACGGCAGAATATTTCAGCAGTCATCTTCCAGCTACAAGGATGATAATGATCCAGTGGAAATGTCGTTGACAACTTCATGGGTCAAGACCGGAGGTATCCAAGGATTCCAGCGGATCAGAAGGGCATTGATCCTGGGTGATTTCAAAAGTACACACACACTGCAGCTGGAATGTGGATTTGATTACCAGGAATATTTCAATGAGCTGCACAAATTTAGTTATATGACTGATCTCTCCATTATAGAGTATGGTGATTCAACGCCGTATGGAGAAGAGGGATATTTTGGAACATCCACTGGAGTTGCAGATGGAGTTTATCAATTTCGCGCACACATGAAAAAACAGAAATGCCAGAGTGTCAGGTTCAGGATCTCTGATACAGAAGAAGCAAATCCAGGGCAGGCATATTCAATTTCCTCACTGATGCTTGAGGTGGGTATCAGATCAAATACAATGAAACTTCCAGCACAAAAATTGACATGATAAATCCAATGCAGGGACAATCACAATTCAGTGATGAAGATCTTAGAAAACTAGCTATTCTTCTCCAGCAGATGCCGCCAGGAGAAGGTCTGGCATCTATTAACCAGGATGAAGCTAAACTGATGAAAAGTTATGGTGCTTCTGGTGCGCCACTTCCTGGAACACAAGGACTTGGACCAGAAGGTGGACCGGTGAGGAGTTATGACACAGATACTTATGGTACTGCAACTAGCACTGGAGCTGGTAGCACAATGGGGGAAGGAGGAACTGGTGAAACGATGACTTTTGATCCACCAGCTCCAGGTGATATAAGTACAGAAGAAGAGGATGTGTTTGTTGATCCAGCTACAATGCAGCAGCCTGGACCAGAATCGGGACCAGGAGAATATCAAGGAGATGCTGGTGGTGGCTATGTCCCATCACCCCCACCACCAAAATATTATGACAAGAATGGTGTAGAACATGGTTCCCAGGCTGCAGCTGATGCAGCAAATGCTGCAATTGATTCTGCTAATGCTGCAATTGAGAGTGAGGTTCTGACAACAGATACCACATTCCAAAGTTGGATGTTGGCAAACAAAGAGAAATATCCAGTTCCACCAAACACTGAAGCCCAGCTGGAAGCTGCATTTAACAATGCCAAAATCAAGGCAACTGATTCTGCTGCTATAGAGCTGCCGAAAATGGTTGACTCCATGAATGTTCATCTCAGGGACAATGGTGCAGAAGTTCCCTTTGATACATGGTGGGCAACTATTGATCCCAAACCGGTAAATCTGTCAGAAACTACTATGCGTACAATGTATGCAAAGGCAGTTTTCAAAGCAGAAAGAAAGGAAGCATTTACATTAACACCGGCAGAAGTTGCAGAGTTTGTACGGCCTGCAATCCAGGCTGCAACTGCAGGAAACTTTCAGGAATGGTGGGCTGGACAAGGAGGTACAGAAGGACTTTATGCAACTGAAGAAGAAGCAAAGACTGCACACGCAGCTGCACAGGTTGGAGATGCAAAGGCAGTTACAGTGAAGACAGCTGCAGAAGCAGCTGCACCTGAAATTGGGGCCATTGCTGATGCAGATAAAGTGACAGTGGGTGAGGTTGGAGATGTAGATCAAACAACAGTTGATGCAATTTCAGAGGTAACAGATGCAGATATGGATGCAATCTTTGCAGGAATTGACGATGCAGAAGCACTCCTGGTTGCAAGGGTGGAAGGCACTGCAGTCTCACCGGCAGAGGTGCAGCTGAAGAGAAGTGTGGAAAATAACCTCAGAATGCTGCTTGGTGCAACAGTTGGAGGAGATGCAGATCCAGCCAGGGTAAGGCAGCTCAAGAATATTTGGGCAGACCAGGTGCAGGAGGTGACAGGCAAGGCTGCTGAGCTGCGTTCTGCAGAATCAATTGCTGCAGAAAAGGAGTTGGTAGAACTCTATAAAGGCAAGTCCACAATGAAGCTGCAGCAGAGACTTTCAAACCTGGAAGTTGAACGGCAGACTGCATTTAAGAATGGTGATATGGAGCTGGCAGGTAAATTGAGCAACCAGCAGACACGCCTAACTGAAGTAATAACACAAGCAAATGTAGACACCACTCTGAGTGAAGCAGATCTGAAGTCCCGAACAGATGCAATGATTGCACAGGGTACAATGGATCTGGGAACTACCCTGGCAAATCTGAATATGAGAAAGGAAACTGCACTTGCACAGGGTAAAACGAACCTGGCAATTTCATTATCAAATTTGGAGAAAACTATTATACTTGCCACCACAAATGTAAAAGTTGCAGGCCAGCAGCGAAGTATGGATGATGCTGTTGCAATCGCAGGCTATAAAGGGGAAATGGCATTAATGGGCCTTGAAGTTGCTATTGACACTGAACAGATGAAGTCAGATTTGACCAAGATGGGATTTGAGCTGTCACGTGACCTGGCAGAGTTGGATGCTGCAACCCAAATTAGAGTTGCAGAACTGACCAAACAATGGAGAGAAGCACAGGGTGATGACCAGAAACAGGCAGCAATTTATTCAATGATTGGGACTGCATTAGGAACATGGGCTGCTTCAGACATTCGTGCAAAAACCAACATATCACCTGGAGCTGGAGAAGTTGAGTCATTCCTGGATGCACTGAACAGTTACAAATATGAGTACAAAGATCCAGCTGGTTCCGATGAAGCAGGGCTGTTTGTTGGTGTAATGGCCCAGGACTTAGAAAAAACGCCTATGGGAGCCAGTTTCGTTAAAGACACGCCCAGAGGTAAGCAAGTGGATTATGGTCACGGACTGGCAGCAATCCTTGCTTCACAGGCAAATCTACATGACAGATTACGCAACCTGGAGGAGGGATAAAATGGCAGAAATAATTCAAAGAGGACCAGTACAAGATCAACTGATTGAGTTTGCCAAAAAGTATAATACAACGCCAGTAGAAATTCTGCACCATAATAATATCACTGATACCTCAGAAATCACAACTTTGCAGGTACTAGAAATGCCAGGTGAAGAAAGACAGTTTACAGCTCCAGAAGAACAACCTTTGGGCTTAGTATCACCATTAGAACAACCTGGAGGTGCAGGCATAGACAAAACTGATGAGCTGATAGATCAGTTGACTACATTAAAAGAACCAGTTGAAGACTATTCTCAAGGCAAATTCACTGACCCATCTCAAGGTATTGATGTAAGCCTGGAAGGTGAGGGTGATTTAGATACAAAACCACGTGATTTCTTTGGTGAAACAGTTACAGAAACAGAATATGGTACATCAAAAGTGGATTTAACTAAGGGTAGTGGTGAAGGCTTAATATCAGAAGCATCTGAACTCCAAAAATTGGGAGGAGTAACAACAGTGCCAGGTATGGGTGAGGTTCCTTTAGAACCTACACCAGAAGTAGCTGTAGAAAAGCCAGTTATAACAGACACTGAGGTTGCAGCTATTCCAGAAGGTACAGTAACTGCTCCTGTAAGTGCCACAACTTTAGATAAAGTAGTACCACCAGGCAAAGACCTACCACCAACTAAATCTGAGCTTAAAATATTAATTGATAGTTTACAACCAACTACTATTGGTGGTAAAAAAGTTTATGAAGGTGTACGAGATGCTTTAGAGGGTATTGAGT